>Ga0209517_10008221_pt1 | contig 12260 bp, 10 predicted proteins | sample PeaSoiMetSII2010_FD_187695 | JGI IMG/M metagenome (GOLD analysis project Ga0209517, IMG submission 187695) | Peat soil microbial communities from Weissenstadt, Germany - SII-2010 (SPAdes) (version 2) | ecosystem: Environmental > Terrestrial > Soil > Wetlands > Peat | place: Germany...
AAAAAGGTTTTGGGGCTGCGGACGAGCCAAAACGGCGAGCAAAGGGAGGGGATTTTTGGGCGTCTTACCCAGGGCGGCGCATCCAAATGCAGAACGTAGGTGCGCTTCGTGAAGCTGTGTGCATCTGAGGGTGAAAGTCCCTCCGGTCTGGCGAGGGGAACTCGCCGGAGTTCAGAGTTAACGCGATGAATGGAAAAGTCTAACCAACATCCCAAGACCGAGGATTGCTTGGCGGAAGGAGGGCCGGTGGAAATAGGGTATTGATGGACGTGAATGCCGGGTCCATTGCCAAAGTGAAACTCCACGTCTAAGCGCCGGCCTCAAAACATTCGCTCGGAAATTATCCCGGGATGGATACACTTCATTGCGTTACGGACCTGTAGAACCGCGCCTGCCAACTCGCCGCGTTCGTGTCCGTATATTCCCAATCTCCGTCACCCCCGGCAACATTTGTTGCAAGCGCCTGCCAAAGGATCGGGGGTCCAAGATTGGTCGTGCTGAGAACTACGTTCGTAGAATCCGGCCGGCTTACAAAGGAGAGCTTCAGGCTGCCGTCAGAATTGACAATGGTCCCGTAAATGAGTGGGGTCGTGGTCACAGTCAAGGTTGCAACGCTGCTGGCCACGCTTCCGCCTGGGCCAGTGACGAGGACTTGATAATTGCCTGCGTTTCCTGGCATGGCGTTGTTCAATGCCAAGGTTGGTCCTTGGGTGTTGGTTACTTTGCGGATGCGCTGGCTGACATTGTCATCCGCGATGAAAAGGTCGCCCGAGGAGTCCAGTCCCACCCCAGCAGGGTAATCCAAACCCGCGTTGGTGGCTGCACCACCATCGCCGGAGTAACCCTTAGCCCTACTGCCCGCCACGGTGGTGATGATACCGTTTGTGTCTACCTTGCGGATGCGATCGGAATACGTGTCTGCGATCAATAAGTTGCCCCAGGAGTCCACCGCCAAGCCGGTGGGATTGAACAACATGGCGTTGGTCGCTGGGCCGCCGTCGCCAGAGAAACCCTGGAAGCCGTTGCCTGCTACGGTCGTGATGATACCGTTGGTGTCCACCTTGCGGACGTAGGCGTTGTTGTCTGAAATGAACAAATTGCCGCTGGCGTCTAACGCCACGCCGGCGGGGGAGAGCAAGTCGGCATTAGTAGCTGGGCCGCCGTCGCCGGTAAAACCATCCGTTCCGTTGCCCGCGACCGTTGTGATGATGCCGTTGGTGTCAACTTTGCGGACGCGGTAGTTTTCAGAGTCCGCGATGAACAGGCTCCCTGACGCTTCCACCGCAACAGCAAATGGGTAAAACAAGGTCGCGTTGGTGGCAGGGCCGCCGTCGCCAGAATACCCTATTCCTCCGTTGCCCGCGACCGTTGTGATGATGCCGTTGCGGTCCACTTTGCGGATGCGGTGATAGTACGTATCTGCGATGACCATGTTCCCTGAGGCGTCCGACACAACACCTTGGGGATCGCTCAACCTGGCCTTTGTGGCCGGGCCTCCATCGCCCAGGCCATTAGTTCCCCCGCCTGCCATCGTGGTGATGATGCCATCGATGCCCACCTTCCTTATGCGGCTGCCCGCAGTGTCCGCAATCAAGAGGTCGCCCGCTGCATCGACCGCCACGGCCGCAGGGGTAAACCCGGCGTTGGTGGCCGCTCCGCCGTCGCCCAGAGACCTGTCCTGGCCGGTTCCCGCAACCGTGGTGATAACGTTGTTCGGCAAATTGGTTGCGTTGAGTTGCCATTGATACGTGAAGGGGCCGGCACCCGAAGCGCCGACCGTAAAGGAAACGCTGCAGCCTACCCACACGGCTCGGCTCGCCGGCTGGTTGGTGATAGTGGGGGGCTGCGCAGGTGACCACTCCTGCGCCATTCCAAGCACTGTCCAACTCAAAACGAAAAGCCTCGTTGTCATTGCCATTTAGTGATGTGAAGCATTCCTCGGAATGAGTAGCGGTAGAAACTATCTTGATCAATTGGGGTAAAAGCCCCGCAAGCTCGCCTCGGATCGGGCACCCATTTGCCCTGGCCGATCCAACCTGGGCTTTGAGGCGGGATCCTTTCAGGATTCGGAAAGGGGAAGGATGAGGCGCGGCTTCAGCGCTGGGGGACCTCCAAAGCCGCGGGCTGGGGGCGGCGCGCACGGAGTGACCTGCCTTCACCTGCTGGCAAAGCTCGTGTAGAAACGTTTCGCGCGGCCGGCCATCCACGGTCAGGCTCCCCCTCGCTCCGAGCACCTGTCCCGAGGTGTCGCGAGGTGTCGGGACGCTGCGCGCAAGCTACAGGTCTGCGCTACCTTTGCTGCGCGTCACAGACCCGCGTTCCGGCGGCGCTGACGCCCCGCTAAACGCGGGCGAACGGGTTGCTTTCTGCGCTGGCTTCCCAGTACACTGCCGAGTGATGAAAATGAGAACGGCGTTGGCTCGACTCCTAGTCCTGTTGCCTTTGGCAGTCACATCGTTGCGGGGCGCGGAGCGAGCGCCGGCTGCGCCGGGGGAGCCGCTGCCGGCTGATGCAGCTCTGCCGAAATGGCCCGCGCCGGATCTCCTCCCGGTGCCGGCGGACGCGTACGTCGTTCGGTCGAAAAATGTAGAGCTGGTCCACGCGCGCGACCGGTTAGGTGGCTTTATTATCCGTGTGGCTGGGGAAACGATAGCGAGGGGGGAGGACCGTCCGCAGTTTGGGTTTTTGCTCGGCGGGCAGTTGCGCTGGCTCGACTCCGCTAAGGCCAACGGCCTATCCGTGAGCCAACAGGGAAGCTCCGTCGCCGTGCGTTGGGGCTGCGAAGACGAGGAGGGCGCGCGATGGGAATTCCAACAGCGGTTCAGCCCAGGCGGGGTCCCTGGCACGATCGCGCTCAGAACCGAGCTCAAGGTGGACCGCGACCGTTCGGTGGCCTTTGCTCCGATGGTGCTCATTTTTCCCGGCGCAGGGACGTTCGGGGCTGCCAAAGGGCAGGGGTTATTCGCCGGGCTGGAGTACCTTGAAAACGAGCCGAGCAGTTCGGAAGCCGATGTGATTGGGCCGGCGTCGAAGCGGGAGGTGCCAGACAACTTGAAGATCACGTTCCCGCTCATGGCCATCGAGAACGAAGGCCACTATGTGGCGCTGAGCTGGAATCCAGGCCCGCAATGGAGCGCGGTGTTCGATTCGCCCGACCGGTTATTTGGGTCGCATGGCCACGCGATCGGGCTGCTCTTCCCGGGTTCGGACGGGCACAATCGAACGGAAGGGGATTTGTTGCCACGCACGACCGAACTGGTCAAGGCCAACCAACCGTTGGTCCTGGAGGCCACGATTATGGGCGGGGTGGGTGGAAGTGTCGTGCCGGCGATTCAGCAGTACGTGGCGTTGCGGGGTTTGCCGCCGTTGCCCGAGGCCAAAATGGATTTACAAGACTACGCTTCTCTGGCGGCCGGTGGCTGGCTCGATTCGAAAATCCGCGAGGGCAACCTCTTTCGCCATGCGGCGGCTCCGAATTTCGGGCCTGGTCCGGTGGCTGATGTGCCCGTGTGGATGGAATGGCTAGCCTGCCAGACGCAAAATTCCCCCTTGGCTGCGCGGCTTCGCGAGACCGCCCAGAGCGCGCTGGCCCAGGTTGCGCCGGCGGACTGGGACCGAGCAGCGATTGGGCATGTGCGTTATCCGGTGGCGTCCCTGGTTTATGGGCATGTGGCGGAGAATGCGGAACGGGCACGCCAGGCTGGGCGCGAATTGCTCACCCGATTTGAATCGGACGGATCGATACGTTATCGAGCACCGCAAGGCGGAGCGGATTTGTCCAAAACACATTACACGAACGAAGCCAATGGGCTGACCGCTCGCACGGTTTTGGACGTGCTCGAGGCGGCGGCCGTTTCCGGCGATCGCGCATCGCTGGAGGGCGCTCTGAATCGTCTGCGCGACCTGAACAAATTTCGCGACGGGGTGCCCCGGGGCGCACAAACCTGGGAATGCCCCTTGCACACGCCGGATATTCTGGCGTCGGCGCTACTCGTGCGCGCTTACACGCTAGGTTACGAACTGAGCGGCGAGCGCGACTTTCTGGAGCAGGCGCGGTACTGGGCGTGGACGGGGGTGCCCTTTGTCTATCTCGCCGACCCGACGACCCAGGCCGTGGGCCGGTACAGCACGATTGCGGTGTTTGGCGCAACTCAATGGCGAGCGCCGGTGTGGCTGGGCCTGCCGGTCCAATGGTGCGGCTTGGTGTATGCGGACGCCTTGTACCGACTGCTGCGCTGCGATCCAGACGGTCCGTGGAAGCGGTTGGCGGATGGGATCACGCGTTCCGGGATCGAGCAGTCCTGGCCGTCCAGCGACGCGGGTTTCCAAGGGCTGCTGCCGGACTCCTTTGTGTTGCGGGCCCAGAAGCGCAACCGGCCAGCCATTAATCCCGGCACGGTGGAGGCGTGTGCGGCGAACCTGTACGAGCACCCGGTGTATGATTTCTGGTGTTTTCGGCAAAACGGGTTGCGGGTCCATGCCCCGGGCGAGATCAGCCAAGCGAAAGAAAAACCCGGCCGCGTGAGCTTTGAGATCGAGAACTGGCTGGGGCGGCCTTGCCATGCGTTTATCAACGGGTTGACAGCCAAGCCCCAGCTCCGGATTAATGGGAAGGCGGCCGAGTGCGGCGGGGAAAATCAGTTTTTGGAGAAAGAAGGGTGGCTGATTTTGGAGTTGCAGGGGAAAACGCAGGTGGAGCTTTCCTGGTAGTAAACCACGGAATACGCGTTGGCTTAAGGGTCCGGCAAGATATAATAATGCTGCCCGGGACCGAGAATCTTGAAAACCGTTATGATTGACGTTGAAGATTATATCAAAAAGCAAATCGCCCTTTTTCAAGCAAACGAGCAATTAGAGAATCGCGACCGGCGACCGGGGCGGGGGAAGGAAGGTGCCCTGTACTATGGACCATACTTGCTGATTTCTCGCGAGAAGGGCGCCGGCGGGCACGCCTTGGCGCAATTGGTCGGGAGCCGACTGGGCTGGCAGGTGTTCGACAACGAACTGGTAGATGAAATTGCAAAAAGGGCTAACGTTCGCCGCCAATTAATCGAGAGCTTGGATGAGCGTGATCAGTCAACGATCCAGGCCATCATCGACCAATTGCTGGATGGCCAGCAAATCGACACCTCGGGCTACCTGGTCCGCTTAAAGCAAATTGTGCTCACGCTTGGTCACCAGGGGGACGTGATCATTGTCGGGCGGGGAGCGCGCTACATTTTGCCCAGTCAGTTCGGCCTGAGTGTGCGGATGGTTGCACCGATTGAGGCGCGGGTGCAGCGGGTCGCCGACAAAGCGGGCCTGAGCTTGGATGCTGCCCGGGTTGAGGTCGAAAGAGTGGATCGCGAGCGGGCGAAGTCGGCGCGTCGCCAATTTGGCCAAAATGTGGCCGACCCTCTGAATCACGACCTAACCATCAACACTGGCGAGATGAACATCGAAGCGGCAGCAGAGGTTGTCGTAACCGCACTTCAGCGAAAGCTCGGTGTGCAGATCAGGAGCACCAGCCGGAAATAGGGTCGAGATCGAAGAGAAGCGACGATGCGGCCTGATAACGGACCGTGAGATTTCAGGCCAGAGTCGTCTGATAATCGGTGCGGCGGGACGGCGGGTGCGCTCGTGGCCGCCTTTGGGTCCCTGACACTGCGGCACCGCGACGGAACTCCCCCCACTTCCAATTCTCCGACCCGCAGGCCACCAATTACCCCCTGCGCTTCTACCGCGTCCGCTCGCCGTAAAAACTCGGAAACATGCAAATCATCTATCTGACCCCCGCCGAGCCGTCCCCAGGTTCATGCTCCCAATGCATGCGCGAAAGCGAAAACGGGCTTTCCGTGACAGCCCTTGCGTGTCGCAGATTCTAAGCTGGCGCACCCTGAGTGGCGGAAGATCCCTGACGCCCTCGGCACCAAGCGCGATTTCGAGGTCGTGACCACTCGCGGCGAGTCCCAGTGTTGATTCGAAAGCGGTTACGCCAGCGTCGTTGATTACTATTTCCCGCTGCTTCATTTGCTTGGGAGTTGGTCCATCTGGTTCCGGTCCATAGCTCGCGAACTCACAGAGAGCTTCCCTTCTCGGTGTAGCTGGGCCTCCAAGGTTCTTTGAGAAGGCCTTCAACGTCCCCCCGAGTCAGCCGCTTCCACAGTTCAAGCACACCCGCTTTGGAGACCGGTATCATGTGACGTGCCGTAGTCCCCCGGGTTCCGAGTCGCTCGAACACAAGCCGACCGTCCCTATGCGCAGACATACACCAGCCCGTATCATCGTTCACAACGGCCACGTCACCATGTTCCGGATCGGCGGACAGAAGCTCGTCGTATAGGTTAGGAAGACGCTCGACGGGGAAATTGTTTTCGCCAGAGCCATTACTGTGAATCACGCCAAACATAGGTCTTTCAATTTGGTGGTGCGCCACCAGGCACTGCCCACTGGAGTAGCCGCCGGCGCCAAGTGAAAATGCGTGGCAGGTGCTCTCCCATTGGTTGCCGTTTACTTTTGGCCTAAACCATGTGTTCGATAAATCCCGTAAAAGAGTTCCCGATCAGGAACATATTTGCCAACGTCGGAACCTTGCCCTCGTTCTCGTGATCCCAGAAATAAATGCTTCCCCGATTCTGCCCAGCCACTGTCAAAAGGATGAGATTGCCAAACGGGTCAATTCCAATGGGTAAAAAGCCGGCTGGAATTCGATCCTTGTATCGTTCAAAACTTCTCCTCAGGCTACCCGCACGGCCTGGATAAAGAGCAAAGAAATAGTATATCATACCATCTTCCGTACTCCCATCTTTTTTGACGAATCGGAACTCATTCGGTTTGGGCCGTCCGCCGTTTTCGCGCTTCAAAAATGACTTGTAGTCGTCAGGGAGCGTTCCGTGTATCAGGGTTCCGAGTTTTGCCATGTCCACGTCGCTTGGACGTCCACTGCAAAGATGTTCGGTAATGGTCAATCTATTGCTGGTTGAGCGCGAATCCGCCCGCATAGGGAAACGAGCATCAGTCCGTTGTCCTCATTGTGGCGCCAGGCTGGATCAGTCGCTCGCAATAAACCTCTCCAGGAACGAATTCTCCTTGATTTTTACCTTCTCATTGTTGCATCGGACTTCGAGTTTGCCCGCTTTCATTTGTAGGAATGAACGTGCAGGGAGAGCAAAAAACGGAATGCAGTTTGGCCTATTACGAGCAATTTCGTATAGAGATGTCCTTCTCAGATTATTGGCATTGTTGTGGTCATGATCCGGATCGCCGCAGCCTACGAACCAACCCGAGTCTCGGTTCTCGGGCCTTGCCCGCTCCATGACAAAATCAACGCGATCTTCTTGCCGGTTACAAACAATGGCACTATGCAAAATCGTTGGAAAATCCAGTAAAGCTTCTAGGCCGAGGCTCTCGGCAACCCCTTTTTGGGATCGCAAATGGCGAAATGTGCCTGTCGCGCCGTGGACATAACGTATCGGAATGTCAATGAAATCAGGTTCGAGCAGGGTCAATTTCCCTGCTTTTTCATCGATACGATCCATCATCCAGCCAATTTGAATGAGTTGTCCGACATTGTACTTTACGCCGTTTTTCACCTGTTCAGCTATGTACGAAAGGAACGAGTCCACATCCGACTGCAGTACGAGCTCGGCCTCAAACTCGATCTGGAATTCGAGGTGTCCATAGGAAGCGCAGGATCGCGTTGTGCTACTCTTAACCATTTTGGCCTAAAAAAGCATTGATCTGGTCCTGCAACATCTGCTGCAGTTGAAATTGGAATTGGCGGTTCCGTTCAATGTAATTCTGGTCTATGGGCTGCCCTCTGTAGGTCTCCCACTCCGCGGGAAATTGACCACCCTTAGACGAGTTGAACGTTTTAGGCAAGCCTTGGAAGTTGGCGGGGTTGTTCAGCACGGCAGATTGTTGGTCTGGCGTTAGCTGGTCAAACCCGGGCAGTTGCTTGATTTGGACCTGCGGGTAAATGTGATCGGCAGCGAGGGTTCCTGTGGCCGGTACCGTCTGATTGGATAGAGGATCAGTATATGACCCCTGAACTGCTTGCCTCGCTGCCGCGTTGGGCGAAGCCATTCCACTGGCGTCAACATTCCCATATTGGGCTTTGGTGTCGTTAACTATTGATCGAGCATCGGGTAGAAAATCCGGCCAATCCAGGCTTGGCTCCGGGCTTAAGCTCGGCTCTGAGGAGAATGAGCTCCAGCAATCTCCCACGGCAGCCGTGAGGGACGGAATCTGGGAGACCATCCCATACGTTCCCGCCACCAACGCTGCACTTTGCCCAATCTGGGCGCTCAACGAGCCCGGTTGATACAAGCCCGCATTCTGCATGAACGTTCTCGTCGGTTCCAAGCGCCGGGGACTGGTAGCCCAGCACCGGACCGTAGCCACTGAGCCGCGTCGCATTCCAGGAAACCGCGCTCCCGCTAATCGAGCCGAGCACATTTCCGAAATAGTCCTGGACCACGCCGGTGGAACTGCTGTGTCCCTCCAAGGTGATCGCGTCCAGCCCCCCCACCCCCTGCATGCCCCCATAAACCCCATTGGCATCCGGCCCATAGGTCTTCATGCTGAAGTCTGTATTCACGGCCACGCCCACTTCCAAAAACTCTATCTGCGGGTCATACCAGGAGTCGATCTCACTGAGTTCATTGCCGACGCTGAGTTCCTGGACCGGCGTATTGGAAACCACCATGTTGTAAATCGTCCTCACTCGCCGGCCCAGACCGTCATAGAGCGCCGACCAGTTGTACCCGTTGTACTGCGCGTCAAGGTCGGTGACAAAGATGAGGCGGCCAAAGTAATCCCAAGCTAGCGATTGGCTGCGCGTCATCTGCCCCAAGGAATTGGTCCAGTAACGCTGGCTCACTGTGCCATCCACATTGTAGATGTCCGTGATGCTGTCCCCCGCATTGGTTGCGCTGGCGAAGCTGCTCGTCGCCCCTCCGGCGTAGAGGCCGCTGGGGTCTACCGCCGAAACCTGCAACGTGTGCGGACCGGGCGCGACGTCCATATCAGCCCGCCAGTCTCCGGTGCCCAAGGGACCGTCGAACTGCACGCTCAACGGCCTTCCATCCAGTGCCGCTGAAACCGCCCCCGCGCCTACCGCCGACCCATAAGCCTGGCGGCGAATGAGGCTGTCCTGCTCCCCGGTGACGCGGCTAAAGGCGTCCAACCCGCCGCCAGCCGGCACACTCCAGGCAGCCGAGCCGGCGCCCGATTCGCTCTGGGCGGTGAGAATGCCCAAACCCGCCGGCTGGCCCTGGTCGATCGTGTAAGTGTTGGTCACGCGTTGGCCCGAGCCTACATTAAGCTTTCCTGCGTCAACCGCTGCGCCAGGGGCGAGTAGGCGAAGTTGCGCGTGTCGGCGAAGTCACTGCGGTTGGCGGTGTAGGAACTTAACCGGCTGTCGTTGCGCCACACGAGGTTCTCGCCAAGGACAGCCTGTGAGCCCACGCTCGTGGTAGTTTGGAGAACGCGGCCATCCCCGTCCCGCTGATTGACCGTGTAGGCCCGGCTGCCGTTGGTTCGGCCCGCGAGCAAGCCGGTGTTGGCGTAACCGAAAGTTGATCCGCCTGCGCTGGTCATGAGGCCATCGGCCTGATAAGTGAAGCCCGCGCTCATAACCTGCTCGTGGTCGAGGCGGAGTGGGGGGCTCCTGATTGCTCGGCATCACCGTGGTGAACTTCTCCGGCCCTTTGATTTTGTCATCCCCGTCCCCTTCCTGAAAACCGGCTCCCAGCCCCGATTAGCGTACAATTAGCGAAGATTAGCTCGCAGACCCTGGCCATTCCGTCCTCCGCCCCCCTCCACAGAAGTTGGCTCAGTCTGGTGACGGCCTTGGTTCTCCGAGCTTATTATTAATCTGATAAATCCGAAAACGGAACGTCCTTGGCCAGAACATCTCCGCGCCGGGAGCAAGCTCTACTGCGTAGGCGCTGGGGCGCGCGGCTGGACTCTTGTCGCAGAGGGCCACAACGTCGGCATTCGCCAATACTAACGGACTGGCCAGGAACCCAGCGTTCAGCATCGGCGCCGGGGCTCGAAATTGGGTTCTTTGGCTTTCCTTTCCATTCCATACACATAACCGAACTTCCGGCGGTTTGTAGATGAACTGTCGCAGCCGACCCAGCAATCCAGGGCGGAGATCGATTTCAAGCCAGACATTTTCATCCCCGTTATTTTCCAATTCTATCCGATCTCCGGGACGAACCTCTCCCTCTCGAACTAATTTTAGCCGGGCTTCGCTGCTTCCGCTGCGCCGAAACAACAGAAATGAGCCTTCCCGCTCCACCAGCCTATAATTCGCCAACAAAGTCCGAAGCACGAAAGCGTCTTCCAGAGGCGGAAATCGTTCATCGATCGGCGCCAGCTTGAAGAGCACAAACTCTGGCGCTTCTTTTGAATGATAAAAAGCATCGTTCAATTCATCCAGCCGGCGGCTGTAGGCAAAAAAACTTTGAAAAACCGGACGCGGATGGTAATCGAGGTTATTCAACAGGGCATACGCTTGTTCCTGGCCGAAAACGTCCACTCTAGCCCGGCCGATGACGGCTGTGAGCTTGTCCAATCGCGCGGCGGTTTGGCCGGCTTTCAGCGCCTCCAACATCTCTTGCGCATATTTGGCGGGATGCAGCAGCGCACTGGCATTCTCGACTAGTAGTGCCACCGGCCGCACCGCCGTCTTGCGCAGGAAAACCGGAAAGAAGTATTGCAACATGAAGAGGGCTGCCAGACCGCACGCCACCGCCGCCGTTCGCCCCCACAACCGCGCCAGTTCTCCCTCAACGGGCAAGGATTCCAAAGCCAACCCAATCATCGGCACATAGCCCAGAAATAAAATCGCATGGCTTTCATCCGCCCGGACAAAGCCGCATTTCCAGTCCAAAAACAGCAGCCCGCCGAGCCAAAGAAAACACAACCCACGCCGCATTCCGTCGTGTTTCCTATCCGGCAATGAGACGCTGAGCACCCGCAGCAGCACGGCCACCACCGCCAGCCCGATTACGCAGAACCCGGAAATCCAACTGACCTCCTCCACCCCCATGGCGGCGTTAAACCCGCTCGACACACCCAGCGTACTTGAAAAGAACCTGACGACGCCGGACAACCTCTGGCCTAACAACAGCCACCCCGCTAGCCAGCCGAATATGAAGCCGAGCACCACTCCGGCACCAAGCCGCTGCCGTCCCCGTACCACAAGATCGCAAGCCACCACCGCAATCGTTAGCACAGCCGCCGTCACCAAGGTGAACTTCGACAATGCGCCAACTACTGCCAACCCCGTCAGCGAAAGCGCGGAAATCCAGAGACGCCGGCCAGATTCAACCCAGCAAAGCACGCCCCAGCAGAGCAATCCCATTTCGATCAACAGCGTGTCCGCGGCCCAGGGAATAGTTGCAGGCACGAGGATGAACACGGCCAGAAAAAGAACCCGCCAGGCGAACCTCATCCTCCAGGCAACGAAACAAATTCCAACGGCGACGCCATAGCACAGCAGGATTTGCAGCAGCAGCCACAGCCAAATCGAATGCACCAAGAAGGCCCCGCTGGTGAAGAAGCCCAGCGGTCCGTACGTCGAGACGATGTCGCTGCCGAATTGCAACTGCTTTTCGTAAGCATAGCCAAGGACTGCGGGCCAAGAAGTATCCAACTCCGTCGTCGTGCTGGGCCTCGGGAACCGAACGCAAACCAGCACCAATAACAGCGCCATGCCAAGCGGCTGCCAGAAAGTCCAATGGTTCGGTCGTGGCTGCCGGACTCCGGGCGCCTCGACTGTTCCTGAATTTCCCGCCGCTATTGGGTCCGTTCGCAATCAGCTACTCTGGATATTATTGCGTCTATTTGCAAGCCAGCCGAGCCTGAGGGCCTGAGGGACGGACGAGATAAAAGTATTGGCCGCCTGGGGACGCTGCCCTCGCCGACCCAAAGTTGGTCAAGCTGAATCAAGCTAAATCGGGCCTGAGCACCCGCTGGGCCCCGCTGGGCACCCTTTCGGATTTGCCGTTGGGCTTGGGGATGTAGTGTCGGCGTAGGGGTCGGGGTCTGTATCCGTGACGTTTGAGGCTGAAGGCTGCTTGAAGTTTTTGTCTATCGGTTCGCCATAGGACGTTATCGACACCGGGCGTTTTAGCGCCCCGGTTGGTTGTTACTCGGTAGACGGCCAGCAATTTGGCCGAGCGCGAGTGAGTCAGGAGCCACTGCAAGGCTTGGACCTTGCGGTGCTTTCCTGCTTGTGTTGCCTTGGCAATACGCATTTGCAGCCGCCG
>Ga0209517_10008225_pt1 | contig 12258 bp, 12 predicted proteins | sample PeaSoiMetSII2010_FD_187695 | JGI IMG/M metagenome (GOLD analysis project Ga0209517, IMG submission 187695) | Peat soil microbial communities from Weissenstadt, Germany - SII-2010 (SPAdes) (version 2) | ecosystem: Environmental > Terrestrial > Soil > Wetlands > Peat | place: Germany...
GCTTGGTGGAGATGCGATTCTTTGGCGGCATGACCGCGGAAGAGTCCGCCGAAGTTCTGTCCATCTCCGTGCACATAGTCCGGCGCGAGTTGCGGCTGGCGCAGGCCTGGCTGCGCAAAGAAATGGCCGGATCAGGCTAATGCGACGCCGTCAACGCGATTTGACGCAGCACATAGGCATTGCCTGGAAGCTTCTTCTCCCATCGACGCCAAAGCTCAAGGCGGCGCTCATCTAAGGCTGACGCAGGCTCGGAATGCCCTGCGCGTCGTTGCACTGCGGCCATTCCCGTATAAATGCCCGATCGGTCCATCGCGTCTTCCAGGCTGATCTCCGGTCCTGGCTTGGACCCGGCCGTCCGGTCAAGCAATTCCTGGTAGAGCTGGAGTGCACGTGGGACATTGCCAGTATCAGCCTCATAATCGGCCTGGGCGGCTAACGCGCGATGTGCTCCTGTACCCAAACCAATTTCGTCCGCAGGATACATTTTTAGCTGAAGGAGAATTTTGAACGCCGCTTCCAGCCGTTGGCGAGCTTCGGCGGAACGGCCCAGTTTGCGAAGGGGATAGGTGGAGCCGGCCATAGCACGCGCCTGATAGAATTGCACGTTCGGATTACTCTTGATTTCGGCCAAGTGCCGAAGCGTGTGGTCATAGACGGCTAGGGATTCTCGAGCGTCGGAATGACGCAGAATACTCGCCAACGGATAACCTGCCATCTCCAATTTGCCTCGGGTGTTTTCGTCGTTTGCATCCTGATGAACGCGATCGTCGGCGATTTTGAATGCACGCTTCAGCACGGCGATCGCTTCTTCGGTGCGGCCCAGGTTGATCGCGTTGTCGCCGCCGAGAATTTCACCCTCGTAGACCAGAGACATGACGTGATTCATCGTCTGCCCTTGGTCGGCGTTTTCTGGTCCCGGCTCAAGAACGGCCGCCGATTCTTGAATGGATTTGAGAGCCTCGTCGAGAGCGCCCCGGCTTTGAAAGATCGTCGCCGCTACTTGAAGGAACGTCCCGCGAGCTGGGGGAACGGCCAAACATCCTCGCGAGGTCACCGCCACGGCGGCACAGGACGAGAGCGTCACCGGCCCAACCGGTGTGCTCATAAAGCTGGGCCACGTTGAGATAGGTGACTAAAATCGCTGACGCTTCAGGCTGGTCGCCCTTTTGGGCGTTGAACTTCTCCAGTGCCGCGACAGATTGTCGCGCGAGCGTGTTCGCTTCGTCAGAACGGAGGTTGATATCGGCCAGCGCCATTCGGTCGCGCGCGACCTCTGCCGAAAGTAGCAGTGCCTTCCGATTTCCGGGTTGCGATACCAACACCGAGTGAATGAATCCCTCTGCGAGGCGCAGGTTTTTGTCGGCTTGGTCGATCTGGCCCAGATTCGCCGCCACGGGCACGCCTTGCACGCGCGCCACCCACATGTAAGCATTGCCGACTTCCAAGGCAAGCCCAGGATCGCCTCGAGCGTCCGCGGCAAGCCGGCCCAGATATTCGAGAGACGTGTCGACGATCAACTGTCTCGTCTTCGTGCTGCCGGGCAATTGGCGAGCAAGGGCGTCGATATCGAATAGCTTGTTGGAAAGTTGGCGAACTTCCAGGAAATGGCGTTGAGCAATGGCTCGCTCGCGATTGGCAACGAACAATCCTACCGACAGACTACCGACAATGGCCGCGGCCGTCGCCACCGTCGCCCAGTAACGCCGCAGGAATTTACGGCTCAGGTACCAGACATTGCCCCGGCGGGCACGCACCGGACGCAATTCCAGGAACGCGCGGATGTCGTCGGCCAAGGCATCGACGGAGCCATAGCGCGCTTCCGGCTCTTTGCGGAGAGACTTCAGGATGATAAAGTCCAAGTCCTTGGGAAGGGCGGCATTGATGCTGCTTGGGGCCGCTGGCTCTGTCTGGCATACCGCCAGTTCGATGGCCTGCTGGCTTTGCGTTGAAATCGCGTGAGGAGATCGTCCTGTAAGCAAATGGTAGAGCACCGCGCCCAATGAATAGATATCGCTGGTGGTAGCCTGAGCCGTGCCGCGGACCTGTTCCGGACTGGCGAACGCAGGTGTTAGAATACGCTCCTGCGTGAGTGTTTGATCCAGCGTGGCATCGAGAATCTTTGCGATGCCGAAATCGAGCAACTTGAGTTCGCCGGAACTTTCAACCAGGATGTTCGACGGCTTGAGATCGCGATGTATTATGAGGTTCCGATGGGCGTAGGAGACTGCGGCGCAAGCTTTCAGGAAGAGCGCTAACTTGCCGCGGAGATCGATCTTCGCGGCGTAGATATCGATGGGCAGGCCTTCAACGTATTCCATCGCCAGATATGGCTGGCCGTCGGCGGTGTGACCCACGTCCAAAAGGCGCGCAATTCCCGGATGGCTGAGCGTCGCCAGAATCTGGCGCTCCCTGAGAAAGCGACCGACGAAAGCTGGCTCATGGCGGCGGTATCCGATAAACTTGATGGCAACCTGCTGCTCGACTTGTCCATCGGCGCGCTCCGCCAAATACACGGATCCCATACCTCCTCGTCCAAGAACGCGGAGCAGCCGGTAAGGTCCGCAACGCGCATTCAGTTCGAGATTGTCCGATAGCGAACGCTCGGCCGAAGAGGCGACGTGCCCGGTCAAAGATCCGTCGTTTGTGCGGGAGTCGAACCGAAGCAGCACCTCTACTTCCGCGCGCACTTCGTCAGAGATGTGCCGGCTCTGGAAAACTTTTTCCCGTTGATCGGACGGGAGGTCGGCAAGTTCATGGAAGAGACTCTCAACCTCGCCTTTCAACTCGTCTCCCCCAATCCCGTTATCCCGGCACACTTCGTCCGAGGAATTAAACTTCCTTCTGTCAGTTTACTTGATGTGTTCAAAAGGCGGATCACTTGCGTTCACCGGTTCACAAATGGGAGTTTGGACGATAGAAATTGCTTCTGGTGGTCTCGTCTTTGCGAGACTTCCGATAGAGGCAAAAGGGCCAAAGTCAAATGGCCCGTAAGTCCGTCTTGACGTTGGCGTCAGAAACGCGGCGTCGACAGGGAAGCTAGGGCCGCTAATGGGCATCGCGGTTCCGAGGCCCACTTCGGAGACCTTTGCCGGCGCCGTACCGGTAGATCCGGTGAAACGCCGTCCACTGAAGTTACATGAGCGAGAAGCCGCCCATGAGTGGAACTGTCTGCCAAGAGGCTGGGAAGGAGACCCGTTAACAACAATTATCGGTAGCTTCCCCTATGCCGACTTCCCAGTCCTAAATCTAGCCATACTTCTTCGAACGCCGTATCTCGGAAAGTTGGCTGCAGAGCTGCTCGCGATGCTCGTTGGAATTCACCGACAGGTCCGGCAGCACTACACCACGAGGGATGCCAACTGCCGACCGTCTCGAATCAGTTGCTGAACATCGGCGAGGACAACGGGGCCCTTCGGATGAGCACAGTTGTTGGCGATCTTGAAGAGCGTGTCGAACTGCGACTTTTGGATCGCAGTGAGCACCCCGCTTTTTGTAAGGGTTTGCAGGACATCCTCAACATCTGGATGCTTCTTGGTTGGTGGATTTGTGATGATCTGCAGGCTTCGCGAATCCGCGACCGTGAACAAATGACGCTCCAGCGCTACCCTTGCAATCACACCGCTCGCCCGGAGGAACACCTCGGCGCCATTGGCGTTGTCCAAAACTTCTTGTGCGGTATCGATCTCAGTGCTCGCGACCTCGAAGCTGAGAGCTGTTTTCACAGGTAGTTCTCGCGATACGAGTTCGGATTCGAGCGCGTTCAGTAGAGCACGGGCTTCGAGAAACCGTCGCTTAAATATTTTGAAGCCCTCAGGCATGTTTGATTGTGACCCATATTCCGACCAATCCTGGGTCAGGTACCGGCCAATATCCATCCAACTGCTTGACGTAGTGCAGCACTCGTCGAACGCCTTAAGCCCGGAATACTGTTGCGCGACCATGAGCGCTCGGGCGCCCCGAACCCACTGTTGTCCTTTGACTGCAAGATCGGGCTGAGCGGTCTCATCTCGCTTGCTGAGCCGTTCAGCCAACAACAAGACTTGATCGGCGAGTGCATTGAGCTCGCTTACGCGCGCCCTTAACTGAGTCAGCATTTACGGGTACCGATCATTATAGGCCGCCACCGGGCGTTGGCTCCAAGTCCTCTAGAGGAAGTTACCGGGATGCTGGCCGACTTGTGGGTACCTATCCGGCCAACCCTCTCATCCCTTTGTACGAGTGTCCGACAACCCGCTGGAAGCTTGTCCCCAGAAGGCTCAGCTGCCTCGCGAATCCGCCGTACGTCTGCGACAAATCGCCTCACGGAGTCAGGGTGCGGAGGGTGATACTTCCTCGACCGCCTTAGTTACTTCGTAACCACGAGAATTGAAAACGAATCAGGCACCATCTTTCCTCCATACCCAGCCACTCCCGCCCTCGGCGGCCCGGTAGGAGGTAGAAAATCCGCAGCGATCAACAGGATGCGGTTTGTTTTGCTGTCCGATACCATCTGTTTGGCACTGTCCTTCGTTTGCACGGTCTGCTCCTCGGCGAAGCTGGTGGGACTCGTTTCCTTAATAATGGTAAGCGTCCCATCGATCTGCGCGCTGTAAGCTTCATTCGTTTCCGAGTTGAAAATGGCGGAATCGGCGGTGGATCCAATCGGAAGAGCATCCAGGATCTTTCCATCGTTGGCACTGAGGATCACCATCATCTGCGGCGCCCGGCAGCCCGCGAACAGAACCTCGTTCTTAACGTCGATCGCCAGTCCGGAACACCGTCCACCTTTAGGCGCCACGCTATACCGCGCGGCGACGGTGAGAGCTTTCGCGTCAATGACGGCGATGTCGTTCTTGTCTCTGACATCGACGTAAACGCGCCCTTTCCGATCCGTGGCGGCCTGCTCTGGCTCGCCGCCTAGATCAATCGTGCCCAGAACAGAGCCACTCACTGCGTCGATTACGGTTGAATTCGGAGTGACATGGCTGAAGATAAAGACACGTTCGGTAAATGGATCGAACAGAATGGCATCCGGGCGGCCTTGGACGTCAATGGTCTTGATCGTCTTCAGGGTCTTCGCGTCCCACATCACGACGGGTTGACTGCTTGCGAACCCGTGCCCGGATTTCGAGTCGACGACGACGCCGTTCGCTGCAGCATCTGGGATTTCGCCCGCCGGCTCCAGCGTGTCCAGATCAAAAACGGTGATCCGACCAGGGCCCTTGCGTGGAATGTATAACCGGCGGCCCTCGACGTCGGCGAAGGCGGTATCGAACGTACCTTCGCCTCCGACTTTTACCACTTTGGAAACCTTGTATGGCCCATCTGCCAAAGCCCGTTGGGGCAGTCCGGCAACCAGGGAGATCAGAATACCGGTTCCCCATAGCAGGCAAGATTTTCGCATCGTGTCCCCTCCGCGCATATTGTACTAAGGCTCGATGACGAAAACGGGGCAAGCTAACCGGCCCGGGCACTCCGCAGGTACGAGTGGCCGACGATCCGCCCGGTACGTGGAGAAGGCGCGTTTAACGTTCTTGACCGAACCCGCTGCGGCCCTCGACGATCCAGGCGCTGAGTTCATATGGGTCGAGTTTGCCGCTGGCAGCACACAGCAATTCTGGAAACCTGTTCCGTTAAGCACGTGCGACAACACCATACCGCCGCTGCAATCCTGGGCCTGAGCTGATTAATTCCCTTGCGATGTCGAGTGGACGCGGTCTTTCTCGTCTTCGGTGCAGAAGTACTCCAGAATGTCCGTGTCCGGCAGTAGCAACTGTGTGACTTTAATTGTGAACGGTCTGGTGTACATTTTGGGGTCGTCAATGGTGGTCTCGACGTCCATATGGCCGAAATCCCGGCGCCGGAAACGCTCCGTGACGCGCATCGCCTCGCTGTGCGGATGGCCCATCGCGTCCAGCCAGGACTTGTCGTTGAATCCCGCAGTTTCAACCACGAGAGTGTCGCCCTGCCACCTGCCTGCCGAGTAGCCGTACCATGCCGGTTGCGGATCGGTCGGCAGTTTGCGCCCGTCCGTGTAGATCTGGCGGGTTGCGCCGTCGACCTCAAGAATCATGACGATCAACCCAGGGGTCTGCACGATTTTGTGCACTGGGGAAAACAGAGTCGAAGTCGGGATTGACCATGGCAGGCAATGGAGCGAAGGACGGTCAAACTGCGAGCGGCTGCGGAGGATAGCGGCCCCTTCGGGCTTCATCGGCGAATCCTCGGGCTTGAAATCCACGAGAACATTCACGCCGTACTTGGAGCGCGTGTCCGGTTCCATGCCGGGCAAAGCTATCTGGTCTATGTTGGCGCCGAAGAGGCGCTTCTGCTCGTCCATAGGCGTGGGATCGACATGCCAGACGCCGGACAGATCCGGTTTACCGTTCGACGCACGAGGCGCTGCGGCAGAAAGGTTGGGCTTACCGTCACGTGTCCTGGGGGTTCCCGGTGTGGGGTAGTTCAGCCATTGCGAGTACCCGGCGGTGGAGAGGAGCACGAGAGCTAGGAAGGGTCGGCAATTCAGCATTTGCGAAATCTCCAGGGAGTCCAATGGTATCCGAGCCGACAAGGCCAAGCAAGCGAAGCTTTGCTGCAGCACCGGCTGGATCACGCGCTACTCGGAGCAAGCTCGCGGCCGGGTCGCTATGGGTCGCCCCGAAACGGCAAGGGATTCCTCCTGGGAAAACGCCCTTCGCGGAAACCGGTGCCGAGAAGTCGGCGTCGAGGAAGCTTCCGATAATGGTTCATAACGGCCAGTAGTTTCGCCGTTGATCAACTTCCGCGCCAGGCCTGCCGGACACTTCGACGGTTTGGCCGTAATACGTCCAAGTGACGAGAAGCCGATTAATCAGGCGGAATCCCGCCAACTCGTCTCAACTGAAACTGTTACTTTTGGGCCTGCTCTTAGTCTAGTTCTGCCGGTCTAACAGTTTCGCGTACTCCGTCTTGGCTTTTTCAGGACGGGAAACATCCGAGTCAGCGTCTTTCCACGGCGAAAGGACCTCCTGGTAAGCGCCGCTCGCTTTGTTCATGCTGCCCGATAGGACATTGGACGTGGCTAGTCCCAATTGAGTCAAGGAACCGACAGGTTGGAGTGGCGGCAACGAGGTTTGGGGGCCGTGTTTTGAGCCGTCTGTCTCAACAGCGGGTTTTTCTGAAGCGTTCATCGTTGAGCCTTCTACTTGTCGCGGCATATCGCCGCAGCCACGACATTCATCACTCCAGAGACCGGGAAACGCAAGAAAAAAAGTTACGAGCGCCGACCCATCGGTAGGTGCTGGTCGCGTGGGTTATGCAATGCCGATACTAGTACGTTCAATGTTTGTCGAATCGGCTCCAAATCGCCTGGTTGTGATATAGTCATCGGAACTTCACCTGAGACATCGGGGCACAGGAGGTGTTCTTTGCGTAAGCTCATTCCTGCAATTTTCTGCTTCGGCTTGACGGTGGTAGTGCCAGGCTTTGCCGACACCGTCATCGCAAGCGGCGCCGGTCCGCTGCCCAGCAGCGCGCAAGACCTTTCCAGCGACCTCGCACTGACGGAAATCACGGGCTCCCTGGATTTTCCGCTCGGCGTGAGCATGTTCAAGATCGACATTCTGTTTCCCTCGGACTTTTCCGCGCAAACCGTCCCGGCTGGCGCCTTAGGCGTTCCGGATCCGGAGTTGTTTCTGTTCGATTCGAGCGGGCTCGGGGTGTACCAGAACGACGACGAATCCTTCAGCGATTTGCAAGCCTGCCTGCCCTCCGCCGATTCCGGCAATCCTTGCCCGTCCTCCCGTAACGGCGCTGGGCCGCTAACCGCCGGGATTTACTACTTAGCCATAACGCGTTCGGCGAACTCGTCCATGAGTAGCAGCGGCTATATCTTCTCGCCCGTGCTTTCGACGGATGTCGTCGGGCCGGATCTCACCATGGGCGGAGGCGATCCTATCAGCAGTTGGGACGGCAATGTCTTCACTAGTCCCAATTTCGATCAGATTAATTACGACATCCTCATCACCGATTCTCCGATCGCCACTCCGGAGCCGGTGACGTGGCCGCTGCTGAGCGCCGCAGTCACAGCTCTCGTTCTGTTTCGCCAAAAACTGCGGAGACGTTAGCCGTCCCTGGTAACCATAACTGCGCTCGAAAGAATGAGGTCCCTGTGAAGAACTTTTCTCGATTTGCCTGCCTTGGAACCGCGCTGCTGCAATTCTCCGCCCTCGCTCAAAATCCATCCCACGTGGGGACTCCGAGGGACACGTCTTTCATCTACACCGGGCCAATAGCCAAGGTCGCTTCGTCAAAGAGGACCGGTGTGGAGGATGGCCTCAGCAGTATGGTGCAGGTCGCTATCAAGTTGCAGGATCCGCCCCTGGCTGTGGCCGTCGGCGCCAACGCTAAACAAAACGGAATCCGGATGACTGCGGCCGAGCAACGCGCGTATCTGACGCAATTGAGCCAGAAACAGGACGCGGTAATGTCGCAGGTCCGTTCGGCGGGAGGCGTAGAACTGGGCCGCGTTAGCTTGGGCCTCAACGCCCTAATGGTCTCCATCGACGCCAGCCAGCTAAACTCCCTGCGCGCCATTTTCGGCGTGGCCTCCGTACGGCCCTTGACGGATTACAAGCTCGCGCTTTCCGACCAAACGCTGCCTTACATCGGAGCTACCGCGGTGCAGAATTCGGGCGTCACGGGCCAGGGGATCAAGATCGCCATGCTTGATAGTGGAATCGACTACACGCACTATAATCTGGGTGGCTCGGGAAACGTGGCCGATTACGAGACGGCCAAGGCTGCCGCGGCTGGGACCCCGCCCGCGAATCTATTCCCCACCTCGAAAGTGGTCGGAGGGTACGATTTCGTAGGCGACGTGTGGCCGAGCGGCCCATTGGCCCCGGACGCGAATCCGATCGATCTAAATGGCCACGGCACCCTCACTGCCGACATTGCCGGCGGGCACAGTCTGAACGGCCTGCATGTCGGCACGGCGCCCGGAACCCAGCTTTATGCAGTGAAAGTCTGCAGCTCGGTAACCGCCGACTGCAGCAGCGTCGCGATCCTTAAGGGGATCGATTTCGCGCTCGATCCGAACAACACCGGAGCCATGAATCACCCCGTGAACATTATCAACATGTCGGCCGGGGGCGCTTTTGGGCAATTGCAAGATGCCGCCAGTGAGGCGCTCGCCAACGCAGCGAGCTTCGGAGTCCTGAGCGTGGTGGCAGCCGGCGATTACGGCGATGTTCCGTACATCGTCGGCGGCCCGGCGGCGCAGCCCGAAGTCCTGGCTGTGGGCGCGACCAACAGCGTCACCGCCTTTGCCATTCCGCTTGTCGTGAATGCTCCACCAAGCATCGCTGGGACCTATACGGACACAGCCACATTGACCTTCGCTCCGGTGATCGCTACGGTGACGGGGAACGTCGTGTACGTCGGAAGGGGATGCCCCGCCGGTGCGATCTCCCCAGGCAGTCCAGCCGATCCGTACCTAACCAATCCCAGCGGGAATATTGCGCTCATCGACCGCGGATCGTGCGCCGTGAGCTTGAAGATCGATGCTGCGGCCCGTGCCGGAGCCGTTGGCGTTTTGATCGGTTTAGTCGCGCCCGGCGACGCAGTTTCTTTTTCCAGCGGTGGCGGCTCGGATTTCGTACCCACGCTGGTAATCACGCAGTCGACCAGCATTCTCATCAAGAACACTTTGTCATCATCGGTGGTAAACGCAACCTTGAGTCCCAACAATGCCATTTCCCTGGCGGGGAATGTCGCCAGCTATTCTTCACGAGGACCCAACTACAGCTTCAACATGCTCAAGCCGGATCTGAGCGCGCCGGGCACGGTGGTGGCTGCGCAGGCCGGCACGGGCAACGGGGAGACCTCGGAGAGCGGAACCTCGATGGCGTGCCCGCTTGTGGCCGGCTCCGCCGCCTTGCTGCTTTCGCAAAACCACACTCTCGCCCCGCTCGACCTGAAGGCGCTTCTGATGGAGACAACCGAGCCCACGGTGTTTGAGAACGCCGCGATCCAGCCTGGTGTACTAGCGCCATTGAGCCGTGTGGGGTCCGGCGAATTGCGCGTCAACCGGGCCGTGGCGGCTAGCACGGCTGTCTGGGACGCAAGCGATCCGATGGCGGTGAGTCTTTCGTTTGGAACCTACCGGGTCAATGCGAATCAGAGTTATCGAAAGAAAGTGGTCATTCGGAACTACAGCAACGCCGCCCGCACCTACCTCATCAGCAACACCTACCGCGATGCGCCGAACACCACCGGAGCCACCATTACGGCGCCACCAAGTATTTTCGTGCCGGCGAGCGGCGCCGCAAGTTTCAATTTGACCCTGAGCGTAAATGCTGCGGCGCTTCCCGTTTGGACCGTGAACGGCGGCACCAACGGCGGCAATGGCGAGTTGCTGAATACCGTCGAATACGCGGGTTATCTGACCTTCACCAGCGGCAGCGAAAATGTTCACCTGCCGTGGCATATTCTCCCCCACAAAGCCGCCAACGTGCAGCCCACCACTTCTTCGCTCGCGTTGAGCGGGAACCCCAAGACACTCGCGTTGTCGAACACTCCAGCCACAGTCGGTGGACTTGTCGATGTTTTCTCGCTCACCGGGACCGGCGTGCAGTTTTCGCCTTCCTCCCTGCCTGGGCCTGGCTCGGATGCCGCAGTGATCAACCTTCAAGCGGTAGGGGTCCGGTTAGTCTGCCTGAGCGTGAGCACGCCTTGCACGGTCTACGGCGCCCAATTCGCAATCACTACTTTCGGACAGAGGTCCCATCCCGACGTACCGGCGGAGTTCGACGTCCACATCGACGTGAACCAGGACGGCGTCGACGATCTGATCGTGTTCAACAAAGATATGGGACTCGCTAGCACGGGAACCTACAGCGGACAGAACGCTGTGTTCGTCACCGATCTTACAAATGGAAACACTAACGCGTTCTTCTACACGATCGCGGATCTGGATTCGGCCAATGCGATTCTTACGGTCCCACTCAGCGCGCTCCAGACTTCGACCGGCTTGCAGCTCGGCGTTTCCACCCCGTTCAAGTTCTCCGTTGAGGCCGTCGACAATTATTTCACCCACACGGTGACGGATTCGATTGGCCCGATGAAGTACGAGCTGGATATGCCCCAGGTGTACGCATCCCCGTTCACGGTCACGGTTGCGCCCAGCGCCTCGACGAATTTGACAGTCTTTCCGAACAATGCAGCCAACCCCTACCTCACGAGTCCGTATAATGGCAAATCTCCGTCTCAGACCGGACTATTGCTGATGTACACCGATGGGAAGGCCGGCCAGGAGAGCTCCAGTGTAATGGTGACTCCTTAACGCTACTCGTCTTTTCCAACAGTCCCCCATGCGCCCGGTCCGCCAGCCACGATCCCAAGCTCAATCTCCGCGCCAGCGAGCGAGCTGCACGGCGAGGCTGTAGATGTGCATTCCAGTGAGCGCCATCGTTCAATAATCGTCTGCTACATGCGGAGAACACGCTCCACACTGCCTGGGCGACAAAAGAAGCGCATGCGTTGATTGAATCGGCGGCTACGAGCCCACTTGCGTTTCTAGATGGTCACCCGATCAATTCGTGAACTAGCTACAGGTCGCTGCTTCCAGTGCTCGCAAACGACAAGTCAGCACATGGACGTATGGTCGGCGACTCGTACGTGTGCCCTCCCATTCCAAGCCCCAAGCTCCGTCGTTCTGGGGAAGCTACCGATAATTGTTGTTAACGGGCGTAAGTCTCCGCTTGGCCCCCGCCCGCCAACTTCGCCGACCTTGGCTTGGCCTTTGCCCAATATCCGGATAACGCGTGAACCAGGACTTGGCCCCAGTCTCTGACCCGCCGCGATCCACCTGTTGATCATCTATATCCTTGGCCGCGGGCACAAAACGGGCACAAAACTCGCCCCTACGAGGTTCTTGTCGGCGCGGGCGGCATGGGCGATTGCCACGCATGAGTAGCGCTTGGCTGCATTCTGTGCTGAGGCCCGCCATCTGTTGTCTGAGAAGGGGCTAACACCTTTTGGATGCGCTTCATAGGGTGAGTTGTTTGGGCCGGCCTCGATGTCGAGGTAGTTCCAGCCAATCATTCTCTTTTGGGCGATGACAGTTTTCGCACCCGTTTTCCGCCGTTAACTATTGAGGGCAGTGTCCCCTTTTCTGCACGCTGGATTATCGCGATCAGCGGGTGATGTTCGGGCTGATCGGTCAAGGGTGAATCATGGAAAACGCCAAAAGCAATTCAGCAATTAATGGAACAGTGAGCTTGCTTCGGTGGAGACGAA
>Ga0209517_10008226_pt1 | contig 12258 bp, 7 predicted proteins | sample PeaSoiMetSII2010_FD_187695 | JGI IMG/M metagenome (GOLD analysis project Ga0209517, IMG submission 187695) | Peat soil microbial communities from Weissenstadt, Germany - SII-2010 (SPAdes) (version 2) | ecosystem: Environmental > Terrestrial > Soil > Wetlands > Peat | place: Germany: Weissenstadt...
GGCGGTCAAGTAGCGGATGGTCTCCGGTAATTCCGAATCGATGCAATAGCGATGGATAGCGCGAACATCGTCATTATCGGCGGCGGCGTGGTGGGCTGCGCGATTGCGCGCGCCGTATCCGCACGTTGGAGCGATGTCTTTCTGCTTGAAGCGCTTCCGAAGCTCGCCATGGGGGCAAGTTCCCGCAACAGTGGCGTGATTCATTCCGGCTTGTACTATCCTCCGGGTTCGCTGAAGGCCCGGCACTGCGTGCGCGGGAATCGGCTGACCTACGAATTCTGCGCCGCCCACAACGTGTCCCACCGCAACACGGGCAAGATCGTCGTCGCATCCTCCCACGCAGAAGAGCAACAATTGTCGGCGCTGGCGGAAACGGGCCGCGCCAATGGTCTCGAAGGCCTTCGGCTGATTGATCGCGATGCCATTCGCGCCCGCGAACCGCATGTGGAAGGCATCCAGGCCATCGAAGTTCCCTCCACGGGGATCGTGGCGAGCGAACAACTCGTCAAAGCTTATGCCCGCGTCGCCGCGGATCGCGGAGCTCACATCGTCACTCATGCAACAGTTGAAAAGTTAGAGCCCGTGCCAAGTGGAATCCGCGTCCTCAGTTCCGCTGGCGAAGTCGAAGCGCGCTGCGTCGTAAACAGTGCCGGACTTTTCGCCGATGAAGTCGCGGCAATGATGGGTTCAAAAATGGCTCGCCATCGAATTTATCCTGTCCGGGGAGAATACTGCGAGATCGTGCGCAGTAAACAGGATTGGGTACGGGGATTGGTCTATCCCCTGCCTCACACCGACGGATTGAGCCTTGGCACTCATTTGACCAAGACGCTTTGGGGCAGCGTATTGGTCGGCCCGACGGCGCGCTATGTCGATGATAAGAATGACTACGAACACAATCGTGAGCCGGTCGAATACTTCGCAGGTTTGGCGAAACTGCTGTTACCCGGGATCGAAGTCTCCGACCTTACCCTGGCGTATTCTGGCATTCGCGCCAAACTGGCTCCTCCCCCAAGTTCGCCGCCGGTGTCCCACGGTAGCGTGATGACCGACTTCATCATCGAGCGCGATCCGGAATTCCCGCGCGTCGTGCAACTCATGGGCATCGAATCACCCGGGCTCACCTCCGCTCCTGCGATTGCAGAGCACGTAAGTGAGCTGGTCGCCGAAATACTAAAGTAAGTGATGGACAAAGAAGCCGTCGGGCGCGTCGCCTACTAGTTGGGGACTATCACCGAGATCGGACTGGACTGCGTGCTCTCCACGTTGCTGGAATCTACAGCCGTTACTGCGTAGTAGTAGGTTTGACCACCCGGAACGCCGCTGTCCGTGTAGCTCGTGGACGGATCCACGGATGAACTCAGCCTCGACAAGCCATCCACCGAGGTGCCGCGATAAACGTGGTAGCCAATCACCGCAGACACACTTGGCTGCCAATTGAGCGTCACCTTGTGAACGACCACTTGAGCGACGCCCGTCCCGGACAATCCGATCTGTAACACCGAGTTCGAAGCATTGCTCGAGATGGACAGGTTGCCTTGTGCCCCGCCCACGCCCTTTGGATCGAAGCTCACCGTGACATTCACCGACCTGTTGGGAGCCAGTGTCACATTTGTTCCGCCGCTTGCGCTGAACCCGCTGCCTGCGGCCGACACGGCGGAAATGGTTACATTTGCGGTGCCAATATTGGTTAGGGTCACGATCAGTCCCGTGGGGGTTCCAACCGCCACGCTTCCGAAGCTCAAGCTGGTCGAGCTCGCCGTGAGCTGGGACGACGCCGGTGCCTTCACCATACCCGTGCCGGACAAGTGGAGAGCCAGCGGCGAATTCGAAGCATCGCTGGTGATTGACAGTTTGCCTTGTGCGCTTCCCGTGGTGGTGGGATCAAAATTCACCGTAATCGTGACGGTCTGATTCGGAGTCAGCGTCACATTTGATCCACCGCTCGCGCTGAACCCACTGCCTGTGGTCGAAGCGGCGGAAATGACGATATTCCCCGTGCCGTTGTCGGTCAGGGTCACAGACTGAGTGGATAACGTTCCGACAGCCACATTTCCAAACGAAACGGTCGTCGAGCTTGCCGTGAGTTGAGATGATGGAGCGGGATTGCCGCCCGGAGATCCATTGCCGCCAGAGCTCGCCGTGCCCACCAGACCACAACCGGTGGTGCCTAGCATCGCGGCCAACGCCGTCGCGCTCGCGAGAACGCCAATTCCAGATGCAATTCTTCTGGTCGTACTTCGAAGTAGCTTCTGGCGCGCTGCACAATTCGCCGAAATGGATATACTCCTCATGGACGAACGCATTGTGGAACGGAGGACTTGCGGAAAACTACTGGACGCGGGTACACGCGTGGGACAGGTGTTGTAACCTGTCCGTGAGGACAGCCATTTGAATCGTCCCAGCGGATCGCTTTTCTCTTCCTACCTTATCGATCCCGCCTTTAAGGACCCTTCATTCTCCCCAATTCTGGGTCGCCCCGCTTAGGGGATAGACGCCGGAACCTCGTTCGACGGCAGGCTGTTCCCACCGGGATCAACCGCCGTCACTACGTAGAAGTACGTCTGGCCTGAGGTTACATTCGAATCCGTATAAGTGAGTCCGGGAAGCGGTGACGCGTTCAACGGTGTCGTGCCCTCTGCACCTGAAGCGGTCCCTCGAAACACGTTATAGCCGCTGATTCCACTCGTCGGGCTGGCGTTCCACGTCAGCCCGACCGAATGGGAGGAGGATACTTGCCCGGTACCGGATAGAGTGATCGTCGTGGGCGAGCCCGTGGCGTTGCTCGCGATGCTTACGCTTGCGCCATTCACGGCGCCTGGCGTCCTGGGCGCAAACGTGACCGTCAGCGTGGCGGATTGTCCCGGCGTCAGCATCGTGCCGTTCGATACGCCACTGGCGCTAAAGCCTGCGCCGGTGACGGTCACACCGGAAACGGTGATGTTCGAATTCCCGTTGTTGGTCAGCGTCGTCGAAAGCTGGATCGAGTTGTTCACGTTTACGGTACCGAAACTCAAGCTTGTCGGACTGGCAGCCAAAATCTGCGTTGCGGAGACGCCGGTCCCGCTGACATTGATCGTCATCGGCGAAGGCGTGCCATTTGTAGTCAGCTTGATAGTTCCGTTGACGGTTGCCGTCGAAGTGGGTGTGAAGACGGCGTTGAACGCCATGTTGCCGCCCGCCGCGATCGTCGTGGCCGTGGACAATCCCGTGATGGTCATTCCCGTGCCCGTCACGGTGATATTCGAAAACTTGAGCGTCGCATTGCCGTTGTTCCGTAGCGTTACAGGTTGCGAGTTGCTGTTCCCGACAACGACGTTCGCGAAAGCCACGCTCGTCGGTGAAGCCGCAATCTGGGCCTGAATGCCGGTCTCGGTCAGTGCGATCGTGGCTGGCGACCCGGGAGCGTTACTTGTGATGGAGATGCTTCCCGGGGCGCTGCCTGCGGATGTCGGAGTGAATGTGACGGTAAATATGCTATTCGCGCCGGCGTTGATGGTTTTTGGCGCGGTCAAATTCATCGTGTAGCCCGGTCCCGTGACACCGGCTGCGGTTATGTTTAAAGCTGCATTGCCCGTATTGGTCAACGTAACGTTCTGGGTCGCGCTGCTGCCTACATTCACGTTGTTGAACGCCACGGGTGAAGGACTGATCGTCATTTGCGCCTGTGTTGCTGTCCCGGATCCGCTCAGATTGATCATGAGCGGCGAGCCGGGCGCATGGCTGGTGATCGATACCCCTCCGCCAGCGCTCCCAGCCGACGTCGGCGCGAAAGTGACGGTAAACGAAGTTGTTTGACCTGGATTGAGGCTTGCCGGCGCGGCCCATCCGTTCAACGTGAAGCCCGTACCCGTAATGTTGTGTGCGGTAATCGAGACGGGAGCTGTTCCTGGGTTCGATAGAGTAACCGATACGGCTCGGCTCGAGCCTACCACGAGGGTCCCAAAATTGATGCTTGAGGGATTTGCGGCCAGCGCCCCCTGCGTTCCAGTTCCGCTGAGCGGAATGGTCAGTGTCGGATTTGTGGCAGTCGAAGTAATCGTTATGCTGCCTGAGTGGGCCCCCGTGGTCGCGGGCGCGAATGTGGCCGTAAACGGCGCGCTTGCTCCTGCCGCAATCGTTTGTCTCGCAGCAAGACCGCTTGTGCTGAAGCCTGATCCTGTCATGGTGACCTGATTGATCGTTATCTTCGCGTTCCCGGAGTTCGTTAACGTGATCGTCTGTGGACTCGTGCTGCCCACGACTACGTTGCCGAAATTGAAGCTGCCCGGATTAGCGCCCAGCGTGCCGTCCGCCGCTACGGCGCTACCGGTCATCGTGAGCGTCTGGGGGGAGCCGGGAGCATGGTCGGTGAAAACGATGCTTCCGCTCGCGCCGATCGTTGACGTGGGCGAGAATTGGACGCTGAAAGACATGTTTTGGCCGGCAGCAATCGTCTTAGGCAGAGCAAGGCCGCTCATTCCAAAGCCAGGCCCCGAAATCGTCGCGAGATTCAAGACTAGGTTGGAATTCCCGCTGTTTGTCAAGGTGATGTTTTGTGTGCTGCTCTGTCCCACTGGCACGTTGCTAAAATTCAATGATGCTGGAGAAATCGTCAGTCCGGGCTGCGTGCCGGTTCCACTCAGCGAAATCGCAAGCTGTGAATTCGAGGCATCGCTTATAACCGTGACGGTGCCTGTGGCGGCGCCAGCCGCCGTTGGGGCAAACTGAATCTGCACAGTCACGCTTTGGCCGACCGGGACCGAAGTAGAAGGATTCCCGCCTACCACGCTGAATGCCGCCCCAGTAATCGTGGCCGCAGAGATGTTTACCGCGCTCGTTCCGGTGTTCGTGACCGTCACGCCCTGCGTCGCGCTGCTCCCCACGGCGACGCTCCCGAGACTGACGCTCGTCGAGCTGGCCGAAAGCACTCCTGCACCCGGATTTCCCGGCACACCACCCCCGCCCCCAGTTCCGCCTATCAACGCAGACGTGGTATAGCCGGAGCAGCTAGAAAGCCCCACGACCGCCAAAACGACAGCGAAAGTCGCGAAAAAGGTTAATACCCCGAGACGGCGCGGTCGCTGGCAACGAATAAACGGATTTGGGCAAGGAACCTCGTAACTGCGGTCTTGTGCGTGCGATGCCATAGCACACAGTCTAGGGACCCGTTTGAGTCCCTATCTACTGGACAGAGGACCAAAGAAAGGGCAGGTGCCTCGCCTGTTCGAAAGGACACTTGTGACCTGCCCTGTGCCGCACGAGATGCTGTTCGAGCCTGTCCCAACAATATTTTCCGAGCGTGCGCTGGAAAGTCACGGTGGCGAACGGGTTTTGAGCGCTTCGCCAACTAGGGCGAAACTGCCGAATGGTGCTTGTCGCGGGACGCAAAGAAGGCCATATTTCAACTTGCCGCAATTTCAAAACGGAACCCTTGGCTAGTGTTGAGCTTACGCCTTCGAGTGACGGATCCAGGTCGATGACCTGCCAAACAACTAGGAAAGGAATCCACGCGAGAATTCCGGGGCTGCTTTGCGTGGCCGTACTTTGCGGCATACTCACGGCGGGGCTCTGGCCATTTCAGCGTCCGCCGAATGGTGTGACTTGGCTGGAAAATGAGAACGGTCTCCGTCTCGCTGGTCGCGCAACCCTGTGGAGCTCCGGTTCATTTCAGACGAACGGTCAGCAAGACGAAGAGTCGCGAAGTCTCGAACTCTGGTTGCAACCCGCCCTTACGAGGGGTTCGAGCACCATTCTTTCATTTTCTGCCCCTGAAAATCCTTTGCAGCTTTCGGCTTACCAGTATCATTCTGTCTTCATACTGAAGCGTGTGATTCAGGGCGGCCAACGTCGAAACACCACAATTGGAATTGAAGGCGTTCTCCGTCAAGCCAGGCCCGTATTCATAACGGTTACTTCAGGCCCCCATCAGACGGCAATATATGTTGAAGGCGTTCTGAATAGGGTGTTTCCGCAGACTCAGCTAGGGCAGGACTTCACGGGTCAACTGATCGTCGGCACCTCTCCCGTCGACGATGCCAGCTGGTCCGGTCAGTTGCGGGGGCTCGCCATTTATGAACAGGAGCTCACGGCGGCACAGGTTCTGAAGCACTATGAAACCTGGACGACAGAGGGACGCCCGGAGTTGTCCGATGGCGAACGCGCAATTGCGCTATATCTGTTCAGCGAGCATTCTGGAAACGTCGTTCACAATGCCCTCCTCGGGGGAATCGAACTGTTGATTCCCCAGCGATATGCGCTCGTCCATCAAAGATTTCTGGAACCTTTCTGGCAGGAATACAAGCCCAACTGGACGTATCTGGAAGATATTCTGGTAAATATCACCGGCTTCATTCCCCTTGGTTTCTTCTTCTGCGCCTACTGGTCGTCGGCGCGGCCCATCAAGCGGACAGTCTTACTCACAACTCTTCTTGGATTCGTCGTCAGTCTCACGATTGAACTCCTTCAGTCACACCTTCCGACCAGAGACTCCGGCACCACCGATCTAATCACGAACACACTGGGAACTTTTCTTGGCACTCGGTTATACGATTTGAGGGTCGCTCGAGTATTGTTCGCGAAGATCTATTCAGGATGATCCATCATCTGGACGTGACTCTTCTCTCCGACTTTTGTCCGCATGACGACCTCCCCAACCAGAGTTGAACCTCTTACAACATCGGCTCGCCGGAATTGCGCGCGATGATCTCGCGCGTCGCGTCTCGCAGCCGGACAATCTCGCGCCAGTCGTCGCCCGCTGCGGGATCGGGCGCGATCGGCGGACCGAATGTCACGGTGACGCGCCCTGGCCGGGGCAGGTATGTGTGATCCCGTAATATCCGGCGCGCGCCGCGCACCGCCACCGGGCAAATCGGGCGTCGTGAGTCCACGGCAGCCTTGAACGCCCCCAGTTGGAATGGCCGGATGCCCACCGAAGATGTGAATGTTCCTTCCGGATAGATTGCAACCGATTCCCCGCGGCCCAGCGCCGCATTCACTTCTGCTGTTTGCTGAATGCGCGCTTGCGGATCGCTGCGATCGAACGCGAGCTGGCCGCTCCGGCGCGCCATCATTCCGAAGAAGGGCATCGCCAGCACTTCACCCTTCACTACGAACCGCACATCCGGCGGCAAGAATGCCACCGTCACTAGAATGTCCACGTAGCTCGAATGGTTCGGCGCGAAGATCCACGGACCTGACCCGGCCGCTCCCGCCAGTTGTCCTCCTCCCTCTACTCGAACCGGAATTCCGGCGGCAAAAAGCATTCCGCGGGTCGCCACGTGCATCAACCGCGCCGCCCGCTTCCGATCTCTGGTGACTCCGACGGCAAGCCAAAGCGGAATGAACGCAACGGCAAAAACGATCAGCGCATAGATGCCGTAGAGAAAATCAATCGCAGCCTTGGCGCCGCGTTTGACGAGCGCCCCCGCGCGCGGCGCCGCTGTGCGCACTGCCAGTTTCGCGATCTGTAACCAGGGCGGCGCGACCTTTTTGCCGAGTTTCCCCTCGAGGAAAAGCCGCCGCGTCTCGTTGCGGCGCAATTTGCCACTCGAAGTTTTCGGAATCGAATGCGGCGGCACCAGCTCGATCAGATCGGGCGGCATACCCATCGCTTCGTCCACGGCGCGAGTGATCTCTGCCGAGATACGCCTCGCCTCCGCCGGATTTCGCACTTCGGCGGCGACCACGAGCCTTTCCGTTCCGTTGCGCGCATCCGGCGCGCCGAACGCAACGACGCACCCGGTTCGCACGCCCGCCACGCGCCCCGCGACATCTTCGATTTCGTGCGGATACAGGTTTCGCCCCGCCTTGATGATCAGGTCCTTCGCCCGGCCCGTGATGTAAAGCTCGCCACCGGCGCGGTAGGCGAGGTCACCCGAGTCGAGCCAGCCCGGCTCGCGCATTAGCTCCAGCGTCGCGGTGGGATTCCGGTAATACCCGCTCGTGGCCGCAGGGCTTCGAAACCATAGCCGCCCCTCGCAGCGATCGCCCGCGTCGTAGCCATCGTTCCCTACGATCCGCACCTCCACGTCCGGAAACGGTTCTCCCGCGCTCACGAACTCGAGCGCCGCGGCATCGTCCGGCGCTGCCGGAATGGCACGACCCTCGGACTCGAACGCGGCCCGCTCGATCCGGTCCACTTTGTAGCCGCCTGACTTCGCCGCCGAAACACCCAGCGTCGCTTCGGCCAATCCATACACGGGAAGCAGCGCCTCGCGGCGAAATCCGTATTTCGCGAAGCGCGCCGCGAACCGCTCCAGAGTATCGGCGTGAACGGGCTCGGCGCCATTGAAGGCCGCGCGCCACGAACTCAGATCGAGACCCTCCAGTTCCTTGTCCGCGATTTTCCGCACGCAGAGTTCATAGGCGAAATTCGGCGCCGGGCTGATCGTCCCGCGATGCCGATGAATGGCCCAGAGCCAGCGCTCCGGGCGGCTCAGAAAAGCGAGCGGCGACATGACCACGAGCGGATTGCCCGAAAAGAGCGGCACAAACCACGCACCGATCAATCCCATGTCGTGGTAAAGCGGTAGCCAGCTCACGGCCACGTCCTCTGGCTTCAGTTCGACACCGGCTGCAATCGAACGGATGTTTGCCAGCAAATTGGCGTGGGTCAGCGTAACGCCCTTGGGATCACCCGTCGATCCGGATGTGTATTGCAGGAATGCGATGTCTTCCCCGCGCGCGTGATGTGAAAGATTCTCCACGGGCCTCCACTCGGTCGAGGCGGGCTTCGGCTGTGCCGGCACGCTCGCCAGCCGTTCCGCGTTCAAGACCTCGCGCAGCGTCGGTACGCGCGGCTGCAGCAGGCGCGCGAGCCCTTCCGCTTGGCGGAACGTGATCAGGAATCGCGTCTGGGCGTTGCGCAGGATGTTCGCTTGCCGCGTGGCGTACTCCGCGATGCGGTCCGCGCGAAACGGCGGATAGATCGGCACCGGTATTCCGCCGGCCAGCAGAATCCCCGCGAACGTGTAAAAGAATTCCGCGCATGTCGGAAGCATGATGGCAACGGTCTGGCCCTGCTCCAGGCCGCGCTGCCGCAATTCCCGCGCGACGGCCGAAGCGCGGCCGTACAGCTCTCCGAAAGTAATGGTGTGCAGTTGCTCGTCTTCTTCGTAGAGATGGATGTGCGCGCGAGTGGGCTCGCCGAGGCCGCGCAGTCGCAGGATTTCCGTCAGCGATTCAGCCCCGCGAATCTTCTGCTCGAGATCGGCAATCTGCGCAGGCGCGGCGTGCGCCTCAAAATCCCGCAGCTTAGGGGGTCGAAGCTTTAGCTCCGACATATCCAGCTTGCCTTTTTCAGGGGCTTCAGCCCCTGAGGACAGGCTCCCTGCGTTGGAGCTTTCTCCGAGATTCTCGCCCAGGAGTGCATCTGCCAAATCCTGAACGGTATCGGCTTCCGCCACCACTCGATCCGGCAGCCGCACTCCACAAACATTTCCCAGGCGCACCATCAGCTCGACGCGCTCAAGACTGCCAAGCCCGAGCTCTCGTTCCAGATGCGCCGCCGCGCCGCGCGCCACCAGTTCCTCGAGCCCGCGCGATCCGCCCAGCTCCACAAGCAGCTGGCGCACCGTTGCCAGTGTTTGTGCTTCAACCGAAGCGGCTCGTTCGAATTTTGTGCCGGTGGCGCTCACGGGCTTACCGGGGCCTCAACTCCGGCGAGCCTACCACCGCGTCCCATGCGGTTCAATCAATTCACGGCTCGTTCCGGTTTGACTCGCAGGCCGCTTGCCGTTATCCTTACTGAAGGTGTTCGCCTCCTTCTATTAGCGCGTTCTCTCGCCGCCCTGTGTGGGGCGCTGGCACGTTGTTCCCGTGTGTTTCCCGTTCACGAGTTACCAATCACGAGTCACGAATCACGCTTTACCGAGTCACGACCATGGCGAATCTGACGCTTTTTGAAAAACTCAAGCAAATCGAATCGCGCTACGACGAAATAACCCGCGAGCTTTCTTCGCCCGAGGTTCATGACGACTCCGCGCGCTACCAGAAGCTTGCCAAGCAACACTCGGAGCTGGGCGAGATCGTCGCCAAGTATCGCGATTGGAAAGAGATCGAAAAGGCCCTCGAGGGCGCCAAGCAGTTGTTCGCCGAAACCGACGACGCCGAAATGAAGCAAATGGCGCACGATGAGCAGCAGACGCTGGAAGCTCGCCGCGAAAGCGTCGAGCGCGAAGTGAAACTCCTGCTGATCCCCAAGGATCCCAATGACGAAAAAGACGTGATCCTCGAAATTCGCGCCGGCACCGGCGGAGACGAGGCCTCGCTCTTTGCCGCCGAGCTGTTCCGCATGTATTCGCGTTACGCGGAATCGCAGAAGTGGAAAGTCGAGATCCTGGAAAGCTCCGCCTCACCGGTGGGCGGGATGAAGGAAATCGTCGCGGCCATCCAGGGCAACAAAGTTTATTCCAAGCTGAAATACGAAAGCGGCGTGCACCGCGTTCAGCGCGTTCCTTCAACCGAGCAGCAGGGCCGCATCCACACGTCTGCCGCAACGGTCGCCGTGCTTCCCGAAGCGGACGACATTGACATCAAGATCGAAGCGAAGGACCTGCGCATCGATACGTTCTGCTCCTCCGGCCCCGGCGGCCAATCCGTGAACACCACATACTCCGCCGTCCGCATTACCCATATTCCGAGCGGCCTCGTTGTTTCTCAGCAGGACGAAAAATCACAGATCAAGAATCGCGCCAAGGCGATGCGCGTTCTCCGCGCCCGGCTCTACGAAATGGAGCAGGAGAAGCAACATCAGCTCCTTGCCGCCGAACGCCGCGGCCAGATCAAAACCGGCGATCGCTCCGAAAAAATCCGCACCTACAATTTTCCGCAGAACCGTGTCACCGACCATCGCGTCAATTTCACGCTGCACCAGCTCACCGAAGCAATGGACGGCAAGCTCGGCCCGCTCGTGGACGCTCTGGTCACGCATTTCGAATCCGAGCGCCTCAAGCAGGAGCTTGTGGAAGCGTGAGAACCACCGGCGAAAGCCGAGCAATCGCAACGATGTCGCTCGACGTGCGCGCAGCATTGAAAGAAGCGATGGCCCGCCTGCGCGCAGCCCAAGTCCCTTCCCATACGCTCGCTGCCGAACTTCTGCTGATGCACGTGCTCGGCCGCGACCGCACCTGGCTCTACACGAATCCCGAATCCGCGCTCAATCCCGCTGCGGCCGGGGCGTACTTCGCTCTCGTCGCGCGCCGCGCCGCCGGCGAGCCGACGCAATATCTCACCGGCAAGCAGGAATTCTGGAGCCTCGAATTCGAAGTCACTCCCGCGGTTCTGATCCCGCGCCCCGAAACCGAACACGTCATCGAAGTCGCGCTCGATCGCTTGGGCGCGCGCGGAATCAAGATTGACATGATCACGGGTGCGCCCAGCCCGCCGCTGCACGTCGCCGACGTCGGCACCGGTTCGGGCTGCCTCGCCGTTGCTCTCGCGCACGAATTGCCGCACGCCGAAATCATCGCGACAGACATTTCAGCGCCCGCTCTCGACATCGCCCGTCGCAACGCCGTCCGTCACGCCGTCGCCGATCGCATCCAATTCATCGAGTGCGATCTACTGGGCGTTTCTTCGAACTCGCCCCTCGCCCCTCGCCCCGCCTCCCTCGACTTAATCGTTAGCAATCCACCCTACATTTCGCTCAACGAGTCCGCCACTCTTCCTCGGGAAGTCCGCGACCATGAACCTTATGCAGCCCTTTTCGGCGGGCCCACAGGCGTCGAGATCTACGCGCGGCTGATCGGGGAGGCGGGCGCGCTGCTTCGCCCTGGCGGAATCCTCGTGCTCGAGCTCGGCTACAACTCGTCGGACGAAGTCCGCAAAATGTTCCACGTGCAACGCTCCTGGGCTAACGTCAGCATCACCAATGATCTCGCCGGAATCCCGCGCGTCATCGCCGCCGAGCGCATCTGACCCTCGCAGGCTTCGCCGTCCTCAAGAAAAAGTCCACAGGGTTTTGATTCCTGCAATTCCCGCTCTCCGGCGCTATATTGGGGCCATGCCGAAGCTGGCTCATTTTCGCGCGAAGCACGACTCGCCATTGGCCGCCGCGGCCGATTCGACCGCTGCAATTCTCCACGTGGATATGGACGCGTTCTTCGTCTCGGTTGAGTTGCTCGCGCGCCCTGAGCTGAAAGGGTTTCCCGTTGTCGTCGGAGGACAGCGCGATCAGCGCGGTGTGGTCACCTCCGCGAGTTACGAGGCGCGCCGCTTCGGCGTTCATTCGGCCATGCCGCTGCGCACCGCCGCGAAGCTCTGTCCGCAGGCGGTTTT
>Ga0209517_10008230_pt1 | contig 12251 bp, 20 predicted proteins | sample PeaSoiMetSII2010_FD_187695 | JGI IMG/M metagenome (GOLD analysis project Ga0209517, IMG submission 187695) | Peat soil microbial communities from Weissenstadt, Germany - SII-2010 (SPAdes) (version 2) | ecosystem: Environmental > Terrestrial > Soil > Wetlands > Peat | place: Germany...
CGAAGGCCGCCGATATCTTAGAGAAGGTGAAGCGCGCCCGCACCAGCCTGGATAATCGTCATTCTGCTTGACGCACTACACTAGAGCGTCGGCGTAAACAGGCTGCGTTCCGCGATCCCAACAGGACGCTGGACAACTTTGACTTCACATTTAATCCAAAGATGAACCGCAGTCTGGTCTTCGACCTGGCCACGTGCGCCTTTATCGGCAAGCGAGAAGACGCATTGTTTCTTGGCCCAGGTGGCACGGGCAAGAGCCACTTAGCCCAGGCCATCGGCCAGGCTGCCATCCTTCAGGGCTATCGCGTGCTGTACCGCGAAACCCACGTGCTACTGGATGACTTGGCAGAAGCGGTTGCCGACGGCACGCGCAAAGAGTTCATGGAGTCCCTCACCACCGTTCCGCTGCTTATCATCGATGACTTCGGCATGCGCAAACTGCCACTGACCGCAGCTGAGGACCTATTGGAGATCATCATGCGCCGTTACGAGCGTGTCAGTACGCTGCTTACTTCAAACCGCCCTGTCGAGGACTGGGGGAAGCTGTTGAGCGACGTCGCCGCGGTCAGCGCCATGCTCGATCGCATGCTACATCACGGGCATGTGCTCAAGTGCGGTCCGCGGAGCTGGCGCACCAAAGCAGCGGGAGGTGGCCAATGATTTGCTCGCGATGCCACTGAAGCGCCCCGGACGGGGTCGCCGCGCAACCCTTTATTCGTTAGAGTTTTACTATGCAGTTCATTGTAGCGTTGGTCATATGCCCTGTTGTCGTACTCGCGCAGTCTGCCGAAATCCCATTCGCCGAAGCTCAGCAGAACGCAGTCTCACAACCCATGCCGGCTTATCCTGCTCTGGCCAAGGAAGCAAAGGTCTCGGGCACTGTTCAGTTTAAGCTCGCAATCGATGCTCAAGGCTGGGTAGGAAATGCTGAGCTTATCTCTGGCCATCCGCTGTTGATACCCGGCGCTCAACATGTCGTGAAGAACTGGCGCTACCGCCCATTCGTGTTATCGGATGGGACACCGCGAGCGATCATAACCCGCGTCGGAATCAAGTTCGACGCAGCGAACGTCGCGGTAGCTCTGGTCGAAGTGCCGAGCAGCCAGCAAGGAGACATCAATGGTATCGAGGCCAGAACGTCCGGCACCGCCGAGCCGCACGGTCAACAGGCCGGCACACTTCCCGATGATAGGCCCTGCCGTGTTCTTCGTAAGGGTGTGACTATGCCATGCCCGGATGGATGGATCGTCCTGATTGAGAACGATTACGAAGCCGTGGTTGCAAATTTCCGCCTCGGGCCGGGTGTAACCAAAAACACGCGATCGGGACAAGGAAAGGCCACAATCGCAGTCTCGACCATGCCGAAGCTCTATCAAACGCTGGCGGATTGGATTTACGCAGCCCACAAGAACGCTCCTGACGCTGTTGAGAAGAAGGCGGAAATCAACGGTGGGGCCGGTGTGCGCATACCCGTAGTTTGGTTCGCTTCGCCCGCTTTAAGTGGCCCGGCCTACTCCAGCTACTTCTTTCAGGCAGGCAGGACTCCTGTGCTGATCGAATTGATGTATCGTGCAGATGACCCGAAACGCGACGAATACCAGTCGCTGGCAAAGAGTATGATCGGAGCCGCGGTCCCGACCATTTAATTACCTTGAAGGGCTATCGGAAATGCACTCACTGCCGAAGTGCGTTGTTTAATTGGGGACGCCGTCCCCAAACCCCTGGGATTTACCGCTTTCGCGCCAGAATGCCCTGGCCTTTTAGGGCGGCTCGCGCCGCCCCGTCATTCCGGCCGCTGAGTCGGCGCTCCGGTCGCATCCCTGCGGAGCCGTACCCTCCGCCCAGGTGAGGTCAGTATAAACCGAGCTGCCTGTATCGAGGAAGACTCAGATTAAGAAAAACTTGCCGGACCCAGCAGCCATGGTGTAAAACCAAGTTGTTCTGGGTGTGGTCCACTGGCCGGTTTTGAAGTGTCCACGACTGGCCGGTTTTCAGGTGTCCACCGAGGCTGGATGTGGCACCTGCACCGGACGCGATGCGAGTGTCGGAACGCCCATCACGCATTGTGGACGGCGCGACCGCCAGAGGGAATCAGGCGATCACCTGCCCTTCGGTCATCAAGAGCCGCGTGCGCAGCGCTGTTGGTTCGAAACTGGTTTGGTGCGCTATTTACCAGCGGATCGATCACGTCGAGTGTAATAGTGGACGATCAGGACCAGCAACGATACTCCGCACGCCGTAATCATTGCTTTGATTGCGCCAAAGTATACTATTGCTTCTCGACACGCCCGACACAATCTGGTTTAGACCCGATGCTCACTGCCGACGAGGAGTGCAACGTGCTGCGGTCCGGCAACGCGCGCCCTTAATCCGACGATTCACACAGTCAGCCCGTCTTTCACGTTCTATGCCACCGGCCACCAAGCAATCCTTTAACCGATTTCTTGAGCGTCTGCTCGCTCGCACTCCCGCCGCTGCTCTGAAGCCACGCTTCGATCTTGCTAACGCGGCGCTGTGCTGCGGGAGCTAGGTGTTATGTATATTGGAATGCTTAATCGTAGCGTATCTCCAGACTCTTGTTGCGCCTGCTTAAGTCGCTCCTTGATCTGGATGATTACAGACTTCGCGGACTGAACCTTTTCGCGGTTTCGTTCGAACCCAGGAAACCGGATGTCGATAAACTCATTGCGAAACAATTGATCAGAGGCAAGAGGAAGCAATATCTCAAGTTCCTCAATGGTCAACAGAAGCTTTCTGGTAGTCGTTTGATGCCTGATTTCTTGAGTTCCTGGACTAACTTGGCGGGGGAACTAATAGTTAGTATAGCATAATTCGCACGATGCAGAATGATGTGCATGCGCAGTAAAGCCCCCGATAAGATGCTGGTTTCTGACAGTAGACAGGCACTGCATTTCCGTTGGACCGGCTGCATGGCAACCTGCAGGAGCAGTGCCAGATCCAGGTCATATGGCTTCTAAGGGGTTCTGGAAGCGCCGGTCGCGCCGCTGCCGGACACAACTTTGATCACTTTGCCATCCAGAGAAGCAGCGGCAATATCGACTATCTGGAGTTCCTGTTTTCTGTTGCGACCCTGGGAATCAACCTGAGCGAAGCCCTTTGCTCCATCGAATCCTTGGGCGACTCTGATCTTCGCAATCGCGATTTGCCCATTCGGAATTGTCGTGCGGTTCAATCCATATACGAGGCACTTGGCTCCATTGCAGACGAGCGTCTTCCCAGCCTTCTTGACGGCCTGGCCCGGCTCAATTTCTGCGATTTGCAGATCAGACGGAATCTTGAATTCCCACTGAAGTGCGGCTGGCGCTGAACTTGAGCGAGCGTTTAATAACAGTTGTACGCGAACGCCGGTCGCGTGGCGGATTTCCTTGGGACTCATTGTAAGCGTAACCTCTTCCGCTATAGAAAGAGGTGACGTAGAAAGCAGGATACAGACTGCCACCGTGCGAGCTGTAGATAATTTCACAAGCCCCCCAAATGTGCGCTGACGCAGCACGGGGTCCACGAGAGCAATTCGCGTGCCACTACACCAGGGTTCCAATTTCAGGCGCACGCAACGATTGGATCATCTCGGCGCCGTCATGTATGTTCAAAATTGCTCACTTTGTCGGTTAATCACTTCGAACCGAATCTACCGCTGAGGCAGCCTCTCGTCGACGATGAAGACGCTAGGGATAACCCCGGTTTTTTGCAATCAATCCTGGCGGTTGGACTGCAGCCCATCCGCTTTTTCTAGTGATCGATTTTCCGCAAAGAAGGGCCTACCCGCCCGAAGGAAAGCCCTCAGAAAGGGACCTTCACGCCAAAGTCCATGAAGCAAACCGGATACCTCAGTCTGGTCAACTCCTTCTTGAGCGCCTTGTCGAACCAAGGAGATCCGGTCTTCACAGCAGCACAAACTCGGCGCTGAATCTCGGTAAGAGGAAATTCGTCTGGGATCTGTGGAATCAGGGTAAAGCTATGGTCAAGCAATTCCTGCTTTTTCTTCTCGCTTAGCCGTGGCAGAAATGAAATGTGATTCTCTGGCACTGGCGGATTGCAGTGGTCGAAAAACTCGCATTGATATGGTTGGAGGCATTGCGGGCCGGGAGCAGTGTCGGGCGCGTCGTCTTGAGCAATGACCCTCTTCTGAACCCTAAGGAGTTTGGACAAGTCAACGCCGACTTTCGCGACCTGCCTCGTAAGGTTTTTTACGATGAAGAGTTTGCTCAGATCGTGCTTTTTCCCGCCGTAAACATAGTCACGGTTCAGGTACATCAAACACGCGGAAGAGATATCGAGCCCGCAACCTGAGAGGACATAATGCTGGATTGCCACGTCGTAGAGATAGTGCTCCTTGCACTCGACCGCGGATTTCACCTCGATGAGACGCCAGCGATTGCGCGGGCGCCGTTGCAGGATGTCCACTCGGACCAACACCCCTTTATGGCGGAAGGTCGCCTCAAAGATTGCCGGAACACAGGGGTCGTCCATCAGGGCCGCCGTCCTCGCCAACGCGTCATCCATGTGGTCCGGGTCAGTATCGATAAGCACGCCGCCCGGAAACGCGGTCCGGGCCAGAATGCCGACTTCTTGACCCTGCTCGAACAGTGCCTCCTGTCCGTCATCCGACTCGGCGGCAAGTTCCGGCTGATAAAGTTGGAGGTAGAGCCGTTTCAGACATTGAACGCCCGCAACGAACTTCGATTTCGATAACTGGATCGTCCCAACCGGCATCGATGGCGATAGATTATACCGCCGGTGCATGATTGTATAGCGTGCAATGGGCGGAAGTGACCCCGCTGGATGCACTTTTCCGATGACATTCTGACGATCCGGCCTTCTGCCACAACGCGAAAAGCAATCAATTCGCCGAGGCAAAGCTGCTGCTGGCTGCTGGATTTGCCCAATGGCAAACTGCCTCTTGCCCGCTGGCAATTAGTATCTGTTTACGATGGTGCTGGCTCACTTTTCGCGAACAAAGTGTGGTCATTTCTCGCGAGCGTCGAAGACTTAATGTCTTCATTGGTGAGTCCCGTGATGATTTACCCCCCAGCTTATTCGAGACGCTCGCCGAGTGGCCGCGATTGCAACATGTCCACGTCCACAGAAAACTACATGCTGAACTTCCGCGCCACCGAGCGGCGGCTCTGCCCGCGAGGTACGTGGACCGCCTGACGGGAACCGAACCCCGGATGTAGTTTTGAATATCTTGGCCCGCGTGTCCAATTTCAGTCATTGGGGCCTTCTGCAGCAGTGGGCCCTGCCAGAGGGGTACGTCCGGCTGTAGCCGTTGAAACCTCGATTCGACACACCGGAAAATCATCAGTGGATTGTGGGCTTGATGGTGCCCGTGGCGTGAAACTTCTCTTCACCCGACACTTCCGACTGTAGATCCCATGTAGCGGCCAGTGCATCGGCGGTCACATCCAACAAACCTAGAACGCCGTGCAACTTTTTTGCGAACTGCACGACGTTGAATATCCGATAGAAATGCGAGCCGGGTTTGGATCTTTCGCTCCGGCCGACCGAATCGCCCGAGTGACGGGATCAAAGGATTCGACTTCATTGACCAATGCGCTGAAATCGGCAAGCGACGATACGCCCTCACAGGTAAAATCGCTCTCCCACCCAACCCTCCTGATGATCTGGCAGACGATTTGCGCCAGCCATCGCAAGGAGTGAGTCTGGGAAAGGGAGATCGGATCAGTTCTCGTTTTCAGAAAGTTGCTGCCCTCACCGACTAGCGCCTTCAGGTGGAGTTCAATGGCCTCTCGGTAGAGCAAGACAATCGGACAGGCATCCCAATCCGTTCGGGGGCTCTGACCCGTTTCGTGATCCAGCTGCGGTTCCAGCTTCCCAACGAGGGTCTTGGCCGCATTCTGGAGCGACCGAGCATATAGATGGATTTCGGGATCGGCGCCATTGTGCCAACTTGGAAGCGCGCTTCTGGTTCTCGGCTTCGGCTTAAGAATCCGGCTGATGGGTGGCTTCTTGTTCATCGGGCCCTTCTTCAAGATTGTAGTTGGCTGGTGGATCAGTGTACGATCTACGTCATCGTGGACTTCAATACAAACCGGGCGGGCGTGGATTTCATTTTTTCTGGATTGTGATCTCGCCATGACGTTCCTCAATGTAGCAGACACCTCGAAGATCCCTGAAACTGTTAAACGGAATCGAAAGAAAGCACGCAGGGCATACGATACAGTCTGCCACTTTTTGCCCAACCTACTTCTGACTACCGTTGAGACACAAGCCATCGAAGAAAAACTACTTGCGCTGCGAACCAGGATGGAATCCGCTGGAGAAGAATTCTGAAAGTAGCCCACGACCAATTTGGTTAACGGCACAGGTTAGACATGGCGAGCTTCGATATTGGTGAGTGCAAATTCAAGTAGCCACATGGGTGCCGCTCGTTGCGCTGACCTTCGACCATTACACTCCGGCCAAAGATGTGCGGCTTGAGGCGGAGCCGACACGCCTTCTGTCTGCTTGTGGTGGAAAGCAACTGTGCTCGACTTCAATCAGGATCAGCGGATATTCCACGATCATCAGTCCTCGATTCAGGCAGTCGGGACAAAGAACGTTTCGGACCTGCAGCCAGCGATCTTTGGCTGGCGACCCATAGAACCCAGTGAACGCTTGGACGACCTTTTCTTGGCAGTTCGTCCATCCGCTCAATACTTCAGTTTCGTCCTCAAGCGCAATTTTTATCCGGTATTCCCTGCCGTGCTCGTGCATCATGCGTTTTCTCCCCAGAGCTACGTGGCATCCGAGTGGTCACTGGCTATGATGGGCCTTCTCCACAGTGGAACGATGGTTCGACATGTTGGCGGCTGCCATCGACGGCATTGTGGATCGCCGCACTTTACACAGCGTTGAAGTCAAGCTCATAATCAGGTTCAACATTGCTTGTATCGCCGCGATCAACGATTTCTTGGCAACGAATACAGAACGGTGTCCAGGGGACGGCCACCAAGCGATTTTGTCCTATCGTCTCTTCACAGTTGGTGCAAGTGCCGAAGGTCCCATCCTCAATGCGGCGCAATGCTGCCTGAATGTTGCTCACTTGCTCCGACCGGCGATTGAGACTAAGAATGGCCACGTCCCGCACCGCGGATTGCCCGGTTTGATCCATTTCATCGGCATTCCTCTCGACGGCAAGAATCTCCCGGTTTTCGCCCAGATCGTGAAGCGCGACTGTCCGCTGGGCCTTGAGCGCGCGCTTGAACTTTGCCAACTGAACTGCTTCCATGACATCGCCCTTTTTGGGGTTCAGTTAGGATATATCTGCTGCACGGATATCGTCTGTTCAATATGGCTCGCAGTGGCATTACTTTTCTGGGGTACAGGACTACCTTCAGATTTGATAGAGACGAGGGCGGAGGCGGCCTTTCCACTTACGCGGAAGCTCCCCCGATTCGGGACTGCTATGGCCGTTCGCCTAAGTCCGATCACCCCAGCGCCACCGGGAATGACCGCGACTGTTCCCCCGCCCTTCGTGGAGGATTGAGCTAGGGTAAATCTGGACCAAGAGCGTTTTCTGTTCAACATTGCTCACATTGGCTCTTTTTTTCCGGCGCGGTGACGCCCGTCTTGCAAGCAGGATTTACGGCTTTCCAGGCTTCCGGCGCGACCGCGCGTACTGCGCCCAAACCCCAACCACCGGCCATCTTGAGCACCCACGTCACCGCTAGGCGGCAAATGTCGCGGCACCGACCGTTTCGGAAACCGATTTATGTCATTAACCTTAGACAACATGGTTCGCGGTGAACAAGGGGAACATAATCAGGTCTAGATATCTACCGTATCAGGTCTAGATATCTACCTTCGCCACTTGGTCCTCCTTTGGGCCGATGCACCATGGGGCTTGATCGTGGACAAATAGCGAACTGGCATTTAACGGACGTATCAGCAGAGGTGAAAGGGGTAAGAATGCCGATTGAACTGGTTTGGCTTGGCGGCGTTCTGGTAGTTTTCGCTGGTGGCCTGATGTTTCTTTTTCTTCAGCGGCGGAAGCCTGTTGAACGACCGAGCCTTTGGTGATCAGGGGAGAGGATTCCGGCTGTTAAGAACATGTGGCGGTGTCCGCAAACGTTGGACACGCCAAAGATAGCCAACCGGAAACGTGGCTCCAAGATAAAGAAAGGAACAGGTCATGACTGGGCAGCGGACAGATGAACCAACTTCTGTCATGGCACATGAGCAATGCGATGCCCTGGCCGAGAGGATCGCAGCAGTACTTCGTCAGCGGAAACAATTGGGAGATGAACGCCGGAGGCAGCAGCGAGAGTATCAGCGTGTGAACTGTGAACGCGCACTCGCCCGTCACTACAGGCTGAGGGACGACCTTCGCCATGATCCTGCGTACGCCACGATAATGGCCTCTAACGCCGCCGCTTGAAGACGAAAACTGACCATCACCCACTCCTCCATCGGACACGCCTCTAGCCCGCCCAAATCGTAACCAGCGGCCATCCTGAGCACCAGCGCCACCCATCTCAACACCCATTCCGAACCCCCGTGCTCGGAAACGAAATATGCCATTAACCATCGGCAGCATGGCGTCAGAACCTAACTTTCAGAATAATAGGTCTGTATATCCATTTGTAATGGGTAACAGGCTTGGAGGTTCATGCATGAAAGCGCAAGCGCGAACAATGGTAGATAAACACGAGGAAAACGTGCCGCTAGTGCGCCTTCTCGTCTACTTGACCGGGATGACTGCAGCAGCGGCTTGGGCTGGAGTGCTTCTTAACTGGCTCTGGGCATCGATCCGAGCCTGATATGAAGCCAGATATGAAGCCACTGTGTGGGTTTGATCGCGGACAAATAGCGAACTGACATACGGAAAAATCAACAGAGGTTGAAAGGAAGAAAAGATGCCGATTGGATTAGTTTGGGTCGTTGCCGTTTTGGTAGTTGTCGCTGGTGGCCTGATGTTTCTTTATCTACAGAGGCGGAAGCCTGTTGAACGACCGAGCCTTTGGTAGGGGAAAGATTCCGGCCGTAAAGGTCGGAATCAGTTTCAACCGCAAAAAGTGAAAGAAGGAAGATGACGGCAGTGGTAGTTGGCGCGGCGTTTGTGGGCAGTCTAGCCGCAGCATTCGTGGTGCAAAGGGCCGTGTTGGGCGCGATGTTCCGGGCGCTACGGCGGGGCAGAATGACAAGGCCGTAGATGGTTTCAGGAGTTCCATCTGGATGCACAGCCACCTGTTCACCTCAGCGGGGGATGAATGTTCTGTGAACGTTGCGGTACGGTCTTGAATGAGGGCGCGAAGTTCTGCGGAAAATGCGGTAGCCCACAGATGGTTTCTCCGCAATCGGTGGCTGTCGCTTGTAGCCAACCATCGCTAACTCGTGGAGAGGCACACCGGAGTCGAATCATCCCTACCGGAGAAGAACGCTGAAGAATCCATGACATTAACATGGCTGCAACGGGTGTTGAATTTCCTTTTGCAAAGGACATATCGAAAAGGTGAAGAATGGAGTCTTGGCAGATTACAACACAACGACTGTCGGTAAGGCTTTTGGCGGCACTTTTGAAAATCCTACGTTCATTGAAACGGCGAAGGGTATCCGGTTGGTGGATTTCAGCGGGTGATTCCGGCGTCGTTGGATGAACGTCAAAGTTATTACGCCGAGGCGCTCAAGTCGAACACAAGGAGGCGCAATGACTGATGAGACCGTATTAGCACAAATCCTGAATTTATCCGAGGCTGACCGGAACAAATTGTACGTGGCTGTGGAAATACATCCTGACGTGCCCAGGCTGCTCAACAATAAGGGATGGAAGGGTGCGTGTAAAGCGTGCCTGGAGGAATTGATTCACGGGAACAAATCCAGCGGAGCGTGGCGAAAGACGAACACCTGGACGATCACGAAGCACGCCATCGTTCAGACATACAAGGAACGCTATCGCAGTGACCATCCTACGGCCTCTCGCTCTGCCGTGAGCGATGCGGCAGCGGCAAGACGGGATGGTCCTAAGGAGAAGATCGAAGAGTTTCTCTAGAGAGACCATTTCAATAAGACGGCTTGCCAACAACAGGCCGTCCTGGTTCAAACATTCCCGCGCGGTACCTTTTGGAGCACGCGCTATTTCTGCCTGACTCACGTGGGTGGTTTTGTCTTGGCAGGCGATGATTGCGCCCGGTGGGGTTGGTGTCCAGGTTGATGTCATACTTTTATGCGCTTTGCGCTCATCACGCTATCCAGCAAAAAGAAATCATCGCCCCAATCGGCGCGTAATTCCGTCAATCGTGGTTTACCCAAGGATGTTTTGGCGGGTGTGATCCGGTAGAGGGCCAACACGCCCGAACATATGTCATCTATGAGAGCCACATAAGGTATGTGGCGCAAGTTAGAATCGCGGCTGAAGCGCCATCAGCCAGTACATAGTCATAGTCCTTGTCTTCTTCATACTTGCGTTCGTGCTTGCGGGTGTACTGATTTTTAGCCCGTTTTATTAAATTGTCCGGTGTCTCTGTCATTTGTTACCTTTCTATCTGCGAGAAAAACTCAAGGGCGTCATCCTTCGCCAACCGCCGCATGGCTCCCAACACCATTACCTGAAGCTCACTCTTGATTGCCGGGTCACCAAAGGCGGAACCAATTGCCAATTTCAGGTGGTCCCGGACGGCGGTTGTGATGGCGTCCTGGACTGCCGCCCGGATGACCTTTTCAAAGTCAAATGACTTGACCATTGCTTCCAGTTGCCGGTTGACTTCGGCCTCTATTTCGGTGTGGTGGGTGGTGAGAGCATGGACGATGTGATATCTCATGCCCTCAATTTGCAGGGTGACTGTTGGGAACATTGAAACGATGTTAGCGCGTCGGTGCGGGCTTGCACAGATTGCCAGAGGTAAAGGATATCAGAGGTAAAGCGCGGAGGCTTAAAAAAGTTAAGGTGCCGGTCCTTAGTACAGTAGATCAGCCGGGATAACGCAGATGCCAAGGTGAGAACAGGCCCTATAGAACGTCTTGCCGCGCCTGCCGAAGTAAACCAGGGTGTTGGCAAAGGGCGCTTGAACCCGTGAGCGTTTGAATTTCAGTCTGCCTTTGATGTAGCACATGACATCAAACCCAGATAACTCGTGGAACCACTTTACATCAGTGGCGTAACTGGGTATAAGAAGTATCATTTCACTTACACGCCCGCTTTCGTACTCTTGGACAGCTTTGGGTATCCATTGCGAAATTACTCCGTTGGAATACGGCGGGTTTAGAAAGACGGTTCCGGCCCATTGGCGCTTGAGACCGTTATCACTAGCGGTGTAGTGAATCCGTGCCGGAATGTTGGGCATCCCTTTGTTGCTGCACGGGTCCACGTCGATCACTCCAAGCACCTTCACCACACAATTGATAATGTGATCGGGTGTGAGCTTTTCATTATCTATTTCCAAAACCTTGCGGATGTGTTCTGGCGATCTCCCGCTTTTGGCGTGGTGGGCGCTCAACCGCAAAACTCGGAGTGAAACCTTGTTGACATCGACGGCATTACTCACCGTGGTCTGTTGATCGGGTGTGAGCCGTGAAAAAAGGACCAACTTTGAGAGTGAGAGCCGGGATTGTGCGGACATCCGCACAGAAGCCGCTTTGATGTAATCGTAAGCCGTGCGTCTGCTCATGCCGTTCCATCGTTCACGGCAGTAGCGCTCAAACGTCCCATACTCCGGCTTGTACAGGCGCTTGTCTCGGATCTCACGGAGAGCTTTGCCCACTTGGACCGTGCAAGCGGCCTCGGTTCTCCGGCCATGCTCGATCAGGCTTTCCAGTTCGGCCAGAGTCTCGGCGGGCTTTGGTCTGACGATGTTGAGAAGCGGGTTTTTAGGCCGCTTCCAACTTGGCGCTAAATTGAAAAGTCGCTCTGGAAGAAACGCTTGGCCGCAGCCGCGTCTCGCTCAGCCGAAAACCAAAAATCGATCGTGGCGCCGGTGGAATCAACAGCACGATACAGGTACCGCCAGTTCCCGTCCTGGCAGATGTAGGTTTCGTCGACCCGCCAGGAGCCGTTGGTCGGTTTCAATTCCCGCCGGCATCTCTTGTTCAGCTCGGGTGCGTAGCGCTGCACCCAGCGCCAAATGGTGCTGTGGTCAGCAGGCAGACCCCGTTCGATGAGCAACTCCTCGACGTCCCGATACGAAAGCGAGAACCGCAGATACCAACGGACCGCGCAAACAATGATCTCGGGTTCGAAGTGCCGCCATTTAAACAGGGCTGGCCGCGGTTTGGGCATCGGTTAGCAGCCTATCA
>Ga0209517_10008231_pt1 | contig 12251 bp, 2 predicted proteins | sample PeaSoiMetSII2010_FD_187695 | JGI IMG/M metagenome (GOLD analysis project Ga0209517, IMG submission 187695) | Peat soil microbial communities from Weissenstadt, Germany - SII-2010 (SPAdes) (version 2) | ecosystem: Environmental > Terrestrial > Soil > Wetlands > Peat | place: Germany: Weissenstadt...
ACGACTGCGTCGGTTTTTACGACGGCCCAGGCCGGATTTCGTGGGTTTTTAGGATAGGAATTCGGCATAAAGTACGATGTTAAAAAAGTTCGTAACAGTGAGGCTGGCTTTCAGCCCGCGGTACGATTTGTGTATTAAACCCAGGGCTCCGCTACGCTGCACCTGGGCTGGTATGAGACGGGCCGTTGGCCCTAAGACAGTAGTTCCCTGCCCCGACTGCCGCCTGAAGGCCTGAAGGCGGCGTTTCTGTGGCGCTCGGCTAGGGGCTGGTCGTCTTGATGCGGAAGAAGCGTTCTTGCGAACCGGAAAGTGGATTGGTGTAGAGGACGAGCGAGTTGGTGGCGGTGAGGGTGTAAAGGTCCTGCCAGCCGCCGTTCGTAAGGGTGTTCTCGGATTGAATGGTATAGGTCTGGCCGGGGACCGCCGTGAAGGAGAGGACCAAGGCCTGGTTCTGCAGCGTGGCGTTGAGCTGGAGCGGCGGGGCGGAGGATTTGCCGGCGGGACCGGCATTGTAAATGGCGGCGACTTCGCTGGAAGTGAGCGCGCGGTTGTAATAGGAGACTTCGTCGAGCAGGCCAGTGAAATAGCGCGTGGGTGAGCCGCCGCCCCAAGAGCGGCCTAGCTCGAGGTCTCGCGTGTTGCCGTTGGGCACGTTGGTGGTGGTGGCGACGGCATTCTGAAGGACCCCATCCTCGTACATGAGGACCTGCGTGCCGGTGTACACGCCGGCCAGGTGATGCCACCGCCCGTCAAGCACGCTCGCCAAAGTGCCCGTGCCAATGAAGCTCGAGGGCGCACTGCTGACGCCGTTGCCAAAGAAGAATGAGACGGTTCCATCCGAATTGCCCTGCATCGCCCAGCCGGTGCCGTCGGTGAAGCCGTGCATCTTATCGACCAGCAGGAACGGGGTGTAGGATTGCGAGGGGTTGGCGTTTACCCAGAGTTCGACGCTGAAGGGGCCGGTGGGATTGAGCGACGAGGAGTTGGAGGCGATGATATAAGAATTGGCGCCGTTGAAGTCAAAGGCCTGCCCGACTTCGCCGGGGGCGTAGGTGGCGTTGAACGGGGTGCCGTTGTAGCCGCCGGCGGAATCGAGCGCGTTGCCCTCGGCTCGATACCAGACTTCCAGCCCGGACGGGACAGGGGCGGGCGCATAAACCTGAAGGGTATAGAGCTGGTTAGCAGTTAGCCCGGCGGCGTCAGTGACGCGGACACTGAAAGAAAAGTTGCCGGCGTTGGTGGGCGTGCCGCTGAGCAAACCGGTCGGCGCCAGAGCAAGTCCTGGTGGCGGGACAGATCCGCCCAAGATAGTGTACTGGACCGGCGCGGTGCCGCGCGTGGCAGTGATGGTTTGGCTGTAGGGCTGATTAAGGATGGCATAGGGCAGGGGAGGCGTCGTGACGAAGTAAGGGCCGGTGGTGGTTTTGCCGGCCACGCCAGCGTAATAGAGAGAAGTAATTTCTTGCGCCGTCAGCGCGCGGTCGTAAATCGCGGCTTCATCCACTCTGCCATGTGTGAACCAGGTTCGCGTGCTATTATCGCTGTCGCAACCCAGCAAGACGGCATTGGTATCGTAGCCGATGGCCCGATCGGTCACACCGTTGGCGACCAGGGTGTTATTCAGGTAGAGGGCCTGCTGCCGGCTGGGGTTATCGAAGGTGTAAGCGACGTGGTACCATTGCTCGATTGTGGGCGTGAACGGAGTGGACAGAGTTGGGCCGAAGCCGCTGGCGCTGCAGATGGCGCCTTGAAGAGAGCCGTTGTTCAGGTAGAGCGAATAAGAATCCAACGTGCCTGTGCCAAGGGGTTTGGCGATGAGGACTTGGAGACCGGTGTTCGCGTCGAACCGCACCCAGGTCTCGAGGGTGACCGACGGCGGGCGTAGGCTGGGGGAATCGGGCACGAGGACACAATCGGAGAGGCCGTCGAAGGCGAACGCCAGCCCCACTTCGCCCGGTGCGTACGTCGTAGAATTGAGGGCGATGCCGTTGTTGGTGCCGGCCGAATCCAGGGCGTTACCTTCCGCGCGCCACCAGGAGATGAGGCCGGCCGGCGGTGGGACCGGGGTAGCGACGCTCAGCGAGAAAACCTGGCTGGCAGTCAAGCCGACTGCGTCGGTGGCCGTGATCGTGAAGGTGAAGAGGACGGGATTGGTCGGGGCCGACGGCAGAGCGTTGGTAGGCACGCCACTGAGCAATCCCTTGCCGGTTAGCGTCAGGCCCGGTGGAAGGCTCCCGCCCGTCAGCGCAAAAGTAACGGTGGGGGTTCCGCGCACGGTAAGGACGTTCTGCGTGTAACCGAGGCCGTACGCAGCTTGCGGCAGCGTGGGCGGAGTCGCGAAGTACGGGCCGACGGTAGTTTTCCCCACGGCGTCCGCACCATAAATGGCGGCGATTTCGGCGGCGCTCAACGCGCGGTTGTAAAGCGAGGCTTCGTCAATGCGACCATAGAAAAAGCTCGTCAAGCCACCGTTGTTCACCGCGGCGCCGAGGAAGAGCGGGTTGGCATCGTAGCCGATGGCCAGGTTGGACAGGCCCGAGGCGACGGCGACGCCGTTCACATAAAGGATCTGCTGTTTTGAGCTGTCGTCGAAAGTGAACGCCAGGTGGTACCATCGCCCGATGCTCGGCGTGAAGGGGGCGCTGATTGGGTTGTTGGCGCCGCCAGCGCTCGAGATGGTGCCGTAAAGATTGCCGTTGTTCAGCCAGAGGCCATAAGAATAGGCGCTGCCACTGCCGACGGTTTTGGAGAAAATCGTTTGCGCGCCGGCGGACACGAACATCACCCAGGCCTCGAAAGTAACCGAGGCGGGATGCAGCGAGGGTGAATCCTCAAACTCCACGGCGTCGCTGACGCCACCAAGGGCGAAGGCTTGCCCGACTTTGCCAGGTGCGAAAGTGGCGTTGTTAATCAGGTAACCGTTGTTGGTGCCGATTGAGTCCAAGGTATTACTCTCAGCCCGCCACCAACTGATCAGGCCGGCGGCGGGCGGGAGATAAGGCAAAACCTGCAACGTGAAGGTCTCCGTGCCGGTCAACTGCGCGGCATCGGTGGCCGTGACGGCGAAACTGAAATTGCCAAGGGCGGAAGGACTGCCGCTGAGTTGGCCTGCCGAACTGAGCGTCAGGCCTGGAGGTCGTGCGCCGCCCGTCACGGCGAAGGTAATTGGCGGGGTCCCGCGCACGGTAGCTAGAGTTTGGGTGTAGGCCTGGCTGAGGACGGCCGGAGGCAGCGCGGGCGGTATGGCAAAGGCAGGCCCGGAAGTGGTTTTGCCGCCGGCTCCGGCATTGTAAAGAGAAACGATTTCAGAAGCGCTCAGCGGGCGATTGTAAATGGCGACCTCATCTACCAGACCCGGAAAAAACTCACCGCAGCAGACCGAACTGCCGATGCGCAGGTCGGTAGGATCTCCGATGTAATTCGGTTGAACGGGCGCGGTGCCTCCCAGAACGCCATTGACATAAATGGTGGCGTTGATGCCATCGCAAGTGGCGGCAACGTGGTACCAGGAGTCGATGGCGGGAAAGACAGAACCCAGGAAAGTGGAACAACCGCCGGGCGGCCGAAATTGCACACCTAACTGCCCACTGTACAACTCCAAACCCCAGTCATAACAGTTGTTCAACCCGCCGACGATCGTGCGGCGGCCGCCGGGAAGGCTGAAGGGTTTGACCCAGGCTTCAAGGGTCCAGTTCGAGCCGGCGCTCCACGCCCCCAAGTCCACGTAACTGTTGTTCCCGTCCAACTTGAAAGCGGTCCCCACGCGCCCCGGCCCGTAGGTGGCATTGCCTTGGAGAGTGCCGTTGTGCAGGCCGAGTTGGTCCAAGGCGTTGCTTTCAGCGCGCCACCAACCGATCAGGCCAGGTGGCGGCGGGACGGGCGCAAAAACCTGGACGGAGAACTGGCCGGTGTTGCTGAGCTGGTTGGTATCGGTGACGGTAATGGAAAAATTGAAACTGCCGACATTCGTCGGCACTCCGCTCAGCAGCCCCGACGGGGTCAAGGTCAATCCCGGTGGAAGGCTGCCGCTCGTGAGAGTATAGATAACCGGGCCGGCACTGGAGGCGGCGCTAACGGCCTGGGTATAGGGCACCGCCACTACGGCGTCGGGGAGATTGGAGAGCGTGTTCAGGTACGGTCCGGTGCTGACTTTGCCCAAGGAACCGGCGTAATAAATGGAAGCAACTTCGCCGGTGGTTAAAGCCCGGTTATAAAGCGTTACCTCGTCCAGGAGGCCAGCGTAAACGTAAGAAGGTTGTGATGGGCGGAGGCCCAAGTGCAAATCGGGGGTGGTGCGCGGGGTGAACACACCCAGGCTGGCCGAGGCGACCACGGCGCCGTTGAGAAAGAGTTGGGCAAGGCCCGAGTTGTCGTAGGTCAGGGCGACGTGCTGCCAGACACTGGCGCTCAAAAGGCCGCCCGTAGAGTAGAAATAATGGTCATTGAGATTAACATCGCGGATGTTGGCATAGAGGGAACCGGGACCGCCGTTGGCAACGTTGATCCAGAAATGGCTGCCCAGAGTCGATCCGTCATTCCATTCGGCCAAGGGATACTCATTGGTGAGCGTGGCGGGTTTAATCCAAGCCTCAATGGTGAAGCCGTTGCCGACGCCGACATTGAGCGAAGCCGAGGCGGGAATTCTGACTTGCTGGTTTGGCGCGCCACTGAACAGGAAGGCCTGGCCCACTTCGCCGGCGGCAAAGGAGACACCGTTGGAGAGTTGGCCGTTATTGGTGCCGATGAAATCGAGCGCGTTGCCCTCCGCGCGCCACCAACTGACGATGCCTGGGGGCATGACGGGCACCTGCGGCGGCGCGGCCAAGACCTGCAGGCTGCAAATTAACTCGGTCGACAGACCGGCGGCATCGGTCGCCAGGACGGCAAACACATTGCTGCCGGGGGTGGTGGGTGTTCCGCTGACCTGACCCAAGGAGGACAGGGCCAAGCCGGCGGGCAAAGACCCGGCGGAGAGTGAGAAGCTCACCGGCGAGGCGCCGAGTACAGTCGTGACCTGCTGTGTATAGGCCTGACCCTGATTGGCGATGGGGAATTGGGCCGGGGAAGTGAAGATGGGACCGTTGGTGCATTTGCCTGCGACATTGGCGATGAAAACTCCGGTGACTTCAGCCGGGCTCAGGGCGCGGTTGAAGAACGAGACTTCGTCCAGGAGGCCATTGAACAAGTAGGCGGGCGCATTGGCGGTCCAATCCGAGCCGATAGTCAACGGAATGATCTGAGGGTCGTAGGTTATGGGACCGAATCCGGTTTGTGCACCGACCAAGAGGCCGTTGACGTAAAGAAACTTGCTTGAGCCATCAAACGTGGCGGCCAGATGGGTCCATTGGTTTGGTGGCACCGAGCCGCCCGCCAACTGGTTCATGCCGCCGGAGTTTTTAGTCCAGAAGGAAGCGGAGCCGTTGTTCACGCCGAGGTAATAGGCGTCGTCATCGTTTACAGCCGAGCCCTTGGCCAGAACGCTCTGGTAGTTGCCATTCTGCAGGTAGGGATACACCCAAGCCTCGATGCTGAACTTGGGCGGGCGGAGGTCATTGGTGTCGGCCACCTGGATGTAATTGGTGCCGGAGAAGACGAAAGCGGAGCCGACCATGCCGGTCGGGGTAATGCTGGGCGGAAGGACAAGGTTAGTTCCGTTGTAGAAGGTGCCGTTGTGGGCGCCGACAAAATCGTTGGCATTGCCTTCGCCTCGCCACCAGCCGACCAAACCGGATACGGCCGATTGACAAAGGAAACAGGCGCGCACGTTTTTGTTGGTGTTCATTGTCAACGCGGCTGGGTTGCTGCGAGTGACCAAGTCCCCGGTCCAACCGAAGAACGAGTTCGGCGGGAAGGGCGAGCCGGTCAGAGTGACGATGTTAGTTGGCAAATACGTTTCCTGCTCCGGAACGACGCTTACCGAGCCGCCTTCGGCTATGACCGCCAGGCGGGAAAGGAACGAAGCGCGATTCGTGGGGTTGGTTCCGTCTAAAAATTCTTGCAAGTTCGAAACGCCATCACCATCGAAGTCACTGTCGGCATTCTGGTTGAGGTTGCCGAAATAGGCCAATTGCCACCAATCCGGCATGCCGCAACCCCGGCTATCGATCCAAAGCTGGGCCACGCTGCTGGTGACGCTGCCCGAACCATTGGCGATGACGACCGAGTAAGGGCCCTGGTTGTTGGTCACGACATTGGGAATGAGCAAGGTATCGGCGGTTTGACCGAGGAGGTTAGTACCAAACCACTGCCATTGGTAAGAGCAGCCCGTGCTATCCGCCAGGACGACGGAGAACGAGGCGAGAAACCCCGGCTGGACAACTTGGTTCTGCGGCTGCGCCAGGATTTGAGGTGGCGCGAGCGTTTCGGCGCCGCGGAGGACGAGGTTGCCGGTGAGATCAAAGGAGAACTCGAGGCCCTGACCGCAGAGCCGGGCGGCGGCGAGGCACAACCCCGCCACTGCCAGGCGGCACAAGAACTGACTCTGCAAATGGCGCGCTTTCATCGGTCAATGGCAAGTGAGTTGGGACGGTTGCGGGCCGTCGGGTTCCATGCACATGTTGGGCTGGGGCACGCAGGGGCTCTGGTTAGGGTCATCCTCGCAGGAGGAGCCCTGGACCGGTTCGGGTGGCGGGCAAGGCCCCCATGGTCCTGGGTTGTCACTGAGACAAGTCGAACAGAAATTGCCGCCGGTTTCGAAGCCGCCCCAATCGCCATTTTTGAGAGCGTTGGCTAGTTCCGCGGCGCATCCAAAGCACGAGCCGACATTGTAAATGCCCTGGAGCACATCAAAGCACCTTTCTGGGGGCGGGTCTCCCGGGTTAGGAGGAGGAGCCTTGGGCCCGACATTCTGCAAGCCCCGTGGGTCGATAAAATTGATCGGATTGTTGCCGACGTAAGCGTAGAGGTTGGGCCCTTGCAACACTTCCGCGCGGGCTAGCGGATCGCGGGAAAGCCAGCGGCCCTGAGATGGATCGTAGGCCCGGTTCTGGGTAATTCCTAAGCCGGTCGTGATCTCGGTAAACTGCCCGGTAAAGCCGAAATCTCCGGGTGTGCTGCCCACGAGTTGAGTCCTGCGGCCATAGGGGTCATAAGCAAACCTGGCAGCGACGAGGCCGTTGGTGTCAACAAGTTCGCGCACGGACCCGAGGTGATCGCGAGTGTAAAAGAAGTTACTGGCCCCAGCGCCGGAAACGACCTGCACGCCCTGCGGATAAAACCGTTTGACCAAGATGCCGCTCGCGGTGCGTTCTTCGCAAAGGTCGTGTCCCGCCCAAACGAGCCACCGGTCGGACACAGTTACGTTGCTAACCAGGTTCTGGATCCGCCAGAGCCGTTGCTGTGCATCATAGCTGAACAGGGTGCTCTGGTTGCCTTGGTTGACGGTCGTCAATCGATTCGCCCCGTCCCATTCGTAGGTGGCCGTGGAAGCGGAGGCACCACTCTGGGCGGTGAGTTGATTGAGAGCGTTGTAGGAGGCCATGGTTACTGCACTGTTAATCTGCTCGCTCAGCCGGTTGGCAGCTTGATCGTAGATATAGGCAAAGCTCTCGGCCAGGCTGCCGTTGGAGCTCACGTTTGCGCCAAGAAGTTGATCGGCAGCGTCGTAGCTGAACGAGTAGATTTGCGGGGTCACGCCGCCGGCTTGCTGCAACCAATTGGTGATCCGTTCGAAGGCGAGATCGAAGGCGTAAGCGAACTCGGAAATCACGCTGGCGCCCTGGAGATTCGTAATGGCCGATAGCCGGCGGTCACCGTTATTGTTGAGGTAACTATAGCCGGTGCTGTCGCCATTGGGATAGGTGGCCGACCGCAGGCGGCGCGAGAAACCTTCGAAAACGTAAGTAAAGGCTCCGAGCGCATTGGTCTCGCCAACGACTCGTCCATTGGCATCGAAGGTGCGTGAGTCGCTGACGCCACTGACGGTGCGGGAAATGATGCGGCCAAGTTGGTCGTAGCCGTAGTTCACGACGACGCCAGGGATGGGCCCAGTAATGGTAGAGAGCCGGCCCGCGCCGAGGGTCGGCGTCGGGGTGACCGGGTAATAGGCGAACTGCGTTGTCCCGGAGCCATCGGTTATGCCGGTTGTTCGTTTGTAGTTGCGGTCGTAAGTGTAAGAAACTGTCGGGGTGGGAACGGCGGTATTGACGTAAGCTATCGACCGGATGGTATTGTCGAGGTTGTAGCTGAACTGGGTCACTTGCAGTTTTTCGTCGATGCGCTGACGCACACGGCTGGTAGTGTTTTCGTACACGTAAGTAATTTGCGAGCCATCGGGGTTCTGCTTCGTGATCGGCCGGCTTTCGACATCGTAAGTCCACGTGGTGGACCGCCCCTCGGCATCCGTTACACTCTTATTATCCCCGCATTTGCACCACTGGTAGAAGGTGATGCGGCCGAGTGGGTCCGTTCGGCTGACCATCTCGCGAACGGAATTGTACCCGAAACTTGTTTGGCGTCCGGCGCGGTCCACGCTCATGACCTTGTCCAGCAGGTAATAAGTGAACTGGCGGGAAGTGCCATCGGGGTAGGTGATCCGAGTGAGACGATCCAGCGCATCGTAGGCCAAGCCGATGCTGTAGCCATCCGAATCGGTAGCGGAGGCCATGCGGCCAAAGGCGTCGTAGGTGAACTGGGTCGTATCATTGGTTCCGGGAAGGGGCCAATGGATCTTCGCGAGGTAGCCATTGGTGTCATAGGTGAAGCTGGTGACTTGGTTCAGGGCGTTAGTGATGATCGAGAGTTGGCCCCGCGGGTTGTAGGAAAATGAAGTCGTCTGGCCTGCCGCGTCGGTTTTGGTTAAGGGCTCGTGCTGTGCGCTATAAGTACTGCGCGAGAGGAGTTCGTAGTTCCCAGCGCGCGTTTGCAGCGTTTGCAGCAGATCGATACCATTGGTGGAGTAGAGATAGGAAAAGGTACGCCCCAGCGGGTCGATGGCATTGGTTATATGGCCAAAGCCATCGTACTGGTAGGCATAGAGTTGCGTGGTTCCGTCATCGAGCACTCGCCCGATATGATTGGGCCGGTTGATGGTGCCTACGACAATCGGATCAGTCTGCCCGGCATAGTCGTACCAAACGCGGTTTTCGAGGGGCCCCTTTGTACTTTCGAGAATGCCGGAAGCGGAAGCCATCTCGGCGGTGTGGAGCCAGTGATAAATCTTAGCCTTGGTATAGTCCCCGTAGGCCAGGCTATTGGCGAGTTTGCTCCAGTAATAGGTGTTGCGGTAGTAAATGTAATCGTTGTGCGTCGCCATGCCGGTCGGAATCAGCGCGGTCGGTTCGTACTCTCCGATGCCCAGGCTCGTGCTCTCGTTGAATTCCGCCCGCTCTCGGTTCCCGTCGGGGTACAGAATTTCGACGAAGCTGTAGCTGCCACTTTGTCCAGCCGTGTAACTGTTGGTCCCGTAGGGCGTGATGAGCGCGGTAACGAAGTCGCCGCCGGAGGAGTAGGTGAGCGATGAAGCAAGCCCGATGACGTCGGTGATCTGGACCAGCCGGCCATAAGCATCGTAGTTGAAGGTGGCGGTTCGGCCAAACGGGTCGGTAACGGAAGTGACTTTGTAGATGTCCAAGGGGCTTTGGTAGGAGAGTGTGGTGACTTGGCCGATGGCATCCGTGACAGCGACGAGCCGGAGGTAGGCGTCGTAGGTGAGCCTCAGAGAGTTGCCTTCGGGATCAATGATCTGTGTCAGGAACACGTTCCGTGAGGTGCCAATCGAGCCGTCGGGTTGGGCGAATTCAAGTTTGCGACCATTGCGCCACAACATCTCATAACTGTTGGGCCCGGTGCGCGTCAGCAGGGTTTGGTCGTACTGCTGTGAAGCGAAGGTTTGATTGGTGGGATTGAACCCGGTGAAAGTGCGACTGCCGCCGCCCATAATGTAATACTGCACGTTGGCGGAGAGGCTGAACGGATTGTCGGTGATATAGGAGACGAGATCACAGGTCCATTTCGGGCCGAAATTCGCATAGGCAAACGCGCTGGGCTGGAAGGCGTCGCGATGGTTATAGCGCACTTTGAACTCGACCGGCGGGCCTACGGGCGGGGTGTAGCCGAGCGGCTCATCGCGGAGCCCCAAGCTCACCAAGCTCAGATGGATGGTCGAAACTGGCATGCCTTTGCAACAGTTGTCGCCTCCGCTGCTCGAGTCGCAACTCGAGCTCCCGCCGCCGCCGCTGCCGCTGTGCGGGTCGCAAGGGCCGGTGGGACCAGGATCCTGGCAGCAGACGTCGCCTTTGCCCCAAACGGCCTCGCCCTCGAGGGGTGTCACGCTGCGCCAACCGGGCGGCAGGTCGCCGGCGGGAACGAGAAAGTAGCCGCTGGCTTCAGCGTCAAGTGCGCCGCCCGTGGCCCAGACGTCACTCCAGAAGGTCGGATCTTTCACCAGGTAACGGTCGCCTTGCTGCCGAACGACGGCGGCGTAATGTCCGATTTTCCAATGAACGACGGAAGGTACGACCAGGGCGGACCCTTTTTGTCGGAACGCCATCTGGTAGTTCAAACCGAGCCGCTGCGAAAGTTCGGCTACCTGAGGGAGAGAGAACCCCCGCTGTGTCGAGGCGGATTTGTAAACCAGCGGGTCGCCGGCGTCTGTGGGCGTGAGTTCCAGCTTGATGCTCCGCAGTGCCAGCGGCCCACACCGGAAAGCGATTCCCGGGCGGTTTTGCATGTTCCATAACCCCGCCTTGGCCCCGGCTAGTCGCTCCGTCGCCGGGCCAACCACCGCCCTGCCTGCCACAGATTGCACGAGCGCCTCCAGTTCCTGCATGCGGCCGATGCGGGCGTACATGTAAGCCAGCTCGCCGAGCGCGCGATCCGCGACGGCCTTTTCCCGCAGTCCGGTGGCGCTTTGGCTCAGGCTCCAGGCTTTGGTCCAGGCTTCCAGCGCGAGGGAATAGTGGGCAGTGTTGTAGTAATCCAAACCCAAGTCTGTTAACAATGAAGCGCGCCAGGCGGAGCCGGGATGCTGCTCCAGAAACGCCGTCAAGCTGGAAAAATCATCGGGGCTGGTGCGCTGGGAATAACTCAGCAGGGCTGCCGCCAGTGCGGCGTTCTCCGCGGCCGAAGTTTGACTGCCGACCGGCACCAGCGGTTCGGAAAAAGCGTGCGAACGGAAAAAGTCCTCTGCCGTTGGCCGGGCGGGGAACTCGAGCTGCCCTTTGGGCGGACTGACGTTGGGAACGGTGTGATTCGGGCTTGTTGAGCCGGAGGACGGCAGCTCCAGGGCGCAGCAGAGGAAAGCCAGCGCCACGGCGAAACGGAGGCGAACACTAGATTCGAGAGGCCTCCAGCCTCGGGGCGGCACCGACTCAGGATCGGCGAGACCGTGAACGACGCGAAGACCTGCCAGCGAGCATCTCGGCGCTGCTAATTGGCGGGCATACCAGTTCCGGTTGAACAGTACTTTCGTATCCATTAGTTCTCAAAAGGCAAAGGGATTTCCGTCCAGGACAGAAAAAAGGTGCGAGGGCATAGGATGCCCAAGGTGCCGCTTCAGCAGGTTCATGAGGGTAAGGATAAACTTCGCGGCTCCGGAGGTCAACATTTTTTGCTGTGGCGAGGACAAGGAAGGGATGATGGATGGTGGATGATGGATGATGGCCACCGGCCGCGGTGGCGCGTCGTTCGGACGCGCAACAGGGTTCAGGAGTGAGGATGGGCCAGGCACGAACTCCGAAAGGCTTCGCGAGCAGGCGCCTTTGGTGGGGTGGCTGCTATGAGGCAGGCGGTTGGCCCGAGGAAGGGACCGGCTGGCCCTGTACGAGACGATACGGGACTTAGCGCGTCACCAGATCATCGCCAGTCCACATGGTTTTGTCCGGGCCGGCCGAGCGGACTTCCATGTCCTTGGCCGAAAGCTGATGGAAGAAATAAGGAGTGCCCCAAGGATCGACCAATTCGCCTTGTTCGTTCACGCGGTTGCCGTCGTCTTTGAGGAAGTTGATGTGCCTGGGGTTGTCGCCGTTCAGGGCCTTGGTGATTTCCGGATTAGTTCCGACTGGGTTGCCTCCAAACAGTGCGCCGTACTGGCGTATCGTGGAGCGCATGTTGGCCAGCACAGTCGCCGGGGGAAGACCGTCCGGGGAGGGAGCGGGGATAGATTGGGCGGCGGTTGCGGACAGCGGCTGCGGTGGCGCAGGGGCAGCGACGGCGTCCTCAGTTTCCTTGTTGGCGAGAGGCGGTGGGGGCACCGGAGCAACCGGTGATGGCGGTGGCCGCGTCATGGGATTGGCGGCGGCCACCGCCGGTGG
>Ga0209517_10008232_pt1 | contig 12251 bp, 9 predicted proteins | sample PeaSoiMetSII2010_FD_187695 | JGI IMG/M metagenome (GOLD analysis project Ga0209517, IMG submission 187695) | Peat soil microbial communities from Weissenstadt, Germany - SII-2010 (SPAdes) (version 2) | ecosystem: Environmental > Terrestrial > Soil > Wetlands > Peat | place: Germany: Weissenstadt...
GCCACGCTCCGGGCGGCACCATGCCGAACGGTCCCTCCGGTCCCAGCAAGTCGGTCAGCCACTCCACCGGCGCGTCGGTGTCCACCGCGGGCCAGCCGTTCTCCGCCAAGCCTTGCTCGGGATCGGTGCCGTCCTGAAAGTAGGTCCACGGACAAATACCCAGCATGCGCGGCAGGCTTTCGCCGAGAACCTTGATCTGCTCCGTGATTTTTTCCGGGCTCAGCAGGTCGTCGGCATCGATGAACTGGATGAACTCTCCCTGGGAGAGGCGATAGGCATGGTTGCGCGCCGCTGCCGGTCCGCGGTTTTCCTGCTCCGCCACTCTGACTCCTGCGGACTCGAACCGGAGCGCCAGGGCGACCGTTCCGTCCTTCGAGCCGTCGTCTACGACAATGATTTCCTTGTTCGGCCAGGTCTGGCCCACTGCCGACTGCAGCGTGTCCGCGATCCAGCGTTCGGCGTTGTATGCGGGAATGAGAATGGAAACCAGCGGCTGCATCGTGATCGGCTCGTCCCCTGCGACTATTTCTTGGCAATTACCTCGGCTGGTGCATGTATGGTAAAAGATAACGCAACTGAGTACCAGCCGCGATGTTGATCCCAAAGTTGCGCATAGGCGCGCTGGAGTATGGCGTGGCGGATCATCGATGAGGGCTGTGTTACGGGCGGGCAAGGAGGCTACCGCGGCGGTGATCGCGCGTGTGCCGCCGCTGGAGCGTGCCTGGGTACGCTTCGCGCGGGCGTATCCCGATTTGCGACTGTCGCGCTCGCTCACGGCCGCCCTGGCCCATGCTTTCGCGCACTCTCCCCGCCGTTTTCGCACCGTGACGCTGCGCTCGGGGCCGCACATGGTGGTGGACATCTGCGATCTGTTTTCTCCCCTGTACTTCCTGGGCTTGGACTACGAGCCAGAGACCAGCGCGCTGATCCGGCGCGTGCTGCGTCCGGGCGACGTAGCCTTCGATCTCGGCGCCAACGCTGGCTACTTTACGTTGTTGATGGCTTCGCTGGTGGGTAGTAGCGGCCATGTTCACTCCTACGAGCCCAATCCAGCGCTCACCAACATGCTGGCCGAATCAATTGCGCTCAGCCACTACCAGGAGCGGGTGACGCTGAACCGGGTGGCGGTTTCCGACCGGAGCTCGAAGTCGGCCACCTTCTACATTTCGCAGTTGCCGAACAACAGTGGCGTTTCCGCCCTGACGCCTCTCGATTGGGGCGTCCGCGACGGCATCTATTCCGAAGCCGGCAACGTGCTGGTGGATGTGGTGGCGCTGGACGACTATGTGCGTGAGCACGGCGTTACGCGTTGCGACCTGCTGAAGATCGATGTCGAGTGCAGCGAAGCGGCGGTGGTGCGCGGCATGCAGCGGCTGCTGGAGACGCTGCGTCCGCGCCGGATCATCTGTGAGACTGGACTTGGAGGCGAGGCTGATCTCCAGCTCCGTGCGCGCGGCTATGTCTCGTATCGCATCACCAGCGGCGGCCTGGAGCGTGCCGGTTCCAGCGATTACTGGGGCAACATCCTCTACGTGCCACAGGAGTGCGCGCCTGATGCGGACGGAGTTGCGGATACACTCCTGATGCAATCGAGCAGGCAGGCGCGATGACGTCTTTGCGATTCTGCCTGGTGGGTGCTGCCCATCCTTGCTACAACCCGAGGCTGGTGCGCGAAGCCGACGCGCTGGCCCAAGCCGGCCACCAGGTCCGCGTTGTCGCTCCTTTATTCAATCCCGCCCTGGTGGGAAAGGACCGCGCCTTGATGGCGCACCGGCGGTGGCGGCTGGAGCGCGTGGATTTTCTTCCGCAACGTGGCAGGTTACGTTCTCTGTGGATACGAGGCCGCCGCAAGCTGGCTCAGGAGATCGCTCGCGGCTTCGCCACCCCGGCTCTGGCGGAACACAGTTACACCCCGGCGCTGGCGGAGATGCGCGAGCTCGCCGCACGCGAGCCCGCCGACTGGTTCATCGCACACACCCAGGCCGCTCTCCCTGCGGCTGCTGCGGCTGCCGCGCGCTGGAATGCGCGCCTGGGCTTCGATTGCGAAGATCTGCTGGCGCACGCTCCCGGCGAACCCGGCGCCCTCCTGCGGGTGATCGAGGCCGAGTATCTGCCGCGCTGTGCCTATGTTTCCGCGGCCTCGCCACTCATGGCCGAACAACTGGCGCGCGACCACCACCTCTCTCCACCCGTGGTCCTCTATAACGTTTTTCCGCTGGAGTTGGCCGAGGGCATGCATGCTCCCGGTGAGCGCCAGGCTGCCGCACTCCTGCGTCTGCACTGGTTCGGCCAGACCATCGGCCCGGGACGCGGACTGGAAGACGCGGTCGCGGCGCTGGCCCATCTGCCCGGCGAGGTCGAGTTGCACTTGCGTGGGAATCCTTCTGAGGGTTACCGCGAGAGGTTGGAAAAGTTGGCTGGCGGCGAGCGTCCACGGCTGTTCTTTCTGCCGTCGCTCGAGCACGATGAGGTGATTCGCGCCATGGAGCCCTTCGACATCGGCCTGGCCCTGGAGCGCCCGGACCATGGCAACTACTCGCGCACCGTGACCAACAAGCTCTTCAGCTATCTGCTGGGCGGCCTGGCCGTCGCCGCTACCGACACTCCCGGGCAGCGCCAGGTAATGTCGCAAATTCCGGCGGCGGGATTCTTGTATCCGGCGGGTGACGCTCGGGCGCTGGCCGCGGGCTTGCTGACATGGGTGCGCGACCGGCAATCGCTGCGCGCCGCCCAGCACGCCTCATGGAATGTCGCCCGCGCGCGATTCTGCTGGGACCGCGAGCGCGAAAAGTTTCTTGCTCTCTTCGCATCGCCGACGTCTCGCGAGCTTGTTCTGGCCGGAGGGAGCGCGGCTTCATGAAGCGAGTCGCCCTCATTGGCGCCGACTTCGCTCCCAGCAGCCTACCGCCGGCGCTGCGTCTGCGCTTCTTCGTTTCGCACCTGCGCGAGTTCGGCTGGGAGCCGACGGTGATCACCACCGACTCGCGCCATTACGACTGCCCGCTCGACCCTGAGATTGAGCGCCTGCTGCCGGAGGGCGTGCGCGTCATCCGCACCCCGGCGCTGCCCCGCAGCCTCACGCGCCTGGTCGGACTGGGCGACCTGGGGGCGCGCAGCATGAGCTATCACTGGCGGGTTCTGCGCGATCTCTGCCGCCACGGGGAAGTGGACTTGGTCTTCATTCCCGTGCCCGCCTTTATGCCCATGGTTCTGGGAAGGCTGGCCCACGACCGGTTTGGCATTCCTTACGTGATCGATTACATCGATCCCTGGACCAGCGAGTATTACTGGTCGGTGCCGCGCGCACAGCGTCCGCCCAAGTGGCGGGCAGCATACGCCACGGCGCGCGTGCTGGAACGATATGCGCTCCGCCGCGTGGCCCACGTGGTGGGCGTGTCGCGCGGCACCACCGACCTCGTACGGCAGCGCTACCCTTGGCTGGGCGAAGCCGATACCACTGAGATTCCCTACGGCGGCGAGACCGGAGATTGGGAATACATTCGCCGCCATCCCCGGCCCAACCAGGTGTTCGATCCAGCCGACGGCGGCCTGCACTTTGCCAGCGTCGGCGCCTACACCGAGGCCATGCGCCCGGTGCTCAGCGCCTTTTTTGCGGGCGTGCGCAAGGCGCGGGCGGAAGCGCCGGAGCTGGCGCGTCTGCGGCTGCACTTTGTTGGCACCAGCTATTCCACCGGGCGGCCGTGCGTCGCGCCCATCGCACGCGAGGAAGGCGTTGAGGATCTGGTGGACGAGCGCCCGCACCGCGTCCCTTACCTGGACGCACTGCAGCTTCTCTCCGACGCTCACGCGTTGCTGGTGATCGGCTCCGCCGAGCCCCACTACACCGCTTCCAAGATTTTCCCATACATTCTGGCGCGCAAGCCCCTGCTGACCATCTTCCACCGCGACAGCAGCGTGATCGGCATCGTGGAGAACGCTCACGCGGGCAGCGTGATCAGCTTCAGCGCCGAACACCCGCTGCAGGAAAAAACCGGCGAGGTGGCGCAGCGCTTGCGCGAGCTGGCGGCGCTCGCCCCGGGCTATCAGCCGCGCACTCGCTGGCAGGCCTTTGAGGCCTACACCACGCGGGCCATGACCGCCCGTCTGGCCGCGGTCTTCGACAAGGTGCTGGCGAGGCATTCCCCCGCCGAGAGTGAGGGAACCTCACTTGCATACTCCGTGGAAGTTCAGCGGTGAATCATCTGTGGTAATAATGGGCTTAGGTTTGGGGAATTTATCCGTGCTACTCTGTGGGCACAGACAATCTGCAGTTGTAACCGGCGCTCGCGACCCAGCCTGCGAGTGGCGTTCCAGCCATAAATGGGTGAACTTGATAACCGTGGTTCCTTTTCTGACCACCGGCGGCGCCGGGTTTCAGACGAAATCCACACCTTGGGTCTGATGTCGGAGAACCGTTTCAGATTGTCGCGTCTGAGGTCGGCTGCAGGTCCGGGCACACTACGCCGCATGGCGGAAATTGCCAGCCGCGGTGTGGTGCTGCGCCGGAGGTTGCCCGCGGCCTTCGGAAGCAAGCGCCTGTATGTATCGCCGGAGTGCGGCCTGCGCTTTTGGCGGTTCGACCTGGGGAAGATCGACCCAGTGCTTCTGGACCTGGCGGAACATCTGGTGCGCCCGGGAGACGTGGTCTGGGACGTGGGCGCCAATGTGGGGCTGTTCACATTTGCCGCCGCTCATCGCGCCGCCCGGGTGCTGGCCTTCGAGCCTGATCCCTGGCTGGCGGACCTGCTGGAGAGAACCGCCGCATTTTTTCCCAACGTCTCCGTTATCCGCGCTGCCGTGGCCGATTACTGTGGCCAGGGCGAACTGCACATCGCGAGGCGGGCGCGGGGATCCAACTTCCTGCTGGGCCAAGGCAGCAGCCAGAGCGGGGGAACGCGGTGCCTGACCGAGGTCGAAGTGGTCACGCTGGATTCTCTCGGCCAAGCTCCTCCCAACGTGCTCAAGATCGACGTCGAGACCGGCGAGTTGGCGGTGCTGCGCGGCGCGGCGCGCTTGCTCGCCCAATCCCTGCCCGTCGTCATTTGCGAAGTGGCGAAAGAAAATGTGTCCGCGGTCACGGCGTGCCTCCAGGGGTACACCTTGTTCGACGCCGAGCGCGGCAAACCGGTGAACACTGCGGTGTGGAACACGGTGGCGGTTCCTGCGGCGGCCCTCTGCCCCATCCCGCACGGCCTGGCAACGGTGGAAAGTTGATGGTCCACAACAACCCCGAAAGGGAACAGAAGGAGCAAAGACGATCTCCATGGCAGCGATTCGAGCACTGATCACGGGTGGCGCCGGATTCATCGGCTGCCATCTTGCCGAGGAACTTCTCGGCGAGGGGCAGGAAATCTATATCCTCGACAATCTCTCGACCGGCAGCATCGACAACATCGAGCACCTCAAAGGCCGCAAAGGCTTCCACTACGTGATCGACTCGCTCGAGAACGAGCATCTGCTGGCGGAGATGATCGATCGCTGCGATGTGGTGTACCACCTGGCCGCCGCGGTGGGCGTCAAGCTGATCGTGGAAAGCCCGGTCAACACTATCGAGACCAACGTGCACGGCACTGAACTGGTACTCAAGCACGCCAACAAGAAGCGCAAGAAGGTGATCATCGCTTCCACCTCGGAGGTCTACGGCAAGAGCACGCGCGTGCCCTTCCGCGAAGACCACGACCTGGTGCTCGGCCCAACCTCCAAGGGACGCTGGAGCTACGCCTGCTCCAAGGCCATCGACGAATTTCTGGCCATCGCCTATTGGCACGAGAAGAAGCTGCCGGTGGTGGTGGCGCGCCTGTTCAACACCGTGGGGCCGCGGCAGACTGGCCGTTACGGCATGGTGATCCCCAGCTTCGTCAAGCAAGCGGTGCAGGGAAGTCCCATCACCGTTTACGGCGACGGTAACCAGTCGCGCTGCTTCACCTACGTAGGCGACGTGGTCAAGGCGCTGGCCGGGCTCTCCGATCATCCTGGCGCGGTGGGAGAGGTGTTCAACATCGGCGGCGGGCGCGAGATCACCATCAACGAGCTCGCGCTGCTGGTGAAAGAGAAATCCGGCAGCTCGTCCGAGATCGTTCACGTGCCCTACGACCAGGCCTACGAAAAAGGTTTCGAGGACATGCCGCGGCGCGTGCCCGACATTGCCAAGATCAGCCAGCTCCTCGGGTGGCGGTCGACCATCGACGTGGACCAGATCGTGGAGAAGGTGATCGCATTCCAGCGCGCGGGCACGCGGCTTGAGATAGCTGCCGCCGTTCCTGCCTAACCGGACCGAGGACCGGAATCCGTGGCAACAGCAAACGTCAAGCCAGATTGTGTAGAGCCCCGACCGCAGGTGGAGGCGGCTGGCCGGCAGGTGTTGCGGCCCGTCCGCATTCTCATCGTGTTCAACACCGTGTTCCTCTACGGGATGGAACGGCAGGTGATCGAGTCATTCGATCTCCTGCGGCCGGAGGTGGAACCGCATTTCCTGCTCTCCTACACCACGTATCGCAAGCAGCTACCCCTGCTGACGGAGATTGAACGCCGCGGCCTCGAGCATTCCTTTTTCAGCGACCGCACCGACTGGCCGAAGATCGGCCGCCCGCGCTCGCTGCGCCAGGCCTGGCAGATGGCGATGGCGATGATCAAGGGCAACCGCGACGTGCTGCGCCGCTCGCTCGACTGCGACGCCCTCTACCTGCCCGCGACGGGCTACGGATATTTCGCGGTGCTCGGCGCGCTGTACTGCCGCCTGCGCCGGAAACGCGTGGTGTTCGAGTTCCACGACCTGCCGCGGAGCTGGCAGCTCCGCCTGCGCCTGGTCTCGATGCTGGCGACCGATTGCGTACATCAAACCCGCTTCGGCTACGATTTCACTGTACGCACGAATCCCTACATCGCCCGCAAAAAGACCTTCATCTGTCCGGGACGAACGCAGGCTTGGCGCTTGTGCGATCCCGATCCCCAGGTCCGCCGGGCGCTGGGAGGGAAGAGAAACCTGCTCTTCGTGGGACAGGTATCCCCGCATAAGGGTATTGACCTCCTGCTGGAGGCGTTTAGCTCCTTAGCATCCCATTATTCCGATATTCACCTGCACGTCCTGGGTGGCGGTCCTCAGGAACAGGAGTTGCGCCGTAGCGTCGAGTCCGCGCGGCTTGATTCGCGGGTGCACCTCTGGGGATACCGTCACGACGTGCACGACTTTCTTCGCATGACGTATCTCTATGTCCATCCCAGCCCGCCCTCCCGTGTCCACGAAGCCTTCGGTCGCGGACCCGTGGAGGCCATGGCTCAGGGCGTTCCCACCGTCTGTTTCGCGAGCGGCGCATTGCAGGAGACGGTGCTGCATGAGACTACCGGGCTAGTTTGTGACCAGGAGACGTCAGCATGCCTGGCTTTGAACATCCGCCGGTTCCTGGACGACGCGCGCTTCAGGTCGTCCTGCGGTCAGGCAGCCTTGAATCGGTTTCAGGAGTTGTACTCTGAGGATCGTATCCGCAGCCGCTGGATCGAGTTCGTGGAGCAGAAAAGCTGACCATGAGCCCCCTGACGCAGCTCGCTTCGCCGGAATCGACCCTCGGCAACCTTGGAACCTCGGTGCCCCGGCGCAGGCTGGCGATCCTCAGTACCCACCCCATCCAGTACCACGCCCACTGGTTCCGCGCGCTGGCGGCGCGTCCCGAGCTCGACCTCAGCGTTTTCTATTGCTACCAGGGCAGTCCCGCCGACCAGGCACAAGCCGGCTTCGGCGTCGAATTCGACTGGGACATCCCGCTGCTCGAGGGTTATCGCTACACCTTCCTGAACGGAGGAAGCGGCAAGCCGGGAAACTTTTTCGCTCTCCGCGCCCCGGGCATGGCGCGGATGCTGGCGCGAGAAAACTTTGATGCCGTGCTGGTCAACGGCTGGCACTACCGGGCCGCCTGGCAAGCCATCTTCGCATGCTGGAGGATGCGGATCCCGCTGATGGCGCGGGGCGACTCCCAGTTGGCTTCCCCGCGCGGCGCCCTGAAGCGGCCCCTGAAATATCCCGTGTACCGATCCTTCATCCCCAGGTTTGATGCCTGCCTCGCGGTGGGCACTCGTTCGCGAGACTACTACCTGCACTATGGCGCCCGTCCGCAGCGTGTGTTCCACGTGCCCCACGCCATTGAGGATGATTTGTTCCAGCGCGCGGCCGAGGAAGCGCAGCCTCGGCGCCTGATGCTGCGGCAGCAGTGGGGACTCCAGGACCAACAGACGGTGTTTGTCTTCGCCGGCAAGTTCATCGAGAAGAAGCGGCCCATGGACTTTCTGCAGGCTATCGAAGCCGCCGCGAAGCAGAAATCGACGATCGCAGGGCTGATGGTGGGCGATGGTCCGTTGCGCGCCGCCTGCGGGCAGTTTGTCAGCCAGCGCAAACTTCCAGTTCGCTTTGCCGGCTTCCTGAACCAGTCGCGCATGGTAGATGCCTACGTTGCCGCCGATTGCCTGGTGCTCCCCTCCGACGGCCGTGAGACCTGGGGTTTGGTGGTGAACGAAGCCATGTCGTGCGCGCGGCCAGCCATAGTTAGCGACGCCGTCGGCTGTGCTCCCGATCTGGTCCGCGACGGCCGCACGGGCGCGATCTTTCCGCTGGGCGATGTCGAGGCCCTGTCCAAAATCCTGATGGCTTTCGCTGGGAATCCGGAACGCCTGCGCGCCATGGGGGAGCGCGGGCGCGCCGGCTTACGGCACTATTCTCACGCCGCCGCCGTGCAGGGTGTCGTCGATGCGGTGGAGGCGGTCACCGGGAACCGGCGGACGAGATGAGACCCTTCGTCAAAGACACGGGTGGAAGCGTGCTCATGTGGGTGCTTCCCCCGATGGCTACGACTTTCCTTATGTGGCTCGCGCGGCTCAATGAGATCACGCTGTTTGAGTTCCTGGGGGCAGCGGGTCTGCTGACCGCGGCCTGGGGGCCTTACTGCCGTTGGAGTAGGGCCGGGGAGCGCTACCTACCCCTTTTCCCTATGCTGAGTTTCATGTACTGGGTGTATTACGCTCTGGGGCTGTTTTGGGGAACGCGCAGTAGCTACACCTCCCGCGGAGAGCTTTCCGACCAGGCGATTGAGCAGGCCATGCTGCTGGCGGTGGTGGGCGTGGTCTGCCTGTGGGTTGGAAGGTGGACGGGCATCGGCCAACGGCTGGCCTCCCCCCGGGTACTCGACATTCACCCCCGGAGCGAGAACACCTGGTCGTACGTTCGTACCGCCTTGCTGCTCAGTCTCCCCCTGACGTTTGGGGTACAGTCGCGCGCTTACCTGTTCGGCAGCGGCGGGCGCCAACTGGTAATGATCTTGACCTCCACCGTCCCCATGGCGCTGTTCGTCATGCTGTTTCGCAAGTGGCTGCGCCGCCAGGCGAACCACGGGGAAGTGCTGCTGATCGCGGTCTTCCTTATCGGCAGATTTCTGGCGGGGATTGCCTCGGGCTGGCTGGGTACTGGCGTGGCCATCATGGTTATCTGCAGCGTCGCCTTCCTTTATGAGCGGCGCAGGATCCCCGCTCTGGCCATCGTTGTGGTGCTGTTTTACGTGCTCTTTTTCCAGGCCGGCAAAGAGGCGTTCCGCAAAACCTACTGGGGGGAGCGGGTGGACTCGACGCTCAGCCAAAGAATTTCCTTCTGGTCCAGCGAGTCGCTGCGCAGTTGGGAACTTACCCTGGAGAATCCGAATGCCGACAACTGGCGCCGCCTGGCTGACAAGAGTCTGGGCCGCATGTCCCTGCTGCAACAGACTGCCAATGTGCTCGACCTCACTCCCGAAGTTGTCCCCTACCAGCATGGGCGCCTGTACTCCTACATGCTGGTCACATTCATCCCGCGGGCTCTCTGGGAGGACAAGCCTTCGGTGAACGAAGCCAATCAGTTCTACCAGGTCGCGTACGGACTCACCGACCCGGAGCGCTTGGGCGCTGTATCCATCGCCGTGGGCACCCTGGCCGAGAGCTTCATCAACTTCGGCTGGTGGGGTCCCTTCTTGATCATGATTCCCCTGGGCATCTTCTTTGACTACTTCCAGCATGCTTTCCTGGCACGCGATTCCGGGTGGGTGTTTAACGCCATCGGGATCGCTCTCATCCCTAGCTTTCTCGGCATTGAAGCCCAGTTGGCGCAGTACTTGGCTGGGATCCTTCAGTGCGTGGTTGTCGCCCTACTCGTCCTGTGGCCTGTGTTGCACGTGTACCTGCGGGAAGGGAAGAGTGCTCTCCACCCGGATACGAGCCAGCGTGTTCCCGGCGGGCTGCGGATGCCGCTACCGGTGCCCCGGCGGTTCCTATAATGCGGTACCCGGCAGGCTGAGCGCATGAAGATCATCCAGGTCATCCCCGATTTTGGTCTGGGCGGCATTCAGAAAGCAGGCTGCGTGCTGGCCGAGACCATGGTCCGCGCCGGACACCAGGTCCTACTCCTCGCCAAAAAAACCGGGCCGCGCTTCCAGCCGTCCTGCTCCTGGCATCGGGTGCTGAGGGGGCCGCTGCCGTCGGCGGTCGCGGAAGCGGCGCGCGAGTTTTCTCCCGACGTCATTCACTTTCACGCTCCTGAGTATCCCGAGGACCTGATCCGCAACCTCGCTGGCCGGCTAGCGGAGAAGCCCCTGCTGGTGACCACGCCGGTCTTCGGCCGTCCCCCGGAGGATCGCCGTCTGCTGGCGCTCACCCGTACCTGCTGCGTGGGTGTGTTCACCTTCTATCGGCTGGGGCGATGGTTGAAGCAGCAGCCGGGGGAAATGGTCCGCAACGGGATTGGCTACGTTCCGCTCACGCCCTTCCAGCCGCCGCCCGCGGAAGTGGAGCGCGACGCCACGCGGCGCGCGATGGCCATCCCCGAGGATGCCTTCGTCTTCGGCAGGGTGGGCCGCAGCCAGGGAGGGAAGTGGCATCCCCGCTACCCGCAGATCATCGACGCCGTGCTGAGCGCGGACGCAGGTGCGCGGTGGATCTCTATCGGCTTTCCCGACGATCTCGGGCTCGACGGCGTGCGCGAGCGCTGGGGCGATCGCTTTCGCAACTTCCCGGAGACCACCGATTATCAATTCCTCGCGGGAGTGCTCTCCGCGATGGACGTGCAGTTGTTTTGGAGCCAACACGGAGAGTGTTTTGCCAGCACGATCTGCGAAGCCGCGGGCATGGGCACGCCCACCATCGCCGGGGTCAATCCGTGCCAGGACAACGGACAGGTCGAGCAGGTGCTGGAGGGCGTCACCGGAGAGCTGGTCGGCACCCCGGCGCAGGCGATCGCAGCGCTCCTCCGCTTCGGCTCGGATCGAAGTCGTCTGCAGCCGCTGCGCGCCTCCACCCGGCAGCATGCCTGGACGCGCTGGCACGTCGAGAGGGTCACGGCTGATCTTTTGCAGCTCTACGAATACTGGCGCTCCGGCGAAGAGTGTCCTTATGTCGAAGTCATGCTGCGCGAGCACGACGTGCTGATGAGGAACTACCGCCGCAAGGTCGCGGCCCTGAAAGGCGAGGGTAGCCTGCGCCACTCCGCCTGGGAAATGGCCTTGTGGTCGGCCGAGTCGTGGAGTCTGTTCGCCGGCGCCCGGCTCGTGAAGCCGTACTTCCGCAGGGTGCTGGATCGTTGGTGAGACGGCAGGGAATTCCCGTGAGTTGGGGCCTTATCTCAGCGCGTGTCCCCGTCTCCAATGTTGCGGAGCCGCCACAGTTGCGCGAGGTAGTGCAGGACGATGCGGCCGGACAGCTTGGACTTGCCATGCTGGCGCGGGCGAAACCAGTACGGCACTTCCCGCACCAGGGCCGGCGGCAGGTGGGCAGCGATCTCCAGCAGGATCTTGAACCCGCTGCCGTCCACGCGCTCGCGAATCGCCATGAAGTCGTTCTTCCACATCGCGAAATAGCCGGACATCGGATCGCGCAGAGGAGACCCCAAACCAGCCTGGGCCAGCCGTGTCGCGCAGAGCGATTGCAAGCGGCGGAGCCGAGTCCAGCCGATAGTGCCAGCGCCGGGCATGTAGCGGCAGCCAACAACCAGGGCAGCGCCGCGCTCCAGCTCCGCCACCATCTGCGGCAGAATGGCGGGATCGTGCTGCAGGTCGCTGTCGATGCAAGCAACGGCGTCCCCGGAAGCTGCGGCAAAGCCGTCCATGACCGCGAAGCCAAGCCCGTGTTTCTCGAAGCGGCGCAAGAGGCGAAGCTGGCGGACGCTGCCGGCGAGTTCCTCCACGCGCCGCCAAGTCTGATCCCGGGAGTCATCATCGACGATGAGGATCTCGTGCGGCAGGCCCGCG
>Ga0209517_10008234_pt1 | contig 12249 bp, 8 predicted proteins | sample PeaSoiMetSII2010_FD_187695 | JGI IMG/M metagenome (GOLD analysis project Ga0209517, IMG submission 187695) | Peat soil microbial communities from Weissenstadt, Germany - SII-2010 (SPAdes) (version 2) | ecosystem: Environmental > Terrestrial > Soil > Wetlands > Peat | place: Germany: Weissenstadt...
CAAATTGATATGCGAAGTCGACCCCAGCAAACGGTCCTGCAAGTCCTGGCGAAATCCATTGTTGATGGCCAACGCAATCACCAGAGACGCCACTCCCGCCGCCACCCCAGCGATAGAAATGCCAGTAATCACGCCAATAAAAGCCTGGCGCCTTTTTGCACGGAGGTAACGCGAAGCGATGAAGAGCTCGAATCTCATCGGCATATCCCTCGCTGTGCTCGGGGCTTCGGCGGTTCTTTCGACCGTGTGCGGCCTACCCTGGCAATCCATGCCAACGGGATGAAAGCGAGAAGGACGCACGCCAGGGCGGCCGCAATCAATCCCCACGAAAACATGGGCTGACCGCGACCAGTCTGTCCACCCTGGACGCCTCTTAGCATCCTAGCCGTCCACACCAGCACCAATACCACCCCAGTGCCGATGAGTTTGAGGCGCCCATAGGGACGCACCGCCGGGTGTCTGTCTCGTTGCCTCGCACTCATCACAGGCAATGGTAGTCATCAGCGAGCATTGTTGCAAAAATCCCGGCTGCACCGCAGCCCGATTGCTGACATGAGCACCAATCCCCCGTCACCGGTTGACACCTCCCTGCCCACCTGACGACAATCAGTACCCATGCTTAATCTCCGCTGCTTCATTCCTGTGCTGTTCTACGCCGTTCTTGGATTCGCCCAGCACGGATTCTCCCAAACCAATTCCTATCTCTTCGTCTGGGGGGGCGATGACGCCAAACAGACCAGCGACTTTCTCGCCGTTCTCGACGCCGACCCAAAGTCTCCTCACTACGGTCAGCCCGTTGCCTCAATCGCGGTTCCCGGCCCCACTGGGACGCCTCATCACACCGAATTGCAAATGCCCGACGATGGCTTTCTGCTGGCCAACGTATTCGAGAGCGGCCGCACCATGCTCTTCGACCTGCGCGATCCGCTCTTCCCCTCCCTGGTGACCTCATTCGGCGATCTCGACGGCTACATGCATCCGCATACCTACATTCGCCTCGCGAACAACGACGTGCTCGCCACCTTTCAATATCACGGTGGCCACGAACCCAAGTCCGACGGCGGCGGCCTCGTCGAATTCACTGAACGTGGCCGCGTCATCCGCACTGGCAGCGCCCTCGATCCGGCCGCCAAAACCGAACTCATTCGTCCCTACAGCCTGGTGGCCCTGCCTGCGCTCGATCGCGTGGTCAGTACCAACACTGCCATGCACGACAAAGACGGGGATTCGCGCACCGTGCAGGTCTGGCGGCTTTCGGATTTGAAACTGCTAACCACGCTGGTGCTTCCACCCGGGCCACGCGGCTCGGAGCAGAAAAATCCCGGTGAACCGCTAGGCGATGGCAAGACCGTCCTGATCCACACCTTTTCGTGCGGCTTGTATGCGTTGGACGGCGCTGAGGCTGCCCATCCCTCCGTTCGCTACTTGAAGACCTTCGATGGCGATGAGTGCGGCGTGCCGCTGCGCATCGGCCACTACTGGGTAGCGACATTAACCTCCATGCACGCCCTCGCAGCCTATGACATTTCTGATCTAACTCACATTCGCGAAGTCTCGCGGCTCCCCTTCGATGACAAACAGAAGCCGCACTGGATTTCCCCCGACGCCGAGAACCGCCGCATCGTTCTGAACTCGGGCGAATACGGCGAGCATAGGTTGTTTATGGTGAACTTCGATCCCCAAACCGGCGCGTTGACGCTCGACGAACATTTCCGCGATCCCGGCAGCGATAAAGCCGGCGTCAGTATGGATGGCAAATCCTGGCCGCACGGCTTCAAAGGCGATGCTTATCCGCACGGCGTGGTGTTCGCGCGTCCCGGGGCTACAATTCAGAAAGCCTCAACGCAGCAGTAGAATGGATCGTGCTATAACTCTTCCACATGCCGACCCACCGAGGATCCATCCGTCTGTTCCGCGCCGCTGGCATAACAGTGTTCCTGCATTGGTCCTGGTTCCTGGTCGCCGCATACGAAATTAACTGGCACGGCAGAAGCTACACTTCTCTCATCTTTAACGTGCTGGAGTATCTGGCGCTGTTCCTCATTGTGTTGATGCATGAGTTTGGACACTCCCTTGCCTGCCGCCAAGTTGGTGGAAGTTCGGATCAGATCGTGTTGTGGCCTCTCGGAGGTGTGGCCTATGTTGATCCCCCGCCGCGTCCGGGCGCAACGCTCTGGAGCATCGCCGCCGGGCCGCTGGTCAATGTCGCGCTCCTCCCGGTGTTGTCTGCCCTCGCCATGCTCGGCAAATCAGTGGGATGGGCCGAGACGATGCCTAATCTATATGCTTTGCTGCGGACGATTTGGCTCATCAACGTAGTCCTGCTGGCTTTCAACATCCTGCCCGTCTATCCCCTCGACGGCGGCCAGATTCTTCGCTCTGTACTGTGGTTCGTGCTGGGGCGCGCCCGTAGCCTGTTGGTGGCGACCGTCGTCGGCTTTGTCGGCATCGCTGGTTTCATCGTTTTCGCGGTGTGGAATCAATCATTGTGGTACGGCGTTCTAGCAGTGTTTCTGTTGCTGAATTGCTGGGGCGGACTGCAACACGCGAGGTTCTTGTCGCGTCTGGCCAAGTTGCCGCGTCGCGATGGCTTTGCCTGTCCGCGCTGCAACACCGCGCCACCCGTGGGAGACTTCTGGAAATGCGGTCAGTGCGGCCAACCCTTCGACACTTTCCAAACCCAAGGCGTCTGTCCACACTGCGGAACCAGTTTCATCTCGACCCGGTGCCTGGATTGCGGCGGACTCCATCCCCTGAGCGAGTGGATCGCTCCCGGCGGCGTCGCCACCAAGCTGTAAACTGCAAGTCGGCGTACGCAACAAACGAAGGAAGATTTAGGCATGAGCAAGCACACTGTGCGCTTCACCGTCGATCTCACCATCAACCAGAACCAATTCGATGCCTTCGAGGCCATTGCCCAGACTATGATCGCGGGCACTCAAAAGGAACCGGGCGCCCTCGGATACGACTGGTGTTTAAGCAGTGATCGCAAGCGGTGTCGCATCGTCGAGACCTACGCCGATCAGATCGCCGTGTTGGCGCACCTGACCAGCCCCGTGGTGCGGGAACTCGTGCCCAAACTCCTCCAGAGTTCGAGCCTCAACCGCTTTGAGGTTTATGGAGACCCCGGCCCCAAGGCAGCAGAGATACTCGCAGGAGTCGGGGCCGAGATCTTCCCTCTCTGGCGTGGCCTCAACCGCTGACTCTCTGGCCGCAAAAGGTTGCAGACGCGCTTCGATCTGGGTTCTCTTTGCGAACTTTGCGAACCCTTTGCGTCCTTTGCGGTCAAAGGTTTTTCACCGTGAAATGCGGCGCCGACCGCTGCGCGATTCCCCACCAGGTGATAACCTTTCCTACGAATGAATCTTGCCCCCGGCACCAAGCTCGGCCCTTACGAGATCGTCGCCCTTGTCGGCGCGGGCGGTATGGGCGAAGTCTATCGTGCCCGCGATTCTCGTCTCAAACGTGACGTGGCGGTCAAAGTCTTGCCACGAGCGCTTTCGCTTGACGCCGACCGTCTCCGTCGTTTCGAGCAAGAGGCCCTCGCTACCGCAGCCCTCAACCATCCCAACATTCTGGCGGTATTCGACATTGGCGCCAGCGAGGGCTCGCCGTATGTCGTCTCCGAACTGCTCGAAGGCGAAACCCTGCGCGAGCGCCTCCGCAGCGGGCCAATCCCGGTACGCAAGGCTCTCGACCACGCCTTGCAAATTGCCCATGGCCTGGCCGCAGCCCACGAAAAAGGCATCATTCATCGTGATTTAAAACCAGAAAATCTATTCCTAACCAAAGACGGCCGCCTCAAGATCCTCGACTTCGGTCTCGCCAAACTCACTCAGGCCGAAACCAGTGCCCACACCTCGCTGGCAACCGTAAGCCACGGCACCGAGGCTGGAATGGTCCTGGGCACGGCCGGCTACATGTCGCCCGAGCAAGTACGCGGCTTGGCCCTCGATACCCGCTCCGACATTTTCAGCTTTGGCGCAATTCTCTACGAAATGCTCTCCGGCAAACGGGCCTTTCACGGCGACACTGCCGCCGACACCATGAGCTCCATCCTGAAAGAAGACCCTCCAGACTTGAGCGAAACCAACCGCAACGTTTCTCCCGCGCTGGAGCGCATTGTGCAGCACTGCCTGGAGAAGCGCCCCGAAGCCCGTTTCCATTCCGCCAGCGATATTGCTTTTGATCTCGAACATCTCTCCGGGATCTCTGGCACTACCCCGAGGGCAACTCCGCTTCAAGCGGATCGCCCCAGCCGCAGGTTGCCGCTCCTGCTCGCCGGTAGTCTCGGACTTGCGCTGGGAATGCTTACGCTAGGCTGGTGGCTTGGCCACAGCTCTCACACGCCTCCAGCCGAATATAAGCAGATCACCTTCCGCATGGGTTCCATCGGGAACGTTCGCTTTACTCCCGACGGCAGCATTGTGTACAGCGCTGTGTGGGAGGGTGGCGACCAGCAACTCTACATGGCACGCGCCAACGATCCCAGTGCCCGCGAACTGGGCCTCAAGAATGCCGAACTGCTTTCCATCTCCAAGACTGGAGAATTGGCGGTTCGTCTGAATTCCGTAAGCCCCAGTGCATTCTTGCAATTTGGGACGCTGGCCCGGGTTCCGCTGAGTGGGGGAACGCCACGAGAGATGCTGGACAACGTCCAGGGCGCGGATTGGGCCGCCGACGGCGAAGCTATGGCGGTGGTCCACTACCTCCCTGAAAACCGCCACTGGCGCTTGGAATATCCCATCGGCAAGGTCCTTTTCGAAAGCATCGGCTGGATCAGTGACCCTAGAATTTCGCCGGACGGCAAATGGATTGCCTTCGCCGACCATGAGAACACCGAAGGCGACGACGAAGGTTCAGTCGCCGTCATCGCGGCCGATGGTAACGGTAAAGAGCAGAAACTTTCCTCCGGCTGGGAATCGATCGAGGGCATCGTCTGGTCCCCAGCGGGCGATGAGGTCTGGTTCGCCGCCACCACTAGTGGCAGCGCCGACAACCCGCGCGCCGTCACCCTCTCCGGCAAGTTGCGCACCCTCACCAACGTCCCCGGTGGCATGTGGCTGGAGGACCTCCGCAACGGAACCGCACTGACGGTGACTCAACAGACGCGTGCCGGACTTAGAGGCATCTCCCCGGGCGGAAAAGAAGAGCGCGAACTGGGATGGTTCGGCTGGGCGGTACTTAGTGATATCAGCCGCGACGGCAGAAAGATCTTGTTCTATGAAGTGGGTGACGCCGGAGGCCCCAATTACACCGTGTTTTTGCGCGACACCGATGGTTCACCGCCCGCAAGTTTGGGCGAGGGCGATGGCGTCGCCATCTCGCCCGACGCGAAATGGGTCATCACCAAATCAGCCAAGGGTGGCCCTCTGAACCTGGTGCCGACCGGAGCCGGTGAGTCCAGGCCGCTCACCCGAGACGCCATCGTCTACGGTACCGTTCGCTGGCTTCCGGACGGTAAACAACTGCTGGCGACTGGAATTGAAGCTGGACACGGCGCCCGTGATTATTTGATCGATGTCAGTACAGGCGCCTCCAAACCCGTTACTCCGGAGGGCGTCTCCGGAGTCTGGCTCTCGCCTGACGGCAGCAGTACCTCAGTACAGGAACCGGACGGAAAATGGGGGATTTGGGCTTTGAATGGCAGCGGCATTCGCCTGGTCCCCGGACTTGACGGCAAGTACCGTATGACTGGTTGGTCCCCTGATGGCGCTTCAGTTTATGTGGCCTCCAGGGCGAGAGAGCGCGTCGCGAAAGTTTATAAGGTGAATACAGTGACTGGAAAGATGGATCTATGGAGAGCCTTCGGGAACTCAGGCGCAGGATTCTCGTCCGTTGACACCGTCCTTCTTTCAAACGACGGGACCGCATACGCCTATCGCTACAACCAGCTTACCTCGCAGGCTTACATAGTGACGGGACTGAAGTAGAACACCCGCCCTACTTCACCGGCGCATTCAACGCTGCCACCAACTCCACAAAACTATTCGCGGCCAGCGCCCGGTCCACCATCTCTTTCTGGCTGAAGAGCTGTCCCGCATCGGCCAGCAGATCGTGCTGCGACTGGTTGTCGGGAGTGAGTATCAACACAATCAGCCTGGCTGGGCGGCCATCCCGCGAACCGAAATCAATTCCCTTCTCGGTCTTCCCAATCGCCACCAGCGGACGCAGCAAGCCATCCACGCGTGCGTATGGCACCGCTACTCCCGCTCGCCAGCCGCTGCTGCTCACCCGTTCGCGTTCGTTGACCAGGCGAAAAAAACGCTCCGGAGCGTTACCCACCAGCGGAGCCGCGATGTCGCACATCTCCCGCAACACCCCGTTCTTGGTGTCACTCTTGAGATTGGGCAGAAATAACTGGCTGGAAACAATGTCCTTCAAGCTGACCGATTTTTTCCTCTTGATTAGCATTCGGATCGCCGGCGCCGAAATCAGTGACGTCACCAGCGCCATGATCACCAGTGCCACAAACATGGGTTCGTGAATCAACCCGGCCTGCAACGCCAGAATCCCCAGAATCATTTCCATCGCGCCGCGCGCGTTCATCGCCAGTCCCACTCCAATGGCGGTTCGCATATCCATACCGCCCAGCCGTGCTCCCCATCCCGCGCCCAGAATCTTGCCCAGACACGCCACGCCCAGGATCACTCCAGTAATGCCGGGCTTAAAATTGCTCGCGAAATTCGTGTGCAATCCAATGCTGGCAAAAAACAGCGGCGCAAATACATTGGTGACAATCTGGTGAATGTGCTCAGAAGTGCGCTCCCGCAGATGCGCCGATTCGCCCACTGCCGCGCCCGTAATGAACGCCCCAAACACCGCATGGATGCCGGCGTACTCAGCAAAAGCCGCCGAAGCCAACGTCAAAGAAAAGATAAAGCCCAGCACCCCTCCCGGCCATGTGGTATGTGCCTGGATGAAAGGCAGGATCTTGTGAATCAGCCAGCGCCCAACCGTCAGCATCAGCACCGCAAAACTCAACACCAGAACTATGGTGTGCTGGATGCCATGGCCCGCGTCCGCATGTGGATTCATCATCCCCAGCACCAGGCCGAATAAGATCCATCCCACCAGGTCGTCAAACATCGCCGACGACATCACGATCGTGCCCATCTCGCTCGTAAGCAGTCCGAGATCCATCAGGATCCGAGCAACTACCGGAAGAGCGGAAATGGACAGTGCCGTGCCAATGAAGAGCGCGAACACCAGCCGGTCGGTTCCCTCATCTGCTCCGAGGAATCGCGGGAACAATCCCGCCGCAGCAAATCCAAAGCCGAAGGGGATCACCATGCCGAACGAACTCACCAGCAGCGCACTCTTGCCCTGGCGAAAAATGCTGGCCAAATCAATCTCAATGCCTGCGGTGAGAAGAAAAAAGACAACGCTGATGGCGGTGATTCCATCCAGCACCAGGGCAACCGGTCCGGTATGTGGGAACAGCAGCGCATAAACGCCGGGCCGGTAGTGGCCGAGGACCGTCGGGCCCAACAGAATGCCGGCAATGATTTCACCCAGCACCGACGGCTGGTTGAATTTCTTGACCAGTTCTCCGGCAAACTTGGCGCTCGCCAGCAGCGCCGCCAGCGCCAGGAACACTACCATCACATCATGGGGTGCTAAATGATCCATAAGTTCAAATGTCGCTGAGAATCACCTTGGATGCTGAAACCTGTCGTCGAGCCGCCAGACGGTTGTTGCACTTGATTTTGCGTTGCACTTGATTTTGGTTGCACTTGATTTTGCGTTGCACTTGATTTTGGGTGGCGCAGCGGTTCACCGCTGCGATAAACCGGTTATTCTCGACCGGCTTCAGCCGCTGAGATCCGGCGGCCCGCCATCACTTCCCCACCCTCGGCAAAACCGCAGGCACCCGCACCTTGTATCGCCGATATTCCTCCCCGAATCTCGCTTCCAGTTCCCGATCCTCCATCCGAATCATAACCGCCCCCGTGACCACCGCAAACAATGTCAGCCCATAGCAAACCACCAGCCCAGTTCCGATGCTCCACGCCACCATTTCACATAAATGCGCCAGATACACGGGATGCCGCACCCGCGCGCGAATCCCCGTCATCACCAGCCGCTGCTCGCCATGCCCTGAAATCACTTCCGGCAACCCGCCCAGTTGTTTCGCGCTGAAGTTCTTGCTCGATTGCGAATACAGCCATAGCCCGATGCCAAACAGAACCAAGGCCGGAACCCACATCCATCCGCTCGAATAAAGCGCCGCCTCCCGCCATCGCGCCGTAATCAGCCCCATCACCACCCACATCGCCATCCACGCCGGCAGCAGCACTCGATAAGGCGACCGTCGCCGAGACCGCCAATTCTCGGCTCGCGGATGCACCAGAAACCAGAAACATGGAATGGTCGAATACACTACGCAAGCCAGCCAGCCCAGCAGATTGAGCCATTGCATCATTGAGCCACTGAGTCATTGTCGCACCCGACGACACGCTGTAGCGCCGGCGTCCCGCCGGCTGTCGCGAGGCCATCTTGGCCTCGCCGTTGCAGTCGTGCATTCTGATGAGACAATGGCACAATAACTATTCATGCCCACCTCGCCCGACCCCAGACTCGGCCGCATCGCCTTCCAATACCCCGACTTCACTGCTTACGCCTTCGCGCGCTTTTGCATCGTGGTCGCCCTTGAAATGCAATCGGTGGCCATCGGCTGGCAGGTTTATGAAATCACCAAACGGCCGCTCGACCTCGGCCTCGTTGGCCTCGCACAATTCCTTCCTGGCGTCGCCTTCTTTCTGCCCGCCGGTCACACTGTCGACCGGCTCGATCGCCGCCGCCTCCTGATGGCATGTTACGTCGGCTTCGCTGTATGTTCGGCGATGCTCTTGCACTTCGCTCTCCGTGGAATCAACTCTGCCCGCCCCATCTATGGAGTCGCAGTTTTGCTCGGGACGGTGCGATGTTTCAATTTCCCCACCGGCCGCGCTCTGCTCCCGCAACTCGTTCCCGAGGAACACTTCTCCAACGCCGTGGCCTGGAACTCCAGCATCTTTCAGGGTGCAACCATTCTTGGTCCAACCTTCGGCGGCGTAATATATGCGCTCTTTCGCGGACCCGCCGCCGTATACGCCACCGCCATACTCATCGCACTGGGTGCAATTGCATCCACCTTGAGGATTAAAGCCCGCGAAAAACCCCGCCCCCGCGAACCTATTAATCTGGCCACCGTACTTGCTGGCTTTGGCTACATCTGGAAACAGAAGGTCGTCCTTGGTTCCATCTCTCTGGATCTTTTTGCCGTCTTGCTAGGTGGCGCAGTAGCGCTGCTGCCGGTCTACGCTCGTGAGATTCTCCATACCGGCCCCTGGGGATTAGGCCTGCTACGCAGCGCTCCCGGCGTCGGCGCAGCCACCATGGCGATCCTGCTGGCTCATCGTCCACTGAAACGCCGCGTCGGCCCCGCCATGCTGTGGTGCGTCGCCGGATTTGGCGTGTTCACCATTATCTTTGGCCTCTCGCGCAGTCTCATCCTCTCTTTGATTTCGCTATTGCTGGTCGGCGCTACTGACATGGTCAGCGTGGTCATCCGCGCCATCCTCGTGCAACTCGGCACTCCAAATGAAATGCGCGGTCGGGTGAACGCCGTAGATATGATCTTCATCGGCGCCTCCAATCAACTCGGCGAATTCGAGTCTGGCCTCACCGCGCAGTGGTTCGGAACTGTGCCCGCCGTGGTGTTGGGCGGAGTAGGGACACTGCTGGTGATCGCGATCTGGGCCTGGAGATTTCCCGAACTGCGGCAGGCTGATCGGATGGTCAGCCCGCAAGCGCCCGCTACTTCGCCCGGATAAGCGTCTTCGCCGAACTCATGTTGTCATAGCGGTCGTAGACCCGCACCACCACCACATGATCGACGGGTCCGGTGGTCCCCGGTATCGGCGCTTCGAAGTCGTAATTCTCATTCTTCGAATCCGAAAGCTGTCCCAACGGTTCCACGAACCGCCAGTCGCCGGCATCCACCGAATACTCCGCTTTCTTGATGGGAGAAAAACTGTCCCACGCACCGAAGCTCACATGAATCTTTGCTCCCGCAACCGCAGCTTTCAGTTCCTTGATCTGCGGCGGCGTGGTGTCCACTTCAAAGCGCGCGCTCTCCCGTTCCGCGTTTAATCCCTGACCTGGAGAATGCGAGGGCGCGTCCGAAGCCACCACTTTCACCGTGTAGCCGCCGTCGGGCAGCAGCGAGGCATCAAAAGAATAGAATTTGTCGGTCACGTTATCTTTGAGCAAAAGCCACCGCGTCTCACCATCCCCGCGGTAATAAACCGAGTACACCATCTGGTCGTCGTTGTCGTCGTGTACACTCCATTTCACGCCAATCGAATCGCGGTCGCGAGTGGTAGGTGGTTGTACATCGAAATGCGGTTGCCCGCCACCACTGGAATCGCCGCCGCTCACCTTCGGCATCGACGGATAGCGCACCCCGGTCTGCACCGTCACATCATCAAAATCCGGCGCGGCATTCTTGGGAAGATAGTTGAGCGCAACGCTCTCCACTCGCGGAGCCACGCTGCCCGAGTGCAGCACCGCCTTCCATTGCACGAACCGCGCCGAGGGGACGCTGACCATGCCATCTTTCTCCCCATCAACCTTCGTCCACGGACTCCAGTTGCGGTCGGGATTGTCCACATTGCCGCTGCGGGCCAACAGTTCCACGCTGCCCGCTCCTCGAAATTCCGCCCGTCCCCAGCGCGAGAAGATGTGTGCGTCGAAAACGTCGCTCTCGTAGCTGCCTTCCGGAGCAACCGTCCCGCCCAGCAAAAACACCTTACCCAAATTGCTGGTAGAGGCGTACAGCCCGCGGGGAGCCGCGGCAAACGCCGTCACCTGCGTGGCGCTGGCCTTCAGCAAGTCAGTGAAGCGGTCACCACCAGCAATGGCGAAAACCTGCCCGCGATTGCCGGTTCCAGCCAGCAGTTCACCCTGCGGGTCAAACGCCAGCCCATACACCAGATCCTCGCGCGAGCTCCAAATCCGCGCCGGCGAACCATCCGGCGCAATTCGATAGACTTCCGACCCGCCCGTCGCCCCCGCTCCTGGGCCCGGAATGTTGATCACCATCGGCGGCGCTGCGCTCGGTGCCGCACTCGCCCCAGTCTGCGCCCCGCTGCCGCCGGGAGCCGCTGTCGGAATCGAAATCGGCGTACCCGCGAAGCCTGGGCCGGAAGCACGTTTCTCTCCCACCCCTGCCGCATAGATGTTCCCGTCCTTGTCGATGGCAAGGGCCGTAATCTCCTTTTTCGGCGCGCTGTAGAGTACGAATCCCTCCCCATTCGGCGAAATCCGGTACACCAAGCCGCTGCTGTCAGATCCCGCAATCAGATTGCCCTTTTTGTCGAAAGCCAGCACCCGTATGTGCGATTCGTCGCTCTTAAAAAAGACCGAATGCTCCCCCTTCGGAGTCACACGGAAGATCTGTCCCTGGTCTCCCGTGGCCGCATACAAATTGTTCGCCTCATCAAAAATCAGGTTCCAGATATATTTGGTGCCAGGATCAAAATAGACCGACGAACTCCACTCCATATCCACGCTCGGGGCCTTCTCCCCAGCTGCGGCTTTCTTCTCCTTCTGCGTAGCCTGATGCTCAAGTTTGTAAATCTTGCCATCAGGATTCGTGGCCGCGAAGATGGCTCCGCTTTTGTCCACCGCCAAAGCCTGCACCTGTAATTCCTTCGGCTCGAAAATCACTGTGGACTTCCCCTCGGGCGTGATCCGGTACACCCGCGCCGGAGACCCCGCCGCGGCATAAACATTGCCCTCGCGATCTGCCGCAATCGACCAGATATAAGCCGACGGCGTCGTCGCCAACAACTTGAACGCGGGCGCCAACTCCAGGCCGCCCGTACTGCGGATGGCAACGCCCTGCGTGGTGCCTTTAATCAGGTCCTCAAACTTCGATTGTTCCCAGGTGCGCGTGCCATCGCCAAAAACCAGGCAGGAAAAAAATACTGGGAATGCGGCCAAAAGCAGGAATGTATTACGCGGGCGAAGCGCCAAGTCGAAACCTCGATCAGCAAATTGGAGGAGATTTCAGGTTAACACTTAACTCTGAGAACTGGGAACCGAGAACTGACAACTGGTTCTGATTACTAAGCCTCTGAGTAAGCGCTTTAGCGCGTGCGCCCTCTGTGCGGTCTAAGGTCTTGCTCCTCAGTCACCTCCGCCACTAGCCCTGCTGAATGCTGAGTGCTGAATGCTGACCGCTGAATGCTGACCGCTGAA
>Ga0209517_10008235_pt1 | contig 12249 bp, 11 predicted proteins | sample PeaSoiMetSII2010_FD_187695 | JGI IMG/M metagenome (GOLD analysis project Ga0209517, IMG submission 187695) | Peat soil microbial communities from Weissenstadt, Germany - SII-2010 (SPAdes) (version 2) | ecosystem: Environmental > Terrestrial > Soil > Wetlands > Peat | place: Germany...
CTGCGCCGACCGACAGTCTTTCCGGTGAAATTGTCTTCTCCGCAACACCGTCCGCAATCGCGGCCACCTGAGTGGCCAGGCTTTCGCTCCAACGCCTCCAATCCTCGGCGATACGATGCGGGAAGGTCGGGCCAGAGATCATCGTTCGCGCGAAGCGGCGCGCGCGGTCGCGAACTTTCACTTCTGTCCACGTGCTTTGGATATTCGGGCTGATATCGCCGCAAAATCCCTGCACAAAAACGCACGGGACATTGCCGAGCCGTTGCCGCAAGACGCGCCGCACCGCGCCCGGAAAATCCGCGCTGACGACATTATGGGGAATGACCGCGGTCCCATGACAGACGTAGTGCCACATCGCGCAGAGCACCTCGTTGCTGTCGGCGCGGCGAAACAGCAATACGGTCGCAAGCTCGGCGGTCGGACCCTTGGGATCAGGCGCCAGCACCACACTGTGAAATCTGAGGCCGTAGGTGCGCCCGATGGTCGGAAATGGCCAATAGCGCCGGCGGTTGACCGAATGGTTCAACCGGCCGCGCTTGATTTCCAGTCTGACCTCCGACGGCTGCTGGCGCAGCATTTGCTCAAGCAGACCTTCGGCAGCATCGGCTACGTCGCTGACGAATTTCTCGTCCGGCGCGCCCAATGGCGAGCAGGCGCGGTCGGTCGCCGGCGCAAAATGCGTGTGAGATGCAAGCAACAGGATTTCGGCGGGCGAAAAACCATGGCGTGCCAGATTGGCATGGATCAGCTGCTGAAGCTCGGACCCAACGATCATCAGATCGAAAGAGAAAATCAGGCAGCGTTTGCCGGCGCTTTCCAGGAGAACGGCCGATGTCTCGATCGGATCGAGGACGCCCGAAACAGGTTCGGTTCGCCGCGCGTAGCCCGCCAGCCGCACCGCGCGGTCCCGGGGCGTGACATCACATGAAGCGGTTCTTGCAAACAAGTAAGCCTTCGCCTCTAAGATTTGGCGACACGGTTGGATTGCCGCTCGTCGCGGACAAGCCCCTATGACCAATGTTTGTGATCGCGAAGTCGCGCCTTCGACGCCTGCCCGCGCCCTGCACGTTCAGCCCACGGTCCTGCCGGCCCCCATATTCCGCCGCTGCATTGTCCTTTAAGTCGGAGGGTGTTGCAAGCGACGGGTCTAACACCGCGCGTCCGAGCGGCTATACTCGCGGTAACAAGAGTGTTGCCAGATTGTCGCATTTGAGCAATTTCCAGCAGAAACGGACCGAGATCGCGTGGCCATAGAACCTTACCTGGGAAGCCAGAGCATCCGAGGCGGCCTGACATCGCAGGTCGATGACGCTCGGGTGCTTGCCGATCTCAACGCACTCCGCGCCATCGGCACCTACAAGAGCGGCGTTCACAAGCCGACATTTTCCGAACCGCATATGCGTTCGCTGGAGTGGCTGGCCGAGAGGCTGCCGGAGGCTCCGCTCACGGCCAAGATTGACGGCATCGGCAACGTGCTCGGAACGAGTACAAAATCCGGGCCGAAGCTGCTCGCGGGATCGCATCTTGAAAGCCAGAATTTTGCGGGGTGGCTCGATGGGCCGCTTGGCGTCGTCTATGCGCTTGAAGCCGCCCGCGTGATCAATCCCGACCCGAACGTCAACGGCGCCGTTGAAGTCGCGGCATGGTGCGATGAAGAAGGACATTTCGGCCACTTCCTCGGCAGCAGGTCCTATGTTGGCGCCGTAACCGATGATGAGATCGACGCCGCTCGCGACCGCAACAGCGGCCGCAGCTTGCGGGACGCGTTACGTGATGCGGGTCTTGCCGGCCGGCAGCGCGCGAAGGCCGAACGCGGGCGACATATCGGATATCTCGAGGCCCATATCGAGCAGGGCCTGATGCTTGAAAGCACAGGTCTCAAAATCGGCGTCGTCACTTCCATCGTCGGTATCTGGCAATACCGTATCACCTTTGCAGGCGAGCAAAATCACGCGGGCACGACGCGGATGAAGGATCGCCGGGATGCGGGCCTCGCGCTCGCCCGGTTATGCGTGACGATCGATGATCGTTTCCCGGCAGAGTGCGGTCCGCGGACGGTATGGACCACCGGCCGCATTGCCCTTGATCCGGGCGCGCCGAGTATCATTCCGGGACGAGCCGAAATGCTGTTCCAGATTCGCGATGACAATCCTGAAGTGATCGAGCGGCTGGAGAAGCTGCTGCGGGACATGGCCGCCGGGGCGGCCGCGACGGGACGATGCTCGGTCGAGGTGACGCGAATTCGCACCGGTGCTCCCGCCATGATGGATGCGGGGTTTCAACAAGCCATCGAAGACGCGAGCGCGACGTTTGCCGGCGGAAAATCCGTCCGCATACCCAGCGGCGCCGGTCACGACGCCCAGGTGCTCGCCACGATCATGCCCGCCGGCATGCTGTTCGTACCCTCGATCGGCGGCATCAGTCATCACTGGAGCGAGAATACAGACGATGCCGACATCGTCACGGGTGCGAAGGTGTTTGTCGAGGCATGCCGGCGGCTGTTGGCTCGATAGCCACCGTCGGGGGTTGTCGCATCACGTTCGGTCAATGCAGGAGACGGCAGCCGTCTCGCATTGCTCTATTGGCCCTCCCAGCGCGGCGGCCGTTTCTCTGCAAAGGCTCGCGGACCCTCGATGTAATCCGCCGATGCGACCATCTCGCGCACCGCCGGATATTCTCTTTGCGCGACCATGGCCTCAGCCAGGGTGACATTGAGGCCCTCCGTGACCGCCTGTTTCGACGCACGGATCGACATCGGGCTGTTCTGACAGATCTGACCGGCCCAGCGCTCGGCCGCATTGAGCGCTTCGCCCGGAGCCACCACCTCGTTGACAAAACCAAGCTCGAGACCTTCGCGAGCCGAGACGTGCCGGCCAGTCAGGATCATGCCCATCGCACGCTTCAATCCGATCTGACGCGGCAGGCGTTGCAGACCGCCGGCGAGGGCCGCAAGGCCGACGCGCGGCTCCGGGAGTGCGAAGATCGCGTTTTCCGACGCAATGATCAGATCGCACGCCAAGGCGATCTCGAACCCGCCACCCATCGCAACGCCATTGACCGCGGCGATGATCGGCTTGTCGCAGTGGAACCGCAGCGTCAGCCCGCCGAAGCCGCTCAAATTCCAGCCGCGTTCGCCGCCCGCCGCCTGCCACTTCAGGTCATTGCCCGCGCAGAACGCGCGATCGCCAGCTCCCGTGATGATCGCGACCCACTGATCCGGATCGGCCGCAAATGCATTGAACACCTCATGCAATTCGAAATGGGCAGGCTTGTGCAGGGCATTCATGACGCTGGGACGGTTGAGAGTAACGACGGTGATGCGACCGGTGTGCTTCACGTCGACAAATTCATAGGTCATGGCGTTCCCCTTTACCCGATTGTTGCACAAGTGCCTTGGCGCAAGGCTATTCGAACCGGGAACTACAAGTCCATCAGCACGGGCGTTGCGTGGGCCATAGCGCGCCGTTTCAGAACTAAACTATCATTTAGTCAAATAGGTCCAGTCGGCCTTTCGATAACCATTGCGCCTTTAGTCTTCGGAAGCCCCAACGGCTGCAAGTTCTGGCAGGTGGGTTACGATCAGGACGGCGGGCGAAGAGTCACTGCGGCTGAATGACGTTACAGTTGGTACGCCCCGACATCAGGCAATCCTGCATCTTGCTGGCTGCGGTCAGCTCACGCGCCAGCCACACACCCACCGCAAGCAGGACAACCGCGATCGCCAATCCCGCAATCGCGGGCCTGCGGTTCTCTCGAGGTTCTCGTTCAGTCATTGCAGAGCCGTCTTTCCACTCAATTGCGCTTTATCTGCCGGTACGAGCTCAATTGCCGGCACGAGCTCAATCCAGTCTCCGACGCCCCCAGGCGATGGCCGCCCAGACTCGTTCGTGAAGGTAATACCACGCAATCTTGGTGACGATCTCGACGCCCGCGATCGAACCAGCGATCTCGACCTTGCCCGTGAAAAACCAACTTATCGCGAATGTGTCGAGGGTCCCCAACGTCCTCCAACTGACGGCTTTGAGGACCGATCGTGAATGTGTTTCTGCCCCACGGAAAAAAGCCACCCCGCGCGCCTCCTTGTTTATTGACCACAACGTTATCATGCGATGCCCTCCGTCCGGCCGCCGCTGTCATGCGCGGCAGGAAATGTCCCATAGACTTTAGCGCGGGATTGCGTGCATTTTGGTCTCAGAGTTATATGGAATTCATTGATTTGTCTCACTAATCGCGACCTACGAGCCACTTCAGCCAATACGCGGTCTGGTTGTATTGGCCACAGAAAAGGTTGAAATGAGACTTTTGCCAAAGTGGTGGCAGTCTGCGCGCCTTTGCAAACGGCTACGCTGCGAAACTGTGATGCGATCGGCGCAGACGGCGCATGAAATAAACGCGCAACCGAAGAATATCTGCCGGCGTTGTTGAAGGGCAGGTACCAAAGGGGTAGTTCGAATGGGGAACCCATGATCCTGTGTTCAGACGCAGGTGCATTTGAACGGTGGATCGCACTGAAAAATGGCATATTTGCCATCCTAGATGCTTATACTTGAATCCCTCCCGACCGTCGTTGGAACGGCCGCGGTCGCGCCCGCGCTGCTGATCCTGTGGCTTGTGGTAGCCGCTGGCGAGCGGCCAGGACCTCCAGCAGCCAAGGTCTGGAGCGCCTTTCTGCTGGGTGCCGCGAGTATTTCGCTGCTGGGGGTGGTGTGGGCGCCATTCCTGTCGATTCTCAAGGCCCCCGAGAACCCGTGGGTCGCACAGGCCCTGCACTCGCTTTTTGGCGTCGCACTGCCCGAGGAAGCCGTCAAGCTCCTGGTCATCGTTGCGGTTTCGGCGCGCCGCCGGCCGTTCGCCGATCCAATGGATACCGTTGTTTATGGCGCGGCCGCGGGACTTGGCTTTGCGGCATACGAAAACCTCCGTTATCTCGTTCAGCACGCCGACATGTGGCAATCGCTGGCCGCGCTGCGCAGCATCCTGACCGTGCCGTTCCACGGCGCGCTCGGGATCATTGCCGGCGCCTATCTGGCGATCGCGCGATCCGGCACGGCGCTCGGCGCGCACCGCCATCACCGCGACTGGGCGCGGATCTCAAGCCGAATCCTGGTCCTTGCGGCACCGGTGGCGCTGCATGCCGGATTTGATCTCCCTTTGCTCACTCTGCAAAAAAACCCGGACATCGACCCCACCACGCGGCTTTTGCTGGGATCGGCGAGTGTATTGATCGGGTTCAGTTCGATCGCCTTTGCCGCGCGCCTGATACGACGGGTAGGCCGTCATCACGCTCCGCGCACCGATGTCGCCCGCGAACGGCTGAGTCAGCTCCGGCGAATGTGGGCGCTATTGGTAGTGGGCGGCGGCGCCGGTTTCGCTGGCCTGGCTTTCGTGCTTTCCTCCGTCCACCACTGGCTGCTAAATCCCGATCGCAACATGGCGCTCGTTCTTGTTCCGATCGGCCTCGTCTCGATTGTGATCGGGATCGCGCTGCTGGTGGTCACGACGGCGGTCTATTTCCTCGGCCGCGACCGGATGCGCACCGGTTCGCAGGGCTTTTCATCCGTGCCCGGCCGGGGCTGAACCATCGGGCAAAGCAGCGAAGTCTCGTCCAAAACCCGCCACCCAACAAATTTGCCCGGACGCCACTTCGGCAGGCTATATTTGTGCCGTCATCTTAGAGCGTCATTGTGCGTCGCCAGCACGGGAGATTTGCGATGTCCGTTTCCCAGGAAATCACCGACCTGCAGTCGAAAATGCGAGCCGCGGTTCGCGAGCATTGGAGGGCGTTCCTGATCGAGGGCATCCTGCTGGTAATTTTCGGGCTGGCCGCGATAATTGTGCCGCCCCTTGCAAGCCTTGCGGTCACCATCCTCTTGGGCTGGCTGTTTCTGATCAGCGGCATCGCCGGCCTGGTATTGACGTTCTGGGCCCGGCAAATGCCCGGCTTCTGGTGGTCACTGATTTCAGCGGTTCTTGCGGTCGTTGTGGGTGTGATCCTGCTGGCCCAGCCGGTACAGGGCACGCTGACCCTCACCATCGTGGTCGGTGTCTATTTCGTCGCCGAGGGGGTCGCGACCATCATGTATGCGCTGGAGCATCGCCGCGAACTGTCGCAGCGCTGGTCCTGGCTGCTGGTCGCCGGAATTATGGATCTGGTGATCGCAGCCATCATCATTACCGGATTGCCGGGATCGGCACTCTGGGCGATCGGCCTCCTGGTCGGCATCAATCTGTTGTTCGGGGGCGCTTCCCTGATCGGCATGGCGCTTGCCGCACGCAAAACTTGATACCGCCGAATCGAACAGCCATTTCGCTCGAAAGCGCGCTAAAGCGCGATGATATCTGGATGAATCGTTATCGCGCTTTAGTTCTTTGATTGAGCATGATCTCCGCGCAAACGCTACGCGTTTGTCGCGAGGGAAAACCGCTACACACTTTTCCGGATCATGCTCTAGCAGCCGCGGCAAATGCTCTTGAGCTTGCGGTCGAGGGCTGCATCCTCGCGATTGGCGGGATCGTTCGGATTATTCAGATTTTTTTCCGGCGGCACCTGATCGGCGCGCGGCTGGCGGTGACCGACCGGCGCCGGCCATGGCCCTTGCTTCGTGGATGACGGATTGGCCGTTCCATTCTGCGCGACCGCCATTGGACCAGCCGCCAGCACCAGAACTATCGTCACGAATAATTTTCGCATCCTGCGTTTCCCCTTTCAGAGACAGTGCGATCACGGCGCCGGCGGATACAGGTGCACGTCGCCGCAGTAATCGACCACACGATAACGCTTTTCCGTGGGTTGTTCACTCTCCGCGGAAAAAGAATTGTCAGGCGACAGATAATTCGGGCCGACCGGAGCCTTGCCGTGGCCGCCGGGAATATCAACCACGTATTCGGGCTGACATAGTCCAGACACCCGCCCGCGCAGCGCGCGCATGATTTCCTGGCCCCGCTCCAGCGTCGTTCGCAAATGCGAGGTTCCGGGCGCGAGGTCGCCGTGGTGCAGGTAATACGGTTTTATCCGGCATTCGACAAAGCCGCGCATCAGCGCTTCCAGCGCAGCCGGGTCGTCATTGACGCCGCGCAGCAGTACCGACTGGCTGACCATCGGAATACCGGCATCGATAATGGCGGCACAGGCCGCGCGTGCCTTTCGCGTCAGCTCCCTGACGTGATTGGCATGCAACGCCATCCATGTCGCCGCACCCCCCACCTTGAGCGCTGAGATCATCTCGCGGCTGATGCGGGAAGGTTCGGCGACCGGCACGCGGGTATGAATCCGTATGATCCTGACGTGATCGATTCCCGCCAGATCCGCCATGATCTCGGCGAGCCGCCGCGGCGACAACATCAGGGGATCGCCGCCGGTCAGGATGACTTCCCATATTTCCGAATGCGCGCGGATATAGGCAAGCGCGTTTTCGTAGGCGCCTTCCGAGAGAGCCGTCGCCTTGCCCGGCCCCACCATTTCGCGCCTAAAGCAGAACCGGCAATATACCGCGCAGACATGAACCAGCTTGAACAGCACCCGATCGGGATAGCGATGCACGATGCCTGAAACCGGCGAGTGCGCGTCATCGCTGATCGGATCAGGCGTCTCATTGGGTTGCGCCACCAGTTCCTCGGCGCTCGGGATGTATTGTCGCGCAATCGGATCCTGTGGATCGTCGGGGTCGATCAACGCGGCAACGTGCGGCGTCACCGCGATCGCGTAGCGCGCCGCAACCTTTTCCAGGTCACGAAGGCTTGCCACCGACACGAGACCTTGCGCCACGAGTTCGGTGGGCTCGCGCAACGTCGTGACCGGGTTGAAATCGATACTGCTCATGTCTCACCTGCCGGCGGCGTCCACACCACCTGATCGATCGCCGTTGCGCCGCTCGCCAACATCACCAGCCGGTCGAAGCCGAGCGCAACCCCGCTTGCTTCCGGCATGTTGGCGACGGCGGCGAGGAAATCCTCATCGACCGGATAGCGTTCTCCGTAGCGCCGCTGCTTCTCATCCATCGCCTGCGCAAAGCGGCGGCGCTGTTCGTCGGCATCGGTCAATTCGCCGAATCCGTTGGCCAGTTCAACGCCGCAGGCATAGATCTCAAAACGTTCCGCCACGCGCGGGTCGGATGATTTGGCGCGCGCCAGCGCCGCCTCCGGAACCGGATACTCATAGAGCAGGGTCAGATGCCCCTGCCCCAGATTTGGCTCGATATGTTCCACCAAAATCTTGCTGAAGATGTCGGACCAGGTGTCGTCGTCGGCAATCCGAACCTTCGCCTTGGCCGCCGCCGCAAAATCATCGCGATTTCCCCGGCCATCCGCCACGGAAGCAAGCAGATCGATGCCGGCAAAGCGTTCGAACGCGGCCGCCACCGTCAACAGCTCAGGCTCGGCAAAGGGATCGGCGGATTTGCCGCGAAACGAAAACTGCCCGATCCCTGTCGCCTGCGCGGCGTGCGCAATCACGACGACGCTGTCGGCCATCACCGCGTCGTAGGACGCGTTCGCGCGGTACCACTCAAGCATGGTGAATTCGGGCAGGTGCAGATGGCCGCGCTCGCGGTCACGAAACACGCGCGCGAATTCGAAAATCTTAGTTTCACCGCCGGCCAGCAGTTTCTTGCAGGCAAATTCCGGCGATGTCCGCAGGTAGCGTACCGCGCGCTGCCCTTGCGGACCGGCAAGCTCCGTGCGAGGGGCATGCGAGTGGGTCTCATTGCCCGGCGAGACCTGCAAGATTGAGGTTTCCACTTCCGTAAAACCCTGCTCGTCGAACCAGGCCCGCGTCGCCCGGACGATGGCGTTCCGGGCCGCGAGAGCGGGCTTGGCGTCGGCGTGCCGACTGGCCGACCACCACGGTGAGGCTCTCGGGGGTGTCCTGTCGGCGGGAATTTCAGTCATCTCGACCATCTGTGCCGTTTCATCGCTTGAACCATTGGCAGCATCTCGATGACTAACCGGGAAGCTGGAATCAAGCCATGTTTGAACACAGATTACGCGCCGTATCGATAGTGTTGCTGCTTGGCATCGCCGCCGTGTCGCCCGCCGGCGCGGCCGGCCCCGGAGGTGGCTTCAAACTGATTCCGGACGCTCCCGTCTTCAAATCCCCCGATGGGCAGTTGCGGTTGGAGCAATATGCCAGAGAGCAGAAAGATGGGGGTTACCTGGTCCGGTTCTGGACCTTTGACCGAGATCATCGGCATGCTTTCCTGCTCAATCGCGGCGAAGGCGATGATTTGGCGGGTTATCAGGCTGGATTTCGATTTAGCCCTGACAGCCAATGGCTGATACGGATGCAGAAGACGGGCGCGGGTTACCAGATGCTCTTTCTGTACCGCAGGAACGGGTATCAATTCTCACCCGCGACCAAAAAGCCCCTTAGCGAGATGGCGTGGGATTATTTCTTCACCACGCCGGCATCGAAGGGGATGCATCGGGACCCAAAGAACCCCTATTCGCTCGATCACGCCTTCGCAGCATTGATCAAGGGGATGGAGGAAAACTACGCCTGGTTGGGAGAACATTGGCCCGACAGCCGCTATGTCGTGATCAGCCTCACGTTTGACATGCAGGGGGAAGACGACAAGACGGCCCCATGGATCGAAGACTGGCACTGCGTTTACGACCTGAAGACGGGGGCATTCTCGGTGCCTGCCGATTTCGCCGAGAACAACGCGAAAGCCATCACATATCCCGAGCCCAAATGAGCTGAACCGGCAAGTGCCGATCCGCCTCGACGGGCCGCCGTAAAACGCTGGCATCGATCGGCAAAATCAGTATGTTGCGGCCCGAAACCGCTTCGCTGGCCCCGGGACACTCACGTCCGGATCGGTCCGGGGGCCAGAATAGCAGGAAAATAGCTTTGAAAGTCATCGCCAGTTCAATTCGCAAGGGCAACGTTATCGAGCAGGACGGCAAGCTTTATGTGGTTCTGAGTGCGGAGAATATCCATCCCGGCAAGGGAACCCCGGTCAGCCAGATCGAGATGCGCCGAATTAGCGACGGCGTGAAGGTCTCCGAACGCTACAAGACTACCGATCAGGTCGAAAAGGCGACCATCGAGGATCGCAATTTCAATTACCTTTACGAAGACGGCGACGGCTTCCACTTCATGAACAGCGAGACCTACGATCAGGTCCAGGTGCCGAAAGACGTGGTCGGCTCAGCCTCGCCTTATTTGCAGGAAAACATGACGGTCAAGCTCTCGATGCACGACGCAACCCCCGTCGCAATCCAGCTGCCGCAGCGCGCGACGCTCGAGGTCGTGGAAACCGAACCGGTCACCAAGGGGCAGACCGCCTCGTCGTCCTACAAGCCCGCGGTTCTGTCCAACGGCGTGCGCACGGCGGTGCCGCCGCACATCTCGGCGGGCACGCGCATAGTTGTCATGACCGAGGATGGGTCTTACGTTGAGCGGGCAAAGGACTGAGGTTTTCTGAGGCAAAGGGGTTTACGCCGGGGGGCGTCGCAGTGGGTACCGGGGTTGTACGGTTCGTCGCGCATCTGCTGGCATCTTTACTTCTGCTGTTCGCCAGCGTAGCCGGCGTTTCCGCTGACGAATTCAGAACGCCGGCGGTCTCAGTGGTGCGCGTCGATTGGCGGGCCGCGCTCGATCAGCTGCGGTTCGAAATCGGCACCCAGCCCGCCGTGGTGCCGTCGTTCACGTTTTCCGGCAGGCGCCGGTTACCCGGGTTCGACCCGCGCTCCATGCCGGCGCTGGTGCAGCTCAACGCGGTGACGTCGAAGATCTTCTCAGGGATAGGCAGCAGCCCCGTGCCGGTGCTGCTGCCGTTCGATGCCGCGGCCTTTCTCGACGCGCAATTGAACGGTGCGCCGGCTGGTCCGTCGTTGTCGCGCTATCAAGCCGACTTCCGGCACGTTGATTTGTTTGACGCCGGCCAGGCCGGCTATGACGCGGTGTTTTCGCTTGAGCCCGGCGCCGGCGACGGCATGCCGCAGCGAACCTTTGCGAGACCCGTCGAAGTGCAAATCACCGGCTCGATCCTCACCTATGAGATCAACGATCCGCTTGGCGGCAAGGGCAAGCCGGTCAAGTCACTGGCTTCGCAATTTTCGGACCTGCGCCGCTTCATTCGCGAAGGCTATGTGCGCTACGCCTTCACCCGCTTCGGCGTTCCCTATGTGGTTTCGATCCAGTGTCTGGACTCCAGCCCACGCCCGCGGCGCCTGGCCTGCCGCGAGGCCTACCCCGTCGCCGAGAGATTCCTGAGGGCGCTACGCGTTGCCGGTGGCCTTCCCTCCCGCGCGCGGATGGATGCCGCCTCCGAGGTCGCCGAGCGGCCGCTGGCGGCTTCGCCCGATTTTACCTATCGCCCGGCCGGCGACATCATTGCCCGCAGCGGATCCCGCAGGCAGGGCGGCCGCGCCGATTTCACCGCCTACTCGCAAATTCGATTTCCCCTGGAAGAGGCTCCGGCCTTCGTGCATTCACAATCATTCGGGAAGCACAGGCCGACCAGCGAGCCGGCCGGCGGACCCACCAGCTACCCCTGGCAGGATAATTTTTGCGAAGCCCGCAGTTTCGGCGTCGGACAATGTCCGAGCGGATTTGGCCATCAAGGTGAGGACATTCGCCCGGCGGCATGCCCGCCGCAAAGCGACGGGCCTAATCGCTGCAACCCGAAACAAAGGGGGGTCGTTGCCGTCCGCGACGCCGTCGTGATCCGCTCGCCGAAACAACAGGCGGCGACGCTACAGGTCAACACCCGCACCGAGCATATCCGTTTCCGCTATATGCACATGAATCCGTTCGCGCTGGACGCCGACCGAATTCTGAACGGCCGTCAGGTCGCGGAAGGCGAGAAAATCGGCGTCGTTTCAAACTATCTCGATCGCCCCAATGGCACCACCCGCCATCTGCATTTCGACGTCCAGGTGTTCACGCGCGACGGATGGCTTTGGGTCAATCCCTACGTGACGCTGATTTCGGCCTATGAGCGTCTGATCCGCGGGCGCGGACGCGAGATCGGACCTCCGGCGATGCCTTCGGCCGATCTGGCGCACGCGCTGCCGCAGGATGTGATCCGTCCGGACACCCAGGAAGGCGGAGAAAACTGATTTTCGTAGGCCGTTGCTGCCGTAATCAAGCGCGCCCGTCGTTGTTCTTCAGGATGAGGATTCGTGCCCCGGATGCTGCGCAGCGCCTTCAGCGCGTTTACGCGCGTCTTCGACGCGCTATGGCGGTGCGCTGCTGATCCGGGGCCTATTGTGCGCTCCGCATCGTCTTAGGTCCCGGCTCTGCGG
>Ga0209517_10008236_pt1 | contig 12247 bp, 10 predicted proteins | sample PeaSoiMetSII2010_FD_187695 | JGI IMG/M metagenome (GOLD analysis project Ga0209517, IMG submission 187695) | Peat soil microbial communities from Weissenstadt, Germany - SII-2010 (SPAdes) (version 2) | ecosystem: Environmental > Terrestrial > Soil > Wetlands > Peat | place: Germany...
CGGCACGGATCCGGCTGTAAGCCGCCCGCCGGCCGCGGGACCGGCGTCGGCGTGTGCTCAGCAGCCGGAGCGGGTGGCCGAGCGCGGCAGCTAGCGCAGCCGCCTCATCCAGCGCTGCGATCAGCCGCTTTGCCAGCAGGAAGAAGGAGATCCTGAGCAGCGAGACAAGCGCATTACCAACCGCCGATGTCACCATCTGCCGGAAGGGCAGATTGCCGAGCAGCGTGAGCAGCCCGTTGCGCCGGTCAAGCATGCGGACCCGGCGACCGACGGAGACCGGCCGACGGTGTCTCGCGGCGGCCTGCACGTGGTAGGCCACCGCATCGGTGATCACCCGGACGCGGTAACCGGCGGCATGTACCCGCCAGCAGAAGTCGATGTCTTCCATGAACAGGCCCATGGCGGTGTCGAATCCACCGACCTGCTCCCACACATCACGGCGGACCAGCATTCCGGCACTGCTCACCGCGAGCGCATCACGATCCCCGTCGTGTTGGCCTTGATCAACCTCGCGCGGCTCAATGCCGGTGAGCCGCCGGGCCGCGGTGTCGAGGGTGACCCCGGCCTCCAGGATCACCTCGCGGTTGGACCAGTCCCTGATCTTCGGGCCGAGCACAGCGGCGGCGCTGGTCTCGGCCGCGCCGCGCAGGAGTTGCTCAAGAGCGTCTGGAGCCGGCTCACAGTCGTCGTGCAACAGCCATAGCCACTCGACCCGCTCCCCGGACTGCGCTCCCGACGAGCCGGGGACCGGAGTATTGGCGGTGCGATGCTGCAGCGCCCTGGCGATCGCCGATCCGTAACCGGTCGCCCGGTCCATGCCAAACACCGCTGCCTGCCCGAACTTCGCGGCCAGAACCGCACCGCCGCGGTCCCTGCTGCCGGTGTCCACCGCGACCACTCGCTGGACCGGACGGGTCTGCTCGAGCAGAGCATCGGCGACGCGCGGAAGCCAAGCGGCGCCGTCGTGAGCGACGATCACGGCCGTCACGACATGCTGCGGATAAGACTCGTTCAGCGACAAGGCATTCCGGTTGCTGCTCAGGGGGTTTCACCTGCGGGGCTGGCCGTGGCCGTAGCCTCCTGCGGGCCGGGTTACCTGTGAACGATACGCGAAGCGCGGGGGCTGCCACTGCCAGACGCTATTGCTGGGTAGACCGGATCGCGGCCCGGCAGCCGAGCGCTGCCTGAACTGTCAGCGAGCCGACGGCGGACAACGCCAAGCAGAATCCGGGCCGAGCGCGCACCCGCGGCTGCTAGACCGCCTGTCGTTTGAGCCGCCTGCGCTCCCGCTCAGACAGTCCGCCCCAGATTCCGAACCGCTCGTCGTTCTCGAGTGCGTACTCCAGGCATTCAACCCTGACCTCACAGCTCCGGCACACTCGCTTTGCCTCCCTGGTAGATCCGCCTTTCTCGGGAAAGAACGCTTCAGGATCAGTCTGGGCGCACAGTGCCCGGTCCTGCCACGCCGGCTCCGCGGCCTCATCCGCGCCGATGCCAAACGCGTCGTGCACCAGCGTGACGATGGCGTCAGTCACAGCGCACCTCCACCCCTCCGAAACCCCGTCGGCTCTCGGGCATGCCGTAGCGGCCCGAGAATTACACTGCTGAAATTACAACCGCGTGTCTTGCCGCGCGTCAAGGCAGATACGTGATAAAGCCCGCCCGGTTGCCCGTGATGACGGGAAAGTCTGCGCAGAATCCTGGGATCCCAGGAAGCTCTGGGCCGTCTTGCCGCTGGGTGCTGGGGCGGCACCGACACGCGCTGGCCGCCCCGGGTGGCGGATGGCGGCCAGCACAGCGGCCTGCGAGACTTTGCGCCATGCGGATCACCTTGCTCGCGGGCGGGGTCGGCGGCGCCCGCTTCCTGCGGGGGCTGCTGGCAGCCGCGCCCGATGCCGACATCACGGTCATCGGCAATACCGGTGATGACATCACCCTCTTCGGCCTGCATGTCAGCCCGGACCTGGACACGGTGATGTACACCCTGGGCGGAGGGATCAGCGAGGAACAGGGCTGGGGCCGGGCCGGCGAGAGCTACACCGTGCAAGCCGAGCTGACTGCCTACGGTGCCGGGCCTGAGTGGTTCAGCCTGGGCGACCGCGACTTCGCTACGCACATCGCGCGGACCTCAATGCTGAACGCAGGCCTGCCGCTGTCGACCGTCACCAGGCAGCTGTGCGAGCGGTGGCAGCCAGGCGTGACGCTGCTTCCGATGACCGACGACAGCGTGCAGACCCACGTCCTGATCGACGACGAGGCAGGTACCCGCACGGTCCACTTCCAGGAGTGGTGGGTCCGGCTACACGCGAAGGTTCCCGCGCTTGAGTTCACGGCGGTCGGCGCAGACCAGGCCGCCCCCGCACCTGGCGTGCTGGCGGCGATCGCTGAAGCGGACTTCATCCTGCTGCCGCCGTCCAATCCGGTGGTCAGCATCGGCGTGATCCTGGCGGTTCCCGGCATCGCCGAGGCGGTAAGGGCCAAGACGGTCGTCGGCGTCTCCCCCATCATCGGCGGGGCTCCGGTCCGCGGCATGGCTGACGCATGCCTCGCCGCGATCGGGGTCCAGACCAGCGCTGCGGCGGTGGCCGCGCATTACGGACCTAGCCTGCTCGACGGCTGGCTGGTGGACACCGCTGACGCGAGCGCGTCGGATGCTCCCGAGCTCGCCGGGATCGCGGTCCGGGCGGTGCCGCTCTACCTGGGAGACCAGGCGACCTCGGCGGCGCTCGCCGGAGCCACCATTGAGCTTGCCGCGGAGTTGACCCGGTGAGTCGCAGCACAGCGGACGGCAGCGACGTGACCGGTGTCCCCGCCATGGCGGCGAGGTCAGGTGCGTCCGGACCGCTCACTGTCACCAGCGTCGCCGGGCTGCCTGAGATCATGCCGGGCACCGACCTGGCCGAACTGATCGCGCAGGCCGCACCCGGGCTGACCGACGGCGACATCCTCCTGGTCACTTCGAAGATCGTTAGCAAGGCCGAGGGCCGCGTGATCAGCGCCGACCGCGAGGACGCCATCGCCGCGGAGACCGTCCGGGTGGTTGCCAGGCGGGGCCAGACGACGATCGCCCAGACCAGGCACGGCCTGGTGCTTGCGGCGGCCGGGGTTGACCGCTCTAATACCGCGCCCGGCACCGTCGTGCTGCTGCCGGAGGATCCTGACGCATCGGCCCGGCGGCTGCGCAAGCGGATTGGCGACCTGATCGGCGTCCGAATCGGGGTAGTGATTACCGACACGATGGGCCGACCCTGGCGCAATGGCCAGACCGACGTGGCGATCGGTGCGGCCGGGCTGGCACCACTGCGAGATCACCGCGGTCAGTCAGACACCTACGGCAATCTGCTTGAGGTGACGATCGCGGCCGTCGCCGACGAGATAGCGGCAGTCGGTGATCTGGTCAAGGGCAAGACCGATCAGGTGCCGGTGGCCATCGTGCACGGCCTGGCCGAGCTCGTGACCGGCGCCGACGGTCCCGGCGCGGCCGCGCTGATCCGACCCGCCGCCGAGGACATGTTCCGCGTGGGCCCCGCAGAGGTGCTGGCCGAGCGGCGGACTGTGCGTGAGTTCACCGCTGATCCAGTCGCCCCCACCGCAGTGCGCCGCGCGATCGAGGCCGCGCTGACCGCCCCAGCTCCGCATCACAGCCAGCCATGGCGGTTCGCGCTGGCTGAATCTGCCGCCGCGCGGACCGGGCTGCTCGATGACATGCTCGCCGCCTGGGTCGCCGACCTGCGGGCCGACGGATTCACCAACGAGCAGATCGCCCGCCGGACCCGGCGCGGCGAGCCGCTCCGCCGTGCTCCGCTGATCATCGTTCCCTGCCTGGTGTCCGACGCCGCGCACACCTACCCCGACGATCGCCGCAAAGCGGCCGAGCGCGCGATGTTCCTGGTCTCCATGGGCGCCGGCGTGCAGAACCTCCTGGTCGCCCTTGCCGTCGAGGGCCTCGGCTCCTGCTGGGTGTCGAGCGCCCTTTTCTGCGGCCCAGTCGCCGCAGCCGCCCTTGACCTGCCGCACGACTGGGAACCCATGGGCGCCATCGGCGTCGGCCACCCTGCGGCCCCGCCTACCCCTCGCCCCCCTCGGGACGCTGCCACCTTCGTGCTCACCCGCTAGCAACTCGCAGGGGCGGATCGGGCGGCACGCCCGCAGTGCTGGCTGCTTGCGCAACGCCTAGCACCGCGACCATGCCGTCCGCCCCGCGACCAGGCCGTCCGGCTAGATGGATAGTCTGCGGGAGAGGTCGGAGCTGAAGGTTCCGTGCGGGTCGATCTTGGCTCGCAGGTCGCGGAAGTCTTTCAGCTTCGGGTACATCTGGGGCATCAGGTCCGGTGGGATCCGCGAGTCCTTGGCCAGGTAGAGACGGCCGCCGGCCGCTACGACCATCTCGTCAAGCTCGCTGAGCAGCCGGTCGAGCCAGGGAGTGCGGGCCGGGAAGTCCAGCGCCATCGTCCAGCCGGGCATCGGGAAGGACAGCAGGCCAGGGTCGCCCTCGCCGAATCGCTTCAGCACGGTCACGAACGACGGGGCGCGCAGCGCGCTGATCCGCTCCAGCGACCGGCGCACCACGTGCTCCGCGCCGAATGGCACCACGAACTGGTACTGCCGGAAGCCGACCGGTCCGTAGACCCGGTTCCAGTTCCTGATGCCGTCCAGCGGATGGAAGAACGTGCCGATGGTCTGGATCTCCCCGGTCCGCCGCCGCGGTGCCTTGCGGAACCATGCCTCGTTCAGCAGCGCCACCGTGTGCCGGTTGATCAGTCCGCTCGGGAACACCGGCGGGGCGCCGATCAGCGATCTCGGCGAGAACGCCAGCGGCTCGCCCCGGTCCCGATACCGCACCTCGCCGATGGTGGCGAAGTCGCCGCTGGTAATCACGGACCGGCCGAGCCTGCCACCGGAGGCCAGGCAGTCCGTCCACGCCACCGTGTAGTCGTAGTCCTGGTCCGTCGCCGACAGGTAGGCCATCGTCTCGTCGATGTCGGCGGTCCGCACCGTGTCGACAATCAGCCGCGACGTCTCGACCTTCTTCAGCCGGACGGTGGCGCGCAGCACGATGCCGGTCAGCCCCATCCCCCCGGCCGTCCCCCAGAACAGCTCAGGATTCGCCTCCGGCGTCACGGTCTGCACCATGCCGTTGGCCAGCAGCAGGTCGAACGACGTCACATGGCGGGCGAAGCTGCCCGCGGAGTGATGGTTCTTGCCGTGCACGTCGGCGGCGATCGCGCCGCCCACGGTCACCTGCCTGGTGCCAGGTGACACCGGCACGAACCAGCCGGACGGCAAGAACCCGGTCATCAGCTGCTCCAGGCTCACCCCGGCCTCGCAGCTGATCAGTCCCGTCTCGGGATCGAACGACAGCACATTCCGCATCGCCGTGGTCGAGATCACCAGGCCGCCGCCGTTCTGGGCCGCGTTGTTGTAACTGCGGCCCAGTCCCCGCGCGATGACGCCCCGCTCCCCCGCCCCCTTGACCAGCCCGGCCACCTCCTCGGCGACCTCCGGCGTCACAACATCAGCCGCGGATGGCTCCGTCATCCCCCACCCAGTCAGCCGGACCTGGTGAGCCACTAACCCTCCACTCATCTCACTCACTCCCTGGCACACCGGTGGGCGGATCCGACAGCGGTGCGGGAACAGCATTGAGCCATTGTGACCATGCCGTCCACTCCCCGGACGGCCGAGTTTGCCGGGCGGACGGCATGCTTGCGATGCAAGGCGTTGCGCAGCAGCCAGCATCGCGGGTGTGCCGCCCGGCCCGCCCCGAGCTGCGCAGCCGCCCGTTCATGCTGTGGCGCTCGGTACCGGGAGTAGCGGGAGTGAACGTTGCGAGCCGCGGCGGACCGAGGCGCAGACGCCGTCGCTGGCACGGGCGGATGCGAGCCGTTCCGCCGAAGGGTTTCCATAAAGAGTCGTCCGCTGGCGGAGTTCGCGGCCGGTCGGCGCGACCATGTCGGTTAGCTGGCTGATCGTCTTGAACGAGCCGTTCTGCGAGCCGGCCATCCGGCTGATCGTCTCCTCCATCAAGGTGCCGCCCAGGTCGTTGACCCCGCCGTTCAGCACGTCGCGGCACAGGTCGTCGCCGAGCTTGACCCAGGAGCACTGGATGGAGTCGACCGCGCCGTGCAGCAGCAGCCGGGAGATGGCGTGCACCGCCCGGTTCTCCCGGCGGGTCGGGCCTGGCCTGGCCAGGCCGGCCAGGTAGATCGGCGAGCTGGCGTGCACGAACGGCAGCAGCACGAACTCGGTGAAGCCGCCGGTGCGCTCGGCGATCGAGCGGATCACGCGCAGGTGGCCGACCCAGTGCGCTGGGGTGTCCACGTGGCCATACATCATCGTCGCCGTGGTCGGGATGCCCAGGTCGTGCGCGGTGGTCATCACCTCGATCCAGGCCGAGGTCGGCAGCTTGCCCTTGGTCAGCACCCAGCGCACGTCGTCGTCGAGTATCTCGGCGGCGGTGCCTGGCAGCGAGCCGACACCGGCTTCGATGGCCCGTTGCAGCCAGTCCCTGACCGGCAGGCCGGTGCGCGCTGACCCGTTCATGACCTCCATCGGCGAGAACGCGTGGACATGCATGTCCGAGCTGCGGCGCTTGACCTCGGCCGCGATGTCGAAGTACGCGGTACCCGGCAGGTCAGGGTGAATGCCGCCCTGCATGCACACCTCGGTAGCGCCGGCCGCCCAGGCTTCAGCGGCCCGGTCGCCAATCTGCTCAAGCGACAGCGTGTAGGCATCGGCGTCGGTCCGGCGCTGTGCGAACGCGCAGAACCGGCATCCGGTGTAGCAGACGTTGGTGAAGTTGATGTTCCGGTTGACGACGTAGGTGATGTCGTCCCCGACCACGTCCTGCCGGATCGCGTCAGCCAGGGCGGCCAGCGCGTCGAGCTCGGGCCCGTCGGCGTCGAGCAGGGCAAGCGCCTGCGTGTCGGTGAGGCCGGCCGGATCGCGCTCGGCGCCGCGCAGCGCCGCAAGCACTTCCGGCCGGAGCCTGGCCGGCCCCACCTGGCCGGCGGCGCTGCCCGGCCTCGCGGCGGGCTCGATCCGCTCGGCGACCTGCGCCCAGTCCCCGTAGACCTCGGCGAAATCGGCCCGCCGGTCGGCCGTACGGCCGATGCTGTCGATCGTCACATGCAGGTCGGTCCGGCCCGCCGCCTCGCCCCAGCCGCCATCCGGCTCCTGCCAGGGCAGCCCGGCGGGCATCGCGCCGTCGGCGGCCAGCCCGGTCCTCGGGTCGGCAAGCGCGGCGACATGGGCCCGCAGCCTTGGGTCGAGCCACGGCTCGCGGATGTAGCCGGGGTAGATCGTCAGCCGCTCGCACAGGGTGAGCCCGGCGGCAGCCGTCCGCTCGGCGAGGTCGTCGATCTGCGGCCAGGGTCGTTCCGGGTTGACGTGGTCGGGCGTCAGCGGCGACACGCCGCCCCAGTCGTCGATCCCGGCGTCCAGGATCAGCTGATACTGCTCGCCGATCAGGTTCGGCGGCGCCTGGATCCGCATCCAGGGCCCGAGCACCAACCTGGCGACGGCGATCGTGGCGGCCAGGTCGTCGAGTTCGGCGTCCGGGACCCCGCGCATCTTGGTGTCCGGCTTGGCGCGGAAGTTCTGCACGATGACTTCCTGTACGCCGCCGTACTCTCTGGCCACCGCGCGGATCGCGAAGATGGAGTCCACCCGCTCGGCCAGCGTCTCGCCGATGCCGATCAGGATGCCGGTGGTGAACGGCACGGCCGACCGGCCCGCGTCCTCAAGCACCCGCAGCCTGACCTTGGGGTCCTTGTCCGGACTGCCGAAATGCGGTCCGCCTGGCTCGGTGTACAGGCGCTCAGCCGTGGTCTCAAGCATCATGCCCATCGACGGCGCCACCGGCTTGAGCCGCTGGAAGTCCTGCCAGCTCAGCACGCCCGGATTGAGGTGCGGCAGCAGCCCGGTCTGCTCAAGCACTCCGATGGCCATCGCGCGCACGTAGGACAGCGTGTCGTCGTACCCGTGCGCATCCAGCCACTCGCGGGCCTGCCGCCAGCGGGCCTCCGGCCGGTCGCCGAGGGTGAACAAGGCTTCCTTGCAGCCCAATGCGGCGCCGCGCCTGGCGATGTCGAGAACCTCGTCAGGGGACAGGAACGGGCTGTCCAGCCGACCGGGCACGGTGACGAACGTGCAGTATCCGCAGCGGTCCCGGCAGAGCCTGGTGAGCGGGATGAACACCTTGCGCGAGTAGGTGATCACGCCGGCCCTGCCCGCAGCGGCCAGCCCAGCGTCCCTGGTCCTTGCCGCATAGCTGAGCAGCTCTGTCAGCTGGACCCCTCGGGCATGCAGCAGGGTGACGGCCTCGGCCTGGTCCAGCGTCTTGCCGTCGCGGGCCCGTGCCAGCGCTCGGCGGATGGCAGTGGAGTCCGGCACCGGCCCCGGGTCGGCGGTTCGCATGTCCCTACCCTAGGTGCCCTGTGTACTCGGCACGCCGCAGGATCGACAGCTACTACCGCACGGCGAGCCGCTGCACGATCTCAGTGAGCTGCCCGCCGACCGGGTGCCACGATGCCCGGTGTCTTCTCCGACTCCGTTATGCTTATATCTGGACAGTCTAGATAGAGGGTGGTCGTTATGCACTGGCAGATTCAGGAGGCCAAGCAGCGCTTCAGCGAGCTCATCCGCACAGTGCTGGCCGACGGCCCGCAGGTCGTGACTCGTCACGGCGAGGAGATAGCCGTCATCATCGACATCGCCGAGTACCGTCATCTCAAGGGCGACATCGCTGACTTCAAGGACTACCTGAGGTCCGGACCCGACTTCGACGATCTCGACCTGACCAGGGCCGACGATCTGCCCAGCAGCATTGATTGGGCCGACCGGACATGACCTACCTGCTCGACACCAATGTCGTCTCAGAATTGCGCAGACGAGTACCGGATCTCGGCGTGGCTACCTGGTACGACTCGGTGCCATCGACGGAGCTCTTCCTCAGCGTTCTCACCATCGGCGAAATCCGGCTGGGGATCGAGCGACTGCGCAGGAAAGACATCGCCCAGGCTGACCTGCTCGACCGCTGGCTTCGTGGCCTGCGGTCCGGCTACCTCGATCGGATAGTCGGTGTTGACGTGAGCGTCGCCGAGGAATGGGCCAGGCTAAGCGTTCCCGACCCGCTGCCAGTCATCGACGGGCTGATCGCCGCGTCGGCGAAGGTCCGCGGTTGGACACTCGTGACCGGGAATACGGCCGACCTAGCCCGAAGCGGTGTCGCGGTGCTTAATCCGTTCGGCGATTCCGCGGCCCGCGCATAGTCGCGCTCATGGGGACGGCCGGCCGGCTGGCTGGTTTACAGCCAGCCGACCCGGGCGCTGGCTGATTCGTTGCCGTTCGGCGCCTGCGCCAGCGTGCCTGCGCGCACCTGGTCCAGCAGGCTTCGCACGGCCGCCATGATCTCCGGGACACAGCCACGGAGGCCCTCGGCGTCAGCGGCAAGCGACTGATCGGCTGGCACGCCAGCCCGGATGAGCAGCGTGTCAAGGTCGGAGAGCTGCTCCGCCACCCACTGCACCGGATCGCTCGACAAGCTCGGGTCGAACACCCGCTTGGTCGGGTTCCAGCCGTTGAATGCCGGGTGATGGTGTGCCCGATTCAGGCTGCCCGGCGGTCCGTCGGCGGTCTCAAGCAGATCAGCCCGCCAGATCGGCGCACCGACCTCGATCGGCCTGGCCGAATAGATGGAGCCCTTCAGCTCGCCCTGGCTGAGCATCCGGACCTCGATTCGGACCCCGCGCTCGGCGCCTTCCTGGCCGTGACCCGGCGCCGGGTCAACGAAGTACAGGTCACTGGCCAGCACGCCGATCCGCTCGAATCCGAATGCGTAGAGCACATTAACCCCCTTGCGGATGTCTGGATCACATGGCCATCTTCCCCCGCCCGGCGACCCGGCGGCCAGCACCACCCCGAACCGGGCAAATCCGGCGCGGCCGAGCTGGATCGGAGTCGCTGTCCACGACATGGCATCGGTTGCGTGGCCACAGAAAGCCATAAAACGGGTCTTAACATAACTGCAACCGATGCCATGTCGGCGTGGGCGGCTACTGGGGCTCACGCCGGTCAGCCATCGCCTGCGGGCTCGCGACTAGCTCGACCTCGAAGCCGTCGCTGTTCTCCAGGTAGCCCGCGTGGTGATTGTCGCCGCCTGCGTGCGGGTGACGATCGGCGAACATGAGCGTCCAGCCGTGGTTCGCGGCTTCGGCGACGAGCCGGTCGAGTTGCGCGACGTCGCCCGCATGAAAGGCCAGATGGTTCAGCCCAGGACGGCATCGCTCGTGATCGGTGGCAGTGAGCGCCGGGGACTGCTCGACGACGACGTAGGTATCTGCCAGGCGCCAGCTGCGGCCATCCGGCCAGTCCTGGTAAGGCTCATAGCCGAGCGCGGTGAGCAGCCAGCCGATGCTGTCAATCGCCCGGCCCAGGTCAGGAACCCACAGCTCCACATGATGCAACAGCCCGCGCTCAGCCACGTCGCTCCTATCGGTTGAACCGGCGCCATTCGCCGTCAGCGCTGGCGGCGGGTCGGCTCGGCCCGCTAGCCGGTCGGCTCGACTCACTAGCCGATCGGCTCGACTCGCTAGCCGGTCGGGTCGGCCCGCTAGCCGGTCGGCTCGAGTCACTAGCCGGGCGGCTCGGCTGGCTAGAAAGCACGGAAGTCGCGGACTGGCAGGCGTGGGCCGCGGCGCGGCGGGCCAAGTCCGGCCAGCCCGATCAGGATGGTGGCCCGGTGCCGGTGGCCCGGATAGGGGGCGAGCAGTTCCAGCATGCCGGCGTCGTCGACGACCCGGCCAGCCAGCGCCCAACCAACGATGCCCGGCAGGTGATAGTCGCCGATCGAGACGGCGTCGGCGTCGCCGCAGGCCCGCTGCCTGACCTCGGCCGAGGTCCACGGCCCGATCCCGGGCAGAGCCCGGAGCCTGCGATCCGCCGCCTCCGGCGGCATCGCGACGACCTCCTCGAGCCTGCTGGCCAACCGGGCGGCCGAAGCGATCGTTCGCGCCCGGACCGCCTCAACGCCAGCCAGGTGCCACTCCCAGGGCGGGATGGCCGCCCACGCCCGGGCGGTTGGCGGCACCCGCATCCCGGCCGGGGCAGGTCCAGGGGCCGGCTCGCCGAACCGCCGCAGCAGCCGCCGCCAGGCCCTGGTCGCCTCCATGCCGACCACCTTCTGCTCCAGAACGGCCGGCACCAGCGCCTCAAATACCAGGCCGGAGCGGCCGATCCGGACCGCCGAGTACCGCCGCGCCAGGTCGCGCAGTAGCGGATGCTGCGGCACGAAGCTCTCCGGGCTGTCGTCCGCGCCGAGCAGTCCGGGCAGGGCGGCCAGCAGCCAGGCCGCCCCAGGTCCCCACGCTGCGGCGTCGACCAGCGTGCCCGGCGGCGCTGCGGCTTGCCGCCAGGTCACCCGCAGCGTTCCCGTGCCGTCGGGCGTCCGGCAGGCCCGCCAGATCGCGCCGGCCTGGTCGACAGCGAATGCCGGATCGCCGCGGCCCCTGCGGTGTACCGAAAGCACCCGCCCGACGTCGATAGCGAACGGCGCCGACCACCGGCGTTCTAGCGGGCGGGCTGAATCAGGCAGCGGAGCCGGAGCGGACAGCGGGCTCGAGGCGGTCGGTGCGACCGGCGCGGCTAGCACGGCTGCAGCGGCCGGCGCGGCCGGCGCGGCCGGATCAGGCATCCGTGGAGAACCGGATCGCGGTCTCGTCAAGGCGCACCCCTGGCCAGACCCGGAGCCCGTGCCGCAGTTCGTTTCCTGCGCCTACCTCGGCACCCGCACCGATGACCACGCCGTTCAGCACCGCGCCGTCGCCGATCCGCGAGCCGGTCCCGAGCACGCTCGCGGTTACCGTAGCCCTCGCCCCCACAGTTACCCCGTCGAAGAGCACCGAGCCGTGCACGCTGGCTCCGGCACCGATCCGGCCTCCCGGCCCCACGACCGTCCCGCCGGATAGCTGTGCGGACGGGTCGGCCGTCGCGCTGGAGAGCAGCAGCGCCTCGCCGCGCTGGCCGGGCGTGGCCGAGGATGACAGCTCGCCGAGCACCAGGTCACAGGAGCCGCGCACGAAGGCCTCTGGCGTGCCAACATCGAGCCAGTACGCGGACTCAAGGTAGCCCATGACCAGCTGGCCGGCGGCGATCAAGCCGGGGAACGTGTCACGTTCCACCGAGAGCACCCGGCCGGCCGGAATCGCGTCGATGAACCGCCGGGTGAACACGTAGCAGCCCGCGTTGA
>Ga0209517_10008237_pt1 | contig 12246 bp, 13 predicted proteins | sample PeaSoiMetSII2010_FD_187695 | JGI IMG/M metagenome (GOLD analysis project Ga0209517, IMG submission 187695) | Peat soil microbial communities from Weissenstadt, Germany - SII-2010 (SPAdes) (version 2) | ecosystem: Environmental > Terrestrial > Soil > Wetlands > Peat | place: Germany...
TCGGCTCGCGGCAGAGCAACCTCGTGCGAGAGTATTCTGAAGGCGATGGAAGTGCACTTCAGTCCCGACCTGCAAGCTAAGCTCTATGAGCTGGCCACGGAATCCGGACGTCCGACGGATGAGTTGATTGAGGATGCTCTTGCCGGGTATTTCGACGAGCTCGCCCGGACGCGGGATATGCTCAACAGCCGCTATGACGACCTGAAAAGCGGCAGGGTCAAACTCATCCCCGGCGACGAGACTATAGCCCGCTTGCGCGAAAGGAGCGCCGCCGCTCGCCGGAGCCCGCCCCGTTCATAATGGCGGCCTACGGCTTGGCATGGCCGGTACCTATGGGTATCAGGGCTTTACCCACGAACTGACCACCCAGCCGCTTTTTCCCGCTTGGTTTCCGTCCTCGACGACCACGTATGAATAGCCCCCGCTCGATTGAATGACCGTCAAATGCGTTCCTGCATTTGCAATGAAGCCGCATCCGTATGAGACCAACTCGGCCAAACGTTTGCGCTTTTCAAGCCCATCCATTGGAATCGTTTCAACAAACTGCTGCTCGCACTTTCGATCTGACCCAACAAAAATAGCTTCGGCGCCATTAAACAGCCGAGGCAACTTAGCGATGCGATCCGTCTCCTTCTTGGCTGCAGCTACTTTCGCGGCCTCGATTCTAGCGCGATCCGCTTTCTCTTTTGCACGTGCTGCTACTCTCGCGGCCTCGGTCTTGGCGATTTCAGCTTCGGCTTTGGTGCGTTCAGCCTCGGCCTCGGCGCGAGCTCTCGCAGTCTCTTCATCGAGTGCCCGCCGCGCTTCAGCGGCGGCTTGGCGGCGCTCAGCCGCAGCGCGATCACTGTCTCCCGATCTGTATTGGATATTCACTGCCGAAGGGTTCTGGCAAAAGGGAAGCCCTTGGACGACCGGACGGTCTGACACATCTTCGGTGCCCGGATTGATCGTCGGCAACACGATCATGTACTCGAATCGAGCGAGGTCGCAGGAGTAGGACACATTAAAAGTCACAACGTGCCAAGTGGTGTCGGTGAGATTCTCCAGGCGGGCATCAAACCACGCCTTCTTTTCCCGATAGAGGGATATGTTTCTGAAGGCCATTTCCCCGTAGTCCGTCTTGACGGATACCGGCCCGAGCGGCGGGCGTTCCTGGGCAAGCATGGTTATTGAAATCGCCGCCACGAGAAATGTGCCCGCGAGTTTCATCCCGCGCTCTCCTTCTTCCTAAATCGGACCACTTTGTCCCATCTTACGCCGACAGACGCTCGCGTATGGTCCAGACGTGATCCGCAATGCCAGCCCGCGCGGGGCAGCGGACCGACACGGTCCATCTGCACTCTGCGGGTATTCGTTTTTCATCCTAAGCGGTGGAGAGTAATCTGGAAGACACTATGTCATTTCGAAGGGACCCTGCAAAGGATCGTCGAGCGCTAAAAGAACAAGTATCCGACCTGGCCTATCGCCTGTGGGAGGCGAGAGGTCGCCCCGTGGGTTCGTCCGAGGTTGATTGGTTCTTGGCAGAGCGCCTTGTGAGCGAGTACCGTCAGGCAAGTCCCTTTGATGAATTCCTCCGGAAGGCTATCAAGGCACTGAGCAGCCCTACTGTCGTACGGGGAGCTCGTAACGACGCGGAATACGCACGGATCATCGAAGAGCGCCGCTGTCTGATCGATGTTCTAGATCGCGCGGAAATGCTCGCTTTCACCTATTCACGCTTGAGGGCACTCACCGGTCTTTATTGGGAGGCGGAGGTTCAGATACACGCTAACTGCGTTGTGAGTGAACCCGGCACCTTGGAGGTGCCAGATGAAATCGCCTGGCAAAAGAAACATCTAGCCCTGGAGGCAAGCGTCTTGGTGTCATTCGTCTATTACGAGCTGACCAGCTTGGCACACATGCTAAAGGACCTGAAAATGCAAATCCCCCAAGGTGAACTGCAGTACCTGGTAAAAGCCAGAGACAAATTCCTAGCGCATCAGATGTTGCACGGACCAGTGCGAAACGCTCATGGTGCGATGAGTATTCCGCGAGTTGGGCTCTTGCACGCACACGCGATTTGTGCAGACGAGACCGACCCAGTACTTATTGAGTACTACCGTAGTTCATTTGCCCCGACGACTGAAGCTGATGCAGCACGCTTTCGCGGTGAGAATGAAGAAATGATCCTGTCGGAAGAGAGGCTTTCCCCAAAGAAGAGGTTGCGCCTTAAAGCATTTGGTATACGGGAGCCTAGCTTGGAGGCGAGTCTCGAGGAAATGGCGAAATTGTTGCTAACGTCCGCCTTGCCAGAAGTAGAGCGCGTCAGCGCACAGCCAATTCCATTCCTGCCCTAAGCTTTGGGCGGCGAAACTCACTAGAGACGTGCAGCCCGCTTCAAAGCGGCCTCCACCGATCTCCGAAAGACGTTCCCTCCGTTTCTTTCAGCCATATGCCGCCTAATTGCCCCCGCCTCCGCTCCTCCAAGCCGTAAACCTAGAACTGGAACCCGTTCCGCAACCTCGCGGGAATGGAATGACGAAAGGAGGAAATTTGAAAAACAGCTCCAAAAATGCTCGATCCTTTGCTATCAAGCACTTGTTGGGTTCGTTTTGTCGCTGCGCGTTTTGCGAGGACGTCCGACGAAGCTTATTCCGGCTTCAGCACCACCACACTCAGCGGAGGCAAAGTAACCCGAGCGCTCGCGGGCTGGCCGTGCGACGCGAGATCTTCCGCCTGCACCCACCCTCCATTGCCCATATTGCTGCCGCCGAACATCCCGGCGTCGCTATTCAACACCTCGCGATACCCACAGAGCCGCGGCAGACCGATCCGATAGCCCGCGCGCGGCACCGGGGTGAAATTGCAGCAAAAAACCAAAAAGTTCTCGCGATCCTGCGCGTAGCGCGCGAAAGAAATCACGCTCGCTTCGGCATCGCGGAAGTCGATCCACTCAAAGCCGCGAAAATCGTCATCCACCTGATACAACGCCGGTTCCGTGCGATACAGGCGATTCAGCTCCCGCACCATGATCTGGAGCTTCTGGTGCACCGGAAACTGCAGCAGCCACCACGGCAGACCCTCCGCGTGATTCCATTCCGAAGTCTGCCCAAACTCCGACCCCATGAACAGCAGCTTCTTGCCGGGATGCCCGAACATGTAGCTCAGGAACGCCCGCACGTTGGCGAAGCGCTGCCACTCGTCGCCCGGCATCTTCGAAACCAGCGCGCCCTTGCCGTGCACCACCTCGTCGTGCGAAATCGGCAGCAGGAAATTCTCGGTGAAGGCGTACAGCATGCTGAAGGTGATGTCGTTCTGATGGAATTTGCGGAAGACCGGCTGCTTGGAAAAATAATCCAGCATGTCGTGCATCCAGCCCATGTTCCACTTCATCGTGAAGCCCAGGCCGTTGAGATAGGTTGGCTTCGAAACGCCGCCCCACGCCGTGGATTCCTCGGCCACCGTGATCGCTCCTGGAACCTGGTGCGCCAGCTCGTTAAAGCGCCTGATGAAATCGATCGCCTCCAGGTTCTCGCGACCGCCATAGCGGTTGGGAATCCAGTCGCCCGCGTTGCGCGAGTAATCCAGGTACAGCATGGATGCGACCGCGTCCACGCGCAGCCCGTCGATGTGAAATTCCTTCAGCCAATACAGCGCGTTCGAAAGCAGAAACTCGCGAACTTCGTTGCGGCCGTAGTTGAAGATCAGCGTGCCCCAATCGCGATGCTCGCCCAGCCGCGGATCCTCATGCTCGTACAGCGCCGTCCCGTCGAAGCGGGCCAGGCCGTGCGGATCCTTGGGGAAATGGCCCGGAACCCAGTCCAGGATCACGCCCAGCCCCGCCTGATGGCAGCGGTCGATGAAGTAGCGGAAATCGTCGGGCGTCCCGAAGCGCGAAGTGGGCGCGAAGTAGCCGGTCACCTGGTAGCCCCACGACCCCGAAAACGGATGCTCCATGACCGGCAGCAGTTCCAGATGCGTGAAGCCGTTCCCCGCCGCATACGCCGGAAGTTTCTCGGCCAGTTCCCGATACGTCAGCCACTCGTTCAACGGTCCACGCAGCCACGATTCCAGGTGAACCTCGTACATCGACACCGGCTCGCGCAGCCAGTTTCGATGCGGGCGCTGCTCCATCCAAGCCGCATCGTCCCATTGATAATTCGTCAGCGCCCACACGATGGACGCCGTCTTGGGCGGCACCTCCGCGAAGAATCCGTACGGATCGCTGTGATCCTGTTCGTGCCCGTTCGGGAACATCACCGAATACTTGTAGTGCGCGCCCACCGCGAGCCCCGGCAGAAAAATCTCCCACAGGCCGCCGTCGCGCAGGCGCATCGGGTGGCGGGTTCGATCCCATTCATTGTGGTCGCCCGTGACACTGACCACTTCGGCATTCGGAGCCCATACCGCGAAACGAACACCCTCCACGCCCTCGCAGGTGACCACGTGAGCTCCCAGCGTGCCGTAGCTTTCGTAGTTGGTGCCTTCCCCGTGCAAATGCAATTCGAATGGCGTCAGCAGGGGAGGGAAGCGATACGGATCGTCCAGATCGTGTTCCTCGCCGGAGTAGAGCGTGATGCGAAAACGGTAGTAGGTGGCTTCCGTCTTCGCGACAAAAAGTCCCGCGGGAAGCGTTCGCTTCATCGGGATGACCTGGCCGCCCGCCAGCACAGCAGCTTCTTTCGCCTGCGGAAGCCAGGCCCGGATCTGCCCTTTGTGCGGCCCCAGGTACGAAAACGGGTCGCGATGACGGCCCTCTACAATCAGCTCAGTCTGGGCCGTGGCCATGTGTCGCTATTATTACAGGAATGACGCGGGCGGAACTTCACCTTCATTTAGAAGGGGCGGTTGAACGGGAAACGCTGAGAGAGCTGGATCCAACACTAACCCAAGAGGAACTCGATGCTGCGCTCAAATACTCAGACTTCGCGGGATTCATCCAGAGCTACGTCTGGGTCAACCGCAAGCTGCGCGGGCCTGCGGATTATGCCCTGATCGCCCGCCGGCTCTTTGAACAACTGGCGGCGCAAAACACTTGCTATGCCGAAGTGACCGTCTCCGCCGGCGTGATCCTGTGGAAGAAGCAGGACCTGCGTGCGATCTTCGATGCCCTGGCGAATGAGGCCGCGCGAAGTCCTGTCCCGATTCGCTGGATCCTCGACGCGACGCGACAGTGGGGTGCCGAGGCGGCCGCTCCGGTGTTCGACTTCGCAGCTGAGCACATCAGCGACGGTGTCGTCGCAATCGGCATTGGAGGCATCGAGGCGGAAGGGCCGGCTCTCTGGTTTCGCGACCTCTACACCAAGGCGCGCGATCGCGGGCTGCGCCTCACCTGCCATGCAGGAGAGACTACCGACGCGCAAAGCGTCTGGGATGCGCTCGCGATTGGCGCCGAGCGCATCGGCCACGGCATCCGCGCGGTCCATGATGCCAAGCTGCTGAAGCAGCTTCGGGATCAGAAGGTCCCACTCGAAGTCTGCATCACCAGCAACGTGCGTACCGGCGCGGTGGCATCGCTCGCCGAACATCCGCTGCGGAAACTGTTCGACGCCGGCGTGCCGATCATCCTGAACACCGACGATCCGGCGCTGTTCGAGTGCACGCTCGAATCGGAGTACGATCTGGCGGCGCGGGCCTTCGGCTTCACGCCTGATGAGCTCGATGTATTGGCCGCCAACAGCTTGAAGTATGCTTTCTGTAGAGATGCGCGTTAACCCAATACAGAGCGTGCTGGTGTTGTGCTCGGCCGTCGGGCTGCTGCGGGGGGCCGATCTCACCTTCTCGAAAGACATCGCGCCGATCTTCTACCAGCGATGCGTGAGTTGCCATCATCCGAACGACATCGCGCCCATGTCGTTGATGACGTATCGTGATGCGCGGCCTTGGGCTAAGTCGATTCGCGATGCCGTCCTCACGAAAAAGATGCCGCCCTGGTATGCCGATCCGCATTACGGGACATTTGAAAACAACCCTGGATTGAGCAAAGGGGAGATCGACCAGATTACGGCTTGGGTGGATCAAGGCGCGAAAGAAGGCGATCTCAAGGATCTCCCGCGTCCACCGGTCTTCACCGATGGTTGGCGCATCGGAAAACCGGACCTTATTGTCTCGCTTCCTGAGGAGCAGACCATCGCCGCGAACGCTCCCGACGACTACAAGATTCTCGTCAGCACAGCCGAGTTCAAGGAAGATGTCTGGGTGAAGGCGGTCGAATTGCGGCCGGGAAACCGGAAAGTAGTTCACCACGCTCACGCTTACCTCATTCTGCCGAGTACGCCCGCCGCAGCCTCCCCGTTGCTCGCCAAGTACACCTACAGGGATGAGCATGAGAGCGCGCTGCACATGCGCCCTGATGCGCCCGCGGTGGACGATGCCTGCCGGGAGCTTGGCCAAGCCGGGCTTCCCGACTTAAAGCCTCATGGCGACTCCGTGGTGCTGACCACATTTGTGCCCGGAAGAGCGCCCGAGATTTATCCGGAAGGGTACGCCCGGCTGATTCCCGCGGGCTCGAAGATTGCTTTCCAGATCCATTACGCGCGCGGTATTGGGACTGTTGAGAAGGACCGAACCAGCGTAGGCCTGATCCTAGCGAAAGGCCCTCCGAAAACGGTCCTCAGGCGACTCGACCTGGACAATTATCTGTTTCGCATTCCGCCCGGGGCGTCGAGTCATGAAATCACGTTCTGTTATGACTTCGCCGAAGACGTCCGACTTTTGAGCCTGACTCCTCACATGCACCTTCGCGGGAAGGATATGAAATGGGAGTTGATGCGGCCGGATGCCGTGAAAGAAACGCTTCTGTTCGTTCCGCACTACGACTTCAACTGGCAAATCGAATACAAGTTCAAGCAGCCTGTTTCGGCGCCCAAGGGCAGCAGGCTGATTGTCACCGCCCACTTTGACAATTCCGCCAACAATCGGGTTAACCCGGATCCGACGAAGACCGTGCGCTGGGGAGAACCGACCTCCGACGAGATGGCCGGGACGTGGGTCACCTACGAATTGCCCTAGTGCTTAGGAGTCTTGATAATCGCTTCGAGCTCCGCCACACGACGGGCCAGTTCGTCGATCAATTGCCCCTGCGGATCGGGCAGCGTCCCGTGCTCCAGCGCATCCGTAGGATCCAGACCACTCACAACCCGTCCGGGAATCCCGACCACTGTCGAATGATCCGGCACCGGGCGCACCACCACCGAGCCTGCACCGACCTTGGAATAATCGCCGATGCGGATGTTGCCGAGGATCTTCGCGCCCGTGCCCACCACCACGCCGTTACCGAGTGTCGGATGCCGTTTGCCCGTGACCTTGCCGGTGCCGCCCAGCGTGACGCCCTGGTATAGCAGCACGTCGTCGCCGATCTCGGCCGTTTCGCCGATCACCACGCCCATCCCGTGATCGATGAAGAATCGCCGTCCGATGGTCGCGCCCGGATGGATCTCGATACCGGTCACCGCGCGCGAAAACTGGCTGACGATGCGAGCGGGGGTAAACCAACCGGCTCTGTATAAGCGATGCGCCAATCGATGCAGAACCACCGCGTGAACCCCCGGGTAGCACAGCAGGATCTCCAAAACACTCCGCGCCGCCGGATCGCGCCGGAATACGGTATCGATCTGCTCGCGAATTGTCCTTAGCACGTTTGGAGCACTCAACAGTATTATGCTGGAGTGGTGCGTCCCACGTTAGCAATCATTCTACTCTCCGGCATACTTACGCTAGGCGGCTGTTCCTCGCCTGCGCCCCAAGTTATCAGCAAACAAACCATCGAGATCACCGGCCCGGCCACCACCATCAGCAAGCACCCGTACGCCAAGTACATCGAACTGGCGGGCTTTCGCCTGGCCGAATCGAAGCCCGGGCAACTGGAAGTGAAATTCGTCGCGGTGAATCATTCGGAAGCCGAGCTAGGCGACATGGAACTCACCGTCCGCCTCAGAACCACCGCTGCCAAACCCGACGACCAGCCGGTGGCGGAGTTCCAGGCGAAGGTCCCGGCGCTGGGTCCGCTCGAAATTCACGATGAGAGCGCCAAGGTGAACACGAAGATGCGCATCTACGAGCTCCCGGACTGGCAGTTCCTGCGCGCCGACTTCGATATCACGTCGCCCGCCCCGTAGTTCACGTCGACAGGCGACAAAGATCGCCTGTCCCACTAGCATGACTGAACGTCTTTATTACCAGGACTGCTATCTCCGCGAGTTCAGCGCCCGTGTGATTGACAGCGCTGACGGCGGCCGCCGCGTGTACCTGGATCGCACGGCGTTCTATCCCACCTCCGGCGGGCAACCCTTCGACCTCGGCTCGCTGGGAGGCGTGGCCGTGCGGGAAGTGATCGACGAAGCGGACCGTATCGGGCATCTACTGGAGACGCCACTCGTCGCCACGGAAGTGCAGGGTCTCATCGACTGGGATCGCCGCTACGACCACATGCAGCAGCACACCGGACAACATCTGCTGTCCGCCGTCCTCGAAGAACTGTTCCAGATCCGCACGGTCAGCTTCCACCTCGGCACCGAAGTCTCGACCATCGATTTGGACGCGCCTTCGCTCACTCCGGATCAGATTGAGCGCGCCGAGGAGCGCTGCGCGGAAGTGATCGCCCAAGCGCGTCCGGTGCACATCACTTTTGAAGATGCCTCGGCCACTCTTGAACTTCGCAAAGCCTCGGAGCGTACCGGCACCTTGCGGATCGTGACCATCGATGGCCTGGACCGGAGCGCGTGCGGCGGGAGTCACGTCCGATCCACAGCGGAAATAACGATGGTCCTCACCGGCAAAACTGAAAAGATTCGCGGGACCACACGCCTCGAATTCGTCTGCGGAAATCGTGCGTTGCGGCGCGCCCGAGCTGACTATCGCCTGCTGGCCGCCATAGGCCGTGCGCTGTCCGTTCCTCCTGAGCAAACGCCTGAGTTGCTCGCGGGGCTGATCGAAAAGAACAAATCCCTCGAAAAGACCACCCAGCGTCTGGCGACCGAGCTCGCCCGGCGGGAAGGGAAGGACCTGTACCTCGCGGCGACGCCTGACGCGGATGGCATCCGCCGTGTGGTCCAGCGCGGTCCCATCGACGACGCCATGCGGGCGCGCGCACAGGCGTTCGTAGCCGGAGAGAAAGCCGTGTTCCTGGCGATCTGCGACCAGCCTCCGTCGCTGCTTCTGGCCGCCTCCAGCGATTCCGGCGTGCATGCCGGCGATCGGATCAAGGCGGCCGTGGCGGCGGCACAGGGGCGGGGTGGCGGGAACCAGCAGCTCGGGCAGGGCAGCGTCCCGGACGCCAGGGCGCTCGCCGGCGCGGAGGCTCTGGTACGCTGAAGCTTATGCTTGAGGGCTTTTATGCTTGAAAACATTCGCCGCTTTGAGGCCGGTCCCGATCCGTTTGGACGCACCTGGGAAGTGGAATTCCGCTGGCTCCAGACCGGCATCTCCATCCGCCATGCCGACACCGTGGACGTCAAGTTCGTCTTGTGGACTGAAGGCCCCGGCGAGAAGGAAGAGAAGCAGGAAAAAGTGATCGCCTTGCCGCATCCGCTTCTGCTGACGCTCAGCGCGGAAACCGGCCACGCTCTCACCGACCCGTGGTGCATGCGGCTCGCCGCCCGCCACTTGAAGTATATGATCGAATCCGGCGAGGATCTCGAGAAAACGCTGGTCACGCTCTCGCTTCCAGCGCTCCAGCGAGTGGCCGGAGACCTGCAGCCCGCCTGAGCCATTTCGGGGCTCCCTGGCAGCCGCCCTGCGTGGTAAAACAAAACTCATAAGATGCAAACGCGAACGAGGGGAGATCGGAAATGATCCACTGTCCGCTGTGTAATGCGGAGATTGATGTAGACGAGGAAGAACTGGACGAAGGCGATTCTCTCATCTGCGAGGAATGCGGGAAGAACCTGAATGTCAGCGGCGTGTCTCCGCTGGAGCTGACTCCGGACGCCGACGACGATGACGACGACGAGGACGAAGACGGGGAATACGACGACTACGACGAGGACGACGAGGACGAAGACGAGGATGAGGAGGAAATCTAAATCCCGTATCGGAGTTCTGTTGCCGGCGCTGTGCCTGGCGCAGATCCTGCTTCCTCCGGCGAGCGCCCAGAGCACCAAAAAGAAAGCGGGAAAAGAAGCCGAGCCCTATGCGGTGATAGCCGGCACCGTATTTCGCGACCCCGGATTCGCTCAACCTGGAGCGTACGTGTTTCTGGCGCTGAAGAGCGCACCGGGGAAGAGGTTGCTGCAGCTGATCAGCTCGCCACGCGGAGAATTCACCTTCCGGGTCCCTGCCGGACCCAATACCTACCTGGTAACCGCTACATTAAAAGGGTTTCAGACCGCTCGCGAAGAGATTGAGATTCAGGGTCAGGAGCAGATCAACGCAACTCTGTTGCTAATCCCCGAGTCTAAACAGAAGGGGAGGTGACCCGCCTATGCTACGCACTTCGCGGATCGTTTTAGTCGGGCTTTTGGCGGTGGCATGCGCCCAGCTCTTGCCCGCGCAGAAAAACAAGAACAAAGACGATCCCACCGCCCGCAGCTTGCAGGGCCAAGTGACCGATCCCGACGATAAGCCGGCGGTGGGCGCAGTCGTCCAGTTGAAAGATACTCGGACGCTCCAGGTTCGTTCCTTCATCGCCCAGGCGAATGGCGATTACCATTTTTCCGGCTTGCGGGCGGATACCGACTACGAGATCAAGGCCGAGTACAACGGCATGACCAGCGACAACCGGCGCTTGAGTAATTTCGACACGCGCAAGATCGCGACTGTAAACCTGAAGGTGAACAAAAAAGCTGAGCAAGAAAAGTCGAAATAGCCTGCGCTTCCAGCTGCTGGCTTTCGCCGCATTCCTTCCGGCTGCTCTAGGGCGCCTTCCAGCCGCTTTCGCCCAGGGCATCGTCTTCGAGCACGCCTCGGTTATCGACGCAACCGGCGCGCCGCCGCGCACGGACGTCTCGGTCGCCATCGCCGACGGACGCATCACCGCCATAGGGAAGAGCATTCAGCCCCTGCCGGGCGCGCGCATCATCGATGCCACCGGCAAATTCCTGATCCCCGGCCTGTGGGACATGCATTTCCATCTGGACCCCGAGGGCAAGGCTCTGCCCACTCTGGTCGCGAATGGCATCACCGGGATTCGCGAGATGTATTCGGGGATTCCCATCGCGACTCTGGCCGCGTGGCGCGCGCGCCCCGAGAATCCACGCATCGCCGCCGCGGGATTCCTCGACGGTCCGCTCCTGCTTGCTACCGGTCCGGCCCCGCCCGATGCCTACGCGGTCGGAACCGCCGATGAAGCCCGGCTTGCAGTCGACACACTCGCGTCCCGCGGCGCGGATTTCCTGAAGGTGTATAACAGCCTGCCGCGCGAGGCGTATTTTGAGATCGCAAAGCGATCCAAAAGCCTCGGAATACCATTCGCCGGTCATGTGCCGGAAGCCGTCAGCCCGGCCGAGGCCTCGGACGCCGGCCAGCTCAGCCAGGAACACTTGATCAACATCCTGCTGGCGTGTTCGACGCGCGAGAAAGAATTGCGCGACCAGCGCATCTTCACCATGAACGATCCCGGCATTTCCGCCATCGAGCGCGCGCTCCAGCTCGGCTTTCCGGATCCGCAGGGTCTCTTCGATACCTATGACGAAACGAAGGCCGCGGCCCTGTTCAAGATCTTCGTGAAGAACGCGACTTGGCAGACGCCCACGCTCGCGCTGCTGCAAAGCTTCCTGGCGGACAAAAGCCGCGCCCGCCGGACGGTGTACATGCAGGACCTGACACCGGAACAATTCGACATGTGGATCGCTCGCATCGGCGCGTTGCTTGAGCGCTACAAGAAGCTCGTGGGGGACATGCATCGCGCCGGAGTCGAGTTTCTCGCCGGTACCGATACAGGGCCCAACAACCCCGTGCCTGCCGGAAGCGGTTTGCATGACGAGCTGGAATTGCTAGTCGAATCCGGATTCACACCCTTGGAAGCCTTGCAGACGGCGACGCGCAATCCCGCGCGCTATTTCGGCAAGCTGCAGGATATGGGCACGCTCGAACCCGGCAAACTCGCCGACCTCGTGCTGCTGGACGCCAATCCGCTTGATGACATTCGCAATACCCGAAAGATCAGTGCGGTGGTCCTGCGCGGGCGCATCAATTAGGAGCCAGTGGGGTCGGCCTTTCAAGGCCGCAGTCGGGCTTCTGCCCGGCTCGTTGACCTTCAACAGGAGCACCAGCTGGAAAGAGGCTGCTGAAAAATGCCGGGAACAACCGCTCCATCACTGTCGCGGCTCG
>Ga0209517_10008239_pt1 | contig 12246 bp, 10 predicted proteins | sample PeaSoiMetSII2010_FD_187695 | JGI IMG/M metagenome (GOLD analysis project Ga0209517, IMG submission 187695) | Peat soil microbial communities from Weissenstadt, Germany - SII-2010 (SPAdes) (version 2) | ecosystem: Environmental > Terrestrial > Soil > Wetlands > Peat | place: Germany...
AGTGCTCAGCGAGCCGGGCCAGCTCTGCCCTCCTATTTGGTCTTGCACCTCGCGGGGTTTGCCGTGCCCCCGATGTTGCCACCGGGGCGGTGGGCTCTTACCCCACCTTTTCACCCTTACCGGCGATGCTAGCCGTTGGAAGATGTCCCGAAGGTTTTCCTCCGGGCTATCACCGGGCTGTTTCGCAGGCGGTATATTCTCTGTGGCACTGTCCGTGACGCCTGTAGCCGCCGGGTTTTAACCCGGCCCGCAACAAACGCCCCCTGGCGTTACCAGGCGCGATGCCCAAACCCTGCAACTCGAAAGCCGCAGGGTTTTCCTCGCTAGTGTAGTGGCCGATCTTTAGATCGGTCAGCATTCATTCGCGAAGTGGTGTCCGGACTTTCCTCCCGTCCAAGCCGCTTGCGCAACCCAGACCAGCGATCGTCCAGCTCACCCGCCAGTTCTATTATACCGCGAAGCTTGCCTGCTTATGGGCGTTGTTACTTCTGAGTCGCAGGCATAGAATCGCTTCATGCGCGTCCGCGAAGCGAAAGATCTGCTCGTTCAACAAGCAGCAGAGCAAGCCGCAATCGAGAACGTTCCCCTATCCGACCTCGAGAAACGAATGATGTATTTCACGGAGAGTGTTGATGCCGTCGAGGACTCCGCCAATCTGAACGAAGAGTTTGAAGCGAAATACGACACCGCTGAATATGAAGCTAAGATTTCAAAGCTGCTGCATCATGCCCACGACCGAATCAAGAAAGAAAATCCGGAAACCACCCGCGAATGGGATGCGGCCATGCAGCAACTACGGAAAGGCGATCATTACATTCTGGCTCTGTGGGACCTGCCATCTTCCGAGCGGCCACCTTACGACAGCCTGAAGTTACTCGGAGCCGGGCTGCTGGCGGCCGTCGCTCTGATGGCGATCATTTTTGGCTACCACGCAATTGCCAACCACTTCGGCTTCTATACCAGGTCGAATTCAGCGCCGAAAACATATCACTCGATTCCTGCGTGGGTTCAACGTTCGGCATTGGCGCTCATCGGGACAGTTTATATTTACTATGTCGTTGTGCCTCTTATTATCAAGAAACCTGTGCCCGGAATTGGCCAGCTTCTGCTAAGGCTTCTACGGACAAAACCCAAGGGTGCTGCCGAAAACTGAAGAGCTGGCGTAAGGGCAGTCGCTCCAGTCACGTCACTTCAGGCCGAGCAGTTTCTCGAATTCGGTTTCGGTGAGTATGGTCACTCCCAATTCTTTGGCCTTGTCGTATTTGGAGCCGGGGTCGGAACCCACCACAACGTAGTCGGTCTTCTTGCTGACGGAGCCGGAAACTTTTCCGCCGTGCTGTAACACTAGTTCCCCAGCTTCTTCGCGGCTGCGGTTCGCCAACCCGCCGGTGAAGACGAAGGATTTCCCCGCAAGCTTCTGGCTTTTCACTTCGCGCTTTTCGGCGGTGGGATGCACTCCAGCCTTGTCGAGTTTCTTGATCAGTTTGCGGTTCGCGGGTTCGGAGAAAAATTCCACGATGCTGGTGGCGACTTTGGGGCCGACTTCGGGGACATTTTCCAACTCTTCGGTTTTGGCAGCGGCAAAATCCTCCAGGGAAGAAAAATGCTCCGCCAGTAGCTGCCCCGTGCGTTCTCCCACAAACTGAATGCCCAACGCAAAAATCAGCCGTGACAGCGGATTCTTCTTACTGGCGGCAATTTCTTCCAACAGATTCTGCGCGGATTTTTCCGCCATACGCTCCAGGTTAGCTACTTCGTCCTGCTTCAACGCGTAGAGGTCCGCCACATCCTTAACGATTCCCTTCTCCACAAGCTGGTCCACGATCTTTTCGCCGAGGCCGTCAATGTTCATGGCGTGGCGCCCTGCGAAATGCAGCAGCGATTCTTTCAGCTTGGCGGGGCACGCGGCGTTGACGCAGCGATACGCGACTTCTCCTTCGGCTTTGTGAATCGCACTCCCGCAAACCGGACACTGCTTAGGCATGCGAAACGGCTTGCGATTCTTCCCTTCCTTCACCACTTTCAATACGTGCGGAATCACTTCTCCCGCGCGTTCGACCAGCACGGTATCACCAATCTGCAATCCCAGCCGGTCAATCTCATCCATATTGTGGAGCGTGGAACGGCTGACAGTGACGCCTCCCACCTGCACCGGCTCCAGCACCGCCACCGGCGTCAGCGTTCCCGTGCGCCCCACCTGCACGATGATGTCGTTCACCACGGTGGTTTCCTGTCGCGCGGGGTATTTGTAGGCAATGGCCCAGCGAGGAGCCTTGGCGGTGAATCCCAACTCATTCTGCAGCGAAGTGGAATTCACCTTGATGACCACGCCATCGATATCGTAAGCCAACTTCTCCCGCTTGGTGTCCCAGGCGGTGCAATAATCCACTACTTTTTCAATGCCATCGCAGAGCTTCCAATCATCGCTGGCGCGGAACCTCAATTGCTTCAGTGTCTGCAGGGAGTCCGAATGCTTGGCGAAAGGCACTTTCCCGTCAACGAAGAGGTAGTAAGCGAAAAAGTCCAAGCGGCGCTGCGCCGTAATCGTAGGATCCAGAACACGAATCGCACCCGCCGCAGCGTTCCGGGGATTCACAAAGATCTTCCCACCGGTCTGCTCCTGCTGCCGGTTCAGCGCGTCGAACGATTCGCGGGTCATCATGATTTCGCCGCGCACCTCGAAATCGACGGGCAGCTTGGCCTTCTTCAACGCGGCCGCTTCCACGCGCAGCGGCACGGAACGCACCGTCTTCACGTTGGGCGTAACGTCTTCACCGGTGGTGCCATCGCCGCGCGTAACGCCGCGCACCAGCACGCCATCCTCATATTGCAGCGAGATGCTCAGGCCATCGAATTTGTGCTCGGCAATGTACTCGATGTCTTCCCGCCCGCTGATTTCGCGCACGCGGCGGTCCCAATCGCGCAGCGCGTCGTGAGAAAAAGCGTTGTCCAGGCTCAGCATCGGCCGCGCATGCCGCACCGTCTGAAAGCCCTCGCGCGGCGGCCCACCGACGCGAACGGAGGGCGAATCCGGCGTGAGCAGCTCGGGATAAGCCGCTTCGATCTCCTTCAGCCGGACCATCAGCCGGTCGTAGGCGGCGTCGGAAATCTCCGGGTCGTCCAGCACGTGGTAGCGATACTCGTGATAGCGCAGCTTCTCGCGCAGGTCTTCCAATTCTTTCTTTACCGCGCCGCTCGCTTTCGTCGCCTTCGCCATCTCTGCGTTCTCCGCCTAGTTAGTGTGCACGGTACATCGTGCCCAATCCTTCGCCAAGCTTAACCCGCCACGTATTATATAGGCTTTGTCCCTTTCGTCTCCTCAAGTCATCAGTTCAAGCCCCAGAGAAATGCGAGTCCCTGTCGACTCGAGCGGTACTCTCCCTGACCCTTAGGGCGGACTCGCCTCCGACAATAACGGATTAGGCAAAGGACTATTGCCACGAAACATATGGCCCCACTACAGTGGCCTTAAGTCATACGGCTGTACTTCATTTGACGGAGAAACGAGACATGCTCATGCGCAAATTGTTCATCACTCTTACAGGTCTGGTTGTTCTGTTCGCAACATTCTTGGCGTCTGGCGTACCTGGCCAGGCTCCTGCAGCCAGCACCGATGCAGCAAAATCCCAGCCCAAAGCCAAGGTGGTTTTTCACTACGGCAGGGCACTAGGCCTTAAGAATTGTTTGGAACAACCTGCCATTCAGGTTGATGGCGTTACCGTTCACAATATTTTTCTGTGGCATGTATGGGAGGCTGATTTCACTCCCGGAACTCACGTTATCAGCGACGACAGTCACAAAGGTAAGGGTTTAACCGCCAGCTGGGCCCCAGGCCAAACCTATTATTACGAGATGGAGTGGTGGAAGGGGTTTGGCTTTCCCAAGTGCGAAAATTTCTATATCAAATTTGAAGAGGCGAAGCCCAAGGAGATCGGCAAGGTGACGGCAATGCTGGGAAAACCCGGCGTGGATGAAACCACAGCAACGCCGGCGCCAGCAGCCGCTACCGCAACTGCGGTCGCCGCGGCAGAGCCTCCCAAAAACACTGATGTCACGCTCTCCATCCGGTCTACTCCGGAGGCAGCCGACATAGAGATCGATGGCAGCTTTGTGGGAAACACACCATCCGCAGTCGATTTGGCCATCGGTGAACATACGGTCGTTATCAGCAAGAAGGGCTTTGAGCCTTGGAAACGGACCATTAGGCTGTCCAGCGGTGACATCAAGTTGACCGCGGAGTTGGAGAAGACCGTCGCAGCCAATTGATGCCGGTATCGGTTGCTTCGATTCCCTTCCGTTGATTCATAGCACGGTCGAAGGCCCATTCGTGGTCTCTGGGCCTTCCAGCACGCAACACCGGTATCCGCGGCGGCGCAGCTTTTTGCACGCGTTTGGGGTCAATTTCTTAGCTGGGCTGCTAATTTTCATTAAGTCCAGCGCTGTCTCTCATTCAACGATCGGTCATCACAAGCGCCAGACGATAGCTATTCCTCCATCTGGCATGCCACGTGCTTCCCTTCCTCCAGGGGTGCGCGGAAGAGAAAACTGCGTGTCACCGCCGATTGCATTCGTTCATCTTCATATAGAATGTAGGCGCTGCTGATGCTCCGGGAGACTATGGAAACCCAGTTCCACAACGCGCTGTTGATTCACAACCCGAACGCCGGGAATGGCGGTAACGCGAGGCGGCGACTGATCGAGCAGGCGCGGCGCATCCTTTCCGCCGGTGGCATCGAAGCCGAGCTTGCGGAAACGACGGCTCCCGGCCACGCTACGGAAATCGCGCAGCAGGCCGCGCGCGACGGGCGGCAACTGGTCATCACCTGCGGCGGCGATGGCACACTCAACGAAGTCGTGAACGGCCTAGCCACCTTAACGAACGGGCATCGCGTGCCAATGGCGCTTTTGCCGGGGGGCACGGCCAATATTCTAGCGAAGGAGCTCGCGCTGCCCTGGGATATTCCGCGCGCGGCTAAGCAACTCGTCAGCGCGGAACTGCGGGAAATCGCGCTGGGCCTGGCCACGCCTCTGGAACATCCGGAGAAAAAGCGCTTCTTCCTGAGCGTAGGGGGAGCCGGACCCGATGGCATGATCGTCTATTCCGTGGACCTGGGCCTGAAGGCGCGCGTGGGCATTCTGGCCTACTGGTGGCAGGGAGCACGCGAAGTGCTGCGCTACACCTTTCCGCGCTTTCGCGTGCGCGCCGGCGATCGTCAGGTGGAAGGCACGCTGGTTGTGGTTGGGCGCACGAAAAACTACGGCGGCCCGTTCAAAATTACCGATCAGGCGGATCTGTTCAAAGATGAGTTTGAAGTGATGGCGCTGACCACGCAAAGCGGCTTGCGCTACCTGAGCTACCTGCCCACGCTGTGGATGGGCAACCTGCGCAAGGAAGAAGATGTACACTTCTGGAAAGCGGACACGCTGCTGTGCGAACCGCTGGACGGCAAGCCGGTGTACGCGCAACTGGACGGCGAGCCGTTCACGCGATTGCCGGTGGAGTTTTCGATTGTGCCACGGGCATTGAAGCTGCTTGTGCCCCGTGGCACGCCGGTCTCCAACAGCGGTTCTCCGCGCGAATCCTGACCGTGAACTTTCTCACGCATGCGTTGCTCTCCCTGGCCCTGGCGCGCGGCTTTTTCGCGCGGCGCGGATGGCCGGTGCTTGTGGGCATGCTGATTGCCGGCACGCTTGCCGACGCGGACTGGATCAGCGTCTGGTTCGGCCCTGGCGCATTCCTGGCGGCGCGAGGAACGTTCACGCATTCGCTGCTGGGCACGCTCGTCATCATTGGGATTGCCGCACTTTCCGCGCGCGCGCTGGACCGCCAAAGGCGTGAAACGTGGCAAGCTCTTTTGGCGGCGACCGCCTGCGCGGCCATCGCCCATGTGATCTTCGACCTCTGCCAATCGGGCGGCGTGGCGTTGCTCTGGCCTTTCCGTGGCACGCGTTTCGCTCTGGACTGGCTCCCCTATTTCGATCCCTGGATATTTGCCCTGCTGCTGGCCGGGGTGCTGCTGCCGGAATTTTTCGGATTGGTAAGTTTGGAAATCGGCGCGAAGAATAAAACTCCACGCGGCCGCAGAGGCGCTCTCGTCGTGCTGTCTCTGATGGTGCTGTACATCGGAGCACGCGGCGTGCTGCATTTCAGCAGCACGGCGGCGCTGGACGCGCACTCCTACCGCGGCGAATCGCCCCGGCGCGTGGCGGCATTTGCCGACACGCTTTCGGTGTTCGCCTGGCACGGCGTGGTGGAAACGCAGTCGTATCTTTGCCTGGTGGAAGTTCCTGCGAGCTCAAGTGATAGTTTCGATGCGGAATCCGCCACTTGCCTGCACAAGCCGGAGGAGTCTCCGGTGCTGACGGCCGTGCAAAAATCCGCGGTGGGACGCCAATTCCTGAGCGCGGCAAGCATTCCACGCGCGGCCGTGGACAAAACGGAGAATGGATACGAGGTGGTGATTCGCGACCTGCGCGATGTTGCGGAAAAGGAAACGCGGCACCGCGTGGTGGCCCGGATCTATCTGGATTCGTCAGCGGGCATTCTGGGAGAAGAGATCAACTGGGCTGGCGAAGTTCATTTGCGGTAATCGAAACGGCCCGGGCCTGAGAATTGCTTAAGCCTGAATTCCGAAACTACTCACCAAAAGAGGTCGCGCGAAATGGTGTATCTCTTTTCTCTTGAATGGGTTTTCTGGTGGACATCCAACTTCGCCGAAGTTGCAGTCCGTCCCTCTTAGAAAGCAACAATAACCCTGTCATTTCGACCGGAGGGACGGCGCTTTTTGCCGTCCCGGAGTGGAGAAACGGTTTTGCATCGCACGCTTTTTGTGCGATGAAATCGCTAGGCAACTTCGGAATTCAGATTAAGCCGAGGGGGCGGCCTTTTCGCGGAGGATCAAGCGCGAGGCACCGTAACTGGCCAGCACAAAGACAATCACCGCGAGGGTGACTTCCACTTTGTGTTGCGCCAGGAACGGCAGCGCATCCTTGCCGTAACGAATGGCCAGATAGCCCATGCCAAAGTAGCGAATCGCACGCGCCAACGCGATGGCGGAAGTAAAACTCCATAGGGGCACTTCAAACACGCCGGCAGCAAACACAAAGATCTTGAAGGGCGTGGGCGGTGGAAGGAGCGCAGCGACAAGCATGCCGAGGAAGCCATGCTTCTCCACCCAGTGCCGTATGGCGCGCGCGCGGCCACCCGCTTTCCTCCGAAAGAACGCTTCCCCGCCCTTTTTTGCGATGAAATAAAGCAGCACGCAACCCAGCAGCGACCCAAGCCCGGCCATGGTGGCGTAAAGCGGCATGCGCAGTGGATGTTGCATGGAAAGTTCGATGAGCAACAGATCGTTGATTACGGGAAAAGTCAGCACGGAAGAATCAAGGAAGGAGATGAGGAAGAGGCCCGGTGCCCCTAAAGTCCCGGCGAATACAACGATTTTCTGTTTCCAGCCGCTCAACGGCGCCGTCAAGAAAAGATCCTCCGTGATCGAATCGATTCAGTGTAGCAGACTGCGGAGACGGCCTAGAGCAGCGCTTCGATGGCTTCGGTGATGATGTCGTAAACGTGGTGCAACTCTTCGGTGGCGATCCCATAGGGCGGGAGCACGTAGATGACGTTGCCGAGTGGCCGCAGCAATACGCCACGCCGCAGGAAGAAGTCATAGAGTTTGGGGCGCATGGCAAAGAGGTAGCCCGGATCGTCGGCGCGAAGTTCCAGCGCGGCAATTGTGCCGAGATGGCGCGTATCGGCCACCTGGCGCATGCTACGCAAATACGTCAAGCGATCGGCGTTCACGCGGGCGATCGCGGCGATGCGGTCGAAGACCGGTTCGTCCTCGAAAATCTGCAGGCTGGCATTCGCCGCCGCACAGGCCAGCGCATTCCCGGTGTAGGAATGGCCATGATAGAAGGTGTGCAGACGGTTCTCACTGTGGAAGGCGGACTCCACACGATCCGTGCAGAGCGTCGCACCCATGGCGAGGTACCCGCCCGTAAGTCCCTTCGAGAGACACATCAAGTCAGGCACAACATTCGCGACATTGCAGGCAAACATTTTTCCGGTGCGGCCGAAACCGGTGAGCACCTCGTCGGCAATCAGAAATACATCATGCTTCGTGCACAGCGCGCGGATTTTCTGCAGGAACTCGACGGGATGCACGATCATGCCGCCAGCGCCCTGCAGCAGGGGCTCCACGATCATGGCGGCGATCTTGTCGCCGCGCTCGGCCAGCAGCCCTTCCAACTTTTGCACACATTCGATGTGGCAGGTGGCGCGCTTCAATCCCACGGGACACCGGTGACAATACGCGGAATGGACGCGGTGCACCGGATAGCGCATGGACTCAAAAGGCGCGGTGAATGGCGAGGAATCGCTGACGGACATAGCGCCGGCGGTATCACCGTGATACCCGTGAGCCAGCGCAACGATTTCGTGTTTTTCTGGGCGTTCGAGGTTCTGGAAATGCTGCACTGCCAATTTCAGGGCGACTTCGACGGCGGTGGAACCGTCGTCGGAGAAGAACATGTGCGTGAGCTCGGCAGGCACCCATTTGCGCAGGCGCGTGGCGAGTTCTTCGGCCGGTTCATGCGTGAAGCCAGCCAGCAGCACGTGCTCCAGTTTGTGCGCCTGTGCGGCAACGGCATCACTGATCCGGGGATGCGCGTGGCCGTGAAGATTGACCCACCAGGAGGAGATGGCGTCCAGGATGCGCCGCCCATCGGCCAGGTGAAGATAGACGCCTTCGGCGCTGGCCACGGGAAGCGGCGGAGGGTCCAGGAGGGAATTCGTAAACGGGTGCCAGATATGGAGTGGTTTTGTCATTGGGCAAAAGCCGATCGATCAAAGTGATTCAGAAATACCTGCATCAAGGCGGTGCGGTGGAGATTGGGGAGCTTGGGAATCTCGCCGATGACCCGCACATGGCCAAACTTCTCGATGGTGTCGCGGTTCTCGCGATTCTGATCGCCGATTAACACCACGCCATGAACCGGCAATTCGGCCGCGTGGAGCGCTGCCAGCGTGAGTAACGTGTGATTGATCGTTCCCAAACCGCTGCGCGCCGCCAGAATCACCGGCAGTTTGAATTTTATCATCATATCCAGCATGAATTGCTTGGAGTTGATGGGCACCAGAACGCCACCAGCGCCTTCCACGACCAACCAGTCGTTCATCAGGCTCATGGGAAGATTCATGCGGTTCAAGTCAATTTCCACGCCGGCCCAGCGCGCGGCCAGGTCCGGCGAAACGGGTGGCACAAATTTGTAGACTTCATCGAGAGTGCGGTCCGTGCCAATGCCTGCCAGGCGCATGACCGTGACGCGGTCAGAGCCTTCGAGCGTACCAGTCTGTATGGGCTTCCAATAAACCGCATCGAGCGCGGCACAGAGCAGGGCGGAGAGCGTGGTCTTGCCCACGCCGGTATCCGTTCCCGTGATGAAGAACTGGCGCCTCATGCGTGCCTCGCCGCCGCGGGAGCTTGATGGTCCGCTCGCCAGGCCACCAGGCATTTCACCAAGCGCTCCAATTCGTGTTGCGGGATGCGGGAAGTCAGTGACAGGCGCAGGCGCGCTTTTCCCTCCGGGACGGTGGGCGGGCGGATGGCACGCACCGCGAATCCTTCTTGCCGCAGATGCTGGGCGGCGTCCAGCGTATCCTCGACGTTTCCAAAAACCACGGGCACGATCTGGCTGGCGCTGTCCGCTGTACGGAAACCTCCCGCGCGCAAAGCGGCCCGCAAAGATTGCGCACGCTCTTGCAACTCCTGACGCTCCGTGTCCATGCCGGCGGCGAGGTGCACGGCCGCGCGAATCTGTTGTGAAAAATAGGGTGGGAGCGCCGTGCTGAAAATGAAGGTTCGTGCGTGATTGATAAGGTGCTCCTTCAATACGGCTGGACCACAAACGAAGGCGCCGGCGCATCCCATGGCTTTCCCGCAAGTATGCACCACGGCGAGCAATCTCGGTACGATGCCCGCTTCCGCGGCAAGCCCGCGGCCTTGCGGGCCCATCACCCCAATGGCGTGAGCTTCATCCAGGATAATCGCGGCTTCATATTTGTCAGCTAACTCGGCGATTTTCCCCAGGGGCGCAATATCGCCATCCATACTGAAGACGCTTTCCGTGATGATCACTTTACGCCAGGGCGCGCCCGCTTCCTCGCGCAATCTGTCTTCCAGCACTTGCATGTCCAGGTGCGGGTAAATGACTTTACGGGCGCCGGAGAGGCGCATGCCGTCAATCAAGCTGGCATGATTCAAAGCGTCGGAATAGACCACATCATCTTTGCCGACAACCGCAGCCAGCAGGCCCATGTTCGCGGCATAACCGCTGGTGAAGAAGAGCGCTTCCTCGGTACCGGCGAACCCGGCGAACTCCGCTTCCAAAGCCCGCCATTCCTCTGTTTGACCGGATAGCAGACGCGAACCGGTGCCGCCAACCCTTTGCGCCTGTCGCACGGCGTCGAGCGTGGCTTCGCGCAGCTTGGGATGTTCGGCGAGACCGAGATAATCGTTGGAGCAGAGATTTACGCCACGAATTTCGGCCAGATTACGGCGCAGGTTGCGTTCATCGAGGACCCGCAACCCCTTCCGCAGTTGATCCTTCCACGTCGCTAGGGCGTTAGACGGCATGTGGTTCGAGTGACTTCATCCCCAAACTCTGGAGCATCTGCTCATCTTCATCAACTCCAGGGTTCGGCGTGGTCAGCAGCTTTTCTCCGACAAAAATCGAATTGGCGCCCGCAAGAAAACAGAGCGTCACGGCTTCCGGGGACAACTGTTTGCGTCCGGCAGCCAGGCGCACCCGCGAAGCGGGCATGAGGATGCGCGCGGTGGCAATGGCGCGCACCATCTCCAGGGGATCCAGCGGCGGAACGCTGGCCAGTGGCGTACCTTCGACGCGGACCAGCATATTGATAGGCACACTTTCCGGATGGGGGTTGAGCGTCGCCAATTGATGCAACAGCCCGGCGCGGTCGCTTTCTTTCTCTCCCATTCCTAGAATGCCGCCGCAACACACGGTGATTCCGGCCTTGCGAACCGCCGCAAGAGTCCTCAGGCGCTCATCGTACACGCGGGTGGTGATGATGGAGCCATAAAATTCGGGCGAAGTGTCCAGATTGTGATTGTAGGCCGTGAGCCCCGCCCGCTTGAGCTGCACCGCCTGTTCGCTGGTCAGCATTCCCAGAGTGCAGCAAACCTCCAAGCCCAGCGAGGAGACGCCGCGCACCATTTCCAGGACTTTCTCAAAGTCGCGCCCGTGAGGCGCCTCTCGCCAAGCCGCACCCATGCACATGCGCGTGATGCCCTTTGCTGCCGCGTCCCGCGCCACGCTCACCACATGCTGCGGGTCCAGCAGTCCTTCACGCTCGACATCGGAATCGTAATGCGCGCTTTGCGGACAATACGCGCAATCCTCCGGGCAGCCCCCCGTCTTGATGGAGATCAACTGGCATTTCTGGACTCTATCCGCGGCGTGGTATTGGCGGTGGACGGTCTGCGCCTGAAAAACCAGCTCGGGCAGCGGCGTCCGATAAATTGTCGCGACCTCGTCCTTTTCCCAATCGTGCCGGAGTTGTGTCTTTGGGGTAGTCTGCTGGGCCGCGCCGGTTAATTCGGTGTTCATTCTGGGTAATCGCCTGGGTTATATGTCACTGCAACAGTCTAGCTAACTTGTCATACTACCATTGGTACTCCTCTTAGGGCCATTTCCATCGCTTCAAATGGTTTGACCCGACATTGGCAAAGTGTTATAAATCAACGTTTCGCTTGTCTGTGGTGCAAGACATAGTGGGGTGCCGTGGTGGTCCTGACCCGCTCGGGGTCAGAAGGTCTTGCGTGTGCCGACAAGAGAGTTCCCGTCCTGTCTGAGAAGCGGGAGTCTCCCCGATTACGGGTGAGGCGCTCCTCCTGATGCTGGTGGATGTTGTCCGGTTCTGGTTCACCACGCTCCGCGTCAGGCCGGAGTGGTGTGCGGTTTTCCAATAGCAGGGGCCGCGGCCGAACATCTGGCCGCAAGAACCGCCCCGCATTGATCTGAATGTTCTGGAGGATCCTTCATGCAAATCTTGCTTGATGCTGCCCGGTCCATGGGCAGACGTACGTTGCATCGTGTTTTCGCGGCTTCAACGCTGCTGCTCCTCAGCGCCAGCGCCTTGCTTGCCCATCCCACGGAAGAGGCCGGAGGTGGCGAAGCAAATCTTAAACTTCCCGACCTCTCCTCGGTAAAGTTCCTCGGCGTCGA
>Ga0209517_10008243_pt1 | contig 12244 bp, 10 predicted proteins | sample PeaSoiMetSII2010_FD_187695 | JGI IMG/M metagenome (GOLD analysis project Ga0209517, IMG submission 187695) | Peat soil microbial communities from Weissenstadt, Germany - SII-2010 (SPAdes) (version 2) | ecosystem: Environmental > Terrestrial > Soil > Wetlands > Peat | place: Germany...
ATAATCAGCATGACGTTGGCTCCTCTCAGTGAGCCTTGGTCTGTTTGTCGCAACCAATCTACTCGCTGCGACCAGCCAACGTCGTTATGCAATCAAGCGTAGCGAGGGACCTGGGGGTTTGCCCGCGGCGGCGATACTGGCGGTACAAGCTAGAACCTGGGTCCCTCGCTACGCTCGGGATGACACGCGTGTCCGCTCGGGATGACAAGCATCTTTAGTCCACGCTATAACTGAAAACCTCTAGCCGTCTGGCCAGTCCCGCACTCCACGGGGAAGGCGATCCTCCTGTTTCGGGCAAAGGCTCCGGTAAGCACAGAAGTTGCAGTGCATCCCGGTTTTAGCGTCGAATCGCCCGGCAGCAATTCCCTCCGACGCGGCGGTCACTGCCTCGCGGGCTGCGTGCAACTGGCTCTCCGTGCGCGCGGTAATGACGGCGACGTTGTTTTCCAGGTTGTGAAAGGCGATCGAACCCACCTTGTATCCCCACTTTTCGTGGGCGGCAATGGCATAAAGGGACAACTGCAAGCTCTCGTCCGCGCTTTTCTGATCACGGGCTTTGCCGGTCTTGTAGTCAACGATAGCCACACTCCCGTCCGGGCGAGCGTCAATCCGGTCAATGCGGCCCACGACGGTAGTCTCGCCCACGCGGATTTCAAAGGCCTGTTCGGTGTCGAGGACCTGCGGAGCGGGCAGCGATCGCGCCAAGGTGAGGAAGTCGAGCAGTTGCGCGATGCCCTGCTTCTCGTAAAGTTCGTGCTGGTAAGTTTCCTGAATCCTGGCTTCGGCCAGATCGCGGCGGAAGATCTCGATCAGGTCGCCGTCGGTCATGGCGCGCCCGAGACGAACAGAATCGAAATAGGTCTTGAGGATGCGATGCATGGTTGCGCCGTACTGCATCGCAGCCGCGGGCTTTGCCGCCAGTCGCCAGTCGCGGTCCAGTTTGAATTGCAACCCGCAGCGCTGGTAGCTTTCCACCGCCGAAGCACTGAGCCGGGCATGCAAACCCTCGAGTACGGGCAGTTCGAACCACAGGGCGGCTCGCGACTCGGCCGGATAGACTGGGGAGGCGGCAGCAAGAATTTCGAGGCTGGTCTGCGCACCGCGCGCGGTGGTCGCCGTCAGATACCTGGCTAGACCGGAGTTTTCGATCAACTCGCGCATGTAGCCGTCGGGATTTTTGTTCTTCCCTCTTCCCTGCCGGGAATAAATGTGCAGCGAGTCGCGGGCGCGAGTCATGGCCACGTAAAACAGGCGGCGCTCTTCCTGGTCGTGAAGCGCCTTGACGTCACCCTCGGCAACAGATTCCGGATCGCGCAATTCGTTGGGAAAGGCGACGAGAGTCTCCTTGTACGAATTGGGGAAAGAGCTCGCATTGGCACGCAGAATGAAGACGTGCGGAAACTCCAGCCCTTTCGCCCCGTGGACGGTCATTAAGCGAACTGCGTTTTCATGGCCGCGGGCGTCGTTCTTGGGCACGTCGCTTTCGGAGGGTTTGTTTTCAGTAGGATCGTTCTCGGAGGGATCGAGCGGAATCACGCCTCCGGCTTCGCGAAAGTACGCGAGATAGTCGGCCAGTTCTTCCAACCGACAGGGCTGGTTGATCTCCTTCTTTTCCCAGTGCTCCACGAACTGCAACGCCGCTTGCGTATTGGGCGAGGTGGCGTCGAGCCCAAACCGCCTCACAATAATACCGAGCGCGGCGCGTGCTTTGGCTTGCCGGCCACCGATTTCTTCCCGAGTGTCCTTTACCGCGGCGAGCACATCCGCACCGCCATCCGCGCGGTCCAGCGCGGAAGAGAGAGGAATGATCGGGCCTTCGCGGGAATCGCGGGCGATGGCTCGCATGACCTGGCGAAGTGCCTCGGGATTCACCTGAAAACGTGGCAAGGCGGCGACGCGAAACAGGCTGACATCGTCACCGGCAGAAACCACGGCGTGCAGGCAGGCGAACAGGTCGCGAACTTCGGGGGTATCGAAAACATCCATGCGCTCGATGGCGAAGGGAATGCCGGCTTCGGCCAGATCATGCACGACTTCGCCGCGGTGGTAATGAGCGCGGTAAAGAATGCCAAAGTCGGACCACTTGCATTTCGACTTCTTCTGCGTCTCGCGGATAATGCTCACCACATCGGGTCCTTCCGCATCTTTGCTGGTTAGGACGACCACGGCGACCGGAGGGCTGGGAAGCTGGTAGCCGGCTTTAGTGGCCTCCTGTTCCCGCGTAGACTGCAGAGGCGAGCGCCGATAGGCCGGTGTGCCGTCACGGCCGCCGGCAGACACGGGCGGATTCTTGGCGATCAGAGCAAATGCGCTGCGCAGGATGGGAGTCGTGGAACGGCGATTGTTTTCGAGCACCACCAGCCGGGCTCCGGGGAAGTGACGTTGAAACATTTGAAACGCTGCGCTGGAGGCGCCGCGAAAGCGGTAGATAGCCTGGTCGGGGTCGCCCACGGCGAAGATGTCTCCGTCCGCACCGGCAAGCCGGGCAAGAATCTTGATCTGGGCGAAGTTGGCGTCCTGAAACTCGTCGGCCAGGATGAACCGAGCCCGGGCACGGGCTTCGGCTAACACGTTCTCATCGCTCTGCAGCAAGGCGTGAGCCCGTACGATCATGTGGCTGAAGGTGCCGAAGTTTTCTTCCCGCAGCCAGTTCTCGACGGTGGAAAACACGTGTGCGATTTCGCGGCACCGCCCAAGGACCTCTGCCTCATCGAGAACATTGCTCGATTTTGCGACGCGCGGGATGGGCAGTTCCCTGCGCTCCAGGCGTTCCACGTATTCCGCATATTTCTGCGGCGTGACCAGTTCGTCGTGGCAGCGATCCATGAACTTCAGCAGATCAGTTAGAAACTGGCCGACGTTGGCGGCACGGACGAAATGCTCCAGACGAAGTTCGGGTATGCGGCGGCGTAGGTAGATCCAAACGTCCTGCTCGTCGAGAACGTCAAAATCCCGGTGGGCGCTCTTGAGTAATGCCAGGCAATAGTCGTGGAAGGTGGTGGCGTGGACTCTCTTGCCGCCCAGCAACCCGCGCAGGCGCTCGCGCATTTCGGTGGCGGCGTTGACGGTATAGGTGAGAGCCAGAATCTCGCCCGGTTGCGCATGGCCTTCACGGACCAGGTGCTCGATGCGGTAGGTGAGGACTGAGGTCTTGCCCGTGCCCGCGCCGGCCACCACCAGCAGCGGGCCGCGCACGTGCTCAATGGCCTCGCGCTGATGGTCGTCGGGAATAAACGGGGCGGGACGGAAGTTGGACTTCGCAACCGGCATTACGCGGTCAGGATATCACCCGGTAAGGTGAGGAAAACGCGCCACTGCGTTGCGCTGTTAGCCAAGTTCCGAAATCGTGATGGCCGTGGCAGCGATGGCGGCGGTCTCGGCGCGCAAGATGGTTGGACCCAGAGAGGCGGAGATCCAGCCAGCCTTCTGGAAAAGCTGCAGTTCGTCCTCAGCCCATCCGCCTTCGGGACCAATGGCGAGAATCGTCTCCTCAGCGGACGGGTGCGACGCAAGAACATCTCGGAGTTGGGTCTCCGGCTCGGACTCTGCCAGCACGATCCGCAAGTCACCAGTCAGCCTGAGCGCTTCCTGCAACTTGAGTGGAGCGGCAATCTCCGGCGGCGTAGTGCGGCGCGATTGTTCGGCGGCCTGAAAAGCGATCCTGCGCCAGCGTTCGGTCCGCTTTAGAGACGACGAGGCCAGGTGAGCGTCCGTTCGGCGCGCGATTACGGGCACGATGCGCGATACGCCAAGTTCGGTGCATTTCTCGATCGCCCATTCCATGCGATCGAACTTGAACACGGCGAGCAGCAGCGTGACGTTAGCGACGAGGTTTGCCGGTACGACATCGCCGAGTTCGAATTCGACACGGTGGTCCGTGATGGCCGCAATGCGTCCGCGGCGCACGACGTCTGCCGTAGCGAGATCAAATTCCTGTCCCACGCGGGCGCGCAGGACGCGAACCAGGTGATCGGCGTGCTCACCAGTAATGGCAGCGCGATTCCCGGAGACTTCGTCGGCGATCCATCTTCTCCGTGTCATGGGCGGGTCATCTTCGGCAGGTCATCGGCGCCGGATTATCGGCGTCGCGTCATGGATGGAAACTGGTCTGGCTTTCAACAATGTGCACACTACCCGAACATGTCTTTCATCTTGCCGAGCAGGGAACGGAGCAGGGGCTGATTGTCCACCTTGGAGATGGTGTCGAGTTCCTGCAGCAGCTCGCGCTGGCGCTTGTTGAGCTTGCCGGGGATCTGAACTCGAATCTCGACATACAAATCACCCTTGCCGTGCCCGTTCAGCACCGGTACACCTTTGTTGCGGACGCGAAACGTCGTACTGGGCTGCGTGCCCTCGGGAATTTTCAAGCTATGCTCGCCGTCCATGGTGGGCACGCGAATTTCCGCGCCCATCGCGGCCTGGGCCACGGAAATCGGAACCACGCAGTGCAGGTCGTTGCCTTCCCGCGCGAAGAAGGGATGCTCCTTCACGTGCAGCACGACATACAAGTCGCCGGCGGGACCGCCGAACTGGCCCACCTCACCGGCGCCGGAGAAACGTATTCTTGTTCCGTCTTCCACTCCGGCCGGAACTTTCGCGTCTACGGTGCGCTGGCGCAGAATGCGGCCTTCTCCCTTGCATTTCGGGCAGGGGTCGGTGATCACGCTGCCGGTTCCCTGGCAGGTGGGGCAGGTACGAGCGATGCTGAAGAAGCCCTGCTGATAACGGACTTGCCCGCGGCCGCTACAGGAGCGGCAAGTACTTGGGCCCTTGCCGGGTGCCGCACCCGAGCCGCGGCAATCCTCACAGGCTTCGTGCCTGCGGACGGTGACGCGAGTCTCGGTGCCAAAAAATGCTTCCTCAAATTCGAGTGTGAGGTCTTCGCGAAGGTCGGCCCCGCGCTGAACCCGGCTGCGGCGGCGTCCGCCGGCGCCACCGAACAGATCTCCGAAGCCGAAAAAGTCGCCAAAAATGTCGCTGAAATCCTGGAAAACGGTGGGATCGAAACCTGCTCCCCCGCCTCCTCCCAAGCCAGCGTGGCCGTAGCGGTCGTACGCGGCGCGCTTTTCCGCGTCAGCGAGCACGGCATAGGCCTCGCTAACCTCTTTGAATTTCTCCTCCGCATCGGGATTGTTGGGATTGCGGTCGGGATGCAACTGCAGCGCCAGCTTGCGATAGGCGGTCTTGAGTTCCTGCTCCGAAGCCGTGCGGCTCACACCCAGCACTTCGTAGTAATCGCGTTTTGCGTTCGTGGTCAGAATCAGCCTTTCGTCAGTGAATTATTTCTCAGTCGACGCCACGATCGCTGTGTCATCCCGAGCGCAGCGAGGAACATAGGTTTCTGTTGGCGCCAGCAGGAACCGAGATCCCTCGCTTCGCTCGGGATGACAAGTGCAAGCGTATGACAAATGCAAGCGTCTTCGCGCAGTTAGCACTTCTAAGCACCGGCTTCAGGGATTCTTCGCGACCCTGACCATGGCAGGGCGCAGCAGGCGGTCCTTGAACTTATAGCCACGCTGCAATTCTTCGAGCACCTCGTGGTCGGCCGCTTCCGAGGTCTCGACCATCTCGACCGCCTCATGATAATGCGGGTCGAATGGCTCCCCCTTGGCAGGAACGGCGCGTACTCCCAATTTCGCCAGCGCATCCTGCAACTGCTTGTAGATGAGTTCTATGCCGCTGCGGAAGTCGCCCGGCGCGGATTTTCCCTGCAGAGCGCGCTCGAAACTATCAATCACCGGGAGCAGTGATTTGATGGCGTCCGCCGTGGCGAAGTCGCGAAAGTCCTGCTGCTCCTTGCTGGCCCGGCGGCGGGCGTTTTCGAATTCGGCTTGCGCGCGGGCCAGGCGGTCGAGCAGAGTATCGCGCTCAGCCTTCAGCTTCTGTAATTCCGCGGCCAGAGCCGATGGTTCTCCGGCGGCAGGTGAAAGCTCCTCAGCGGCCGTAGCTGGCGAGCTTTCGCCGCCGTCCCCGGCGGGAAGTTCGTGCTCCGGGTCAAGTCCGGCTGTTTCTACTTCTGATTTTCCGTTTGATTTCCCCATAACCCCGTGTATTTCACTCCGATTCGTTCAGGATCTTGTCGAACAGGCGCGCGATGTAGGAGACGGCGGTGATCGTGTGCTGATAATCCATGCGCGTTGGGCCAATGACTGCCAGCGAGCCCATGACCTGATTTCCGGAATGGGCGGGGGCCCCGATCAGCACGAAATTCCGCATCGAAGGCAGGGCTTCGTCGAGCCCGATGACTACCCGAACCGCCTCCTGCTTCACGTCGAGATAGGCGCTGAGGAGTTGGACAACTTTCTCCTTTTCCTCCAGCGTCTTCAGCATTTCCTGCAGGCGCTCGCGGTCCTGCTCGCCGGTGACCAGGTTGGCCGCGCCTTCCACGAAAACCACTTGCGAGCCCTGCTCCGCCGCCAGGGCGCCCTGCTTATAAAGCTGCTCGATGGAATTCATCAGGCGGTCGTATTCGCTGCGTTCCTGCTCCAGGCGGCGCGTAAGTTCGGAACGCATGGCCTCCATGGTCCAGCCGCGGAAATTGTCGTTGATGTAGCGTGCCGCCAGGTCCAGATCGGCCTGCGACAAATCCAGGCGCAGCACGCGATCGCGCACCAGGCCGGAGCGGGTGACGAGCACCGCCAAAACTTTCTGCTCGCCGAGGCGAGAAAAATATACGTGCTCCAGCGCGTTCTTCGGGCCGCTGGTGGCCACCGTTACACCCACATTGTGCGAAATCAACGATAGGACGTGTGACGTGCGTTCCATAAACTCCTGCACGTCGCTGACGCCGGCCAGCGAGCCCGAGATCATGGTCTCTTCCTGCGGCGCCAGGCGCGCTGCGCCGGAAATCTGTTCGACGTAGTAACGGTAGGCTTCGGTGGTTGGGATGCGGCCAGCCGAGGTGTGGGGCTGCTCCAGGAAGCCGGCGTCAGACAAGTCGGCCATCACGTTGCGAATGGACGCCGGACTCAGTCCCTCGCGGTTGGAGCGCGCCAGCGTGCGCGAACCGACTGGCTCGCCCGTCGAGATGAAGGTCTCGACGATGGCGGTCAGAATCTCGCGTTCTCGCGTCCCGATATTGGGGTCACCAGGCATGCAAGCTTCTCTCAGTTATCTCGATCCGAGCGTTGTCGGCCGGGGAGACACTGGTCCCGATTTATTCTACCTAACCATTTTAGATGCAGAAGCTTAGGTTTTGGGTGAAAGTTGAGCGAGCCAAAGGTTTCAAAGTTTCAAGGTCTCAAGGTTTCAAGGTAGATCGTCGGGCGCCTTGGAACTTTGAAACTCTGAAACTTTGAAACCTGTTCTTATTGAATCTGGATGACGCTGGCTGGAGCGTTCGCTCTGATTTCCGCCACGCGATCCACCACTCTGCGGGCAAATGCGAAGATGGACTTGGCGTGGGCCGAGTTCTCGCCATCGAGCACGACCGGCCTGCCCCCGTCTCCAGCTTTGCGAACTTCGGGATCAAGCGCAATGCTGCCCAGGAACGGTACACCGAACTGCTGCGCCATTTTTTCCGCGCCGCCGCGGGAAAAGATATCCACTTCGTGCTGGCAGTGCGGGCACACGAAGTAGCTCATGTTTTCGGCCACGCCCACCAGATCAACCTTCATCTGGCGGAACATCTCGATCGCCTTGCGCGCGTCCTGCAGGGAAACGTCGGACGGAGTCGAGACCACGACCGCGCCCGTCAGCGGCACGGTCTGCACCAGCGACAGCGCGACATCGCCGGTTCCCGGCGGCAGGTCCACAATCATGTAGTCGAGAGATCCCCACTCGACCAGACCCAGGAATTGCCGCACGATCTGATGCAGCATCGGCCCGCGCCAGATGATGGGCTTGTCCCCGGGATTGAGGAATCCCACGGAAATCACTTTCACGCCGAACGCTTCCAGAGGCTGAATGCGATTCTCGCCCACCATGCGCGGCTGTGAGTTCACGCCCATCATCAGCGGGACGTTGGGGCCGTAAACATCGGCGTCGAGCAGGCCGACTTTGTGTCCCATGTTGGCCAGAGCAACGGCGAGGTTGACCGCCAGCGTGGTTTTGCCCACGCCGCCCTTGCCCGAGCCGACGGCGATAATAGCGTCCACGCCCGGCAGCGGTTGCGGCCCCGCCTGCGCCGGGCCTTGTCCATGCTGATGCGGCACATGTGCGTTCAAAGGATCATGCTCCCAGGATGAATTGCAATGCAGGTCAGAACCCTCTTTAGATTATACAGGCGGAAACTAATCGGCAGGTCGGGCCCAGCCGGGTGCCCCATTTCTCGCGCGTCTTTTGCGCGAGAAGTGGGATTTTAGACGGAACACACGGAAGAGGAAGAGATCGCCGACCGAATCGAAGAAGCACAATAATGAGCATCATTTGATGCTATAATTGATGCATAGGAATCCTTATGCGAACCACCATTGCGCTGGATGACAACCTCGTACGCACGGCCCAGGAGTACACGGGCGTCGCGGAGAAAACGGCGTTGATTCGGGAGGCTCTCAAGGCGCTCATCGAGCGGGAAAGCGCTCGCCGGCTGGCCTCCCTGGGAGGCACGATGCCGGGATTGAAGAACATTCCGCGCCGCAGGGCCGCACAGAGCAAGGCAGGGCGAAGTTGATTCTCGCGGACACTTCCGTCTGGATCGATCATTTCCGCTCAGGAAACAAAGAACTCCAGAAGGCCCTGAATCAGGGCCAAGTTGTGATCCATCCGTGGATCATTGCGGAACTTGCCTTGGGATCGCTGCGGGAGCGCGCCAGGACACTTGCCATGCTGGATCTTCTGCCGCAGGTACGCGTCGCACAGATGAGCGAACTGCGGCTGATGATTGAGGCTCGCCGTTTGTACAACCTGGGCATCGGTCTGACCGACGCACATTTGATCGCCGCTGTTTTTCTCAATCCGCCCACGCTTCTGTGGACAAGGGATAAGCGGCTCAGCAAGGTCGCCGAAGGCCTCGGCATTCACGCGAGGCTGCCCTGAGGAACTGCACCTTCCCAACGACCCGCTTTGAAAGGGCGCGGCTTCAAGCCGCGCCGTAGCTAGTGGCGAACAGCGAGGCTTTAGCCGCTGAGGGAATGCGGCCCTCAGGGCCTGAAGGCCCAACTCCATTTTTGATTCCTGTCGGCGCGGCTAGAAGCCCCACCCTCTCAAACCAAGGCAGAACCAGAGTTTCACATCGACCGTCGGCCTCAGTACCCTTCTCCCTCCAGTCGCACTTTGCCGCGGAACATTCTGAACAGGAAGAAGAAATATGCGAGGGCGAGGAGCATGCCCAGAATCCACCACGCGAAGCCGACGCTCAGGCCGTGGTGGCCGGCGGCGGTGTTGTAGATGGTCAGGCTGCGCTCGGCTCCGGTGCTGGCCGGCAGCACCACGGGATACAGGGCGAACGCCGCTCCTACCAGCATGCTAACGATGTAAAACGACGATCCCACAAACGCAGTTTTGTCGTCGCCCTTGCGAATCCCGTAGAGGATGAGCAGCAGCGAGCCGAACACGAGCAGTGGAATCAGGAATCCGACGGCATGCTGCCTGTAATTGTTGAGCACGCTGGGGCGGATGTAGATCGTCGCGAACAGCCCGATCACGGTCAGGCTGAGTTGCAGCAGCCATAGCCCCCGCGCCACGGATTGAGCGCGGTGATTCAGATCGTTCTCGGTTTTGATCGCCACGTAGAGCGAGCCGTGTACGGTCAGCGTGACCAGTGCGATCACGCCGGTGAGAACGGTATACCAATCGAGGATGCCGTTATTCGAGCCAACTCGAAAATTGGTCCAAAGAGGTTCGAAGAAGTAGTGATCCTCTGCGAGAGGAACGCCGCGGACGACGTTGCCCAGGGCAGCGCCGAAAAAGATGGTCAGCAGCCCGCTCGACGCGCAAAAGACGAAATCGAAGAAGCCGCGCCAGACGGGGTTGTTCATGTGTGCGCGCAGTTCGATGCCGATGCCGCGCAGCATCAGGAGCCACAGCACGATCATCAGCGGCAAATAGAAGCCGCTGAAGCTGGAGGCGTAGAGCAGGGGGAAGGCAAAGTAGAGCGTGCCTCCTGCGGCCAGCAGCCAGACTTCATTGCCGTCCCAGACCGGGCCGATGGCGCGCACGATTTTCTGCCGCTCTTCGGATGTTTTGGCAACGCCGAGATAAATTACGCCTGCGCCGAGATCGAAGCCGTCGAGGACTACATAGGCGGCCACCATCACTGCAACGATCATGAACCAGAGTGTTTCCATCTCGAATCCTCGATAGAGCAAGCCCTCAGGGGCTTAAAGCCCGCATTCCTTTCAGGCTCTAGCGGCACGGCTGAAGCCGTGCCCTTCCCAAAACCATCTATCAAAACGGCTCCTAGTGGGCCAATGCCGGCTCGGCCTCCGGTCCGTGCTCGATCTCCCGCCGCACCAGAAACAGAAACAGAATTCCCAGCACCGTGTACATGCCCATAAATCCCAGCAACGTAAACATGCCATTGCCTGCCGAGACCGTCTTCGAATAGCCGTCGGCGGTGCGCATGAGGCCGTAAACCAGCCAGGGCTGCCGTCCAATCTCGGCCGTCATCCATCCTGCGGTGTTCGCGATATAGGGGAACGGCAGGGCAAGCAACAGAATCCACAGCATCCAACGGCTCTGAAACAACTTGCCGCGCCACAGCAAAAGCGCCGCTACTACAGAGATCGCGATGAAGAGCGTGCCCAACCCCACCATGATGTGGTAGCTGAAGTAGAGCAACGCGATGTTGGTCGGCCACTGATCCTGCGGAAATGCGTCGAGTCCTTTCACCTCGGCTTTCCACGCGCGGTAGGTCAGGAAACTGAGCGCGTCGGGAATCACCAGCGGATTGTCAATCTTCTTTTCATCCACATCAGGCTGGCCGATCAGGACGATGGGCGCTCCGGGCCGGCTGGCGAACAACGCTTCCATGGCAGCCAGCGTCACGGGCTGATTCGCGGCAATCAGACGACCCTGCCCGTCGCCAGTGGGGAACAACTGCAGGACGCTGAAGATGAGCCCGGCAACAACTCCCACGCGCACGAAGATGCGCCCGTACTCGACGAACTTGCCCCACAGTAGATAAAATGCGCCAACGGAAGCCATGACAAACGCTCCCGTGATTACAGCGCCGCTCATATTGTGCGCGTACTGCCACCATGCCCAGGGATTCAGCACCAGATCCCAGAAGCTCGCGAGCTGCACGGATCCGTCGGCCGCTTTGGCATAGCCCACGGGATGCTGCATCCAGGCATCGGTGGCCACGATGAAAAATCCTGAGAGCCACGATCCGAGAAATACCGCGACCGCCGACCACCAGTGTCCGCGAGGGCCAAGCCGCTTCTCTCCGTACAGGAACAAACCCAGGAACGCGGACTCCAGGAAGAACGCGAACATGCCTTCCATGCCCAGCGTCTGGCCAATCACTCCTCCGGCAAAACGCGAAAAGTGCGACCAGTTCGTGCCGAACTGAAATTCCATGGGGATGCCGGTGACCACGCCCAACACGAAGTTGATGCCGAAAATCCGCGCCCAAAAGCGGGCCGCCTGGTTGTACGTTTCGTTGTTGCGGCGAAAACCGAGCGTCTTGAGCACCACGATGAGTGGCGCCAGGCCCATGGTGAGTTGCGGAAAGAGATAGTGGAATGTAACGGTAAACGCGAAGTGCAGACGATGGACTAAAAGGGCACTGTCCATGACGAAACCTCTCAGCGCATCATAACCGAGGACGCTTTCCTAGCCAACCTGATCCGGCCAACATGATTCGATGCAAAGGAGCGCTGCGCCGATTCAGCGCGGCCGGCGGCGTCTTTCCGTTTCGGAACGCCGAATCTCGCGGCGTCTCCCGGCATCGTCGTAGCGGCGGCGCTGCTCGTCGGTCTCCGGGATTACCGGCGCCACTTTCAGACGCTTTCCCGCGCCATCAATGGCGACGAACGTCAAATGGGCAGAGGCGACGTGCTGCGCGGTATCGGCGATGTAGTTTTCAACGAAGACTTTCACGCCGACTTCCATTGAAGTGGTGAAAACGCGATTGACCGAGGAGCGCAGGATGACGAGGTCGCCCACGCGCACGGGAACCAGAAAGTCGATGTGATCCACGGAGGCGGTTACAACATGATTGCGCGAATGGCGGTGCGCGGCCATGGCCCCCGCCAGGTCAATCCAGTGCATTAACCGCCCGCCGAGCAGTGCGGCGAGTGGGTTCGCGTCATTGGGCAGAACGATCTCGGCCATCTCGGATTGCGAATCCCTTACGGGGCGA
>Ga0209517_10008244_pt1 | contig 12244 bp, 9 predicted proteins | sample PeaSoiMetSII2010_FD_187695 | JGI IMG/M metagenome (GOLD analysis project Ga0209517, IMG submission 187695) | Peat soil microbial communities from Weissenstadt, Germany - SII-2010 (SPAdes) (version 2) | ecosystem: Environmental > Terrestrial > Soil > Wetlands > Peat | place: Germany: Weissenstadt...
CTTTTCATTGATAAGCTCGCTGTACCCGGTGCACAGGATGACAGGCATTCCCGGCCGAAGAGCGATGATTTCCCTGGCGAGTTCCTCACCCCTCATGCCGGGCATGGTCATGTCGGTGACTACAAGATCGAACCCGAAAGGATCGGTCCTGAAGGTCTCCAGGGCTTCGAAGCTGTTGGTTTTGATAACGACCTTGTAGCCGAGAGACTCCAGCAGTTCCTTCCCCAACTCAGCCAGGATCATCTCATCGTCAACAAAGAGTATTCGTTCGGCGCCGGCGCAAAGAGCTTGCCTTGTCGCCGCTTGATCCGGGGCCTGATTCTCCATCCCCCGCAGGAGCACCTCGAAGGTTGTTCCCTTATCCGGCTCGCTATGGACCGTTATGGCTCCGCCATACGTTCTGACTATTCCCTGGACCACAGAAAGCCCAAGCCCTGTGCCTTCACCGACTTTTTTGGTGGTGAAATAGGGATCGAAAATTCTTTCCATTACCGCAGGCTCGATCCCATGGCCCGTATCGCTCACTTCAAGACGCACATAAGGTCCGGGTTCCAGAACAGGCGTAGCACTCTGAGGCGCTCCTCCGTTCCCGGACCCCGCTGAGATCCTCGCAGACGGCTGGTTTTCCGACAGTTCACACCCGACATCCGGTACCTGGACATGGGATAATTTCACGAGCAAAACGCCGCCCTGGGCTCGCATGGCATGGGCCGCATTAGTGCAAAGATTCATCAGCACCTGGTGTATTTCGGTCGAGTCGGCAAAGACGGCCCCATCTCCGGGGACCAATGAAATTTCGTTGCGAATCTCGATGGTTGCAGGCAGAGAAGGCCGCAACAGTTTCAAGGCTTCTTTCACTACAGAGGTGATGGGCACGGGTTGACGTTTTTGTTCGGTCTGGCGGCTGAAGGCCAGGATTCGTTTGACCAGGTCCGAGGCGCGAGCGCTTGCTTTCAGCACCTGATCAAGATTGTGTCGAACCGGCTCTTCCGGCGGGAGCCTTAATCCGGCCATTTCCGTATGGCCGATTATGGCAGCCAAAATGTTATTGAAATCATGTGCGATACCGCCGGCCAGGGTGCCGATGGCCTCCATTTTCTGCGCATGGCGTAGATCTCTTTCAAGCTTTACCTGGCGGCTGATGTCCCGGTGGATGCTCACATAGTTGATGACAGCCCCCGGCTTGTTCCGCACTGGAGACGCCGAGGCCTCGGTTTCGTATAATGAGCCGTCTTTTCCCTTGTTGGTGAGCCGCCCCGACCATACCCGTCCTCCGGTGAGCGTTTCCTTGATATTCCTGTAGAATTCACGATCCTGCTTGTCGCTTTTGAGCATACTCAAGTGCCGGCCGATAGCCTCCGTGCCATCATAGCCGGACATTGCCGAAAAAGCGGGATTTACGTAATCGATGACCCACTTTGTATCGGTAATGATGATTGCATCGGCACTTTGTTCTATCGCCGTCACCAGGCGCATGCGCTCTTCGGCAGCCCGTTGACGCTCGGTGATATCCTCGTATGTACCCAGCAACCCGATTATCCTGCCCTCACGGTCAAACATCGGGACCTTGCTGGTGGTAATCAAGGCATGGCTGCCGTCGACCCTGGTCAGCGGCTCTTCGTAATCAAGCTTGGCCACTCCGGTTTGTATCACCTCCAGGTCATCGGCCAGGAAGCGTTCCACATTCTCCGAGGGGTTTAGCTCATGTATGGATTTGCCGGCCACTTCACTCGGGTCACTGTAGCCGTGTTCAAGTGCGAAAGCTTTATTGCAGCCGATATAGACCGAGTTTCGATCTCTCCAAAAAACCCTCTCCGGAATATTGTCCAGGACAGACTGAAGCATCTGGCGGGATTCGAATAACTCGTCCTGCGCCTGTTTGCGTTCGGTTATATCCCGGATAGATTCTACAGCGCCCGTGCGCCTGCCCCGCGCATCGAAGAGCGGCGCAGCGGTAAGCCGCACGTACCCTCCCTTGTTTCCATTCAGACATGTAGCGTATGTTTCGGCAAATAAAATATTGCCCTTCTTTTTTATGTAGTTGAACCTGCCTTTAAGGTCCTCTTCGCTCTTATCGAGCAGGTCCGTAAGACAGGGCTGCTTTTGGCCCCAGAATGGAACTGCATATGCATAATTGCCTTCGCCTATAATATTTTCCTTGGGCACCCCCGTCATCTCTTCAATGGCGCGGTTCCAGGCGATAACCTTGCCGTCGTTGCCCACTACATATGTTGCGTCAGGGAGAAATTCTATAATATCGTTGAGTTGCCGGTTAACATCCGTCAACGCCTTGTTGGAGGCTTTCAGCTCATGGGTGCGTTCTTCGACACGCTGTTCGAGTTCGCCCATCACTTTTCTCAGTTCACCTTCGACTTGCTGGCGTTCGAAAACCTCGTGAGTCAACTGCTGATTGATTGATTCGATCTTCATGTTCTGCTGGCAGGCGAGGCAGGAGCCTGCCAGTTTGCGGTTAAGGCGATCGAGCGACCGGACCACTAAGGGAGAGAAATCTTTGCTGCTTCTGACCAGAAGCAGGAGTCCGAATCCCGGAAGCTCCATCAGGTGGGAAAAACGGCCTTTATCGTCATGTTCGCAAACGGGCAAAGTAGACAGAAACTCTGCAACAGAGGCTTCGCTTAAATCCTTGGGGATACATTCAAGGGCGGCCAGATAGTCAAAACGCGGGTTGCGCGGGCTCGAAAACACAGGCGTAAAGCCCCGGGGGCCATCAGGCCCTTTTTGCATCTCGAAGACGATCCCCGCCGAACAGTTTAGCTTTCTAAGGTAGCAAGACAGGGCCTCTTTGAGCATCTTTCCGAGATCGAGGCTGTTTCCGATCGATATCGCTATTTCATAGAAAATCTGCGTCTGAATCGATGTTTCCATTTACGTGGCTTCCAGCACAGCTACAACTGCCGTTTTGTTATAGAACTCGAGGTATTCAGTCCCGCAGTTTCCAATTTCCCCTATGGTGCAAGCCCCGATCGTTGGTCGAGTTCCGTGGTTCACAACTTCGATCTCCTCTCTGAATCTGTCCCCCAAAAACAAAACCCTGGAAATGCAATCCATAATGATCTTCAGCCCCGGCTCGCATTTATCCGGAAAAGCCTCCAAGGCAAGGCGTCTCAATACTCCGTCGATGTTTTCCGGCACGAATCCGTTAGCGTCGAAGGCCAGAATCATAAGGCCATTCACACAGGGAAGCGAAGAGGCGCTCAAGATCATTTCCTGCAAGTTTGCCTGCGAACCGGATGGGTCAAAGAGGACAGCCATCTCAAAACCCCATTGAAGCACAAATCGGTAAACGGTAATGAAAAGATTAGCGCGATTAACGGGAGGGTGCAGATAGATAAGGCAACGGACGATCCTGGATTTACATATTCTCCTGCCATTGCAACGGATAGATCGGCGGACTCTAATAGAGAATTGCTTGCGTTAAAAGCTATATTATTTCTATTTACAGAGATCAGGAAAATGGAAACGCCTCAAATTCTCAAGCCTCTGAATCGTATCGGAATGAAATTTTTGAAGGGACTGGTTCCTTTGGAGCTGATCGCAGAGAGCCCTGTGCATAGGTTCGATACTTTCGGATTTCTGGCAAAGCAAAAAGAAGTCTGTTGAGCAGGAAAGTCCAAGGAAAGCTGATTCTTCGGGCGAATAATTCTCAGAAATCGCTGCCATGTCCAGATCGTCGGCAAAAAGGACCCCTTTGAAGCCCATTCGCTCTCTGAGCCACCTGTGGTTGATTTCATAGGAAAGGGTCGCCGGATAAATGGGGTCCACCGCTCGATATACTGCGTGCGAACTCATAACACAGTCGACCCCGGCGCTGATCGCGGACTGAAATGGGACCAGATGAGAGCGGAAATTATCTTCATTGTCATCTTCGATGACGGGGGCAAAATGGTGTGGATCCAATCGGGCGAGTCCAAGCCCGGGGAAATGCTTTGCGGTGGCCGAAATCCCGTTTGCCTGCAGATGTTCGATCCAAACAGCTCCCAGTTCGGATACTTTCGCCGGGGTTGAACCAAACGATCTGGACCCCATAAAGTGTTCGTCCCCTCCGGGAACTATATCGAGAACCGGAGCAAAGTTAATCTGAATTCCGATCTCCCTGAGGTCTGCAGCGCATACCGCAGCCCATTGGGCAACAGCCTCCTCTCCTTTCTCAGCAAGGGACCTCGCCGAGGGAATAGGACTGAAGTGGGGGGTGAGCCTCTGGACGCTGCCGCCCTCCTGATCGATTGCAAAAAACAGAGGACGCTTGAGTTCACGCACTGCAAACGCCTGAACAGCGGAAACGAGGGCCTTGAGCTGGGCGCGGCTCGTGATATTTCTTTTGAAAAGGACGATTCCGCCCGGACGGTACTCCCTGATAAGATAATTTAGCTCCTCGTCGGGGCTTACACCTCTAAAACCGATAAAAAGATGAATTCCAGCTTCGCTCATATTCTTTCTACCCCAGATGTCTGAGTGCCTCGGCTATTCGAACACGGCCGGCGCTCCAGATCGGAAGAAGCGCGGACACGATTCCAATGCCGAAGCTGATGGAAGTGCACAGGCAAATTAATTTCCAAAAATGTATCTGGAAAACCGGCAATAATGATCCGGTGTTGCTGGAAAATATATTTGCCACCGGATAGGCAAGAGCCATCCCGCACACCGCGCCAAGCATGGAAATGAACACCGATTCCCCCGCGATCAGGAACCACAGATGTTTGCTCCCGAAACCCATTGTCTTCAGGATAGCATACTCCGGCGTACGCTCCCGCGAAGTCATCGCCATGGTATTTACCAGCACAATAAGGATAACCCCGATGACCACATAGGAGACAATCCGCACCGCTATTACGATCGCTTCTGTCATAGATAGAAACCCGGCTTGGAAAGCCTTCTCTGTCTCGGTCAGGGTTTCCGCCGAGGAGTTTTTGAAAAGAGCGTCCACAGATTCCGAAATCTGCCCGGCATCGGCAGGGTTGCGTACCTGAATCACATACCAGCCGACCTGCCCTGCCCTGGCGGGCATCTTCTGCTTCAGTGCCTCATCGAGATAATCCCAATGAAAGAAAAACACTGTCTCGTCGGTTGTTTTGGTCGCCCCGGTGTAGACTCCGCTCAGCACGAAATTCCATTCCCCCGGGTAAATGTTGCCTGTAAGAGTGATGGTATCTCCTGTTTTCCATCCAAAGCGTTCTGCTGTCCTGCGCCCGGCGATGCACGCGTTTCGCTGCTTCCAAAACGCCTTGAGTTCGTCTTTGGGAACGAGGAATTCAGGAAAGACGTCGAAATAATTCTCAGGCCCCACAGCTATTCTCGGGAAAAAATGCCGTTCGTCGATGAAAACTCCTCCGAACCAGTTGGCGTATACAACATGATCCACTCCTGGAACCGTTTGTATCCTGGACCTGTAGCTCAGGGGAAGCGAGAAAATCAGAGAAACGGAATTGCGGGATACGAGCCGATTTGGTGAGGCGGAGTTCACCCCTACATACCAGGCTTCGACAACCGTATCGAGCAGGCAGAAAGCAAGGATTGCAACCGCCATCCCAAAAACGGTGAGTGTGGTTCGAAGTTTTTGCCTGAATGTATTTCGGATGAAGAGTTTAAAAAATTCCATAAGGATTCATTCATTTTCGTATGACAACCTGCTGCGTTTCTACTCCATCTTGCGAATTCGGACCTCTGTTTCCGGCTGGTCCTTCAGTAACTCCTTGAGTTCGTTGATGTCAGTGTCGCCGTAACGATATGGATAAAAAATCTTGGGCTTTATCGCTTTCACCGTGTCCGCCGCCATTTCCACCGTCATCGTATCCGGGGGCTCGACCGGAAGAAATGCTATGTCGATTTCGCTAAGCTCGTCCATCTCGGGTATCTTCTCCGTATCGCCCGCAATGTATACACGCTTGTCTCCGAAGGTAATAACATAGCCGTTTCCAATCCCCTTTAGATGATATGGAAACCCGGAGGCGCGTTTCTCTACGATGTTATACGCAGGGACACCCTCGATCTTCAGGCCCTGGATTATCTTAACGTCCTCGTTTTTCATTATTATGCCCTCCCCGTATTTAGCGGCGCAGATTTCGGGCATGACAACGAGCGTGTTCTCGCTGCAAAGCTCCTTGAGGGCCTCCAAATCGAAATGATCGCTGTGTTCGTGGGTGAAAAGGATGATATCCGCCTTGGGCATTTTGGAAAAATCCGCCACATGGCTCCATGGATCTATATAGATGTGTTTGTCGTGGAAATCCATCATAAGGGATGCGTGTCCCAGGAAACTGATCCGGAGACTTCCGTCAGAGGTCCTGAAAACGTCGGTTTCGAACTGGTCCGCACCCGAGGCCGCCAGCGGCAACAACAGAATGCATGCATATAAAATCCAAAATTTCACTACCCTGCTCATAAGATTCCTGAAACCTATTTGGATTCGGCTCTCCGGATGCAGTTGACTAGACTACCCCTGAACCCTTGAGCTCTTCGATGCCGGCCGAAGAATAGCCCAGCTGCTCAAGGATCTGGCGTGTGTGTTCTCCGAGTTCGGGTGCATGAGATTTGATGGAACCCGGTGTAAGGGAAAACTTTGGCGCTATTCCGAGCTGCTTATAGGCGCCCCAGGATTCGTGGATCAGATCGACGACCATTGCCCGGCGCCTGGTCAACTCGGTATCCATTGCTTCATCGAGGTTCAGCAACGGTTCGCAGCAGCAATCCGCATCCTTGAAATGCTCAACCCATTGTGCAAGGCTTTTTTGCCGGAAAAATTCCGCTATGCTCTCGATCAGCTCCTTTTGATGCGCTCCCGGTTCGAAATATAGAGGCGTAATCCACTGGGGCCGTCCGGCTGTTTGACAAAAAGATTTCCAAAACTGGGGCTCGAGTGCTCCCAGACTCATGTACCGCCCGTCCCGTGTCTGATAGATGTTGTAGCAGGCCACTCCCTGGTTCAAAAAATCATCTCCGGGAGTGGGAACCTTTGCATCAGCGATGAATTTTCCCAGCCGCAGGCAGTTCCAGGCGAAGGCCCCGTCGGTCATCGAAATATCGAGGAACTGCCCTCTGCCCAGCCTCTCGCGCGCAAACAGCGCAGCCATGATCGAGAAGGCGGCCAGAAGAGCGCCGCCGCCAATGTCCGCTATCTGGACCCCCGGCACCGCAGGCGAGTCTTTGCCGTTGTAGGAAAGCACCCCGGCCCTGGCCAGGTAGTTTATATCATGGCCTGATTTATTGGCGAGAATCTCGTCGGCGCCGTAGCCGCTTATGGCACAGTAAACCAGGCGAGGGTTTATCTGCTCCAGGCTTTCGAAGTCCAATCCCAATTTTGCCATAACACCGGGGCGAAAGCCTTCCAGCACCACATCGGCATCCGCCGCAAGCTTTTCAAATATTGCCTTCCCCTCGGGGCTTTTAAGGTTAAGAGTGAGGGAGCGTTTATTGCGGTTTAGCACAACGTGAAATCCGCTGTTACCACCTAATTTGGGAGTCCACCACCGAAAGTAGTCGCCCCCTTTAGGGTCTTCGACCTTGATTACATCGGCGCCCAGGTCCGCTAAGAGCATGGAGCAAAACGGCCCGGGCAAGAGCCTCGATAGATCCAGCACCTTTAATCCCGAAAGAGCATCCTGCATAAATACTCCTTGATCGATTCCTCAATTAGTTTTTAAAATAGGAAACAATCGAATCGACAAGCCCCCGGATCGTGTACTCAGAGGGCATAATGGATGTATGGAGCCCGAACTTTTCGGCTGTTTGGGCTGTTACCGGACCGATACAGGCAACAGCCATCTTCTCTTTGCAGTATCGGAGGTCCTCGTTTGCGATCAGGCTAAAGAAGTTAGAAACAGTGGATGAAGATGTGAAAGTGAGGCAATCTATCTCGCAATTGGCCAAAAGTTCCCGAATCTTGAGCGCATCCTGTTCAGGGAGAACAGTCTGGTAAGCCGGGACGACATCGACAAAGGCGCCCCATTGCCTGAGTTTTTCCGGCAAAACCTCGCGAGCTTCCAGCGCACGAGGCATGAGAAAACGCCTTTCGCTCACGTTTTGCCCGGAAAAGACTTCCAGTAAGCCTTCTGCGCGGTATTCTGTTGGCACCAGGTCAGGGCGCAACAGTACCGATTCGAGCGCCTGGGCGGTTTTTGGCCCAATTGCGGCGAGTCGAAGGCCCTTTAGGTCGCGAGCATCCCTTCCGGCGGCAAGAAGCCTTTCTATAAAGAACCTGACGCCGTTAACGCTTGTAAAAATGGCCCAGTCGTATTGTGAAAGATTGCGTATCGCGTTGTCCAGCGGGTCCCATGTTGGCGGAGGAGCGATGGCGATGGTGGGAAACTCGATGCACTTGGCCCCGAGTTCTTCCAGTTCCACCTTGAAATCGCTTGCCTGCTCCCTTGCCCTTGTAATCAGAATCTTTCGGCCGAACAGGGGCCGGCGCTCAAACCAGTTCAGTTCTTCCCGGCACTTGACGACTTCTCCTACGACTATCATAGCAGGCGGCTGCAAATTGGCTTCTTTGACCTTTGCCACGATATCGGAAAGCGTGCCGGCAACGGTTTTCTGCATCGGAGTGGTCCCCCAGCGAATGAGAGCCACAGGCGTATCGGCCGGCCGGCCGTTTTGAATCAGGTTCCGGCAGATTTCAGGCAGACTTTTGACTCCCATAAAAAAGACGAGCGTTCCGGCTCCAGTCGAAATCTTGTCCCAGGCGATCTTGGATTTGTGCTCCTCTTTATCGGCTCTCTCGTGTCCGGTGATGAAGGCAATGGTAGACGTAAAGTCCCTGTGTGAAAGCGGTATGCCGGCATAGGCCGGAACTGCGGCGGCGGCGGAAATCCCGGGAACGGCTTCGAAGGCGATACCGTTTTCTACCAATGCCTGTGCCTCCTCGCCGCCTCGGCCGAAGATGAAAGGGTCGCCGCCTTTGAGCCGCACGACCACGTTTTCACGTCCTTTTTCCACCAACAGCGCGTTTATCGCCTCCTGGCCAAGGGTGTGGTTGCCGCCCTTTTTACCGACGTATATGCGCTCAGCGCCGGGCGGGGCAAATTTGAGAAGCTCCTCGTTGGCCAGGTAATCGAATATGACCACCTCAGCCCTCTGTAGGACTTCCTTGCCTCTGAGCGTAAAAAGACCGGGATCCCCGGGGCCGGCGCCCACAAGATAGACTTTGCCTCGTTTCACGTTTTTTCACACCCCGCCCGGTTCGGATGAAGCCGACTTGTAAACCTCATCGAGTATTTTTTTTGCGCCAAGGCCTCGCAATTCGGCAGCAACCCTTTTGCCCAGCGCCATTGCATCATGAATCGGCGCGGTTCGCACTGCGCGGAACAATTGAGTGCCGTCCAGCGAAGCCACGATACCGGAAAGCTCCACTATTTTTCCTGCAATGCGCGCGTGACCGCCAATCGGGACCTGGCAGCCCCCTTCGAGTTCCTTTAAAAGGCTGCGCTCCGCGCTGACGGCGACCGCTGTTTCGGAATGGTCGAGAGGTGCAAGAAAGCCGCGCACCTCGTGATCGTCAAGCCTCGCCTCAATCGCCAGTGCGCCCTGCCCTATAGCCGGTATGAATTCCGCAGGGTCCATATACACAGTAATCCTCTCCTGCCAGCCCATCCGCTTGAGGCCGGCCGCAGCAAGGATGATTGCATCGAATTGCCCCTCATCGAGCTTTCGAAGACGCGTGTCCAGGTTCCCGCGAAGATCGCGAACTTCAAAATCCGGGCGCATGGCTCGTATCTGTGCCCCCCGGCGCAGACTGCTCGTCCCGATCACGGCCCCCTTACACAGGTCGCCTATCGTCTTGCCTTCCCTGATGATCATGGCATCGCGCGGGTCTTCACGCTGGGGCACTGCGACTATTTCCAGGCCCGCGGGCAAAACGGCGGGAACATCCTTCATGCTGTGGACCGCCAGGTCCGCAGACCGGTCCAGCAGGGCATCCTCTATTTCCTTTACGAAAAGCCCCTTACCGCCGACCTTTGCCAGTGGCACGCCGGTTATTTTGTCACCAGTCGTCTTTATTATTTGAAGTTCAAACCGGGTTTCAGGCCAGAGCTTCTCCAGGGCCGTCTTTATGATCCCGCTCTGTTGAAGAGCGAGCATACTGCCCCGGGTCGCAATCCGGATCGGTTTCTTTGTCAAAAATGATTCCCCTCTTCTCGGATCTACCTAAATTGAGTTTTGCAAGAGGCCCCTTAGTGACAGGTGCTGCAGCTTCCGCCCGCACATCCCGAACAGCCTGAGGACGAAGCGCCGGCGCGGCTGCTTGCCGCCCCTTTGTCCCCGCCGCTCTTGAATCCAAAAACGGACATCTTCTTATTTACATTCGATGATTCGCACTTCGGGCAACTTATCGCCTCATCGCTTCTGAACACAATCACTTCGAAATGTTCACAGCAATTGCAACACTCGTATTCGAATATCGGCATTTCACACTCCAAATCAGCTAATTCAAGGCTTATTAGAATAACATGTCAGCGGGCAAGGTCCAACGCTATCTCATCGAGGACCGCAGCTATCAAAAGCGGGAACATTATTTCATGGTGGCCGGTCAGATTAATGCCCGTTCCACCATCCATAACAGGCCTTTGCACCACATTTGTCATTGGCCTGTAGTGACGTATGAAGTCCATATTTATTGCGGTGAGGCCATCGAGGGGAAACCCAAGGTTTCTGGCCACGCTGACGGCCTTGAGAAAAACCTCCGGGATAACCACAGCCGAGCCCAGATTTATAAAAACCCCGTGCTGCAAGGTGGTGACCATCGAGCAAAAAATGCGGAAGTCCAGATGACTTAGCGCGCCCATAGCTGCGCCGTCCATTTCCGGGTGCATGTGTATGATGTCGGTCCCAATTGCCACGTGTACGGTTACCGGCAAATCGCATCGGGCGGCAGTGGCCAGCAGGCTCGAATCGGCATAAGGCGCACTTTCCATGAGCAGCGCCTCGCCCACCGCTTTTCCAAGCCCTTCACCACGCTCGTGGTACGCTTTCGAAACAACCCTGTGGATGAATTCAGAAGTTTCGCGGGCCATTCCGAATTCGCCGCTGCCAAGATGCGCCGCGACGTCTTCAGATGTCTTGCCCGCAAGGGCTATTTCGACGTCGTGAATGATTCCCGCACCGTTCATTGCTATTCCGGACAGAATACCACGTTCGATTGCATTGATGATAACGGGATTGAGGCCCACTTTTATGGGATGAGCGCCCATTCCAAGCAGTACGGTCTTTTCGTTTCCAACCGCTTTCGATATGGCGCCGGCAGCCTTGCGAAGTTCGTCGGCAGCATGCATCGAGGGCAGGCTGTCCAAAAACTGCCGAAAAGTGGGCCGAACCTGCACCGGACGAGCGAAATCGGCCATAGACACCTTGCTTTGCCGGTCCTTGAGGCTGGACATTTTAAGCCTGCCAAGATCGATTGGCATCCAGCCGGATTTACGAGCTCCCATTGGTTGTCCCCTTTTTTCTGGTCACTGATGGGCACGGATAAAATCTAAATCACTGGGCACTATAGAGGTTATTTCTTAATCCTGTAAATCCTGTTAATCCTGTCTAAAAAGGTTTTTCGTTACCCGCTCACCCGCTCGATTTTTGCTCCCACGGCAGACAGTTTCTTTTCAATGGCCTCATAGCCCCTGTCCAGGTGGTAAATTCTTGTTATCTCACTGGTTCCTTCGGCCGCCAGGGCGCCGAGGACAAGTGAGGCCGAAGCCCGCAGGTCCGTTGCCATAACCGGGGCCCCGGAAAGTTTTCTGACCCCCCGCACGATGGCCGTCCTGCCGTCGAGCTCAATATCGGCGCCCATGCGCTCCAATTCGAGTACATGCATGAAGCGGTTTTCGAATATGCGCTCCTTTATCAGGCTGACCCCGCTTCCAAGAACCATCAGGGCCATGAACTGGGCCTGCATGTCGGTCGGAAAGCCCGGGAAAGGGTACGTTTCAATATTGACGCTTCGTATCTTATCCTTGCAGCAGGCCTTGACCGTGGCTCCATTACTCTCTATCGAAAGCCCGGCATCGCTCAGTTTCCGGATTATCGCCTGAAGATGGTCTGTCCTGCACCCTTTGAGCGTAAGCTCGCCTCCCGTAATTGCGGCCGCGACCAGGTAGGTCCCGGCTTCAATCCTGTCGGGAATCACCTCGCAACTCGACGGAGTAAGTTCGTCAACTCCCGTGATGGTGATTTCATCCGTTCCGGCCCCCTCGATCTGTGCTCCCATCAGATTCAGATATTCTGCAAGCGACACGACCTC
>Ga0209517_10008245_pt1 | contig 12244 bp, 13 predicted proteins | sample PeaSoiMetSII2010_FD_187695 | JGI IMG/M metagenome (GOLD analysis project Ga0209517, IMG submission 187695) | Peat soil microbial communities from Weissenstadt, Germany - SII-2010 (SPAdes) (version 2) | ecosystem: Environmental > Terrestrial > Soil > Wetlands > Peat | place: Germany...
CACCGGATCGCAATAGTCGAAAGACGCTTTGAGCGATGCCACCAGATCGGCCTTGGCGGTCTTGGGCGGCGAGAACTTGGCATTGGCGGTGGTTTTCTCGCCGGTCACCACCTGGCACATCAACAATTGTCCGTCGGCGACATGCGCGACCATTTCGCCGAAAGTGCGCACTTGCGGAACGGTCCGGAATGAGTAATTTTCCGCCGGCATACGGTCGGCGGCCTTGAGCAGACTGTCCTTCACCAGCGCGTAGCTCTGCCGCGCGTCGTCGCTAGATGGATTTTGCGCCCGCAGGACTGCGGTGCTACATAACGCGAATATCAGGAACGAATAGGAGCGTTTCATTTTCCCACCAGGTGTTGAAGATCCTTATTGTTCTCGTTGCAAATGTATTCCAGCAACTCGGTGTCGGCCATGAGAGCGACCGGCAATTTGACGTCCCACGGTTTAGTGTAAGCCTTCGGGTCGTCGATGGTGATCAGAATGTCCATGTGACCGAAATCTTTTCGCCTGAAACGTTCCGTGACACGCAGCGCGTCGGTGGCTGGGCGGCCGTCGTTATCCAGCCAGCCCTGATTGTTGAAGCCGGCCGTTTCCGCAACGAAATCGTTCCCCTCCCAATGCCCCACCGAGTAACCCATCCAGGTCGGATTGGGATCCTTGGGAAGCGCGCGGCCATCCGTGAAGATCTGGCGATAGCTGTGCACCGCTTCGTAGAGGATGATCAGCATCTTTTCGCTGTTCACGATCTTGAACGGGTAGGGGACCGCGTCCGATCGCGGCACGCCGCCCGGAATGCAGTTTCCCGTCGGATCGTCTTTGCTCTGCGTCTCGCGGCGCTGCTTGAACAACGCCAGCGCCCAAGGTTGGAAGGGAGCGTCGCCGGGCTTCAGATCGCTAGCGATGTTGCCGATGTAGGGCGGCGAAGGCTTCCAAATGCCCGCCAGGTCCGGTCTGCCGTCGTGCGTCCTGGGGGTGGGCGCCGAGAGATTCGGCTTCCCATTCGGTAGCCGCGGAATGCCGGGAGTGGGAATATCCAGCCACTGCGCCGCAGCGAATCCGGGAATAAGCATGGCCGCGCCGTACAGGATAGCCGCCTGCAACGAAATATTGGTGATCTTCATCGGACCGCCGTGAACCCGTAGTATACATGCACCGAACCCTAATCCGCCGTATCTGTTTGGCCGATCTGGAAGTTAGTGAAACGGCGTCTCATACACTGGTGTCCCGTGGCCTTGGGCGTCGTGTTCCTGGTCTCGCTGGGCTATCTGCAGCGCGACCGGGCGCTCAAAGGACAGAACGACTTTGTTCAGCTGTATGCGGGCGCGAAGCTCGCCGGGACCGCCGATTTGTACTCCCGTGCGGCGAATCTGGACCTCATCAAGTCGATCCAAGGCTTCACCATGCAGGCGGTTGTGTACACCCGGCCGCCATTCTATGCCGCGCTCCTTCGGCCCCTTGCCGCTATCCCTTACCGCGTAGCGTACGCCGTCTTTTCGCTTGCGACGCTTGCCAGCATCTTGTGGTTCGTCATTCGGTTCTCAAAAGAGTGCCCCTCTCTGCCATTCTTCGCAGCCATCAGCATCCCCCTGCTCACCGCGCTTTGCAATGGGCAAGACACCCCGCTCCTGCTCGCGGTCCTGGGCGGCTCGATAGTGCTGACCCGGCGAAAAATGGATTTTCTGGCGGGGCTGGTCCTTTCGCTGTGCGCCATCAAGTTTCACCTGTTCCTGTTTATTCCCGTGCTTCTCGTGGTCAAGAAGCGCTTGCGCATTTTGGGTGGAGGAGCCGCTGGCATCGCGATTCTCACCGGAGTGGGAGTGCTCGTGAACGGCTGGGGCTCAACAGGGCAGTACATCGCGGTTCTGCGAGATCCTTGGATTAACCCCAGCGCCATCGGAATGCCGAATCTTCACGGGCTGGTTGCGGTCTGGGACGGCGATGCACGGCTGGAAATTCTGCTGGCCGGCGTCGTGTTGCTGGCGTTCCTGTGGATTACCCAGCGCAGTGAAAGCTACGAATTTCTGTTCGCCGCCAGCCTGGTGTGCGGTCTGCTGGTCAGCTTCCATTCCGGCGTGGCCGATACCGTGGTTCTGTTCCCCGCGTTTGTCATGGCGGCAGGAGCCAGCGCCAGTGAACCTCTACGCGCATCGTCGGCTCTGATTCTTACGCCAGTTCCATATTTCATGGCATTGGCCGGCGCCCCGTACAGCGCGTGTCTTCCACTCGCAATGTTGCTGCTGTTGGTGGTGTTTTGGATCGCGGCTCGCGAGGGCCACAGCCGGAACTATTTACTGGCGGGTATGCCTGGCGCGGGCGTCACGCGCTCCTGATTCGCATTGGCCACGTGCTCTTTGGCGGCCTTGAAGTCGGTAACCAGCCGTTTCGCGATCTTATCCGCCACATCGGCGCTGGCCCCTCGAAACTTTCCACCCAGGCTTTCGGCGGTTGCGGACCAGATCACATCGCCGTCCTTACTGACCAGGCGCACCGTCGCGATGGCCTCATGTTTGCGCTCCTCAGTGCGGCGGCTCTCGTTCTCCCCGATCGTAAGTGCGCCCGAGTGATTGCTGCTACTGCTGGAGTAATTGCGCAAGCCCTCGCTGCTGCCGCTGCCGATTTGCGAATGCGCATTGATGCCTTCCGACGATTGGAAGGTATCGGTGAAGACGTCGTCATCGCCCGCGCCCTTCAGCACCGCGTCCGCCTTGTCTTCCTCTTCGGTGATGATGAATTGTTTGGAGTTATGGAGGCTGGTCATCAACAGATCGCGAATCTGTAGCGCCGCGTCGCCCCCGGTCAGCACCGCGATATAGATCCGCCGAACTTTGCTCAAATGCTCGGCCGCTTCCTCCTCGGGGGTCTGCTCCAGGTACGGCGCGAACAATAGGACGGCGCACAAAATCCAAGGCATGGCTCACCCCTTGCCGCTCTTGCGAGCGTCCTCATCCTGGAACTCGACCTTGCGGCCGGTGCGCGCTTCCAGGCTCACCAGCATGGCGCGGATATCATCCTTGCCGACCTTGAAGATCATGGCTTGCTGGTGGTCGTCCTCGTCGGAGTAGCCGACTGTAAGAAAGTGCTGGCGTTTCTTGGCGAGCAGGAACAGCGGCGAGATGAGCACCGCGGCGATGTACCGGCGATCCACCTTTTCGCCGTACTCCACCAGGTTGATCTTTTCATAAGGAACACGCCAGCTCGCTTTTCCTGAATAGAAGACAAAGAACTGGGAGTCCACGGCCTGCACCGACCCATGGCAGCCGGTTGGAATCTGCGTGATCGTCCCGCCGACGTACTCCGCGTGACCTCCCATATCGCGAGCGGGGAGAACCGGGCCCAGCAGCGCGGCCAGCGCGCCGAGCGAGGCAAGTTTCCTGGGTGTCATACTGGAGTTAGTAGTTCGATCCGCCGGAAACTCTCACCGATGTAGCGCCTATGTTTGCCATGGACCAAAACAAGACCCAAGAGGAAAGTGTCCTCATGGCCGAGGATGCCGGGACGGGCGTAATTGTGAGTCCCGACACGCGCCGCGCCAATCGCGTGCCGCCAGGGCAGAGCCGCACGAAAAAGTGGCCCATCCTGGACACGAGCGGTCCACCGCCCATTTCACTCGACGGCTGGAAGTTCTCAGTCGGCGGCTTGGTGGCGCGTCCCACGGAGTGGAACTGGCACGAGTTTCAGGAGCTGGAACGCGTGAAGGTGTTCTCCGATTTTCACTGCGTCACGCGCTGGTCGCGATTGGGCAACATCTGGGAAGGCGTTTCCACGCGCAGGCTCATCGAGCTGGCGGGCGGCGCGTTGCCGGGCGCGCAGTATGTCGTCGCGCGGGGCTATGACGCTGGATTCACCACCAATCTTCCACTGGCTGATTTTCTGGCCGAAGACGCGCTGGTGGCGTTTCTGCATGACGGCGTGCCGCTGACCGCCGAGCATGGCGCGCCCGCGCGGCTGATCGTTCCGCAGTTGTACGCGTGGAAAAGCGCGAAGTGGATCGCGGGGCTGGAACTGGTGGAGCGCGACCAAGCCGGTTTCTGGGAGCGCAATGGGTACCACATGCATGGCGACCCTTGGAAGGAAGAACGTTTTGGCTACTGATGTTTTAGTTAGCAGACTTCGGTATGCGCGAAAGGCGGCGCCCGAGTATTTCAAGCGCTACCGCGAAGAGCGGCGCTGCGCCATTCCACCCGCCCCCTTCACGCCGCGTCCGAAACGCTGGGCCGACTACGGACTGCACGCCGCCTGGCTGGGCCATAGCACGGTGCTGCTCAAGATCGATGGCTTCACAATCCTCACCGATCCCATCCTTGGCAACCGCTGCGGAGTGCGCATGGGTCCGGTGACGCTCGGACTGCGGAGGCTGGTCGCGCCTGCGATCGGCCGCGCGCAATTGCCGCATATCGACTTGATCCTGCTGTCGCACGCCCACTTCGATCACTTCGACCTGGCGACGCTCCGCTCTCTGGAGCGCGCCGGTACCGCGGTGGTCACGGCGAAATTCACCAGCGATCTGTTGCGCGTGCGGCGCTATCAAACCGTCCAGGAAGTCGGATGGGGCGAGCGCGTCCGCGTGGGGCCGCTGTCTATCACCGGGATCCCGGTGAAACACTGGGGCGCGCGCATGCGCAGCGATGTCCATCGCGGGTACAACGGCTATCTGATCGAGAGCGGGCGGCACCGCGTCGTGTTCGGCGGCGACACGGCATTTACGGATTCGTTCAAATCCGTGCGCGCGAAAAAGCCGGTGGACCTGGCGATTCTGCCAGTAGGCGCCTACGACCCGTGGATTCGCGTGCATTGCAATCCCGAGCAGGCCTGGCGCATGGGCGCCGATTGCGGCGCGGAACACCTTCTGCCCGTCCATCATCAGACCTTCCGTCTGAGCCGCGAACCGTATCTGGAACCGGTGGAGCGTTTCCTGATGGCTGCCGGCAACCATCCCGATCGCGTAATTGCGACGCGCGTGGGGCACGAATGGTCGCTCACCTAGCCGCTTGTGGCGCACGCTTCAGCGTGCCGCGTCGACACTCATGTCGAGGCTTGCTCTTAGTTCTTGCTTCAGCCGGCGTACTGTGCGCGCAAGACGCGCGCGAGATCGTGCGCAAATCCGTCGAGCTCGATCAAGCCAATTGGGCGCGCATGAAGGACTACACCTGGATCGCGCGCGAGACTGAACGCAGCCTGGATTCGCGCGGCGCCGTCAAATCGGAAAAGAGCGAGACTTGGGAGACCGTGGTCCTGTACGGAGAGCCGCATCGCCGTCTGCTGGAGCGCGATGGCAAGCCCCTTTCGACGCCGGATCAGCGCAAGGAGCAGCAAAAGTTGGACCAGTCCGTCGCCAAGCTGGAGCAGGAAGGCCCCCAGCAGCGAGAGCGCCGCCAGGCCGAGTATGAGAAGCGGCGCGAGAAAGACCGCGAATTCCTGCGCGAAGTTCCGGACTTGTACGATTTCAAGCTGCTGGGCGACGAAAAGATCGACGGCCTGGACGTGTGGATGATCTCGGCTACTCCCCGACCGGGGTTTCAACCCAAGCGCAGCGAGGCGAAACCGCTGCTCAAAGTCCAGGCCAAAATGTGGATCGACAAGGCCGAGTATCAATGGGTGCGTCTGGAAGCTGAGACTACGGCCACCATTTCGTTCGGATTATTCATCGTGCGCTTGAATCCGGGCGCCAGGCTGGTCTTCGAGCAAACGCGCGTGAACGACGAGGTCTGGCTGCCGAAGCGCGAAAGCGTCCGCGGAGCAGGCCGCTTGGGATTAGTGAAGAAGCTGGCCGGTGAACAGGAAGTCACCTGGAACAACTATCGTAAGTTCCAGGTGGAGTCAAAAGTTGTAGCGACGCAATAAATAGCCGGAGCGATTAGTTCTTACGATCCTCGTCAGGAAGCTTGAACGCGATCAATTCGGCTGGAAATCCGGGCCCCGCGATTGCGACGACTAGGTACTGCTTCCCATTCATCGTGTAGGTCATTGGCGTGCCCGTCTGCCCGGCCGGCATCGGGACGGCGCCGACTTCCTTGCCGGTCGCCTTGTCGTAGGCCCGCAGCATCACGGCCGACTTGCCCGCGCTTCGTTCACCGCTAATCACCAATGTCTTGGTGACCAGAACGCCGAAAATCCCGGACCGTCCCGTGCGAGGAATGGTGACTCCCTTGAGCGCCGGGTTATCGCGGATGTTGTCCGGGGTCTCTCCGTGAGCGATCTGCCACAGGATCTCGCCCTTGTTCAAATCGATCGCGCTGATGCTTCCGTAGGGCGGTTTCACCAGCGGCAAACCCTGGATGGTGAGGCCGGGCCCGGCGCCTTCTCCGCCTCCACCACTCCTGGTTCGGGGCGCGAGACTGCCCGACATGAACGCCATGTCGGTCTTGCTCGGATCGCCAGGAATCAGTCCTATGCTGGTCAGTCCTCGTTGCGAGGGGATATAGGCGATGTGAGTTTCGGGATCATAGGAGCCGCCCGCCCAATTCGTTCCGCCACCCGCGGTGGCCAGAGCCAGCGTCGCATAGGGGCCCTCCGGCTTACTCACGACGCCCGGCGTGAAAACCGGGCCAAGTTTATACTTCGAAACCACCTTCATCGCCTCGGCTTTCAACTCGGGCGTGAAATCGACCACGTCGTCGACGGAGAAACCCTGCCGGTCATAGGCCGGAGGCTTAGTCGGGAACGGTTGCGTCGGGCTGGTCTTTTCGCCCGGAACCGTGGACTGTTCGACAGGCCGCTCCTCCATCGGCCAAATCGGCTTGCCGGTAAGGCGATCGAAGACATAGAGGAAAGCTTGCTTGGTGGGTTGCGCAACCGCCTTCACGGTCTGGCCGTTGATGGTGATGTCCACCAGCATCGGCGCGCACGGAATATCCATGTCCCAGATGCCGTGGTGCACCAACTGATAGTGCCATTTACGCTGCCCGGTTTTCAGATCCACGGCCAGCACCGTTTCGCCAAAGAGACCGTTTCCCGGACGGTGTCCGCCATAATAATCGCCGGTCGGCAATTCCACCGGGATAAACGCCATCCCCAACTGCTCGTCCACGCTGATCTGGCCCCACACTCCGGTGTTGCCGGTGTAGGAGGCGGAATCTTCTTCCCAGGTGTCGTATCCGAATTCGTTCGATCGCGGGATGGTGTGAAAGATCCAGAGCCGCTTGCCGGTGCGCACGTCGAACCCGCGCACGAAGCCTTTCACGTTGGTCTTACTCTTCGGGACGCCGCCAGGCCGGTGCGCCGCTCCCACAATCACGACGTCGTTCGCGACCACGGGCGCGGCGTGCAAGCCGACTTCACCCGTCACCAGGTCGATTTCCTGATCGTCCTCCATTTTCAGATCCACCATGCCGCTTGCGCCAAACCCAGGCACCAGATTCCCGGACTTGGCATCCAAAGAGACCAGCCGGTAGCCGGGCGTCACGTATAAGATTCGCTCTTCGCGGCCATCGGTCCAGTAGGCTAATCCACGGCCCGATAGTTGACGCGGAGCGGCTGTGCCACGCGCTCCCTCATGTTCGCCATGCACCCACAGCAACTCGCCTGTCGCTGCATCAACCGCGACCACGGCGCGGCGCGTTCCCGCAGTCGAATAAATCACGCCGTTGGCCATCAGGGGCGTTCCCTCGAAGTTGAGTTCCGGACGCGGGCCGAGATTGTCAGTCTTGAATCGCCACGCGACCTGGAGCTTGCTGAAGTTGGCCGCGTTGATCTGGTCGAGCGCCGAGTAGTGGGTGTTCCCCAGGTCCCCGCCGTAGCTCCGCCACTCCCCGTTCTTCGCCCCCGACTGCCCGCTGACAGGCAGCGTGCACAGCAGCGCACATATCGCCGGGACCACGCCAGAAAACATCCGCTTCATGCTTTTCTCCTTTACGCTCAATCCGGAGCAACGCGTAAGATTATATCCGTACCGGGCGGTAAACTCACCCCCTGCCAGCGCCGCGCTGCGATATACTGGGTCCTTCGCCAAGACTGAAGGTCCAGGCGGATGAACTGGAGAGCATAGAATGAAACTCACAATCGTCCTCGGTATATTGGCGGTTTCGGCCAGCGCGTTCGCGCAAGCGCCAGCCGACCCCGTTCAAAAGGCCCTGCTCGCCGCCCCAACGCGGATGAAGAAGGAAGACGTCAACGTAATTAAGTGGAAGGCCGACTTCACTTACGACAGCCTGCAGAAGGGCTCCAGTAGCCTGGTGTGCTACGACCTGTCGGGGTTTCCTGGGCACCCGCCATTTACGGTGGAATGCACCAGCATGGCCAACCTGCCTCGTGTCGCTCAGAACCTGAAGATCGAAGCGCTGGGTGATAAGGCGAAGGTACAGGCCGCATTTGACGCCGCCGAGAAGGATGGAACTCGCGTGAAGCCCGAGTTCGGATCGGCGTTCATCCACTTTATGGGCCCTGACATGGAGCACGCTTTCCACCACACCACCATTGCAGTGCCGGGCGCCACCACACAGTCGCTCGGGTTGCCTGATAAACCGAGCCAGGCTGGCGTTTGGATTATGAACGCCGGCACGTCGACTGCTCACCTGATGACGCCAGGCAGCTAGAAGACGTGAGGCGTTTGATTTTTGGTTTGCTCGCGATCGCAACGCTGGCCGCACCGGCGGACCAGAAGACGTTCACCGGCGTCGTCACCGACAGCATGTGCTCTAACGGCAACCATTCCAATATGCGGATGGGGCCGACCGACGCCGAGTGTACGGTGGCCTGCGTCAGCATACACGGCGCTTCGTACGTGCTGTATGACGGCAAAGCTACCTACACGCTGAGCGACCAGAAGACGCCGGAAAAATTCGCAGGCAAAAAGGTGACGGTCAAAGGCACGCTGGATGCCAAGACCAAGACGATCCAGGTGGACTCGATCGCCGCGGCCAAGTGAGCCGCGTGTTCTGGCGCTACTGCACTAGGGCCTCCGCCAACTGTTTCAACTTGGCGTGAAACTTGGCCGGGTCGGAGCCCGGGCGAAATTCGATCACCCCAGCCCGCGGGTTGAAGATGACGGAGTGCGAAGTTCCCCGTTCGTTCTCGACGAAGGGGCTGGAGAGTTTGCGCACTACTTCGCTGGACATTTCCATGGCGTTGGCCGGCGGCGTTCCCAAGATGGCGGCGAACTGATCCGGGCCACAGCGGCCTACGATGGCCGACGACGGGAGGATGTTTTGGAAACGGGCCTGAAAATCCTGGATGGCGCTTCCGACCACCTCCGCCGAATGACAATTTCCTAGACCCTCGAGGTTGCGAATCACCACCAGCAGCACCGAGAAGGGTTTGTTTTGCCGGATCATTTCTTCGATCTTGTTGTCTACTTGCCGGGCTTCAGGGGTGGTGGAATCGGGCTTGGCACGCCGCGCGGCCTGCACTTCCTGATGCAGCAGCCGGATCTCGTCCTTGAGCTGGGCGATTGCGAGCTGATTGGAGGCACGCATCTGTTCGACGCTGGCGCCGATCTTGGCGGTGGTGCTGCGGATGGCGCCGCGGATTTCCTGAATATCGTCGCTGGCGGCCGTCTGATTGAGGTGCTGCAGCTCGCGCTTCAGGCCGGATTCCAGCAGCAGTTCGCCTTCATTGACGGAGCCTGCAAAGGCCTCTACCGCGGCGGCCGCCGCCTGCACGTCTTTGCGCAAACGCTGGATCTGCCCGCGGGTCTTGTCTCCATATTCTTTGAGTTCGGCGTCGAAACTCGATTGGACGGAGTCCAGCTGCCGGGCGTCGGCGTCGGCCTGCAATTTTTCCCGGAGCGCCTGTAGTTGCGAGCGGAAGTGAGCGGCCTGCGAAGCGTCCAGTTCCACCACATGCTGTTCGGAAGAACGCAGCGCTTGTGAGTAGCAATTGATCGCCGCGCGATGCAGTTCTTCCAGGCGGTCCATTTCGGTAACGGTTTTGCGTAGTGAGATCAAAGATGTAGCCTTCAAGTTCTTATCGGACGCCGAGGCGCCAAATTTAAGCATTTTGATTGTCACATCCGCCCCGCCGCTTGCTCTAAAGTTCCATCAGTACGCGGCCGAAATTATGGATAGCCAATCTCCATGCGCCGGCGCGTCTCCAAAACCGCAATCCTGATCGCCGCCGCGCTCTCGGTCTTCTGGGCTTCTCTCGGTGGATCCATCCTGGTCCATTTCTATAAGTACGATTTCTTGTGCTACTACATCGGCGGCACGCTGGTGCGACAAGGCCGTTTTTTCGATCTCTACAGTCCCGCCGCTCAAATCGAAGTGCAGCGCCAAGCCGCGCCTGACGTGACGGAACCGCGCCCCTTCGTCCGCCCCCCGTGGTTTGCCTTCGCCCTGGCGCCGCTTACATCCTTGTCGCTAGTGCATGCTTACGCCGTCTGGATTGCGGTGATGCTCATCACTTTACTGGCCACCTGGGCCTGGGCCACCACGCGCTTCGGAGAATCCGGCTTATTGCTGGCCGCTTTATTTCTGCCCACGAATCTGGGTATCTGCTTTGGCCAGGATTCGGCCGCCATGTTGGCGGTGCTGTGCGTCTCTTACGTGCTGCTCACGCGTGAAAAGAATTTTGCCGGCGGGTTGGTGCTCGGCCTGGGCCTGATGAAGTTCCACCTGCTGCTCCTGTTCCCGGTGTGGATGATCCTGCAGAAGCGCTGGCGTATGCTGGCCGGTTTTTCCGCCACCGGCGCCGTTTTTCTGGGGGCCTCGCTCCTGCTTCTGGGCCCGTCCGGCCTGGCGGCTTATATCGACGTCCTGCTGCACGGCAAAACGGAGTTGGCCGGCCATTCCGCCGACACTATGGCCAATATCTATAGTTTGCCCGCCAATTTCGGTATTTCGCCCAAACCACTCGATGCCGCGCTCGCCGCGCTGGTCATCGGTATCGCCCTCTACGGCCTCCGCCGTGCCTCCGACTGGCGCGCTATCGCCATCGCCGGCACTGCATCCTTGCTGATTTCGCCGCATGCCTTCGGGTACGACGCCAGCATGCTGCTGCTTCCGGTGTGGCTGGTTATCGAAAAGACCCCGCGCAGGATCTCGCGTTACGCCGCCTTGGCCCTGGCCGCGCCGATCACATTCTTGTTTACGCTGGCCGAACCGCCGTTCGAATGCATCCCGGCCCTGGCGCTTCTGGCGTTCCTCATCGCCATGGTCACGGACCGTAGCGATTCCAAGTCCGCGGCTTTAGCTTCCCGAGCCGAACCCCTCCCAGACGTAAGCCGAGAAATTCCGGGTCTTGTGGAAGCCCATCCGCTCGTATAGCGCAATCGCTTCCGTATTCGCCGCCGTCACCGTTAAGGTCACCTTCTTGCAGCCGTGCTGTGCCAGCGATTCGAGCGACCGCCGGATCAGCTCGAACCCCACGCCCGTCCCGCGCGCCGCCCCGGTCACGCAGACCTGCGTCACATGACCAACGTCGGCATGCACCAGGCTCGCAAGACATATCCCGGTCAGCCGCCCAGTTCCCGGATCCAGCGCCACATAGGAAGCCGGCTGAAAGAACGCTCCGCATCCTGGATATTGGACGATGTTCATCAAAAACCGCCGCGCTCCGGCGGGCGACCGGTATTGATCGTTGATCTCGCTGTCAACGTGGCCCCGGTACGCGGTCGCAATCAGCGTGGCAGCTTCGTCCTGCTTGCGTTCGGACCAGCTATCGAACCACACCGGCTGGCTGGGATGCCGTTCCCGCAGCCGCCCAGCCACCTCGCTCTCGATCTCCATGAAGTTCCGAGCGTGCGCCCGCAAAAATCGCCGCTCCGGCAGATTCATCGCCGCCCCGGTGCGCAGCATCATCAGCTGCGATTCGATCCGCCGGATGTACTGCATCTTCATCAAGCCTTCCACCACGGTGGTAAGCAAACGCTCTTCATTCTCCACGCTCAGGTAGTCCTTCATCACGTAGAGGTCGCCGATCAGCCCCTTGCGCTCCTCGGCCACGTAGTAGCAATAACCCACCGGATACCCGTTGATCAGCAGCGCATACCCGTTCAGCGCCGTCATTTCGAGGAATCGCCGCACCAATCCGGCCGATCCGCGAAAATCCCAGTCCAGCGTATCGCGCCAGACCTGCGTCTCTTCCTCCAGCAGCATGTCCAGGTCTCCGGCCCGCAAATGGCGCAGTTCCACCACCCGCTTCAGTGGAGTGTCGGAAAGAGCCGCCATAGGGTCAGCCTACACCGAAACAGAAACTAATGTGGCAGGTCGCCGGCCGGTTTCCCGCTGGTTACTTCGTTGTAGGCGTCCTTCACTTGCGACGCAAAATCGGGTCCGACCCAATTCTTGACGCTGGCCGGAAGTTGCAG
>Ga0209517_10008246_pt1 | contig 12243 bp, 11 predicted proteins | sample PeaSoiMetSII2010_FD_187695 | JGI IMG/M metagenome (GOLD analysis project Ga0209517, IMG submission 187695) | Peat soil microbial communities from Weissenstadt, Germany - SII-2010 (SPAdes) (version 2) | ecosystem: Environmental > Terrestrial > Soil > Wetlands > Peat | place: Germany...
CCATGTAGCGCGCGATGGCGGCAATCAGCCGCCGCTGCTGGGCGGTGTATCCGAAGATCTCCGAATTGGAGATGATGTAATAGCTGTGGCGATGCCGGCCGGTGCGGTTCAGGTAGGAACCGACTTCGTGCAGCATGGCCGCTGCTGCCAGCCAATCCTGGTATTCCGGCGGAAGCCGGTGCACCTTCTTCAACCCGGCGAAGAGCGTGATCGTTAGATTGCGCACGCGCGTGGCAAACCGCAGGTCAGCACCGTAATGTTTTCCCGCGGCCAGCAGCGCGTTCCATCGCTCGGATTCGATCTGCCGCCGGGCCTGCGCGCCGTATCCGTAATCGGCGACCATCTGCGCCAGCAGGCCATCGCGCAATCCCAGCGGGGAGTAGCGGAAGCCGGAGACACCGTGATTCATCAGTTCGGCGAAAACCATGGCGCCGGCTATGATGATCTCGGCACGGCGCGGACCGATGCCGGGGAGCGCGATCCTCTGCTCCAGCGAATCGCTTTGCAGCTCGGCCGCCAGAGCGTGAACCGCCCGCCGTGACACCATCCCCGGGTGGTTGTTGCCGGCGCCTCGCCGCCGTGCCGCCACCACGCTGGCCAGGGCCGCGGCCGTGCCCGAGGTGGCGATGGCAAGCTGGACGCGCGCCGCCGCGATGCGGCGCTCGATGCGCAGCAATTCCTCCACGATGAACTCGCGCAATTGTTTGAGTTCGCTCTTCCGGGGAGGATCGTGGTGCAGGAATTCCTGGGTCAGGCGCACTGCACCCACCGGCAGGCTGAACATGCTGCGGATCTGGCCATCGACAGAGAGGGTCAGCTCGCAACTACCGCCGCCCAGGTCAATGAGCAGCAGCCGCGAAACCCCGATACGGGTGCCGGAGATCACTCCAAAATGGATGAGCCGGCCCTCTTCCAGGCCGGAGACCACCTCCAACCGCCAGCCGGTGACCGCGCGCACCCAATCGACAAAAGCGCGCGAGTTGCGGGAATCGCGCAGCGCGCTGGTGGCGACCACGCGCACAAAGTCCACGCCTTGGCCCTGGCAGGCGCGGTGGAACCGGCGCAGCACCTTGATGGTGTGCTCCATGGCGTGGGGATCGAGCGCGCCCGTGCGGAAGACCGATTCGCCCAGCCGCGTAACCTCGCGGTCTTCGTGGACCAGCTTCAGGCGCTGGCGCACCAGGCGTGCGATTTTCAGGCGGACCGAGTTGGCGCCGATGTCAACCGCGGCGAATGTCGGCATGAGATTAGGTTAGGGATGTTATCGCAGAAGTGACCCGCCGGCTTCCAGCTTCAGTCGCAGCTTGTCAGGCGGTGGCTGCTCTGGCCGCCGGACTGGCCGCCACCGGTGCGGAGCGTGAAACCGGTTTGCCGGCCTTGCCCTTCGACTCATGCAGCTCCAGCAGCGCGCGCTTGGCGTCGGCGGTGATGCGCAGGGCTTCCAGGCATTTGGAGCGAGTGCTGGCGCGCAACGCCGAAAGCAGCGGCGCTTGTCCCGAGGGCGTCAGGACGCTTTCCGCGGTGGCGGCGAGCGTCAGCCAGTCGTGCCAGACCCCGATCGCATCCTGGATCCGCTTCAACGGCTCGATGACCGCGGCCACCCGCGGGCCCTCACCGGCCATCTCCGCCAGGTAGCGCACCCGTTTCGAGGCCATGCGGAAATCGTGAAGGTTGCTCTCGCTCAGCGCCGGGTGCTGCTTCACTACGGCCGCGAACTTATCCAGCGCGGCCGCCAGGAAGTGCTGCTCATCAGAGCCCGGCTGCGCAGGCTTCGGGAACTCCCGCTGCAAGCGCGCGGAGGTGCGCTTCAGCCGCTTGTGCAGCCCGCCGTCCACTTCGTTCTGGAAGTCCCGCAACAACCTGCTTTCCCGTTTGGCGCGCGCTTTCTCCAGGAACGCCATCACCCGCGCCCGGTCGCGGGTGATCGACTCCAGCCGCAAGCTACCTAGGGCTTGGATCTGCACATCCAGATCGCGAACCTTGCCGGCGCGGCGGCGCAGTCGCTCGAGCTGCTTGAGGAGCTTCTGCTCCTTCCGCCCAAGGGTGGGCAGGGTGGTGGCCAGAAGCGTCTCGACTCGTCGGATGGTGGTGCGGAGCTGGTGAACCGTCTCGGGCTTGGCGCCGGACGCGCGCCGCGAGATACGCAGGAGCTTATCGAAGAGAGCCTGAGTTCGGTTCGAATCGGGAGCCATGGGAGCGCTCGAACGGGGACACGAAGGATACCTGACCCCATCGGGGAAATGCAACGCCGCTGCCACGCGGCTAGCACAATTCTGGCGGCGAAATGTTAAAAGTTCATGAAATTCAATGAGTTGGAGGTTTGGCCCTCAGGGGGCGTCCGGGCTGGTGCATAATGTTGCGGCATTGTGGCGACGCCGCTTCCCAAGAAGGAGAGCACCATGACGTCAACTGAACCTGAGACCATCTGGTTCAATCCCCCTAAATTCTGGGCGGCCACCAAAGACATGTCCCCGCAGCAGGTCGATTCCTTGATGGACACCTTGTTCTTCCTGGCGGAAATCCGCAACCTGGACGCTCTTCGCAAGTTCGATTTCATCGGCATCGGTCATGCTTATCTGCGGAGCCATCGGGCAAAGCGCGCCGGCGAAGACGCGTAGCCCGGCGACTCTCAGCCTTCCATCGATCGCCGAACATCGGGTTAAAAAAATAAGCCCTCCCTGGGGGAGGGCCACTGGGCTTCAAAGCTATCGGGGCTTTAGGCTAAGCACCCTCAATACGCCAGTAGCAGGCGGTCGGTCACGACCTCGTCTTGCAGGTTCTTCCCGTTCATCTGAAACCGTTTCAGCATCGAGCGTCCGCAGTGAATCGACACCTCACGCTCGAACAAGCCAGCGGGAATTGGCAGCTTAACATCGTGCCGACCTGACTTCTTGGTGCCGTCGATACTCAGCACAACGAAAACACCACGCTCTTTGCACCGGCGTATGACTTCGAACAGGTGAGGAATGCTGAACGACTGCGCACCGTACAGGATTGCTTGCGAATCGCTGTATGGGGGGTCGCAATAAATCAGGTCACCCCCCCGCGCAAGCTCCATCGCCTCGGCATAGTCCATCAACTTAAATTCAGTCCCACAAACGCGGGCGTGCCACTCATCCACGCGCTTGGCGAAACTTCTGGGATGAATCGGCTCGTGAATCCCGCAAGGCGTAGACATGTACCCATCCGCCTGCCGGAAACGAACAACACCCCCGTAGCACGACCGGCAGAGGAACAGCAGGTCAGCCGCGTTCGGACCTGCGTTGTACGACGCTTTGATCTTCTCGTATTGCTTTACGCGGTCACCTTGGTAGTAGCGGGCCCAACGTTCTTCGTACCACCGCTTCAGGCTCATCGGATTCGCGCGCAAGTCCTGCCAAATTTCAATGAGTGGCCGGAAGCAATCGGATGCGACGGCACGGTGCGGTGCCAAGGTCGCCAGCACTGCGCCGCTTCCGATGAACGGTTCAAAATACGTTCCGAATTGATCGGGGAAGTGCGAGACGATTTCCGGCGCGAATCGCTGCTTGTTGCCAATCCACTTCAGCAGCCCTTTGGTAAACGGGATTACCTTCTTGGTTCCGATCTCCGCTAGGGCCAGTTGTTCCATCGGTCGTGTGTGCCTGTCACCCGGAAGTCACTTCTAACCATATTGAGTTTTGGGATATACGTCAAGCGTACCCTATTCTGCCCACCAATGGCGAAGCCGAAGCCGCTGGAAATGCGGAAGGCACTGGCGCACTTGCTGGTGTCGCTGCGCCATGAAGCTGGCCTTCGCCAAGTGGACCTCGCCGAACGCCTACACAAACCACAGTCGTTCGTCAGCAAGTACGAGAGCGGTGAACGACGACTTGACCTGATTGAGCTACTCAACGTTTGTCAGGTGCTCAAAGTCTCGCTGGTGGAATTAGTGGAGCGATTTGAACAGGCCCTGAAATGAAGCCCAACCCTGAATTTATGAAGCAGGACAAGAGCTTTTGGGCTTTCGTGCGCACCATTAGCGAGGAAGCGGGCTACACGGAGCGCGGCAAGGACCGGATCAAGGTTCCAACCATCGTAGAAATTGAGGACGCGGTGAAGACACTCGCACTCGATTCAACGGCAGTGGTGGCGGAAGGCCAACCGACCGAATTGGGCCGCAAGCTCGTGGACTACTTCACCTACCGTGCTGCCGCAATTAACGGAATCAAGGATCAGCTACAAACCGCCGAACAGGCCGAAGAGATGTTCAACGCTGCGCAGCAGAAGTGCCCGCATATTTGTGCCACGCCGATGAACAAGCAGAAGGGCGCGAAGAGAACCTTCGCATTCCTGACGTGTGTGGTGACGATGTTGCTGGAAGAGGCACTCGAAAAACTAACTCCTTTGAAGACGCTACCAGTCGAAGCGGACGAAACCGACGCACGCTCGAATTGGTACACGCGAGATCAAGTCGACGAGCTGTTAGGCAGCACTTATGCCGAGAAACTCATAAAAGACGGAACCATCAACAGAGCCAAGCGTGGCCGACTCATTGTTTACCACCCGGCTGACATTCAGCGCCTGAAGCCGCATTGTAACTACGATCCCCGCACGCTGACGACGGTGACAAAGAACAGGCGTCCGTTCCGCACGCTGGCGCGTCGCGTCGATGGCGCGTATCCCGGTCCGGTCAATCCCGCGGCTATTTGGGAAATTAAGGAGTATTACCATACGACTTCGTTCGGCAGCAGAGTGGCAGATGGGATATACGAAACGCTGCTAGACGGTGCAGAGCTTGAAGAATTGCGCGGCGTCGGTCAACAAGTAAGGCACTATCTGTTTGTTGACGGCTACAAGACCTGGTGGGAAGACGGAAAATCGTATCTCTGCCGCATCGTTGACTCACTTCATATGGAATACGTGGACGAAGTGCTCTTCGGACGTGAAGTCCTTGACCGGATTCCGCAACTGGCGACGGAATGGGTTGCCTTATGCAAGAGCCGAGAGAAGGCCGAGGTCTGCTAAGGAACCGCCTGGTAGACCGCCGCAGACGTAGCCGCTTCCAACAGCGAGGGCGTACGCATGAGAAGCGACTTGGCAGTGCTGGGCGGGATGTAGACGATGTCTTCGGGATGGAGTTCCGGGTCGGCCGCGCCACCCTCGAGGACCCGCTTGAGATCCAGGATGGTCTCGTCGACGCCGGAAGCGGTCTTGCGGAGGAGCCTGGTGTGCTTGCGAGCGGCGGTGCGATTTACACCCTGGGCCATGGCCACCACCTGCAGCAGCGAAATTCTGCCGCTGTTTTGCATGACGTATCCTCCGGGCCGGCCGACGTCGCCGAGCACATAGACAATCCCGGCCTTGGGAATAATGACGGTATCGCCCGGCCGCAGCTCCACGTCGTGCGCGAGCAATTGGGCGGGATCGTTTGAAAGGCTTGCCGTGAACTTCTCCGGGCTGGCGCGGCGCTTGACGGTTGCCTCCTGCGCGGCGAAGGGCGTGGTCCCACCCGCCTCGGAGATGATGTCCAGCAGATTGCGCGTGCCCAGCACCTGATATACACCGGGCTTCCTCACCTCGCCGAGCACCGACACGCCCTGCGTCCCGTACTCGCGGATGATTACGGACACATGCGGATCGAGGATCAAATTGGCTTTCTGCAGGCGGTCTTCGATCAGCGCTTGCGCTTCGGCGGCGGTCAGGCCGTCCAGGTGAAGCGAGCCCAGCAACATGAGCGTGGCATCGCCGGAATCGCTGACTCGAACCACCTGCGTGAGTTCAGGCACGTCGAACACCGCAAGGTGCAGCAGATCACCCGGGCCGATGCGGATTCGTGCGCTGTCAACCGCGCGCGTTCCGGGTCCGGCGTGACTTTCGTCGGGCGGCACAGTCTCCTGCGCACCGCAGGAGACAGCGAGCGCAAAGCTGAGAATCGCGAACACGCCCACCAGCCGTTTGCTGAGGTACGGATGTTTCTCAACTCTTGAGGCCATAGTAGCGTTCTCCAAATTGGTCGCCGCGATAGCCGTACCAGTCGTAGTAATCGGAAGAATGGAGGTTGGCGCGGTTGACCAGCACTCCCGCGATCCGTGCGTTCACCCGCAGCAGCAGATCGCGCGCGCGCAGCAGCGACTGTTCGCTGGTTTGGGCCGAGCGCACCACCAGCAGCACGCCGTCGGCGCTCTTGGAGAGCACCACGGCGTCGGTAACCGCCAGCACCGGAGGCGTGTCGATAACCACGAAATCGAAGTTCTTCCGGCAATTGTTGAGCAGGTCGCGCATGCGCCCGGAACCCAACACCTCGGCCGGGCGCAAGCGGCGGCGGCCGGCGGGCAGAACGAAAAGGTTTGGCACCTGGGGGCAGGCAGCCGCCTGGACGGGCAACTCGGCTTCGCCGGAAAGCAGTTCGCCCAGTCCGGGCTCGGCCGGGACGCCCAGGCACGCATGCACCTCGGGACGCCGCAGGTCGGCATCGATCAGCAACACCTTGGCGCCCTGGTACGCCAGCGCAATCGCCGAGTTCAGGCTGACGGTGGTCTTGCCTTCCTGGGGCAAGGCGCTGGTCACCAGGATCACCTTGGGAGGAATATCGCCGTTGGAGAACAGCAGCGCGGTCCGCACCGCCCGGTACGATTCCGCCAACCGCGAGTTCGGAGAATCGAGGATGTTGCAATCGAATTTTGGGAAGTTTGCCGGGCGCCGCCGCGCGCGGCCCGCCGTCAGCTCGGGAATGATGCCCACGGCCGGCAAACCTGCTACCGCCTCTACCTGCTCCGGAGTGCGGAGCGTGCTGTCGAAGCCCTCGCGCGCGAATGCCAAGCCGATGCCGCCCAGCAGTCCCACACCCAGTCCCAGCCCCAGGTTGATGGGATAGCTTGGGCGAACGGGCTTGGCGCTGCTGCGGGCGGGATCGACCACCACCAGGTTGGTGGAACGCAGCCCGGCAAGCACTCCCGCTTCTTTCAGCTTCTTCAACAGCCCGTCATAGAGTTCGCGGCTCGATTCCGCCTCGCGCTTCATGATGGTGTAGCGCACGGCGCTGTCATTCAGCTTGTTGGCTTCCTCCTTCTGCCGCTCGAAGGAAGCACGCAGCATGTCTTCCGCATTCCTGGCGGCGATGAAATCGTTCTCGGCGCGGGCCGCCACTTTCTCGATCTCCGCCTGGATCGCACTCTCGAGTTCCTGCGACTGGTTTCGCATCTGGATGAGCCTGGGATAGGCGGGACCGTATTTCGCCGCCGCCTGCGCGTACTGCACCTTCAGTTCCGCCTGTTGCGCGCGCAGGGTCTGGATGAGAGCCAGCGGATTGCTGTTCACGCCGGCCAGGCTGCCCAGCAGAGTACTGCTGCCGACGGTCGAGATCAGTTCGGCGTTGCCGGTCTTGGCGATCTGATAACCCGTCTGCTTCAGCATGCGGTTGGCTTCGGCGGCGGTGAGCTGCCTGTTCAGCTCCTCCAGCTTGGCCATGACTATGTTGTGCGCCTCGTCCGTGCCCAGGATGCCCTTCTCCTTCTGGTATTGGACGACCTTCTCCTGCGCTTCCTCGACTTGTGATTTCAGCTCCGCCAGTTGTTTCGACAGCCACTCGGAAGCCTGCGCGGTGGCGTTGTAGCGCGTGCGGAAATACTGTTCCAGGTAATCGCCCACCAGGGTGTTGACGACGTCGGCGGCAAGCTGCGGATCGCGATGGCGGAAGTGCACCTCGATCATGCGCGTACCGGGAAGAGTTTTCACCTTCAAGGATTTCTGGAAGGCTTTCGCGATAAGTCGCCGGCGTAGCGGCGCCTTCTCCAGCGGCAGGCTCTGCTCGGCCTGGGCGCGGTCGGCGTCGAACCAGGCGCTGAGGAGCGAGGGTTCCATGCGCTTCTCCATTCCCAGTTGTTCGGCGACCTGGAAGGCGAGCGAGTCGCTGCGCAGCACGTTGGCCTGCGTCTCCAGCGTGATGGTGTAATCCAGGCTGTCGCTCACCCCGGTTTGCAACGCGTCCAGCCCCAGAATGTCGGAGTTCTCCTTGTTGACCTCGATGATAGAGACGGATTCATACTTGGGCGTCATCGCTAGCGACGCCACCAGGGCCAGCAGCAAACAGGCCGCAATCGAAGCCACAACGGTTCGCCTGCGACGCTTGAGGATGCGCCAGAAATCGCGCAACGAAAGGTCGGGTTGGCCGGCCAGTCGCAGGTCGGCCGCCCCGTTCGGATGTGCTGGCGGCAAGAATCGCGCTTCCATTGGATTCACTCCTTACCCATCGCCGGCGCGTGGCGCGGACGCCCGTCGCCCGGGGTGTGCAGCGATCTGTCCGGATCGGTCTTGAACCGTACGGCGGCCTGGCGCAGAACAATGCCCAGAAAGCGGCAATTTCCGATGAGATACCGCTTCCACAGACGGCCGGGCTCAAGCAGCAGTCGGTACAGCCACTCGCAGCCCATGCGCTGCACGAACCGGGGCGCGCGCTGCAGGACGCCGCCTAGCATTTCGAAGCTGCCTCCCACGCCGATCAGCACCGGGACACCCAAGCGGCGTCCATGCCGGTGCATCCAGAATTCCTGCTTGGGTGCGCCCAAGGCGGCAAAGACGAGGTCCGGCCGGGCGGCGCGGATGGCATCGCCGATGGCCTGCAGCTCCCGCTCGTCCCGCTCGAAGCCTGGCACCGGACAGCAGGTGCCGGCGACGGTAAGACGTGGGAACCGCCGCTGCAGTTTCTCTGCCGCCAGTTGCGCGGAACCGGGACGGCCGCCCAGCAAAAACACGCGCAGCCCAAACTCTGCTGCCTTGCCGCAGAGTTGCTCCACCAGATCGACGCCGGCGACCCGCCCGCGCAGCTTCTCTCCCAGCAGGAGCGACGCCAGCACAAGCGAGGCGCCATCCGCCACCACCAGGTCGGCGTTCGCATAAGCCTCGCGCAGGTTTGCATCGGACTCCAGCAGCACGATGTGCTGGGCATTGGGCGTGACGACACAGGCGGACGGACCGCCAAGCGCAGCGTGACGCGTGATCGCATCCACCGCTTCCGCCGACGAACAGCCATCCACCAGCGCGCGCCCGATACGAGCGCGCGGGAACCCGGATCGCAGAGCGTGGTGTTCAACGGGAGACATCAAGAAATGCGGTGTGGAGCATGATCGAAGGCGCGCGCCATGGCCTGCCAGGCCGGCGCTGGCTCGAAGTCGTTATCAAAGGGCAGTGGCCGCGAGGGCAAGCCGTCGGACCGCCGGCTGCCATCGTGATAGTTGATCCATGTGTAGCGGTCGGAGAGACCCCAGGTAATGATCGCGATCACCGCCGGGCTGGCCAGCACCGCGGAAAGAAACTCGTAGTACTTGCCGGCCACCATGCGGTCTCGCGGTGGAAGGGCTGCGGGCGCGTTCCGGTCGCGCACGTCGAGTTCAGTGACCAGCACCTTCAGGCCCAGGTCGGCAACGCGCTCGATGAATTGCGGCAATTCCGGCGACAGTTTGTCGTCGGTCAGCAAGTGCGCTTGCAGTCCGAGTGCATGCACGGGGACGTTGCGCCGCTTCCATTCCGCGAGCAGCGCCCGAACCCGCTGGCGCTTGACGCGAGAGGTATCCCGGTCCGATTCCAGCCAGTTCTCGTTATAAACCAGCAAGGCATTCGGATCGGCCTCACGCGCGAGGTGAAAGGCCATTTCAATCCATTCCGCGCCGAGCAGGTCGAGCCAGAGCGAGTTGCGAAACATGTCCGAGCGGCCGTCGGCGGGCTCGAGGATCTCGTTGACCACGTCCCAGGAATGCATCCTCCCCTTGTAGTGCGAGACGACGGTGCGGATGTGGTCGGTGAGCATCTGCCTTGCGTTTTGTCGCGTCGCGGCTTTGCGAACCCACTCGGGCGTGGAGGGCTCCCACAGCAACGCATGCCCGCGGAACAGCAGCCCGTGGTCCTCCGCGAACCGCAGCATCCAATCAGCGGGCGCGAAGTCGTACTCGCCGGGCTTGGGTTGGAGCATGTCCCACTTCAGTTCGTTCGCGGGCAGGATGAGATGACACTGTTCGGCCACTAGCCGGGCGTAGGCCTCATCCTGCGCGAGATGGCGCTGAACGGCCGCGCAGCCGAAGACGATGCCCTTGGCGCCGGCATGCTGCCGCAGGCTGTCACGCGGCGGCGGAGTCGTGCCTGCGCGAACGCTGGCGGCCAGCGCGCTTGCTGCCAGCATGCAGAGAAAGTCACGCCGGTTCAAAGACCGTGTCCAGAAGCTCCTCTGCGTCCCACAACTGGCGCCGCATGCGGCGGAAGCGCTGCGGATCTTCTCCGCGGCGAACCATCGCCTCTCGGCCGAATGGATAACTGACGCGCCGGAAAAAGCGGACAGGCGAATGCAGGGCCGCCTTCACCAAGTGAGGCACCGCCCGACGATATCGCCCCGCGCTCAGGTGGGCCGCGGCCCACCACATCTCTTCCCGGTAGGCGAGCCGGCGCGCATCCACCATGCCGCTCAGCGCGCCGATCACAGCTTCGTACGGCTGCGGCTCCAACCCCCACAGGTGCGACAGCAGTAGGTACTGCGCGAACAATGTGTTCGCCGATAGCTTTTGGAGGTTGTTGATGCAGACGCTGTCGTGGTTCAGGCGATACTGCACCGTCACCCGCGGGATGAATACGATGTCGTGCCGCAACGCCATCCGCCACCACAGGTCGAGGTCTTCGATATGGAGATCGAATCGATACCCGCCGAGCGCGCGCGTCCTGGCCACGTTCAGCACCACGCTGGAGTGAACGAGCGAGAGCAGGTATCCGGCGCGGGTGATGCCCAGCAGTTCGGCAGGGGTGCCTTCGGTCGAGCGCGCGGCCGCAATCGCGATGGCGTGCCCGTGGTGCGCGGCGCGGGAGTAGAACATGCCGGCTGCGGGATGGCGTTCAAGCGCGCCGGCAACCAGCGCGAGCCGCTCCGGGCAGGCCACGTCGTCGGCATCCAGCCGCACCAACCAGGACGCGCTTGCTTCTTCCAGCATGCGGTTCAGAGTGGCCGTGAGCCCGCGGTTCTCCTGGGAAACGATGCGGATTCGCGGGTCTTTCAAGCTGCGCAAGTACTCGAGCGATCCATCGCGCGAGCCGTCGTTGACGATCAGCAGTTCAAAGTGCGGATGCGTCTGCCTCAGCACGCTTTCCACCGCTTCCTGCAGGTACGGCATGGCGTTGTAAACCGGCATCCCGATGGTGAACAGCGGTCGCATGTGCCTGAGTTGTTATGACGCCAAACGATGCAGCCAGCGGCGCGTGGCTGCGGGCACCATCCAGAACCCGAGGTAGCGGAGCACGTCGGCAGGACGCAGGGAGCCATGGCGCCATGCGTCGCCGAGCAAGGGAAGAAAGGCCCGCCAGTCTCGCTGTACGGCCGCCTGCCACCCCACGTGGGTGGTGATGAAGCCGGCGTAAGCGCGCCGCGTCACCAGTTGTGCGTTCTCCTGTATCCACCCCAGCGAGAAGCGCCAGTCGGCGCGGCGGCTGGTGCTGGCGCGCGTGCGCATTTCGCACTTTGCCAGCACCTCGGGACAAAAGAACACGCGCGCACCTCCCCGAGTGGCGCGCAGGATCCAGTCCCAATCCTGGTGCTTCTTGAGGCCGCTGCGAAACGGCACACGGCACAGCAAGGAACGGCGTGTCAGGATGGTCGGCGTGGCCACGAATCCATCGCTGCCGCCCCGCCGCGCCAGCAGATACTCGCAAAGAGGTTCGGAAGGCTGCGGCAAGCGCTCTGGCCAGATGCGATCGCCGGCCGCGGTGCGGGCGAGGAACCGGCACGACACAATGGGATCGCCATTCCCCAGCGGCAACATCGCCAACTGCCGCTCGATCTTGTTGGGCAGCCACTCGTCATCGTCGTCGAGAAAGGCGACCCATTCTCCGCGGGCGGCGGCGACGCCGGCGTTGCGCGCGTCCGAACCACCTACCGGCGCCGGCAATGCGACCACGCGCACTCGCGGGTGATTGATGGCTTGCAGCATGGATTCCGTCGCCGGATCGGGCCCATCGATCACCACCATGACTTCCGCGAGCGCATAGGTTTGCGCCAGCGCGCTCTCCACCGCTTGCAAGAGCGATCCCGGCCGGTGCCGCGTGGGGATCACGGCGCTGACCTGCGGACTTTCCGTGGTGGACACGTTCATCAGGCTTAGGCTGCAGCTACGTGGTGGTGTAACACCGCGCGGTAGATATCTTCGAGCGCCGCGGTCTGGCGGCGGATGTCGAACAACTCGCGCGCCCGGCGTCGCCCGGCCTCGCTGAAGCGCTCCCACATCGAATGATCGCTCAGCAGGGCGATGATGT
>Ga0209517_10008247_pt1 | contig 12243 bp, 6 predicted proteins | sample PeaSoiMetSII2010_FD_187695 | JGI IMG/M metagenome (GOLD analysis project Ga0209517, IMG submission 187695) | Peat soil microbial communities from Weissenstadt, Germany - SII-2010 (SPAdes) (version 2) | ecosystem: Environmental > Terrestrial > Soil > Wetlands > Peat | place: Germany: Weissenstadt...
TGGCCAAGCCGTATGCGCCCAGGGAACTGTTTGCCAAGATTGCGGAGCTGCTGCATAACTCTCCCCCACGCCCGTCCGTCAAGCGGGACATTGCGCCGGTCTGGGTTCCCCGCAATGGAGACTACTACGTCATCACCTGCACCGATTGCCTGCGATCTTTTTCCATACCCGCGGAGGACGCTGTCCCAGCCCTTCGCGAGCTGCACACGTTGGAGTGCATTTTCTGCAACGCCATGGTTAGGTTCATCGTCGAAGAAAAATTCCGCCTGGCGGCCAGCAGGACGGGAACACCAGCTCCGCGAAGCCCCCAAAGCAGCCGGTCGTAGGTACCGCTTCAGCCCGCGAGGCATGCCGGGGAGAGTATCACTCGCCGGCGACAACCCCACATCTGCCCGCGACCTTTCTATTTTTGCGCACATTCATCACGCAATGTGGCGTGAAAACTCACAGGTATAGAGCCTTGCGGTGTTACTATGGCCGAGTTCTTGAAGTATGTGACCCTTCCGCAACTGAACGACACTTCAATTTCGTGCTCGCTTCGCCACTGGACAGCTAGCCCAGAGAAATCGAAGCCGTGAAGAAAGCATTGCCCTTTCTCTTTGGGAAATTTCTTCTCTGAGGTCTCCGCCACGCAGGCATCTATGTTGCGGATGCCCGAGTTGTGAAACTCTTGAGAACGGATAAGTACCTTGAACGGCCCATTACGCACCTCCGTTACGCTCTCAGCGGGTTTACCCCTGCACGACCCCAAGACGACTAACAGACAGCATACGCTAGAAATCCCTAGTAGTCGCTGCATTGTGCGTTGTAGCCCGCCGGTACGTTGACTGTGGCACTTGGGTCCATATTGTAGGGACCAACCCAATCTTTGGAAGGGTGAGTCACAAGGGAGTATGCACCAGCAGCTAACTCTGTTGCCCATAAGGGCACCCCCAGCTGTGCGGCGACTGCCCCGTACGCGAAGTTTCCGGCATCACCAAGAAAGACGTTTTTTGCACCTGGACCGCCAAACATTTTCCTAAAATTCGTTCCCGAGTACACTTGGGAGGCAATCGACAAGGGCCCCGGCCCTTGCCAGATGGGGCCTTCGGGACCCTCAATGAGCTGCCCCTGGCTGTTGATACTGTTGGAGAGGGCGGCCACTCGACTACCTATGGTAGAACCATCAGGAAGGATCGTATCGCAGGTTATAGGTTTTCTGTCGCAGAGACCAAGCGGATCAGTTACATTGACAGAGTTATTGTGAACGTAGGGATAGAAGTTGATGCCACCCCTAACCCTGATCGGGTCCTCACTGATGAACCTCCCAACCGTCGGATCGTAGTATCTGGCGCGGTAATAGTAGAGCGCGGTGTCGCTATCGAACTGGCGGGCGGTATAGCGAAACCAGTTGGTCGCGCTCCCCGTGGAACCCGTCAGAAAGCCGAACGAATCATAGGTATAGGTGGCGGCTACAGCTCCCGTGGGGTCGGTAAGCGAAGTGACGGAGCCCAGCCCATCGGCTTCATAGAAGAAAATCTTCGGCTGGCGCTGGCCAACCAGTGGCTCGTCCGTGCCCGATCCGTAGGTGTACCGTTCACCCAGCGTACCGTCGGCGTTCAACTCTTCCTCGATGTTACTGCCATCGTACACGTAGATGGTGGCAGCTCCCGCGGGCGACACTTTGCGAATGCGCCGCCCAAACGGATCGTAGGTGAAGCTGATCACGCCATTGGGCGCAGTCACGCTGGTCAGCCGGTTCTCGAAATCCCAGGCATAGCTGGTCGTCCCGCTGCCATTGGTCTTGCTCAACAGGCTGCCGTTGTTGTCGTAGGTGTACGGCACGCCTTCTCGGGTCAGCATCTCGTTCGAGCTATTGTACGTGTAAGGAGCGCCCGGCTGATAGGTCCGGTTGCCCACTGCGTCATAGGTGTAGCTTTCTGTCCGTTTCGTTCCTTGCATGACCTGCGTCAACTGGTAAATCGGATCGTAGCTGAAAGCCGAAGTCAGATTCGACGGCAGCACGGTCTTCGCGGTGCGATTTCCGGCCGCGTCATACAGATAGCTGACGCCATCGAGCGTGGCCGAACTCGCCTGGTGCAGGACTGAGAGTAGTCGCGATAAAGAGTCGTAGCTGTAGCTGGTATTCACGCCATTGGGACGAGTCAGGCTGGTCCGACGGCCCAGCGCATCATAGCCGAACGCAAATTGGCGGCTGGCGAAGTCGGTGAGGCTGGTCAAGCGATTCAGCGCGTCATAGTTGTAGGTCGTGGTGCCGCCCTGCGGGTTGGTGAGCGACACCCGGTTCGAGTCAGCGTCGTATGCGTAGCCGTTGGTGAGCGTCTGGCCCGACAGAAACGCGTACTGGGTCGTGGTGGACGTCAGCCGCCCCAAATTGTCGTACACGAACGAATAGGTCCCGCTCGAGTCCGTTACCTGCGTCAAGTGATTCAACACATCGTAACCGTACCTCACACTGGTGCTGTCTGGATAAGTCTTGCTCGTGAGCCGGTTCAAGAAGTCATACGCGTAATTGACCGTCTGGCCCTTGCGGTCGGTCTTGTTCAGCAGGTTTTCCACGGCGTCGTAAGTGTATCTCTCGCTGAGCGTAGAAGGGAACGTGACCTGAGTGACGTGCCCCATCGGGTCGTAGGTAAAACTGGTGGCCCGCCCGGCTGCGTCGGTGATGCTGACCAGTTCGTTCTCGGTGTTGTACTGGTAGGAGGTGACGTGGCCGGCCGCGTCCGTGACCGCCACCAATCGGTCAGCGTCATCATACTGGTAGGAAGCGGTCTTACCATTCGCGTCCGTGACCGAAGTGCGGCGGCCGCGGTAGTCGTAAGCGAAGCTGGTGTTGGTATTGTCCGGCGCATTGATTCGGGTCAGCCGATTCATCACGTCGTAGGTGTAACTGGTTGTCTGGTTTAACGCATCGGCTGAGGATAGGCGGTTGCCGCGCGCGTCATAGGTGAAGGCGGTGGTATTGCCCTGGGCATCGGTGATCGAAGCCACCAGGCCCGCCGGGGTATAGGTCATTGACGTACTGTTTCCGTTCGGATCGGTGACCTGGGTCAATTCCCCTTTGCCGTCATAGGCAAAAGCTGTCGTCGAGGCGGGGGAAGTTCCACCCGGCGAGGGCGTGGTGGTGGAGAGCAGATTACCGTTGGGGTCGTAATAGTTTGCCGTCGTGTTGCCTGCCGGATCAGTAGCGGACGTAACCTCCTGCAAGTTGTTGTAAGTGTATGTCCAGGTCACCGAGCCACCGGACGATGATCCGCCGGTGCTAAGGGCCGGCCTCGGAGAAAGCGCACGGCTCCTGACCGTAGGGGCTGTGGCCGAGGCTCCGCTGCTCTCGCTCGTGCAGAACCTGGCGGAATTGCCGCTTCCCGTGCAGAACGGGGAAGACGCGCTGCCGCCTCCGCCGGCAGAGGAGATTGTGGCGGTGCCACCCGAAGGAGCAAGCGGCCGACTCCCAGTCGGTCCGGTTTTAGCTAACCTGGCTATGTCAAAGACAATACCCCCAGGGCACGTGCTGCCGGGAGGCAACGTGGTCTTGGTCAGGATGTCGCCCGCACCATCGTAGGTGTAGCAGGTGAGATTACCCAGAGCATCGGTGGACGAGGTACGATTCCCATTGTTGTCATAAACGAACGAATTGTTGCCGCGCCCTCCGCAACTCGTGCAACCGGGTCCTGTAATCCCGTTGATCTCCATATGGCCGTTTATGTACTGCAAGTTGTACGTCGTAGTATTTCCCAATGAATCGTTGAGCTGCGTTCCCCCAGGCGTAGAGGGGAAATTAAGCGTTACGAGGTCGGCGCCGCCGGCGCGGGAAGAAGTTAGGCCCCGGTTGGCCGCGTCGTAAGTGTGGGATTCGAGCACCTTCCCTTGCCCGTCTGTGACGCTGGTGATCATGGAGCTTGAACCGTAGGCGAAATTCAGGGAGGAGCCGTCGGCATACGTTACCCGCAGCAGCCGGCTGCTCGAATCATAGACATAATTTGCGATCAGCCCTACTGCGTCTTGAACAGCGGTCGCCTGGTATGGATTGTTCGGGTCCCCATAGCTGAAGGTGATTGAACGTCCAGCGGCATCGGTTACTGTGCTGAGCCGATTGGAGCCGTCATAGGTGAGCGTGATCTGGTTCCCATTGCGATCGGCAGTGGCCAGGAGCCTGCCACCGGAGTTGAAGGTCCTCTGGGTGCCGTCCGGCAGCGTCAGGATGTACTGGTCCGGAACGTATGAGAGAGTGGCATAAAGGCTGTGCTGAGAGGTCAGATACCAGTTCGACGGCCCACCTTCGAAAAGCCAGGAGCTGCCGTCGCTGCGATAATACGTAATCGACCTGGTGTTCTGGAAGAATAGCTGCTCCTCGAAGTTAGACTGCCAACTGTGGCCGAAAAGGCCGGCTAGGGCCGGAGGCGCGAGGTTCTGCCATTTGCTGTTCCACGTGCGCGTGAGCTGCAGCCCGCCGCCTAGACCTGGAAGAGAGTAGTCTTTCTCCTGAATCCAAACATTGCCGGTGCTGACGTTAATGGGAGAGCCCACGTCCTTACACGGATCGTCATCACAAGTTCCCAGATCGCCCGGAGGCTGAACCGTCAACTGCGCGCTGCCGGTGAGGGGCGGTACTACGCCGCCTGAGCTGTCGAGCTCAGCCGAAATGGTCACCGGAAAAGTCGTGGTTACGTCCGATGCGGCCGAAAGCGTAATCTGAATGCTCGGCCCGCCAATCGCGGGCCAGTCATACGCCACATTCACCTCGGGGGTAGAGCTTTGCACCGAAAGCGACGGGAACCAAGTAGGTGAAGGGGGAGCATTGAAGGCAAGATATGCTCCAGTCGTAAGGCCGGGGTAGGCAATGATCTTGTTGTTGTCTACCCCCATTTGCATCGTCAAAGGAAGAAGATTGGTGAGCAGCGGGGCGCTCTGCTGTTGGTCGCCCGCCGCTGCGATGAAGTTCAGCGTCCAGGGTGTCACCTGAGCCACGGGAGGTGGAGAGTCGAATCCGTTGTAGTAACTCCCCGTTGTCGAAGTCAGGGTGAGGGCTAACACCGTCTGCGGCCCCTGCCCATAATCGCTGGTGACTGTGATCGTGCCCAGGCACGGGGCATTCCAATCCATTTGTATGTACCATGGAATCGCTTGTCCCCCGACGTAATCGGGGAACTGCGAGGCAGGCAGCCAAACGATTGCGTTGTAACTTGGCGGAGTGTTGCAGTCTTGTGCGTGGGCCTTGGGCGAAAGGACTCCTAAAAAGAGCAAGAAGACAACAATGAGTTCAAGCCAGGCGAAAGAAATCCGTCCCCCTGCCCGACGCTGGGGATACCCGACTGCCGGATCAGCAAATCGCCCCGAAAGAGGACCAACACCGCGCACAGTGCTTCTCCGCATTGCAACCTCCCGTTATCGGCTGGCGGTAAGCAAACCAAGCTTGCCTGCCCGATTCAGTTGAAGCTGAGGATGTCACTTGGGGGCTGAGGCTAGGGCAAGCCCGGAAAGGCCGATTAAGAAAACGCAACTGCGTTCCAAATTCGGAACAGGCCCAGGGCGGGCCTGTAGCGGGTCCAGCGTAAACCATTGAGTCGCCGTTCTCGGCGACCGCCGGATCTGCGCAGAGAACAAACAAACCTTATACCACGAGCTCGGCGAATACCTGCGGTCGATTTTGCTTTCGTTCCAAAAACCGTACAAGCTCGGTTTGAGCATAGAAGCGGCCCATCCTACTTGTCTGCCAGGCGCGCGTTCTCCGCCCGCTCGATGGCGACCAGCGCCACCCACTGCCCGTTGCGGCTCTCGTGGAAGATGACCCGCCCGCCGAGGATCTGCGCGGCCATCTCCGGAGGCATGTCGTGGTGGTATCCGAAGAAGCGCGTCTGCCAGCGCTGCCACCAGGGGAAGCCGCGCAGGATCAAGCCGTCGTGCGCCGGCTGGTACTGGGTGGAGAACAGCAGCGCTATATCGTAGTGCGATGTATCGCGCGCGGCGGCCAGCAGTTGCGGGGCGGAGAAATCCTGCAGCGCCACCACCGGAACCGCCGTCCGCGTGTAACCCAGGTAGGGATGCGAAAGCTCGTCGGTGGCGGGCCAGGCGGTCAGCACTCGCTCGCCGGCATGGTGCGCCGCTAGCAGCGAGGCCGCGCGCTGGTGCAGCAGGACGTAATCGCGGTAGGCGAGGTTGTCCTCGAGCGCGAAGGGATAGGGCGGGTTGACGAACCAGGCCAGCACGAATCCGGCGGCCACGATGCCCATGATCATCGGCCATTGCCGCATGCGCCTCCAGATGGTGGAGACACAGAGGATCACCACCAGCGGCAGACTGGTGAGCAGGCAGCGAGCCGGCGCCGCGGTCAGCGACCCCACGACGACTTGCGCGGCGATGACCACGGCGAAGATGGCTTGCACGTCGAGCGCGATGCGTTGGCGCGGCGTGTCGCCGTCCGGCTGCGCAGGGAAGGCCATCGCCATGGCCGCCGCCGCGGTCAGCAGAAACAGGTTCATGTAGGCGGTGATCTGCCACAGCCGCTTGCCCAGCGCCAGAACCATCCGCAGCGGATGGAGCGTGGCGCCGAATTCCGGATTGCCGAACACGTATCCGGACGCTGCCAGCGTGATCACCGGCGCCAGCGCCAAGAGACAACTGGCCAGCAGCCGCGCAGGCGGAGGCGCAAACCGGCTGGTGTGTCCGCGCCGGCGCTGCACCCACCACCACGACTCCCACAGACCGATGGCCACCGGCACCACCACGGCCGTCTCCTTGGCCAGCACCGCCAAACAGAAAATGACGGCCGACCCAGCGCGAGAATGTTCCACGTGGAACACTATAGCCCACAGTAATAGTGCGGCGGCGGCCAGGTCGGCGTGCGCCATCGAACTTTGCGCAAAGAATACCGGGTAGAGCGCCGTCATCGCGGTGGCGGCCACCGCCACCCGCAGATTGGCCACCTTCCTCGCCAGCCGGAACACCGCCAGCAGCGCGAAGGCCGCCACCAGCAGCATGGCCGTGCGTGCGACCGCCGGGGTGTAGCCGGAGAGCTTCCACCACAGCGCCAGCCAAGCCAGCGCCAGCGGCGGGTGCGCGTGGCTCGCGGTGGAGTGCGGAATCAGGCTGCCGGTGAGCAGCAGGTCGCGCGCCGCCGGGACGTCGTATCCGGCTTCGTCCCAGAAGTAGGGCAAGCGCAGCAGGGGCGCGTGCAGGATGAAGAGCGCGGTGAAGATCAGGGCGAAAATCAGGAGCGGATTGAGCCGCGGTCCCCGGATCACGCCGTGCAGTTCGCCCGGCTCCGCGCCTGCGTGTCTTCGTGGTGGAACCGCGGCGGCCATGCGGCGAGCGCTAGTTGATGGAGCCGCCGGCGGCCATGCGCGGATCCAGCTTGATCTCACCGAAGGTCTTTTCGTAGCTGGAGACGTTCTGCTGGAGGATGGTGAGCAGCGCCTTGGCCTGCTGCGGCGAGAAGTAGATGCCCTGGAAGTTCCTCACCTCGACCTCGCTCTGGCTCTGCTGCTGCAGGGTGCCGAAGACCAGGAAGAAGTCCCAGACGTTGACGCGAATCTGCACGCTGTTGGCATAGCTCTCGCGGTAGTCAGGGCTGTTGGTGAGCCGGATGTTGGGCTGCGCTGGCGTGGACATGATGAGTGCCTCGTTGGACCAGAGGAAGTGCACGGGAAGGATAAATGGCGGCGGGGCAGGGAGCAAGTTGAGGCGTTTTGCGGGCGTGAGTCTCGACCGGCTGATGATGTGGATCACCAGCCCGAGGGCATCTCCGTAAGGTCTTTCTTCCTCATGGGTTAATGGTGTAGTGTGTCTACGATCCCCAGTACATTAAATCAATGGCCACTGCACTGATGAAACCCGCCCTAAAGATCAAAACGCTCCTCGCGGAAGCTGCGGCATTCTCCACGGCGGAGAGCACTCATGCGGAACCAGCTCTATTCGGTGTGACGGACGGGAAGGCAGTGGGAACCTACTTAGAACACAAGTTCACCGCATACTTGATGGACAAATATTCCTTCGCGGGCGGCAACTCGGCTTCTGGCATCGACATCCCGAGTCTCAATGTCGATATCAAGGTAACGAGTATCAAGCAGCCGCAGTCCTCCTGCCCGTTCAAGTCGGCGCGGCAGAAGATCTACGGTCTCGGCTACAGTCTGATCGTCTTTGTGTATGAGAAGACCGACGATGCCGCCCATCGAACTGGCCGCCTCGACATAAAGCACACGATTTTTGTCGAGAAAAAGTTCACGGGCGACTACCAGATGACGAGGGGGTTACGCGAGATCATGGAGCGGGACGGGAACGCGGAGGACCTGGTTGCCTTCATACGGGACCACAATCTTCCCGTCGATGACATTGAAGCCCACAGTATCGCGGAGCGGCTTCTCCGCGAGAAGCCGGAACAGGGATACTTGACGATCTCAAACGCCCTTCAGTGGCGGCTTCAGTATGGCCGCGTGATACAGCAGGCCGGGACGGTTTCCGGCATTAAACGGATTACGTGATGAGGAAAGTCAAGCAGGTAAAAACCAGAGCGGTTACGGAGTTTGGGGACTTCCAGACTCCTCCGGCGCTTGCGCTCGCTGCTACAACAATCCTGTACCGCCTTGGCATCCGGCCGCGTTCGATCCTCGAACCGACGTGTGGCCGGGGAGCGTTTGTGTCGGCCGCTGCCGCCACCTTCCCGGAGGCCGAATCGATCATCGGCATCGACATCAACCAGGATCACCTGCGCTCCGCCCAAACCGACGGGGATCAACCTAGCTGCCGTATCAAATTGCGGCAGGGAGATTTCTTCAAACTTGATTGGGTAAGCGTCGTCACCAAGGCCGGAGGGCCGTGGCTGATCGTCGGGAATCCTCCGTGGGTCACAAGTGCGAATCTTGGCGCTATCGAAAGCGACAACCTGCCAGAAAAGTCTAACTTTCACGGGCGAGATGGTATTGAAGCCATCACTGGTAAAAGCAACTTCGACATCTCCGAATGGATGCTCCTACGCTACCTCCACTGGCTGGAAGGCAGCGCTGGCACCATTGCCGTGCTCTGCAAGAGAACCGTCGCGCGCAAGATTTTGCTGCACATCTGGATGAAGAACAACGCGCTACGCTCCGCGCGCATTTACAAAATTGATGCACTCAGCCATTTTGGGGCCGCAGTCGACGCCTGCTTCTTCGTCCTTGAAATCGACCCCGATGCTCATGCGCTTGGGTGTGATATCTACGATGCTCTCGACGCGGAAGTCCCCTCGCACACGTTCGGGTTCCTCGACGGCCACATTATCCGTGACGTGGCGGTATTCAACCGACACCGCGACCTTCTAGGGCCCGAGAATAGTTATGTTTGGCGCTCCGGCGTCAAACATGACTGCTCCAAGGTAATGGAACTAGCGACAACCCCAGATGGCTATCAAAACGGGTTAGGTGAGACCGTCATTCTGGAGGATGCCTTCCTGTTCCCGATGCTCAAGAGTTCCGATATTAGCAACGGGCGCATCCACCGCCGGGGTGTGATGGTGGTCACGCAAAGGTTTGTCGGGGAGGATACGGGCCATATTGAGATCAAAGCCCCCAAGACCTGGGATTATCTGAAGCGGCACGCCGAGCTGCTGGATAAGCGCGGAAGCATCATCTACAAGAACAAACCCGCATTCTCTATCTTTGGGGTAGGACCATACAGCTTCGCGCCGTGGAAGGTGGCAATCTCAGGGTTCTACAAAAAGCTACACTTCGTGAAGATTGGACCTGTCGATGGGAAACCAGTCGTATTGGACGACACGATTTATTTTTTGCCGTGCTGGTCGGAAAAGGAAGCCTGTTTCGTCGAAGGCTTGCTCCACTCGGAGGCAGCGGAAGCATTCCTTAATTCGATGATCCATTGGGACGAAAAACGCCCCATCACGGTCGAAATCCTGAAGCGCCTCAGCATTCGTAAACTCGCGGCAATGCTCGGCCGTGAGCAAGACTACTTCCGTTTCACCGACAGCAAAGATCTGCCGCTGCTCGCGGTCTAACGGGTGGCTCAGGGAAGCGCGACTTCCCGAATCTTGGGTGCCCCAGACAAGCGCCAGCCTGTCTGGGAATGAATACCTGGGTACGAGCAAGGAATCCCATACAAGTGAAGGGGCACGCCTGAAAGGCGTGCCCCTTCACTTGTGTCGGGCGGGCCAAAGCCCGCTTTTGTTGGTGCCGGGAACAGGACTTGAACCTGCACGCCCTCTCGGGCACATGGTCCTAAGCCATGCGCGTCTGCCAGTTCCGCCATCCCGGCCCGTGTTCGCAGCCTGCCTGAGATTGTAACCGAGGGAGGCTCTGCCCGCCCATGGGCTCGCGCCCTTGAGTGTACGGCCGGATTCGGCGCGGAGCCAGGCGTTCGTACTCACCACGTTCTCCGCATTTTATAATCACCTCTGGCGGTGACCATGGTCACTGCGACTCCTGCTCGCCTTGAATACGGTTCGCGCTGTACAGCGCACTGCGAGGTCCGGAGATGAAAGCTGGCTTCACGAACTGTTACCAGGACACGGAACGCGCCGAGGCCTACTCCAAGCTGGAGTTCGCCCGCACCTACTATCTCGCCTACAGGGATTTGCCTGAGATCTTCCGCGAACACGTCCGAGGCAGGGCCGCGATTGACTTTGGTTGTGGCGCCGGGCGCTCGACGAGGTTCCTGCGCAAGTGCGGATTCGACGCTGTGGGTATCGACATCTCGGAGCAAATGACAGCCAAAGCCAGGAAGCTGGACCCGGGTGGCGATTACCGTCTCATCCAGGATGGCGATTTCAGCCAGTTCAACGCCGCCGACTGCAGCCTGGTGTTGTGCGCCTTCACCTTCGACAACATCGCCATGGGGAAAAAGATCGCTCTGTTCCGGGGACTCGGGCGCCTGCTCAACCGCCAGGGGCGCATCGTCAACCTCGTCTCCTCGCCGGAGATCTATGTGAACGAATGGGCGTCGTTTTCCACCCAGGACTTTCCGGAGAACCGATTCGCCCGCAGCGGAGATGTGGTGAGGATCATTACCACCGATTGCGAGGACCGCAGGCCGGTGGAGGATATCATCTGCACGGATGAGGCCTATCAAGAGATTTACCGGGAGGCGGGGCTGCAGTCCGTGGCCGCTTACAAACCCTTGGCGACAGGCAGTGAGCCGTACGAATGGGTGAGCGAAACCAGAATCGCGCCCTGGGTTGTCTACGTGCTGAGAAGTGTGTAGCGAGTGAAGGCGTTGAAGGGCCTGGTCACGGCACCGACAGCCTGAGATGATTAAGTTTTTGTGCATCGTTCCACCCGCGTCTGAATCGACCATTAGTGCACGTACTCGATTTAGGTGTCTCTGAAGGCCGCACGCGAGTTCGAGGGCCGCGCCGCGCGATTCGATGCGAAAGAGGACATCGAGTGGTACGACGTGCCCAGGTCTGCCTCGGGCTCCCTCGGTAAGCGGATTCTTCGCGAATACGAACTCATTTTCCGGGGACTCTGCACGAAGTGCGCTCCGCGACACGCTTCCCGTTAAGTGTCGCAGGCGCGTGGATACGCGATGAATGGCACGCGTCGGCAAAGCGCGGCCGGCGATTGCGCGAATGGGAAAGCCAGGATGGTTTTGTATTTCATCGCAGTGTTTTTGGGCTAGTGCGAAGGAGGATGAACTCATGGAAAAAGAACTCGCCAAGCAGGAGCAAAACTTGTCAACCGAATCCAAGTGCCCGGTAATGGGCGGCGCTCGCATACATAGGGCCGCGACGAATGCGGACTGGTGGCCGAATCAGCTGAACCTGAAAATCCTGCACCAGCACTCCCCCCTCTCCGATCCTATGGACAAGGAGTTCAACTACGCGGAAGAATTCAAGAGCCTCGGCCTGAATGCCGTGGTCAAGGACCTGCATGCCTTGATGACGGACTCGCAGGATTGGTGGCCGGCCGACTTTGGCCACTATGGGCCACTTTTCATTCGTATGGCGTGGCACAGCGCAGGCACGTACCGCATCGGCGACGGCCGCGGCGGCGCCGGAGCTGGCCAGCAGCGCTTCGCGCCCCTCAATAGCTGGCCGGACAACGTGAACCTCGATAAGGCGCGCCGGTTGCTCTGGCCGATCAAGCAGAAGTATGGCCGGAAAATCTCCTGGGCCGACCTGATGATTCTCGCCGGCAACGTCGCCCTCGAGTCGATGGGCTTTAAGACGTTCGGTTTTGGCGGCGGGCGCGAGGACGTGTGGGAGCCCGAAGAGGACATTTTCTGGGGACCTGAGGGCAAGTGGCTGGCGGACGAGCGCTA
>Ga0209517_10008248_pt1 | contig 12241 bp, 13 predicted proteins | sample PeaSoiMetSII2010_FD_187695 | JGI IMG/M metagenome (GOLD analysis project Ga0209517, IMG submission 187695) | Peat soil microbial communities from Weissenstadt, Germany - SII-2010 (SPAdes) (version 2) | ecosystem: Environmental > Terrestrial > Soil > Wetlands > Peat | place: Germany...
CCGAATAGCTCTGTCCCTGCCGCCAGGCCATCGCTGTCCCCCACATCTTGCGGTCGGACCAGCGAATCACACTTTACCTGGTCTAGAAACCCCTTTCAGCGATTCCAGCCAATGCGGCTATGCTCTAGCACCGAAACGCAGCGGCTTATCCCTCATTCATTTGAGCGAAAAGGGGGTTGTCGGCATATGACCTAGATCAACTGGGCTATCGGTTCCCCGGCGTACTGTACCGAGTGCGATGAACGGGACCAGTCGATGTCCCCGGTAGCGCGGCCCTTCCGAATCGCTGACACCATCGACGCGTACGCATTTGACACAGCGTTCCCCCAGCGAAAGAAGGGTGCCAACTTTGGCCACTGGCCCACCCAGCAGTGTCCGGAAAACTATTCGGATTACCATTATCGTCACCGGCATCGTAATCGTGGCGATGTGGGCTGCCGCCGTCGTATCGATCACAGTCGCAAGACACGCGGCGATGGAGCACGCCCGGCTCGAAGGGCGCAACCTTGCCGCCGCCTTCGCCGACGAAGTAGACCACACGATCGCCAATGTCGCCGCGAGCATGGACATCGTTGCTCAGCGGTGGCGAGCCGATCCCGACCGACGACCCGATATTTATGCATGGGCACACGAAATTCCCGTCTTGGCAGGGGCAACGATCCAAGGTGCTCTGATCGGCCCCGACGGCTGGGTGATCTCATCGACATGGGATGCTAATCTGAAGCCCCTGGATTTGAGCGACCGCGAACATTTTCGGGTTCATCTCGACGGTAAGTTCAAAGGAATATTCATTAGCAAACCGGTAGTCGGTCGGGCCACGGGTAAGACCACCATACAGGTGACTCGCAGGGTTGACTCGGCCGACGGCCGGTTTCTTGGCGTCGTCATCTTTTCGCTGTCCCCTGCATCTCTAACCAAATTCAACACCTCGGTCGATCTCGGGCCGCATGGCGTCATGGTGCTCGCGGGGTTCGACAACATTGTGCGAGCCCGATTCACGTACGCGCGCCCCGACGGGCTCGACGGCGTTGGAGAGCCACTTCCTGCCGACGCCCGTCCGCAAACCGCCGATCCAAACGCTCAAGGCTCTTATATTCAGTCAAGCACCATCGATCACGTTCCGCGCTTGTTCAGCTATCGCCACGTCGGCGAATACCCGGTCTTCGCCATGGTCGGCCTGGACCTGGATTGGTTACTTGCCGCTTGGCGTTCGCTTACGGCGGTGATCGTCGCTATGGCGCTTTCTGCAACCGTCCTGCTGACCGGTCTCGCGGTTTACCTGATCCGCCAGAGTTATCGTGACGTGCGCGCGGCCCGATTAAAGACGGTGGAGATCACCCATTCGGCCGAGCACGACTTTCTGACGGGTTTACCCAACCGCATGCTGCTCTACGACCGGGTGGGTCAGGCGATTGCCTTGGCGCAGCGTCATAAAAAACATGCCGCGGTGCTGTTCTTGGACTTGGACGGTTTCAAACACATCAACGATTCCCTTGGACATGGGGTCGGTGACAGACTTCTCCAATCGATCGCAAAACGCCTGGTCGCTTGCGTACGCGGTTCGGACACGGTCTGCCGGCAGGGCGGCGACGAATTCGTCGTGCTGCTTTCCGAAGTGGAAGAATCAGAAGATGCCGCCATCGCGGCCGGAAGAATCGTGCAGGCGTTGGCGGGTACTCATTCAATCGACCAGCATGATGTTCACGTCGATGTTGCCACTGCCGCCGGACGAATGCTGCAGGCGGTGGCGGAGCCCCATTCCGTCGACCACCACGATCTCCACGTCACTGCCAGCATCGGCGTCAGCGTTTATCCGGACGACGGCCTGGATGCGGAGACGCTGATCAAGAACGCCGATACCGCGATGTACCAGGCAAAGGAAAGCGGCCGTCACAGCTATCGTTTTTTTGAGCCGGACATGAACGTCCGCGCCGTGGAACGGCAATCCATCGAGGAAGATCTTCGGCGCGCCTTGGAACGGCAGGAATTCGCGCTGCACTACCAGCCGATAATCGATCTGACAACCGGGGAGATCATCGGGGCCGAAGCCCTGATCCGCTGGATGCATCCGACGCGGGGAATGATCTCGCCGCTGCAGTTCATCCCGGTCGCGGAAGATTGCGGCCTGATTGTGCCGATCGGCGCCTGGGTCCTTCGCGAAGCGTGCGCGCAGGCCAAAACCTGGATCGATGCCGGACTGCCGAAAATGTTCATCTCGGTAAACGCCTCCGCGATTGAACTCCGCAGTGAGACTTTTCTGAAGAATCTATTTGCTACCCTAAGCGAAACCGGTCTGGAACCGACATCGCTCGTCTTGGAACTGACCGAGAGCGTGCTGATGAAACATGCCGAGGCCGCCGCATCCATCCTCAAGGCCCTGCGCGAAAGAGGGGTGAAGGTGGCGTTGGACGACTTCGGCACGGGCTATTCCAGCTTGAGCTATCTGCGAAAGTTCCCGCTCGATACCATCAAAATCGATCAGTCGTTCGTCCGCCAGATCGGCACCGCCGACGAGGATACTGCTATTGTCACGGCAGTGATCGCCATGGCCCGGAGCCTGAAGCGGCGGGTCATCGCGGAGGGCGTGGAAACGTTAGAGGAGCTGACATTTCTCCGGGCTCACCACTGTGACGCGGCGCAAGGATACTATTTCAGCCGTCCGGTGGTTCCAGAACAGTTCGCGAAATTGCTTATAACCGGCGTACCAGAAGCAGATTGCATTTCGCGCGCGGTGGTAGCCGGAGCGTCATGATCCCGCTGAGAGCCGCCGATTGGGCAGCGCGCGTGTGAGCGATCCCGCTATGGCAAAGAAGAACCGTAAGACCGGCTGACGTCGCTTTCGGCGCGAAGGCGTCGTCGGTGGCGCAGTGGGGAGGTTCAGCGTACCACCCAGCTCGCTTCAGCGCATCGCGTCAACGACGTGTGTTGCTAGAAAATTGTATTGACAAATTTGCATTTTAGCGCGACGTTGACCATCTCCTTTCAAACCTGAACGACGCGATGAGTGTGCATTGCGGATATCTCTCGAACGGCCCCGGAGGCCCGCATCTGGCGCTCCCAATGCTGATTGAACAGCGAGAACAGCGGTCCTTTCCCGCTGATCCGGCGCTGTTATACCGCTGTTTCTTTGCTGTTATGGACGCTGTCGTTTCGCTGTTTTTCGGCGCTCGTAGGAAGACTAAAGTACTAAATTACAATAGCTTATGCGGTACTTCTAGTTTTCAATTTCGGTTATCGGCGGAAATCCACCGCGTTCGTATTGGCGCCGCACAGCAGTACCGCAACCCGTTCGTCCTTGGCCGGGCGATAGCGCCCGGAGAGCAGCGCCGCCAGTGCCGCCGCCCCGCCCGGCTCGGCGGCGATACGCAGCACGTCCCACAGAAGGCGTTGCGCATCGCGAATTGCGTCATCGCTAACGAGCACCGCGTCGGCGACATAATGTTGTGCGATTGGGAACATCAATTCCCCAACCCGGCGTGGCGCCAGCGAGTCAGCGGCGATCCCGCCCGCGGGGGCATCGACCGGGCGTCCGGCTTTGAGCGCATCGTAGAGGGTCGGCGCCGCTTCCGGCTCGACCGACACGACCCGCGTGCGCCCCTCGTACCACGCGGCGATGCCACCGATCAGCCCGCCGCCGCCGGTCGCAACCAGCAGCGTGTCGATCTCCGGCCGATCCGCCTCGAGCTCCAGCCCGACCGAGCCCTGGCCGAGCAGGGTCTCGGGCTGGTCGTAGGCATGCACCGGCAATGCACCGGTCGCGGCGACGCGCGCTTCGCTTGCCGCCAGCGCTTCGGCATAGACCTCGCCGGTCACCACCAATTCGGCGCCATAAGCGCGGATGCGGTCGAGCTTGGCCAGCGAGGTCACTTTCGGCACGAAGATCGCTGCCTTGATCCCGAGCCGCATCGCGGCGAAGGCGACCGCCGCGCCGTGATTGCCGCCCGATGCCGCGACTACCCCCGCCGCCGGAGCTTTGCGGGTCAGCAGATTGGCGAACGCGCCGCGCGGCTTGAACGAGCCGGTGTGCTGGAGAAATTCGAGCTTGAACGCCAGTGGCTGCGGCTCCAGCCCGAAATCAGCGGCATCGACGGTGATCACCGGCGTGTGCCGCACATGAGGCCGGATCAGCCGCTCGGTGGCGGCGATGGCATTTCGATTGATGGCTTGCATTGTGCGGTCACGATGGCATATCTAAGGGAATTAGCCAATTCCCTAAATGCCTATCGCCGCCACCCTTCGCGCCTTTGCCAACGAGCGCCGTCTGCAGATCCTCGATTGGCTCAAGGACCCGCGCGCGCATTTCCGCGAGCAGGTCGATGGCGATCTCGTCGAGGACGGCGTCTGCGGGCTGCTGATCGCCGAGAAGCTCGGCATCAGCCAACCGACCGTGACCGAACACATGAAGCTCCTGGTCGATATCGGCGCGGTGCGCGCCAGGCGCATCAAGCAGTGGACCTTTTACAAGCGCGACGAGGAACGCATCCGCGCGCTCAAGGCGGCGATCGACGCGGAAGTGTGATCAGCCAGCGGCGTCCGCCTTGGCCAAGGGGAACCGCCGATCGATCCATTCCCGCGCCTCGGCCAGTGCCTTCGCCAGCGGCTCGGGGCCGCGGGTTAGCGCCTGCATAGGGATGAACTCGACCCGGGGCATGCCGATCGTCTCGAAAATCGCGCGCAGATAGGGGGTTAGGAAATCGGGCTGATAGGCCGGCGTGCCGCCGATATAACCGCCATGCGCGCTGACCACGATGACCGGAATGTCGTGCAGGAGGCCGATTTTGCCCTCCGGCGTCGAGCGAAACGTCCGGCGGATGCGGACGATATGATCGATCCAGGCTTTAAGCGTCGAGGGCACGGTGAAATTGTTCATCGGCGTGCCGATCACCACCCAATCGGCTGCTTCCAGCTCGCCGATAAAGCGTTCGGACAGCGCGAAATCCGGATGCTCGGGGCCGATCTCGGGCGACAGGATCGCGTTGTAGAGCGCGAGGTCGGGATGCGGGGGCGGGTCGGCGGCAAGATCGCGGTCGATGACCCGCGCTCCGGAGTGGAGAGCCTGGAGCCGTGTGGTCATCTCGCGGGCAATCAGCCGGCTCACCGAATTCGGACGCGGGCTGACGAGGATTTGCAGGATCGTGGTCATCAGGCGATGGTATCGCTATATCCTATAAACGCCAACGGCGGCCCGGTTGCGGAGCCCACACTGCCTCCATTAGAACGAGACGCAGTTTTGTGGAGCAATCGTAATGACCGATGCATCGCCGGCCGACGCGACCCTCGACGCGACCGGGCTCCTGTGTCCGCTGCCGGTGCTGAAGGCGCGGCGGGCGCTTAGGGACGTGCCGGCCGGCGGCGTTCTCGAAGTACTCGCCACCGACCCCGGCGCGGTCAAGGATTTCGAGCATTTCTGCCGGACCACCGGCTGCGAGCTGTTGGCGGCGGGTGAGGAGGCCGGTGGTGTACTGCGTTTCCGGCTAAAGAAACCGGGTTAGGTTGGGAGGCTCACATGGCGGCGCTGATCACCACACCGCGGCTCTTGTCGATCGGCGGCGGCGCACTCGCCGAATTGCCGGCGCTGATGGCTCGACTCGGGCTCACGCACCCGCTGATCGTGACCGACCCGTTCATCGCCAAGAGCGGCATCCTCGATCGCGCAACCGGCCTGCTCGACGGCGCTGGGATTGCGTGGGCGGTGTTCCAGGACACCGTCTCCGACCCGACCACCGAGGTGATCGCCATCGGGGTCGAGCAGCTGCGCGAGGCTTCTTATGACAGCCTCATCGCGATCGGTGGCGGCAGCCCGATCGACACCGCCAAGGGCATGTCGGTGCTCCACACCAATGGCGGGCAGATGCGCGACTACAAGGTGCCGAACGACATCCCCAAGATCGGCCTGCCGATCATCGCGATCCCAACGACTGCCGGCACCGGCTCGGAGGTGACGCGCTTCACCGTCATCACCGACACCGAGACCGACGAGAAGATGCTCGTCGCCGGGCTCGGCTGCTGCCCGACCGCCGCCATCGTCGACTTCGAACTGACCCTGACGATGCCGCTGCGGCTCACCGCCGATACCGGAATCGACAGCCTGACGCACGCGATCGAGGCCTATGTGTCGAAGCGCGCCAACCCCTACACCGACGGGCTGGCGAGGAACGCGATGGGCCTTATCGCCAAGAACATCCGCACCGCCTGCGGCGACCCGCAGAACCGCGCGGCGCGCGAGGCGATGATGCTCGGCGCGACCACTGCGGGGATGGCGTTCTCCAACGCCAGCGTCGCGCTGGTGCACGGGATGAGCCGGCCGATCGGCGCCTTCTTTCATGTGCCGCACGGCCTCTCGAACGCGATGCTGCTGCCCGAGATCACCGCGTTCTCGGCGCCCGCCGCGCTCGACTGCTACGCCGATTGCGCCCGGGCGATGGGCGTCGCTGAGGAAGGCGAGGGGTCGCAGGCTGCGGTGGCGCGTCTTCTCGACGCGCTGCGCGGCCTCAACGCCGACCTCAAGGTGCCGAGCCCCAAGGATTACGGCATCGCCAAGGACCGCTACGACGAGTTGCTGCCGACGATGGCGAGCCAGGCGCTGGCGTCAGGCTCGCCGGCCAACAATCCGCGCGTGCCGTCAAACGACGAGATTATAGAGCTGTATCAGAGGGTTTACCAATGAAGTGTAACACGATCTATGTACGGTAAATTAGATACGAATACTAGATTTTGTGATCGGTAATTGATTACTTTGCCGATGGTGATAAGCATATCGCCCGCATGAATGCAGAGTGTTAATCATGCTCAAAACAACTTCTGAAGGTCAGACGTTTCCTCATCGGTTCTTATGGGGAGTCGTCGAAGAACAAGCCCAACTCGCAAATGCGCGCGAGCGGGAGTGGTCTAGGCCTGCTCTAGTAGCAATGGTGTTCGGGTTTCTTACCGTCGAGGCTTACCTGAATTTTGTAGGCGAGCGCCTTGCGCCGGGCATATGGCAGGATGAACGAAATTACTTTCGTCGCGAGCCATTTCGCGGTTGGGATGGGAAGCTCCGCAAGGTAATGGAACTCGTTGAGATGCCGTGGCCCGCCACGATCACGCGTCCTCTTAAGACTATTCTGGAGCTTCGGGAGTTACGAGATCGCATCGCGCACCCTAAGCCGGAGAAATTAACGAGTGAAATTCTTCATGAAGAGGGAACGCCAGCTCCATTCCTAGATTTCACTCTGCGGGCCAAATTCACGCCTAAAGACAAGCTGGCGAGGGCAGTGCACGACGTGGAGGAGTTTCTTAATCACGTCCACTGCCTTGCTGCACCCAAGGTCAATGACATCTGGTTTGGGAGTGAGGCCTTGAGAGGACCAGACGAGCATAGCTGGGGATCAACTTCGCTACTCTAGCGTTAATCCAGCTTCACCTGGATATCCCCGCCCTCGACGCGTGCCGGATAGGTCTTGAGGTCATCGACGCAGGGTGGGGCGGTGGCCTTGCCGGTCTTGATGTCGAAGCGGCCGGCATGCAGCGGACATTCGATCTCGTCCCTCTCCATCCAGCCGTCCGACAATTTGGCATAAGCGTGGGTGCAGATGTCGTCGGAGGCGAAGACCTCGCCATCCATCTCGTAGAGCGCGATCTCGCGGCCCGCGACCATGACCCCGATCACCTCGCCGTCGCGGAGCGCGCTACGCTCGGCGGCCTTGACCCATCCCTCTGAGCTCATGGCGATATTCCTCAGCTCGACCCGCCGTCGCGTCCGGCGAGATTAGGCTGAGATGATACAGGCTTCAGCCGCGAGAGGCGACCGAAGGCGGCTGGCGGCGCAGGAAGGCCGGCAGATGGTCGCCAAAGCCCGATGCGGTCGGGCGCGCATCATCTTCGCGGTCGCGCTCCGCAGGCCGCGAGGGGCGACGATCGCGTTTCGGGAACGGTGTGACATTGCCGTCCTTCGGGGCGGCTTGCGGCGTCTCGCGCGCGATTTCCCGCGGTTCGTCCTTGCGCGTCTGACGCGGCGCGTCCTCGCGGCGCTTCGCCGCCGGCTTTGCGGTGCGGCCGCGCGCGGGGCGGCGTCCGCGACCGCGTTCGCCCTCGAAATCGAGCTCGGCGGTTTCGATCCCGGGGATCGTTACCACCGGGATGTCGCGGCTGATGAGCTTCTGGATCGCCGCAACCGACTTGCCGTCCTCGGGCGCGGCGAGGGTGAAGGAGCGGCCCTCGCGCCCGGCCCGGCCGGTGCGGCCGATGCGGTGGACGTAATCCTCGGCGTGATAGGGGACGTCAAAGCAGAAGACGTGAGAGAGACCCTGGATATCGAGCCCGCGCGCCGCGACGTCGCTGCACACGAGGAGCCTGATCTCGTTGTTCTTGAACCGCTCCAGCGTCTCGGTACGCTTTGATTGGACCATGTCGCCGTGCAGCGCGGCGGCATCGAACCCGTGTCGGCTCAGCGATTTGTGGAGAATATCGACGTCGCGCTTGCGGTTGCAGAAGATCAGCGCGTTCTTGACGTCCTCGGATTTGATCAGCCGGCGCAGCGCCTCGCGCTTGTCCTCGGGGTGCAGCACAATTATCGACTGAGCCACAGTCTCGGCGGGCGAGGCCGGCGGCGACACCGAAATCTCGACCGGCAGGTTGAGGAAGGCGTCGGCGAGGCGGCGGATTTCCGCCGGCATCGTCGCCGAGAAGAACAGAGTCTGCCGCGACTTCGGTAAGAGGCCGACAATGCGCTCGACATCGGGGATGAAACCCATGTCGAGCATGCGGTCGGCCTCGTCGATGACGAGGATGCGCACATCGGTCAGCAGGATCTTGCCGCGCTCGAACAGATCGAGCAGGCGGCCGGGTGTCGCGATCAGCACATCGACGCCGCGGTCGAGCTTGCGCAATTGGTCGGCAAAGCTCTCGCCGCCGATGAGGAGCGCCGTCGTCAGCTTGTGATGCTTGCCGTAGACCTCGAAAGCGACCTCGACCTGGGTCGCCAGCTCGCGGGTCGGTTCGAGGATCAGCGAGCGCGGCATCCGCGCCCGAGAGCGCCCGGCGGTCAGCTTGTCGATCATCGGCAGCGCGAAGCTGGCGGTCTTGCCGGTCCCGGTCTGCGCACAGCCGAGCACGTCCCGGCCGGCGGTCACGAAGGGGATGGCTTGCTGTTGGATCGGCGTGGGGGTTGTATAGCCGGCGTCTGAAACTGCCCGAAGAAGTTCAGGCGATAGTCCAAGTTCCGAAAAGTCCATTGAGAAGTGTTTGCCTTACATAAGAATTCAGCGGTAGTCCGCTGTGTCTTTAATTGGGGAGAGGCGGCAAAAAGTCAATCGATTTCACGGCTTTTAGCCATGCTTCTCCGGCAATGCCGAGCGTCACTTGCGAGAAATGACAGTTTAGCGACGGCGAAACTGCGGACGCGCCATCGGCGGCGGCGCGGCGCTGTCTTTGTGGCGGAAATTGATCCGGCCTTTGGTCAGATCGTACGGCGTCATCTCGACGGTGACGCGGTCGCCGGCGAGAATGCGGATGCGGTTCTTCTTCATCCGGCCGGATGAGTAGGCGAGGGTCTCGTGCCCGTTATCGAGACGGACGCGGAATCGCGCATCGGGCAACAGCTCCATCACGGAGCCTTCGAATTCGATCAGTTCTTCCTTAGCCAAAAGCTTCTCCTCTCATCGTTTCGAAAAAAGGGGGGACGCCGGGGCGTCCCCCGATCTCGTGTCGCCGGCTTATTCCGCTTTCAGGTTCACCGCAGAGACGCGGCCTCGCTGGCCCTGCTCGAGGTCGTAACTCAAGGTCTGGCCCTCCTGCAAGCCGTCCATGCCGGCGCGCTCGACGGCCGTGATATGCACGAACACGTCAGCTCCGCCGTTGGTCGGTTGGATGAAGCCATAACCCTTCTGCGAATTGAACCATTTGACTTTACCGCTGGCCATAACCCGTAGCTCCTCATAGACACGGCACCGCCGCGCCAAGGGCGCGACGCGTCAGACATCGAAAGGGTCGGAGGACGAAACCGGCGCTCGGGACGAGCAAGGCAAGTCAGCCGAACCCACCCGGGCCGACGCGCAGTACGTGGGGGCTCAGGGCGAATGTGCAAGGTGCGCCATCGCGGGGCGTGTGCGCGACCCGGCGAAACCGCGCGGTACGACCCGGTCTGTATCCGAGACGGATTGACCGGCCGGTTCGCCAAAAACGAAACGATACCGTAGTGTAAACCCTGATATTGCTGGAAATTAACAGGCGCCAATCCCCTTGCGGCGCCCCGATTCTCGGCGCCGGGGCGAGGCTACAATCACAATAATAAAATATGATTGTGGCGATTCTACGGGCGCACAAGGGGGGCTGCTTTGCGCCGTAAGCAGCCATTGTCGCCGGACGGATTGGACCCCTAGGCTCCACTTCCGGGAGCGGACTTTGAGCGATCTCGATTATGCCGCGACAGGGGAGCTAACCGAGACCCGCGTCGCCAATCAGGATTAAGGTCGGCGCCGTCATGCTTGCCGCAGGGAAGCCGCAGAGGGGGTAATAGACGATTGCGGCGCGAAACCGTTCTGCGAAGTCTCGCGCAGCCATGTCCCTCTCGACAGCATAAAGCGCGGCATAACCGCCAAGCGATTCGCCGAGAACAGCCACCCGGACTAGCTGGTCCAGGCACGCATAAGTTTCCATCTTCCGAAAACATACGCTTAAAAAGCTGTCGCCCCGACTGTACGGTAATGTCGATTACCGACAAAATCTCGCGAACGAGTCCACAATGAACCCTGGTGGGGGCTAACCAAAGCTCGTCAACACTATTCGCGATAGGTCTCGGGGCAAGCCGCGCGCACTTGCGGATCGGTGACACCTAAGAGGAGAAGGGCTGAAGAACCGTTGTGGCTCGATTGAAAGTCATTTCAGGGGCTCTGGCTCGAGCGAGGCGGCGCGTAATCCTAAAGGTCGCACGCGGACGGTCGATTAGGTCCAGCGGGCCTCTCACTTTCGAATATGGAAATTGCGGTGCTGTTGTGCTGCAAAATGTCAACGTGAACCAGATCCGCGACTGCGTCATCGAATGCGACTGTGGCGCGTTCAGCGAGCTCGCAGAGGTGCGGTGAATATCCACAATCGGCTCTTGCTCGCCCTGCCGCCCGCCGATCTCCAGCGGCTTCTGCCGGAGCTTGAACAAATTCGCTGCGACCGGGGCCAGGTCCTGATGGACGCCGACAGTCCGCTCGACCACGTGTTCTTCCCCGACAGCGGTGTCGTCTCGGTGGTGGCGGTCTATGCCGACGGCAGCATCATCGAGGCGGCGACGATCGGCAGGGAGGGCTGCACTTCGGTGCAAGTGATCTTCGGTGCCACCAGCTCGTCCGTCCGGCTTCTCGTTCAGATCCCGGGGGGCGCGACGAGGATGTCGCGCGCGGCGTTCACCCGCGCCATGGAGACGACGCCGTCCTTTCAGGGTCTCATGTACGCCTACGCCCAAGCCTTTCTGGAACAGCTCCTGGCGTCGGTCGCGTGCAATGGCGCGCACAGCCTCAAGCAGCGGCTGGCGCGTTGGCTGCTGATGATGCGCGACCGCGGCGACAACGACGTATTGCGGATCAGTCAAGCGCTGCTCGCGGAAATGTTGGGTGTCCAAAGGCCGACCATTACGAATGCTGCCCGAGAGCTGGAACGTGCCGGCTTGATCGTGCGCGGCCGGCGGCAAGCCACGTTGCTCGATCGACCGGGCCTCGTAGCGGCATCCTGCGAATGCTATCTGCTGGTCCGGGCGCGCATCAGCTTCCATCTGCCCAAAACATACGCTTAAAAAGCTATCGCCCCGACTGAACGGTAATGTCGATTACCGACAAAATCCCGTGAACGAGTCCACAATGAACCCTAGTGGGGGCTAACCAAAGCTCGTCAGAACGCTATTCGCGATCAACCTGCGAGACCCGGAAAATTGATCTCCGGTTCCAAAATCCAGAAGGGAGTATGACCATGTCATCTTTTACTTCCCCGATTGCCATCTCGTTCCCGTTCGCGCGCTCTGTAGCGGTCGCGGCGCTGATGAGTGCCACGATGCTCGCCAGTCCGCTGACCGCGGCGCGCGCCGATAGCGTCACCAAAGCGCCAATTCAGCTGGCGCAAGCCGCTAATCCGGCCGCCAAGGGAGCCACCCAGGGTCAGGGCCAGACCGTCGAGCAACGCATCACGGACCTTCATGCGGCGCTGAAAATAACGCCCGATGAGGAAACGCTGTGGAACGGCGTCGCCCAGGCGATGCGCGAGAATGCCGCCGCCATGGACA
>Ga0209517_10008251_pt1 | contig 12240 bp, 9 predicted proteins | sample PeaSoiMetSII2010_FD_187695 | JGI IMG/M metagenome (GOLD analysis project Ga0209517, IMG submission 187695) | Peat soil microbial communities from Weissenstadt, Germany - SII-2010 (SPAdes) (version 2) | ecosystem: Environmental > Terrestrial > Soil > Wetlands > Peat | place: Germany: Weissenstadt...
GTTCCCCACATGCGAAAGTTCTTCATGAGAGGTTTTGGGAAGGGCACGGCTTCCAGCCGTGCCGTCTAAGCCGCAACGGATTTGGGCTTCAGCCCCTGAGAGAGCAGTGACCGGCGGTCAATCCTGCGGGCCGTGCTCGCGGCGCATGGCGCGCAGATCGATCCCCAGTTGCTCCGCTTTCTTATACAGGTGACTGCGCTCCAGGCCAAGCGTTTTCGCGGCCAGGCTCATGTTCTGATGGCTGCGCTTGAGTTCAGCAAGAATCACTTCGCGCTCGAACGATTGCACGCGCTCGGCGAGCGCACCGGAGCCAATCGGAGCGGGCGTGACGCCAGCGCCTGCGGAAGTCTTCGGCAGCGCCATCTGCACGGTTGTCAGATCCACATGACCCTCGGTTGCCAGCAGCATGAGCCGTTCCACCATGTTGCGTAATTCGCGAACGTTGCCCGGCCACGGATGAGACTGCAGTGCCTCGATTGCGTCCGCTGTGAATGGCACCGGCTTCCACCCGTTCTGTGCGCACACCTGAGCCCCAAAATGTTCCACCAGAGCAGGAATATCGTCCCGGCGCTCGCGCAACGGAGGCAACACCAGCGGGAAAACGTGGATGCGGTGAAACAGATCCTGCCGGAATTTTTCCTCGCGCACGCGCGCTTCCAGGTCGCGGTGCGTGGCGACCACAACGCGTACGTTGACGCTAACCGGTTTGTCGCCGCCGATGCGCTCCACTTCGCCTTCTTCCAGCACGCGCAGCAGTTTGGCCTGCATGTTCAAAGGCATGTCACCGATTTCGTCGAGAAAAATCGTGCCCTGGTCGGCCTGCTCGAACTTACCGATGTGGCGCCCCGACGCGCCTGTGAACGAGCCTTTCTCGTGTCCGAAGAGTTCCGACTCGATCAACTCCGCCGGCACAGCCGCGCAATTCAGGGTTACAAACGGTCCACCCGAGCGCGGGCTGCGTTCGTGAATAGTCCGCGCCACCAGCTCCTTGCCCGTGCCGGTCTCGCCGAAAATGCACACGCGGGTCTCGCTGGCGGCAACGCGTTCCAGTTGCGCCATCACCCGCCGCATGGCTTCGCCTTTCCACACGATCTCATGCTTTCCCAGTCGCTGGCGCAGTTGCCGGTTCTCGCTCTCCAGGCGCTGCAGCTTGAGCGCATTTTCCACCGTGAGCATCAGTTTGTCGGAGGAGATCGGTTTTTCCAGGAAGTCGAGCGCGCCCAGTCGGGTTGCTCGCACTGCCATTTCAATGTGCGCCTGCCCCGACATCATGACTACTGGCGCGGTCACTCCCTGCCGTTTCAGTTCTTCCAGCAAGCTCAGGCCATCTTTGCCGGGCATGACCACGTCAGAAAGAATGAGATCGAAGTGCTGCGCTTTGGCCAGTTCCAGAGCCTTCGCCGCGTTGTCGCACACCGTGGCTTCGTGTCCCGCTAAGCGGAAGGCACGAGACAGTGAGGCGAGCGTGTTGGCTTCATCGTCGACGATCAACAGATGCGCTTTGAGTGGCAACCATCCTCCTCGCTAAGTTCGACCGGAAAACTGCCCGGTGTTCTCGTCTGTATTCTTCGTCGCTGGGATCTTCTGGAGTGCCTCCAGATTATCCGGCAAGTCGATGACGAATGTCGCCCCTCGCCCGGGCTCGCTCTGCACGCTAATTCTCCCACCGTGATCGCTGACCACTGACTGCACGATCGCCAGACCGAGTCCCGTGCCATGCTGCTTGCTGGTGTAATACGGAGTGAAAATGCGCTCGCATTCCTCACGTGTAAGCCCAGAGCCCGTATCGGCAACTTCAATGATCACCTTCCCACCGTCGCGCTTGCTTCGCAGAGTGAGCGTCCCGCCATTGGGCATCGCGTCCATCGCGTTGAGTACGAGGTTCGATAAAGCGCGGTGCAGCAAGTCGGGATCGGCCGCGATCGTACCGCAACTCTCATCCAATTTCAGCTTGCAGGCAATCGGTGCGCGCCCTGGCGTTTGCAGTTGCGCCTGGTACAGCTTTACGACGCCCTGCAGAACTTCATTCACCTGCATCGGTTGCAATTGCGGATGCGGCATTCTCGAAAACTCGCTGAAGCGGCCGATGATCGTCTTGAGGTTCGAAATTTCCGCCAGCAGAGTGCCGGAACTTTCGCTAAAGACTTCGTCAAACTGTTCGGGGCTCTGCGTGCGGGCGCGCATCAGGTTCTCCACCGTGAGCTGAAGAGGGAACAGCGGGTTCTTCAACTCATGGGCCAGACGGCGCGCCAGTTCGCGCCAGGCGGCGACTCGCTCCGTTTGTACCAGACGCTCTTTTTGTGCCAGCAATTCGGCTGTCATGCGATTGAAGGACTCGGCGAGTTGCGCTACTTCATCGCCACCCGAAATCTCCACCTGCGTGTCCCAGTGTCCTGCGGCCACGTCCTGCGCCGCGCGCGCCAGTTGCACAACCGGACGCGTCATCCGCGCCGCCGCCCAACTGCTGAGCAGGATTGCCAGAATGATCCCGCCACCGCCTACCAGCAGCGCGTACGCACCGATGCGGCGTTTCAGGTCGACATACGACCGCCGTGAATTTCCCACCAGCAGAATTCCCAGCAACGGACGATCCTTGCTAGCGCCTCGCAGCGGAAGCGCATGAAACACCTCGTCATCCGCCTGATCGGACGACCAGGAAACAATCCCAGTCATTTCCTGGTTATATTGCAGCACCGCTTCGATCAGACGCGCGAACTTCTCGGCGGGCCGGGCCGCGTCGGGGCCATTCGCCGGCGCAGACGGATCCAGCAGTGAATCCGGGGAAAAATGATCACTGCGATTCTGATATAGCAGGACCCGCATGTCCGCAGGCAGTTCCAGCCCGAAAAGAAAATTCTTGTCGAGCCGCCGCCCGCCGGTGACGTAGACGGGACGCTCGCTGATGCGCGTCGTCCGCACGGCAAAGAGTCCCAACGCAGTCGAATCCTGCAATTCTTCGCGTTTCAGAAACGCGCTCTCCCCGCTCGACGCAGACAGACTCTCAAACGCGGTGTCCGGATAGCCAAACTTCGCCGGCCACTGCGCCGAAGAAATAATGGTCCCGTGCCCGTCCAGAAACTCCAGGAAGTCGAGTTGGTAGCCGTCCGCCATTTGCTTGGCAAGTTCAAAATATTCTGCGGAATCCGCGGATGTGCCATGCAACGCGGTTGCCATCCGGCTTACCGGATCGGAGGCGGCGATGGCCTCCACCCGCCGCGCCACCTCATCACCCCGGCGGGTAAACTCGCGCTGAAACTGCGTGACCAGTGCAGTGGTGCGCTGGTCCTCGGTCTTCTCGAACGCATTGCGAGTTACCGCGATCACGAGCAACGCCACGGCCGCGACTGACAGGAAAACGGTCAACGCGAAAACGGTCACAAGTTTGCGGCGGAAAGTCATAGTTTACTGACCATTACTTACCGATCATTGCTTACCGATCATGGCTTACTGATCATTATTTGCCGATCATGGTTTGCCGGCCCCCAGCCATGCGTCCGCCAGAGTCCAGCTTCCGTCAGGGCGCAGGGCCCAATTTCTCAACGTCGCTGAGGCAGCATACGACACCGGCAGATGAAAAAGAGGGATCATGCGCTGCGGCGTCAACAGCGCCAACTCGGATGCATAAAGATCCTCCACCGATCCGCTATCTTTCCCTGCCGGTATACCGGCCAGCGCGGCCACATTCGCCAGCGCGATCCAGGGATCAGGTGACGCCAGGGGAATTCGCACCAGCCGCAAATCGGCGTTGGCCGCTGACGTAGGTTGCAGCGATAGCCCCGCATCTTTGGCGTTGAGCGCGATGCGTTCCGCCAACAATCGGGCCACCGGATCAGTGCCATCGTATCCGACAGTCCAGCTTGGAATCGTACGGACTTGCTCGCGCGCCTGCCGCGACCGCGGCAGGTCTGCGCCGGTAGGGAACACGAATCCGTAACCGCTCATCCAGTTCGGAAGAATGCTGGCGGTCGGCTGCCCCGCGCCCTGCAACAGAACGCTGCGAATCGACCCGCGCTCCACGCTCAAGGCCAGGGCCTGGCGCAGCAGTTTCTCGTCCGCGGAGGCCACATCGCGGGTGAACAGCAGGGCCAACAGTTCAATGGAATCTGAACTCGCCAGGCGGCGTCCTTCCTGCGAGACCCGATGCGCCTGTTCCGGCGCTACTTCCACCAGATCCGCTCTGCCCAGTTCCAGTGCGGTCATCTGATCGCGAAAACTTTTTCCCATCTCGATTTCGATAGCGTCGAGGTACGGACGCCCGCGCCAGCAGTTCTCGTCAGCTGCCAGCGCCAACTTTTTCCCCGGTTGCCAATCGACAATGTGAAACGGTCCTGTCCCGCTGATCGTATTATCGGGATTCCTCTTCGCAATTGCGTTTCGCGGCAACGCCAATTCCGCCAGCAATTCGGAATCGGGGCGGTCGCGCTCAATCACGACAGAGTCAGCATCCGCACTCACATTCCACGACGGGTTCGCGGCCCGCAACGAAGCAGCCGCAATCTCGGCGCTGAGCGGGGTGCCGTCGTGAAACTTCACGTCACGGCGAATTCGGAACTGCCAGCGCTGATCCCCCATCTGGTTCCCCTGCGATGTTTGCCATGACGTCGCGAGTGCAGGCTGCACCCGAACGTTCTCGTCAGCAGTCACCAGCGTGTCGAACATCAGAATGGTCAGACTTCGCCGGGCAAAGGAATCAGGCTGCGTGGTGTCCGCCGGATCCAGCGAAGTTGGCGCGGCCCGCATGGCAACGTGGACCACGCCTCCGTACTGCGGACGCGTCTCGGCCTGCACCGCCAGCGCCCCAACCATCATGCTACTGACTACAAGCGACCGCCAGTCGAAAAGCCTCATAGCTTCCTGTCTCTCGATTTCTTACCACAGCGACTGCCGTGTCGCCCTTGGCCTCGGTCCACAATGCACGAACAACGCCGCCGCCGGGAAAATCGATAGCAGCGCTGACCGTGACGGCATCGCGATCGGGAAACTCATAAGCGCGCACGGAATCCCCATTTCCCTCCTCCGAGCTTGTGGCCAGCACCTGCCAGCCGGCGCCGCACGAAGTCTTCACGCTCGTCAGCTCGCTTCCCCAGTCGAGTCTGGCGACTTGGTCGCTCACGCCGTCGATCAGATGCACACGGCCATCCGTGGCCGCGAAGAGCCACAGCATGTATTTCTCCCGCGGCAGCAACGCCGCCGAATAAAACTTAGGCACAGTCGTGAACTTGCCCACGCCCGGTGTTAAAGCGCCCGTGAAGAAGTTGCGGGTCGGAGTATAGAAAGCAGCCAGCTGTGGAATTGGCACCGAAGTGGAACCGGCGCCCGGAAACACGGTAACAGTTCCGCCACTCAGCGCCGCCGGAACGAGCGGCCACGGATCGTCGGTCTCGCGGCAATTCAAGGTCAGCGCCGCGCCTGTGGAGCTGTGGCAGACCACGCCCGGAAGGTACACATCCAGCAAATGATCTTTCGTCGGGATCAGCCTGCCGCGCAAATCCCGCGGCCACGGCCGCGCATGGACGATGCCCATGGCCTGCTCCTGCTGCCACTTTCCCGCCTGCAAACTGTAGACTGCCAATTTTTCCGCGCCGAGCACCGCAATACGCGTGGGCCCGGCACTTTCCTCCAACACGGCCACGTCGAGAATCGGATCATCCTGCGTCCACAGTGAAATCTTGCGCAGGCTGAGCGGCACAGACTCGCGTGGTACCGTCGAGCCTTCCGCGCGCGGTGCCGATACCATTACCACCGAAAATTCGCCCGCACCCTGACGAATCTCCGCCACCCACACGTACGACGCAGGATTCTCCGACAGAGAAATCGCAACCGTGGCTGCCGCCTGCTCGGCTCTCACAAACCGGATGCCGAGCCCTTCCAGCGCGCTCCGCAAGCCGTTTTGAATGATCTCTCGGTCGCGCCTTCCGAGGGACGAGCGGTTCTCCACCGTAAGCGTCACCGCACCGGGTCCGGTCACCGCAACAATCTTGCGCGCCAGTTGCTGTTCTGGTCCGCTCCAGTCCACCGCGCCCGCGGTGATCGCCAGTGCGAGCAGCGCACAAGAAACTTGCACCGCATAGCGAAGGCTGAACGCGGTGCGTGAAGCGCGATTTACTGACTTCGAGATGGCCTTTGGGATGGCTGAATTATAAACTGCTCTGCGCATCACACAGCCTTTCTCCCCTGTACTGTTTGGACACCATTCAAACCATGTGGGGACAGCCGCCTCGGCTGTCCAGCCTGGGCGAAGCCCGGCTGCCCCGTGCTGAAGCTGTCAGCCTGAAAGTTGCGGCAGCCCGCGTCTATCTTCCCCTATGGACAAACGGGCCGCCGTGCCGCGCGCCGGCAAATCTATCTCGGCGTTACTTCGGGTTGTTCCGCCTGACCGGTCTGGTTCGCCGCGCTCATGCTGCGCAGCACATCATTCGCAAAGAAAAATTTGCCATCCGCCGGAACCATCATGATCTGCAGTTTGTCAGACAATCGCTCAGCCACGATTTTGTTGATGAGCAGCGGATTCTGCTTCAAGATCGCCGCCTCGCTCGACAACCGCTCCGCATCGGCAGCCGCCGTCACGCGAATGCGATCCGCTTCTGCTTCCGCCAATAACTTCCGCCGCTCCGTCTCGGCCTTGCTGTCGATCACCTTGGCCTGGGCTGCGGCTTCCGCATTTTGAATAGTCGCTTCCTTCCGCGCTTCGGCTTCCAGCTTGCTCTGCTGGATTTGCTTTTCTTTCAGCGGCAGCGTGTACTGCATCGCATCCGATTCGCCCTTCGCCTGCAAGACGTGGATCTGCGCCTCGCCCTCAGCCTGCTTGATCTGCTGCACCTTCGTCGCTTCGGCCTCGAGTTCCGCGATGCGGACTTGTTTCTGTTTCAGTTCCGTCTCCACGCTCATGCGGTCGTTCTCCTGCTCTTTCAGCAGCAGCGTTTCCAGTCCTTTGGCATACTCCGCCGGCAGCTGGATATCCCGCAGCATCACCTCTTTCACCACGATTCCGTCAGCCGCTAGCTTCTGTGTGATCATGCCGGCCGCCCTTTGCCGCACTTCTTCGCGCTTCGCTGAGAAAACCTCGCGCACCGTGTAGTTCGGGACCAGCTCTCGCCACACGCTGGCCACGATCGGCGGAACAATCTCCTTCTCCACTGGACGCGGCAGATTGCTCTGAATGTAGTCCAGCCGTTTGGGATCGAGCCGGTACCGCACCGTGATCGCCAGGCCGAGCGTCAGTCCCTCCTTCGCCTGCACATCGAGCAGTTGAGACTTGGCCGAGACGTTGGCCGCGGCATTCTTTCCATCCTCGGCTACTCCGGTCGTGAAGACCTGATCGCGCGTGTCGAACAGCGTCACGTCCTCGACCAGCGGCGTTACAAAATGCACGCCGGGATACAGCGTGCCCGGCACTGTTCCACTGGTTTCGCTGATGCGGATTCCCGCCATGCCGCTCGGCACCACGACAATGCTGAACGCCAGCAGAATTGGTCCCCAAGCCAGCAGCGCCAGCGCCAGAGAAATGCGCCAGCGCCATTGCGGAAGAGGCGGCAGCGTGCCAGCACCGGGTGCAGCCAGTGCGCGCCGGTACAGCAATTCGCGGTACGAGTCATAGCCTAAAATGCTCACAGCCACGAGAATCATCCCGAGGCCACCGGCCATCAGCAAGTACTTCAACGCCAGCATCGTCGTTCTCCTTTGGAATTACTTTGTAATTCAGCGTTTCTGTTCTGATTTCAACGCGACTGTGTGCTGGGCCAGCTTGCCCGAAGCAAAGAACAGCCGGAACACCTGCCCGAAGATCAGTTCTTCCGCCAGCAGTGCCACCGCGAGAGAAAAGATCATTCCTCCCACGACCGCCATGAATGTGATTGCCATTTGCATAATGTCCTCCTGAGATTTCAGCTGCCAGTTGCAATCGCTCTCGTTCAACTTTTCCCCTGCGCTATTGCCCGCCGTCTTGTGCCGGATCCTGCGCTGTGGCCAACGTCGTGTCGTCGGCGCCCCTTCCGAATACCTGCGCCACTTGCTCATCACGCTCGCCGCGAATCTCGACCACATCGCCGATGCGCAGCATGGTGAACAAGCGCTCCATATCGCGATTGCGCAGGCGAATGCACCCGTGCGAAGCCGCATGTCCGATGGACCGCGGTACATTCGTGCCGTGAATCCCATAGCCCTTCTGGCTCAGTCCCACCCAGCGCGTTCCCACGGGATTGTCTTTGCCGCTCGGGATCACCATGCCAGGGTGGTAGTAGGTGGGATTGGAAACGCGGCTGACGATTTGAAATTCACCCGTGGGGCTGGGGCTTACTGCGGCACCCACCGCGATGGAAAACGTGGCAACGACGTCTCCGTCTTCGATCACCGCGAGTTTGCGGTCCGGAATGCTGACCAACACGACCCGGTGGACGCGACCGACGATGGGCTTCGCGGTCTGAGCGAATGAGGGGGCGATTGAGGGGAGGGCAAGCGCCAAAGTGAATAACGCCAGGATGTGTCTCTGTGTCCGCTTCGCCGTCGTCCTGCCAGCCGTGCGTCCCATTTCTGCCTCCTGATGAATTGCCATGCGCCAATTCAAGAGGCAGAACGGGAGCCAAATTGTATCTGATTGAAAACAATGCGGCTGGTTTGTGAAAGGGGAGGTTGGTCAGTGTGCCGGCAACCACGGTGTGTCCATTGACACACAAGATTCAGGTGCTAACTCGCATGGGAGTAGAACGGGGGTGGGAGGGCGCCGCCTCTTGGGAGCCTTCAAGCGCCCGGCCGCTGCCGTCTGGGGTAACGGCTTGTGGGGTTCTGTGGGTGCGGCCGGGCGATCCTATGACTAGAAGGCCTAGTTCAATTGTGCCTATTTAAACCCTGTCGACTCTGTATTTCTGTGATGTCGGTCACAGTTGCGCGTGATCGTCATCATTACTCCACTTCTTGGCCAGAATCCCAGCCATCTACTCCGGATCCGACTTCGTTGGCGCACAATCGCCTGTGACCACGATCACGGCCTTATCCTCGCGGTGCTTCTTACACTCATTCGTGAGCGCCGAAAGCTCTCATTTCATCTTTCATCCTGGAGATCGAATTACTATGGCCTATGTAATCACTGATTCCTGCATCAAGGACTCTCTCTGCGTCGAGGTCTGCCCCACCGACTGCATTCATCCCAAACAGGACGAGCCCGAGTTCGAAGCCGCCACCCAGATGTACGTGGATCCCGAAGGCTGCATCGACTGCGGCGCCTGCATTCCGGCCTGCACCTCTGATTCGATTCACGCCCTCGAAGATGTGCCCGAGGACAAGAAGGACTTCATCGAGAAGAACGCGGCTTATTACAAACACTGATCTTCAACAGACGATTGCCCCTGTTCCACTCCGCCAAGCGAATTTAGCAGGGGGTGCCTCGTCGGATCCTTCGACTGGGTAGGTGCTTCGCGTTCGCAAAGCATCTACTTCGCTCAGGATGACAACCAGGAAGAAACTCACTTCACCACGATGTTGACGAGCTTGCCGGGGACGTAAATCGTCTTCACGACCTGCTTCCCGGCGATGAGTGCCCGCACTTTCTCGTCGGCCAGCACGCGTTCCAGAACCGTCTCCTCGCTCGCGTCTGCCGGAACAACGACGCGGCTGCGCAGCTTGCCGTTGATCTGCACGGGGATCACGAGTTCTTCTTCCTTGGCCAACTCAGCGTCGAACTTCGGCCACGGCGCCTTAAGCAAGTTCCCTTTTTCGCCAAGCATCTCCCAGAGTTCGTGCGCGAGGTAGGGCGCGAAGGGCGCCAGCAACAAGACGAGATTCCGCTGTACGTCGGCCAGGAAGGCCGCCGGAACTTCATTCCGTGCGATCGCCTCCTCCGCGCCGTAGAGAACGTTCACCAGTTCCATGATCGCTGAGATGCAGGTATTGAAGTGCCAGCGACCCTGGAAGTCGTCGCTGACGCGCTTGATGGTCTGGTGCAGCTTGCGCTGGATGGCGCGCGCCGCCGGCTGTAGAGACGTTGCTTGCAACGTCTCTGCGTGCGGCGTTCCAAAAGGTGGCGAGGGAGACGTTGCCAGCAACGTCTCCACCGACGGAGCATTTCGCACCATAAAGCGGTACACGCGCCCCAGGAACCGCTGAATTCCTTCGATACCGGAATCCTGCCAGTCGAGGTCGCGATCCGGCGGCGCGGCGAACAAACTGTAAAGACGCGCCGCGTCGGCGCCATAGCGCGCCACCATCTCGTCGGGCGAGACCACGTTGCCCAGATTCTTCGACATCTTCCGTCCATCTTTGATCACCATGCCCTGCGTGAACAAACGGTCGACGGGTTCATCGTTCGTGATCATGCCCAAGTCGCGCATGAACTTGGTCCAGAAGCGCGAGTAGATCAAGTGCAGGATGGCGTGTTCGACCCCACCGATGTACTGGTCGATGGGGAACCAGTATTGGGCAGTCTTCGCCTCGAAAGGCGCGCGATCGTTGCGCGCGTCGGTGTAGCGATAGAAATACCATGACGAGTCGACGAACGTGTCCATGGTGTCGGTCTCGCGGCGCGCCGGGCCGCCGCACTTGGGACATGTCGCCTTGACGAACTCTGGCACGCGCTCGAGTGGCGATCCCCCGGTGAGCGTAATGTCGACCTTCTCCGGCAAGATCACCGGCAAATCTTTTTCCGGCACCGCGACGATGCCATCCTTCTCGCAATACAGCATCGGGATGGGCGTGCCCCAGTAGCGCTGCCGCGAAATTCCCCAGTCTTTCAAGCGATAGGTAATTGTGGCCTTACCAAACTTGTTTTCCTCGGCATAAGCCGACATCACTCGGATCGCTTCATCGCAGGAAAGGCGGTTGTACCGTCCCGAATTCACCAGCATGCCCTCGTGGCCCACGAACGGAAGCGTAGGCTCGGCTATGGTCTCGTCGGGGTCGTTCGACGTGGGCAAGATGACCAGGCGGATTTCGAGGCTGTATTTCTTCGCGAACTCGTAGTCGCGCTCGTCGTGCGCCGGCACGCTCATGATGGCGCCGGTGCCATAGTCCATCAGGATGTAGTTCGCGACCCACACCGGGACGCGCTCGCTATTGAACGGATTGATGGCATAGCGCCCAGTGAATACGCCGTGCTTTTCGATCTCGCCGATGTCGCCGGCTTCTCTGGCCTCGCGCTGCTCGGCGATCAACTGATCGACTTTGGCGCGCAGGTCCGCGTTCTCCGCCGCCAGATCTTTGGCGATGGGATGCTCCGGCGCAAGCTGCACCGAAGTCGCGCCGAAGATCGTATCCACGCGTGTGGTGAAGACCGGAATCGTCGATCCTGCCGGGCCGAAGCCCTTGTGGTTTTGCGCGTAATCGAGCTTGAAATCGACCAGCGTGCCTTCGCTGCGGCCGATCCAGTTGCGCTGCATGGTGCGGACTTTGTCCGGCCAGCCTTCCAGCTTGTCCAGGCCGCTCAGCAATTCGTCGGCATACTTCGTCGTACGCACGAACCACTGCTCCAGCTCTCGCTGCTCGACCAAAGTATCTTCATGCCGCCAGCAGCAGCCGTTGACGACCTGCTCGTTGGCCAGTACAGTTGCGCATTTCGGACACCAGTTCACTTTGCTCTTCTTGCGATAGGCCAGCCCCCGCTCGAACAGCTTGAGGAAGAACCACTGGTTCCAGCGGTAGTATTCGGGCAGGCAGGTCGTGACCTCGCGCGACCAATCGTAAGCAAAGCCGAGGCGCTTCATCTGCGCCTTCATGTTGGCGATGTTGCGCAGCGTCCATTCGCGGGGCGGCATGTTGTTCTGAATCGCCGCATTTTCCGCCGGCAAGCCGAACGAATCCCAGCCCATGGGATGGAGCACGTTGTAGCCGTTCATCCACATGTAGCGGGCCAGCGCGTCGCCGATCGAGTAGTTGCGCACGTGTCCCATGTGCAGCGCGCCTGAGGGATAAGGCAGCATCTCAAGTACGTAATACTTCTTCCTGGTGGCTTTGGTGTGGTCAGACGCGCGATCGGCGCCATAGAGCGAGGGATCCTGCTGCCAGCGCTCCGCCCACTTGGTCTCGACGCGCTGCGCGTCGTAGCGCTCGTCGCCTGAACGATCGCCATTCGGATGATCGGCCGGGGGCGTAGCCATTTTTGTGCTGTCTTCCTGCGCCATAAGTGATGGTACTCGAAAGTCGAAACCTAGATTCTACAACGCAACGCGGGAATATTCCGCGGATGTGGCGCGCCACATGATCGAGGACCTAGTTCATCGTGATCACGGCTCTGAATCGCACTTTGCGGATGGG
>Ga0209517_10008252_pt1 | contig 12239 bp, 10 predicted proteins | sample PeaSoiMetSII2010_FD_187695 | JGI IMG/M metagenome (GOLD analysis project Ga0209517, IMG submission 187695) | Peat soil microbial communities from Weissenstadt, Germany - SII-2010 (SPAdes) (version 2) | ecosystem: Environmental > Terrestrial > Soil > Wetlands > Peat | place: Germany...
TGCGATGTTTTTCGACCAAGGCGACGAAATCCGCAGGGGTGTAGCGGGCCAGGGCGGATTTGGCGAAGTGGGGATTCGCGGAGAGGAAATTCTGCGGCAGGCAATGAATGTTGGTGAAGTTGCAGCGGCCTCCGCCGGAGATGAGGATTTTCTTGCCGATGCGGTCGGCGTGCTCGAGGACGGCCACGCGGCGGCCACGCTTACCGGCTTCGATGGCGCACATCAGGCCGGCTGCGCCGCCGCCGATTATTAGAACGTCGAATTTTTGCGGCAAGATTCTCCTCGTGCACTGCTTGGATTGTGATGGCCGGACTCCCCACTTTGAGTTATCAGTTGGGAGTGGAAATCACGAATGTGACCAGGGTCGGCCCGTCATTCGTTTCAGTGGCTTTTCCAACGACGACACTGGCGGTCGCATTATCGCGGCTCCAAATAGTAGCCTCGCGGGTGTCAATAAGTGGAGCCCCATAGGTCTTTTTTAATGCCGACGTTGGTTCCGTCTTATCCATGCCGACTACCGCGTAGCTCAGCAAGATTAGGCGATGGTCCGCGAACTGAGCTGTGAGGCCCTGCACGCAGCCCGCGGAGGAATAGCTCTTCAGAGAGCATCCACTGTCGGGGTGCGCCGTCATTCCAAAAATCGAAACGTCCACCCACTGGTAACAACTGGTCCTCGTCTTGGTGGAATCCATGCATTCTGCTTTCGGATGTTTGGAGACGAACATCGTGAGACTATCGCCCAATTTATCGCCTTGCAGCTCGAAAGGTTCTGAGCTTTGCTTTGGAGATTGATTCCACACCGGCAGGGCAGTTGTCTCGATGAAGCAGAGCATGAGAATCATCAACACGCGCATGGACCACCTCCCAACCGCATCCTAAAGGCTGGCTGGGTGAATGACAATGGGAACTGTTCGGCGGAATGCAGGCGCGAGAATCTAGCGTGCTCGTCGGGAACACGACAAATACGCTTACTACCAATTACTTGAAAAATGCTAACCGGAATACTACTCGCTGCTGCCGGACGATTCTGCTGGAATGGTGTGGCGGAGATTTGTATAATCTTGGGCAAGTTGGAACGGTGCAAGTTCATAGAGTGGCGCTTACGAGGAGCGCCCGGGACGTGAAGATGTTCAAGCCAAACGTCATTGTCGTTCGCTAAGCCGCACGTGTTGCGGACCTTCCCTTTCCTCGTTTCTCTCTACTAACCGTTGAGCTCGGCGCTGCCGCCTTGTATGCGGTGCGCGCCTAGAAGGTGCAGGTTTTTATGTCGGTGCAGGAAATACAACCGGCTAATGTTTTGGTGAATGCGACGGCGCCTTCGCTATGGAGTTCAATCCGCGAAGCGGTGCGTGGGTCGCATCAGGATTTCACGACGGGCAGCTTGAACCGCGCCATTTTGCTGCTGGCCATTCCCATGGTGCTGGAAATGGTTCTGGAGTCGCTATTCGCCGTGGTGGATGTCTTCTGGGTGAGCCGACTGGGAGCGGATGCGGTGGCCACGGTGGGGCTGACGGAATCGCTGCTGAGCTTGGTGTTCGCCGTGGGATTGGGGCTGAGCCTTTCGACCACGGCGATGGTGGCGCGGCGCATTGGCGAAAAAGATCGGGCGGGAGCGGGAGTGGCGGGGGCGCAAGCCATCTTCATCGGGTTTGGTGTGTCGTTTGCCGTGGGCATTCCGTGCTTCTTCTATGGGCCGGACTTGCTGCGGTTGATGGGAGCTTCGCCGCAAGTGGTGGCTGTGGGGAGCGGCTATGCGCGCATCGCGTTGGGCGGCAGCGGGGCGCTGCTGTTTCTGTTCCTGAACAATGCGATTTTCCGCGGCGCGGGTGATGCGGCAATCGCCATGCGGCTGCTGTGGGTGGCGAACATTATTAACCTGGTGCTCGATCCTTGCCTGATCTTCGGGCTGGGGCCATTTCCCAAGCTAGGCGTGACGGGTGCGGCGCTGGCCACGTTCACGGGGCGCAGCATTGGCGTGCTCTACCAGTTCTACCGGCTGCTGCGCGGGACGGAACGCATACGGATCTTGCGCTCCCAACTGCGGGCGAACTGGCAGGTCTTACTGCGGCTGGTGCGGGTCTCGTTGACGGGCATCCTGCAATTCGCTATCGCGCATACCAGCTGGATCGGGCTGGTGCGCATCATCAGCGTGTTCGGATCGGATGCGCTGGCGGGGTACACCATCGCGATCCGGATTTTGATTTTTGCGATGATGCCTTCGTGGGGGCTGAGCAATGCCGCCGCGACACTGGTCGGCCAAAACCTGGGCGCGCGCAAACCGGAACGCGCGCAGATCTCCGTGTGGCGCACCGGCTTCTACAACATGGTGTTTCTGGGGACGATCGGCGTGCTCTTTTTAATCTTTGCCACGCCAACGGTGCGGCTGTTCACGCACGATCCTGCCGTGGTGCCACTTGCCGCGGCAGCTTTGCGCCTGCTCAGCTACGGGAACATCGGTTACGCCTACGGCATGGTGATGATGCAGGCGTTCAATGGAGCGGGCGACACGGTGACGCCGACAGTGGTGAATTTCTTCGGGTTTTGGCTGCTGGAGATACCGCTGGCGTATTTTTTGGCAATCCGCGCGGGGATGCGGGCCAACGGCGTGTATATTTCCATCGTAATCGCGGAGTGCGCGATTGCTGGGGCGGGAGTGCTGTTGTTTCGTCGCGGGCGGTGGAAGGGGCAGCAAATCTAGCGCCTTGGCGCTGCTATACTGAAAGATTAAGGACCACTGCTGCAGCAGACTGAGGAACCGTGTACCTGACAATCATTCAGAGGTTGCGAGAAGCGCTCGGCGCGCACATCCGGGAGAAATATGGCTGCGAGATCAGCGTCACGCTGGAGCGGCCGCCGAAGCTGGAGATGGGCGAAGCGGCTTCGCCGGTGTGCTTTGAATTGGCCAAGCGGCTGAAGAGAGCGCCGCGGCAGATTGCGCAGGAAATTGCCGGGTCGCTGCCGCCGATCGCGGGAATTGCACGATTGGAGGTGGGCGGGGGCGGCTACCTGAACGCTTTTTTCGATCGCGGGGCATTTTGGGAGAGCCTGCGCGCCGAAACCAGCGGCGAGTCGCGCGGGGTGGACTCGGGTGTCGGCCGGGTGATCGTCGAACACACCAGCATCAACCCCAACAAGGCTGCCCACATCGGGCACCTGCGAAACGCGGTGCTGGGCGACACGATGGTGCGGATGCTGCGCCACACGGGTCATGAAGTTGCCGTGCAAAACTACATTGACAACACCGGCGTGCAGGTTGCGGATGTGGTGATTGCGTTCCGCGAGATGGAGAAGAAATCTCTCGACGAAGTTAAGAAGCTCGCCTGGCAGCCGGGGTTTGATTATTTGTGTTGGGACCTTTATGCCAAGGCCACGCAATTCCTTGAAGAAGAAAAGACACGTGCGGCCAAATTGCGGGGGGAGACACTGAAGGCCATTGAAGAAGGCAAAGGCGAAATCGCCGAAATGGCCACCGTGATTGGCGATGCCATCGTGAGCCTGCACTTGCGCACCATGGCGCGGCTGGACATTTTCTATGAACTATTGGCGCGGGAAAGCGAGATACTCCATCTCCATTTCTGGGATGCGGCGTTTGAAAAGCTGAAGGCTAGCGGGGCGATTCAACTGGCCACGAGCGGGAAGAATGCCGGGTGCTGGATTATGCCGTGGAAGGCAGAAGACAAACCGAGAATTAACACAGAGGACACAAAGAGCGCAGAGGACACGGAGAAGAAAGAAGTCGAAGAGGAACAGGTGAAGATTATTGTGCGGTCCAACGGCACGGTGACCTACGTCGGGAAGGACATTGCTTACCAGTTGTGGAAATTTGGGTTGCTGGGGAAGGATTTTCAGTATCACAAATGGCCTGATCCGCCTGAGGCGAAAACGGTGTGGGCTACTACCACGGAGAAGAGTGATCCGGGTGCGCCGCATTTTGGGGAAGCCACGGCGGTGTACAACGTGATTGATACGCGGCAGGCGTATTTGCAAGAAGTGGTGGCCGAAGGGCTGCGGACGCTGGGACACACGCGCGAGGCGGAGAATTCGATTCACTTCGATTATCAGATTGTGGCGCTGACGCCGCGCTGCGCCGCGGAACTGGGATACGAGATTACTGCGGACGAAACGAAGAAGGCATACGTCGAGGTGAGCGGGCGCAAGGGCCACGGCGTGAAGGCCGACGACCTGATCACAAAGCTAGAAGACGCGGCATTGGCTGAAGTGCAGCCGCGCCACGCGGAGATGCCTGCGGCGGAGCAAGTGGCCACGGCGCATGCCATTGCGATTGGCGCGCTGCGTTTTTTCCTGCTGAAGTACACGCGCAACACCATCATCGCGTTTGATTTCAAAGATGCCTTAAGCTTCGAGGGCGAGACCGGGCCTTATTGCCAGTACGCGGTGGTGCGCATTCGCGGGATACGGCGCAAGGGCGCAGAGGCGGGAGCGGCGCGGGCGGAGTTGACCAAGGAATCGGTGGAGAAATTCCTCGGCGGGGCTGGGGGCAATGGGCTTTGGGCACTCGTGCTTGACGCAGGCACGCTTGATTACGCCGTGGATGCCGGAATCGGCGCGCAGGAACCCGCTTTCCTGGCGAAGTACGCATTTCAATTGGCGCAAGGATTCAACGTTTTCTATCACAAGCACCACATTTTGTCGGAGCTGGACGAGCAGAAGCGGACGTTTTTGTTGGGATTGACGGAGTTGGTGGAGAGGCAAATGGTGAAGGCGTTGCAGTTGTTAGGGATTGAGGCGCCGGAGAAGATGTGAGGCATACGCTGGCTAGCGTCCCGGATGTCGAGGTTTTGCGGGGACGGTTGGCCGAGATGAATTGAGCTTTGCCGGCGGTGCTTACAGTTGTAAAAGCGGCGGCGAGCCGCCGCACTCCAAATTAGCGATACGGCGGGACGGGAGTGCATGTGCGAGCGATTGTGCCGCGATCCCTCCACTACGCGGCCCGACACGCCACAGATCGGCGTGGAAGAAAAAATCGGGCCGCTCCGGTCGGGATGACAGCGTGGGCGGGTGGCGAGGGATGATTTGGAGTTTGGGTGGACGGGATGCAACCGTGAAAGCGGCGACAGGCCGCCGCACTCCAAAACCCAACAAGCGCCGCTAGAGCGAGGTGATTAGGTGGACGAGGGTGCGGAGGGCTACGCCGGTGGGGCCCTTGGCTAGCCACGGTTTGGCGTCGTCGTTCCAGGCAGTGCCGGCGATGTCCAGGTGGATCCAGGGGGTATCGCCCGCGAATTCACGGATGAACATGGCGCCGGTGATGGCGCCGCCGCCTTTACCGCTGCTGATGTTCTGAATGTCGGCAAAACTGCCCTTGATGAACTCGCGGTATTCCTCGTCCATGGGCATGGGCCACATTTTTTCGCCGGCCGCTTTGGCGCTGGCGAGCAGTTTGTCCGTCCAAGCCTGATCAGAACCAAATACGCCAACATTGATTCCTGCCAAGGCGACAACGATCGCCCCAGTGAGCGTGGCGGCATCCACGAGATGCGTTGCGCCAAGCTTCTTGGCGTAGTGAATGCCGTCGGCAAGAATCAAGCGGCCTTCGGCGTCGGTGTTCAGCACTTCGATGGTCTTCCCGGACATGGCGGTCTGGATATCGCCGGGCTTCTGCGCTTTGCCCCCCGGCATATTTTCCGTTGCGGGAACCACACAAATGACCTTGACACTGGGCTTCAATGCGGCCAGAGCACGCATCACGCCGAGCATGGTGGCGCCGCCGGCCATGTCGTACTTCATTTTTTCCATGCCATCGGAGGGCTTGATGGAAATGCCACCGGTATCGAAGGTGACCGCTTTCCCGACGAGACCGACGACGGGCGCGCCGGGTTTTGCGTTAGCGGGCGTGTAGGTGATGACGATCACGCGAGGCGGCTCGACGCTGCCTTGGGCGACGCTGAGCAGCGCGCCCATCTTCAGATCGGCGATTTTCTTTTCGTCGAGAATCTCGACTTTTAGGCCGGCCTCCCTGGCCATGGCTTCGGCCTTTTCAGCGAGGATGCGGGGCGTGAGTTTGTTGGAGGGCTCGTTCACGAGGTCGCGAGCAAAGTTTTGCGAGTCCCCAACAAAGCGACCACGGGCAATGCCCTTATCGCCGGCCGCCTTCTCCGCGTCGCCATAGCCCGCAATGGACAGCGTGTCGATGAATTTATCGTTCTTCTTGTCGGTCTTGTACTTGTCGGACTCAAAATCGGCGGCAATGGCCCCCTCTGTAACCGCTTGGGCGGCTTCTTCAGTGAGATCGCCCTCGCGAAGGGCGAAGGCGAATTTATGAACGCCGCGGCTTTTCAAATGACGGAGCGCCGCTCCCGCAACTTTTCGCAGGGTGGCAGGGTTAAACTGCTCGTGCTTCCCTGCCCCGACGAGGAGCAAGCGCGCGGACTTCAGCTCCGCCGGCGCATGGACAAGCGTTAGCTCGAGGGTCTTCCCGGTGAGCTCGCCGCTTTTGGCCAAACGAGCCAGGAGGCCCCCAGTGAGCTTATCAAGTTCGGCGACGCGGCCCTGAATGGGGTTGCTCTCCTCGAAGAGGTAGGTAGCGAGAGCGTCTTCCGCGAGCGTGACAATGGGTTTGGTTTCCAGCGTGATTTGCATGGTTCGTTTATCGCCTCCGGTTGCGATACATCGCTTGCTCTGCTTCCCTGCGGGCATCCTTGTTACGTTCGTCCTGGCGGCGGTCCCACGACTTTTTGCCTTGCGCCAGCGCGATTTCGACCTTGGCAATGCCGTTGCGGAAGTAAATCCGCAAGGGGATGACGGTCAAACCTTTCGCTTCGGTACGGCCAGACCATTTGTAGATTTCGCGTTTATGAAGCAGCAACTTGCGGTTACCAAGCGGTTCATGATTCCACGGACCTCCGGGCATATACTGGGCGATGTGCGCGTTCGCAAGGTAAGCGCCACTGGGCTTGAAGTCCACATAGGCATCGCGAATGTTGGCCTTGCCTTCACGGAGGGCTTTGACTTCGGTGCCGTGCAACACCAGGCCCGCTTCCAGCTTCTCAAGAATATGATAGTGATAGGAAGCGGCGCGGTTTTGCGCGACGATGAGGTCGCGCGGGCCTTTGGCGTCTTTGCCCTTCTCGGGTTTCTTAGTTGGCTTGGTCACAATCTTTCATTTTACCCGATGCTGCGTCTAAACAAGCAAGGAAGGCTGGCAAAGGTGGTCCAGCCGGTGGAAATAGGCCCCAGCCACGTGTCCACAGGTCTACTCTATTGGGTGCAACTGGCACATGGGACAGTGTGAGATGCCGGAAATCCGAGCAGGGGTCGCTTGCCGCGTTGCTAAGGCGGATGCTAGACTGCAAAGGCAAGTAAAGACGAGGTTTGGGACCAGACGGGGTCCCGGAGAGTTCATGCGTCGCTGGTGTCAGGTTGCCATCTGCATTACCTGCGGAATCTTCCTTACCGGCTGCCCAAAGGGCACCCAGGACTACAACTCCGGCATGCATGCCGAAGACCTGAAGGATTTTGACGCCGCGGTCGACTACTACCTGAAGGCCACGAAAGTCGATCCGCACAACGCGAATTTCAAGATCAAGTTGAACCAGGCGCGATTTGAAGCCAGCCAGCAGCACGTTCATCAGGGAATGAAGTTGCTGGACAAGAGCGATTTGCAGGGCGCCCTGTCGGAGTTCCAACGCGCGCAGGTGTATGATCCCTCGAGTTCCGTTGCCGATCAAGAAGTGAAGAAGACGCTGGAGCTGATCGCGGAGCGCGCCGCCGCAAGCCAGGCCGCCGAGGAGCCCTTGGTTGAAAATGGGGAACCGGTGATGGCCTCGCTGCCACCGGAAATCAAACCTCTCTCCCGAGCCCCCATCAACCTGAAGATGTCCAACGATGCCAAGGTGGTCTTCGACACCATCGGAAAGCTCGCGGGGTTGACGGTAATTTACGATCCAGATCTACAGCAAAAGAGAATCAGCACGGAATTGAATAATGTGACGCTGGAACAAGCACTCGACATCACTTGTCTGGAGAGCAAGACCTTCTGGAAGCCGGTCACGGAAAACATCATCATGATCATTCCAGATCAGGCGCAGAAGCGGCGCGATTATGAAGAGCAGGTGGTACGGACCTTTTACCTGAGCAACGTGGCCATTCCGCAGGACTTGACGGAAATCACCACGGGGCTTAGGCAATTGCTGGACTTGAAGCGCATCCAACAGGTGAACTCGCAAAACGCCATCATCATTCGGGATACGCCGGACAAACTGCTGCTGGCCGAAAAAATCATCCGGGATATAGACAAGGCCAAACCGGAAGTGATCATTCAGGTAGAGGTACTGCAGGCGCGTGCCGATAAGTTGCGCAATCTGGGCATCCTGCCGGGGCAGTCGGCTTCCATCGCCATCAATCCAAACAGTTCCACGAGCAGCAGCAGCACGACAACCGGCACCACAAGCAACAGTTCAACGGGCACGGTTACCCTGCAGCAGCTCCGCCATCTGAACCAAAGTGATGTGGTCCTGACGCTCCCGGGTGCCACCGCGAATTTCGTGCTCACCGATACCTCCACAAGAATCATTGAGAACCCAGAGATTCGCGCGATTGACGGGCAACCCGCCAAACTACGCGTGGGAGATCGCGTGCCCGTGGCTACAGGTAGCTTCCAGGCGGGCGTGGGCGTGGGAACCACGGCGGGAGCAGGGTTCGTGAACCCACTGGTGAACACGCAGTTTCAGTACATCGACGTCGGCGTGAACATGGACGTGACGCCACACGTGCACCCGAACCGCGATGTGAGCTTGAAAGTTTCGATTGAGGTGTCGTCGGTAACCGGCACGTCCACCATCGGCGGCATCCAGCAGCCCATCATCAGCCAGCGCAAGATTGAGCACGAAATCCGGCTGAAAGAAGGCGAAGTGAGCATTCTGGGCGGTTTGATTGAACGCGTGAATACGAAAACATTGAATGGCTGGCCGGGCGCGGCCAAGATTCCAGTGATGCGCTACCTTTTCTCCGAAGACAGCACGGATAACCAGGACAATGAAGTTCTGATCGTGATGATCCCGCGCATCGTGCGCCTGCCGGATTGGACCAAGGCGAACCTGAGCCCGATGTTCTCCGGCACAGATACCTTTGTAGGGGCCAAGCGCGAACTAGACGTGAAGGCTCCGACGGCGAATCCAAGTCCGCAGGCGACACAGCCGGTGGCGACGCCGGCAACCCCCGGACCAGGAGGGGTAGTTGTGCCCGCGGCCGCGCCGACGCCCGGCGTGCAGCCCGCCGCTCCCACGCAAGTTCCGAACCCGCAAGCGATTGGGCCGCGCCTGCGGTTCGAGCCTTCCATGTTAAACCTGAGCCCAGGGCAGACCGCCACCATCGGGGTGGTGGTGGAGAATGTGAACGATCTTTACTCCGTGCCCATGTTGCTGCAATACAACCCGGCGGTTATCAGCGTCGAAGAAGTGCGCCACGGAGGATTCCTTTCCGGGGGCACGCAGGAAATCGCCATTGTGCAGCGCGTGGATAAGGAACACGGACAGGCCATTATTTCGGCAACCCGCCAGCCCAACACGCCCGGGGTGAATGGCAGCGGCACCTTGCTCGGCGTGGTCGTCAAGGCGCTCGCAGCCGGCACGACAAATCTCTCGATCGTGCAGGTGAACGCCAAGGATTCGCAGCAGAAGCCGATTGCGCTGGTCACCGGCGAAGCAATTCTGCGGGTGCAGTAATCGTCCCTTTTGCAAGAAGGCAGCATGGCATCCCATCAAAGCAAGAACCGGCGCTCCCCCGAAGCAGGTATGACGCTTCTGGAGTTAATCATCGCCTGCACAATCCTGCTGATACTTGCTTCCGCGGCGCTTCCATTGCAGCGCTACACCGTCGTGCGCCAGCGCGAAGCGGAACTTCGCAAGGACCTGCGGGACATGCGTGACGCCATCGACCGCTACAAGGATATGGCCGACCGCAATCAGATTCGCGTGCAAGTGGGCAGCGAGGGCTATCCGCCCGACTTGGACACGCTGGTGAAAGGTGTCGCGGCCGGCGGTGCCGGAGCAACGGGGCATAATATTCGCTTTTTGCGCCGCATCCCTGTGGACCCTATGACCGGTCAGGCAGAGTGGGGCATGCGCTCCGTGCAGGATGACCCGGATTCGACGAGTTGGGGCGGGAATAACGTGTTTGACGTTTACTCGAAGTCTACGGGCACGGGGCTGGACGGCACAAAGTATTCGGATTGGTGAGATGGTACGGGAACGCGAAGAGATGAACGAGCAGACCCGGCGGACGTGGCGCATACGCCCAGGAGCGAGAGTTCCCTGCTCGCAGCGCGGCTTCACGCTCATCGAACTGATGATTGTGATCTCGATCATCCTGATTCTCGTCGGGATTGCCGCGGGGATGTACCAGCAGTCGATTCGCCGGGCCCGCGAGTCCGTACTGAAACAGGACCTGCAGACGATGCGCACGGCGATTGACAACTACACGATGGACAAACTGCAGGCGCCGCAGTCGCTGCAGGATCTCGCCGACGCACACTACCTTCGCGATCTTCCGATTGATCCATTCACGCAGCAGCGCGATTGGGTGGCGCATTTCGGAGATACGATCATCAGCCCGGAGCAGACCGGCACGGGCGTTGACGATGTGCATTCCAACTCCGACCAGACAGGAAGCGACGGCACGGCTTACAACACCTGGTGAGGACGCTCACGAAACGTGACTTTGCACGTATCCCAAGTACAATGGACAAAATGACGACTCTCGTAAGACGAGTTCCTGACTGGCACGCCTATTATCTGGGTGTATGCCGCGCGCTTGCGCTGCGCAGCAAGGATCCAGCGACACAGATTGGGTGCGTAATTGTCGGCCCGGCGCACGAAATCCGGTCCACCGGCTACAACAGTTTTCCGCGCGGAATTCATGACACGGTGCCTGAGAGACTGGAACGGCCGGAGAAATATCTCTGGATTGAGCACGCGGAACGCAACGCCATTTACAATGCGGCGCGAGCGGGCACGGCGCTGCAGGGCTGCACGATTTACGTGGAGGTGACGCCGTGCATGGACTGCGCGCGGGCCATCGTGCAGGCAGGAATCGCGCGCGTGATTGTTGACGCCGATCGCATGCGGCAATATTCGAGCAAACGCTACGATGAAGAATTCAAAAAAGTGAAGGTATTGTTCAAAGAAGCGGGAATCAAGATGGAAGTTATTTCGGGGCAAGTGCCCGGCTAGAAGAGAACCCGAAAGCGTCCTGCGGTGTAGGTGAATCTCCTTCCCTTGTGGTATTTCTTCCGTTCGTCCGAGGCTTTCGCACCCATTGCCTGGGACTCGTGCGCGCATCGGTGCGCGCACAAATCTAAGGTTCTAACACCAGCGGCTCGTACCACAGCACGACAGTCCCATTGGCGAAGGTCCGCGTTTTGGTGAGCTTCAGGGCCAACTTGTCTTTGATGCCGTCGAACATGGTCCTGCCCTTGCCCAGAACGATGGGAATCAGCGCAATCTGGTATTCATCGATCAAGCCTTCTGGCGCCAGTCGCGAAACAATGCTGCCGCTTCCCAAAATAGCCATGCCCTCTCCGGGCTCCGCCTTCATCTTGCGCACTTCTGTCACCAGATCGCCCTTCACCAATTTCGTGTTTTTCCACGACACCTTATCCAGAGTTCTCGAAAACACAACCTTTTGAAGATTGTTCATTCCTTCGGCCACTTTTGGATTGTTCTTGAGCGCAAGCGGCGTCGGCCAGTAGCTGGCCATCAGCTCATAGGTGACCCGGCCGAACAAGAGCACGCCGCCGCCACTGGCATTGCCGGCAACAAAGGCATTCCACTCGGCATCTGGCTCAACCCTGTGGGCCCAGCGCATTTCGCCGTTCCCATCCACGAAGTAGCCGTCCAGCGACACATTGTTGAAAACAATTAATCTGCGCACGTTTCTTCCCCTTATTTGGTTTCAAGGCGAGTTGAAAGCATAACTGATCAGGCAGCGTGTTCAAAAGCGGATGCGGGGGACCACGCCGTGAAGGGCGGCCGGGGAGAGGGCTGCCTGGGAGATCGCGGCGGCGAGATCGGCCACTTCGAAGGAAGGGAGTGTGGTTTGCCGATAACACAGGATAGGACGGGCCAAATAAAAAAGGCCGGAGTCCTGGGCTCCGGCCTATAATTCGCTGAATGGTTGCGGGGGTCAGATTTGAACTGACGACCTTCGGGTTATGAGCCCGACGAGCTACCAGGCTGCTCCACCCCGCACATTCACTATAGCGGAGCGTTCCTATTCCGTCA
>Ga0209517_10008255_pt1 | contig 12236 bp, 10 predicted proteins | sample PeaSoiMetSII2010_FD_187695 | JGI IMG/M metagenome (GOLD analysis project Ga0209517, IMG submission 187695) | Peat soil microbial communities from Weissenstadt, Germany - SII-2010 (SPAdes) (version 2) | ecosystem: Environmental > Terrestrial > Soil > Wetlands > Peat | place: Germany...
GCCATGCCCCAGACCCAAACTCAACGGCCGGTAACCTGTGGCTGCGGGCGTGTATTGCAGGTGCCGGAGTTCATGCGCGACAAAGAGAAGGGCAGCATGGATCAGCCGTCTTGGGTGACATGCGGAGAATGCCGAACGCGCCATCCCAATCCTTGGAACTTCGATGTTTTGTGAGGATTTAAGTTAGAGGACTCGTCTACACGTGAAGCCAACTTCGAGGCCAAACCGTTTGGATTTGATGAGAAATGACATGATTGAACACTACTGCGAGGCATGGATCGATGTAAGCGGGGAGCCCTGTGATTGCCCCGATGGACCGTGCAGCGAGCACCCATGCGGCAAGCCCGCCCCGATCCGGAGCAGGGGGCGATGGTTGTGCGCCGACCATTATGACGCCGAGCAGGAGCTTTACGTCTCGGCGCAGCGGGAGGCATAGTCATGCACTACTGCGAACACTCAGTGCCCGTAAGCTACCAAGACTACATGGACCTGCCCGAGATCGACGGCATCATCACGCCCTTGGGCATGGACGCTTTCGAATGCGGTTGCCCGGCTGGAATCCGTGCGTTCGGTATGTGGCTGTGTGCCGACCATGCAGATGCCGTGGAGCGAGAGTGCGAAAAAGATTGTCAATGAATCCAGCGCCAACTTCGGAGATGTTACTTCCTTCGGTTCTCCTCGGGCGTCGTCCCCCAAAGATGCGAGTCGAGAAGCCTCCTTAACTGCTCCTTTCGAGGGGTATCTTTACGTCCATGTCTTCCCCGGCCCAGCCATCCAAGCAGCTTTTCCAAATTCACGTGAAACGTCTTCGGCTCCTCACGCAACTCAACGATGAACTCGTCAGTCTTATACGACTCCTCTTCGGTTTGTTCTGAAGACTTGAAGGTCGCCCACGCACGGCAGGCCGCCTCGTACACACTCGACGCTCGAACCTCCGTTGAATGTTCGACACCCCTTCTGTCACGAAACCGAACGGTGCATGCACAGTCGCGCACTGGATAATCCCGTATTTAGATTCAAAGCAGGCAGGAAGCGGAATTACAGTCTACTTCGTCTTGGTCCAGAGGTCCAAGAATAACCTGACCGTGGCCGGACCATGACCTGCGTAATGATTATTGGCAAACGCAAAAATCTTCAGGATTTTGGATTTGGTCACCATTGACTTGAAAACTTCCACCCAATTCTTCAGGTCGCTTCTGCGGTCGATGATCGTCTTGTCCCAACTCTTGGTTTGCTGCTCGATGCCTTTGCGATCACCGAGCCAGCGAACGTAGGCAAAAGCCGCCGTCACTAGATCAAACTTCTCTTTCAACTCCCACGGTCTGGGAACCCAACTTTGGTCGATTAGCGTCAACGCAACGCCGCGCTCGCACAACAATTCAGCGAACCGGGCGTCCATCCAGTTCTTGTTTCGAATCTCGACTGCAAACTGGTAGCCCTTCGGAAGCTTTTTCAGGAAAGGCTTAAGCACAGCCAAAAAGTCAGCTTGAGTCTTGAATGCTTTCTGGTTGAAATATCCGAATTGAAAGAGCAGAGGCCCGAGCTTGTCACCCAAGGCATCCATCGTCTTGAGGAAGTGCTTCAGGTCGTCATCGCAATCGACCAGTACTTTTTCGTGAGTAATGACTTGCGGAACTTTCGCTGTGAAGATGAAGTCTGAAGGCGTCTTGGCATTCCACCCTTGGACTGTTGAGAGTGCGGGTGTCCGGTAGAAAGTGTTGTCCAGTTCAACCGTGTTGAATTTCGTGGCGTAGAATGAAAGATAATCGGCTGGCTTCATACCCTTGGGGTAGAAGCTTCCTTCCCATCCTTCCGCAGTAAATGCGCTGGTGCCAATCCGAAGCTCGGTCATTGCGGGATTCTACAACGACTTGAGCGACCCATCCACTTGCCCAGATAGCTTGGGTTCAGAACGTCAGCATGCGGAGCTTCAGCATCAGGACAACGACCACGTAACCGAGCACGATTATCAGGAACGGCATGGCGTAGCCCGGCTTTCGGCCGAATACCGGGTGGCTAAGCAGGATGTACCAAATCGCCGCGCAGAATGGGCTCAGGGCGCAGAACGCCACCCGCATGAGCCATCGCTCATCGGAGGAGCCCCATAGCCACGCGGCGAGGCAGAAGAGCGGCAACAGCAGGATGAAGGCGTTCAGGGCCAAGGAATTCAGGAAGCCTCGAATCATGCGCTGAGCCTAGCGCGTATCGGCGGTGCGGCCAATAGGACGGAAAGTTTCGTCGGAGCATACCAGCCGACATTCGGCGTTGGACAACTCGGATGCAATCAAGACTGGGGGGCCACGTTCGCAGGTTTCAAATCGAACGCTGGCAAGAGATTTAGGGTCTTGTTTTCCAGATAATGGCGCAGAATGGTTGCTTGTTCCCTCTGGATGGCGGACAAGCTCCAAATGTCTTCCCATGTCCGTACGCGGAATCGGACCACATCCTCAGACAAATGCTGACGGAAGAGTTGTTCCTCATCCCTCGCGGCTCGCCTAAGCAAATTGATTACGAATGGTTGCTCGTCCCCAGAGGCAAGCCAGTGAGCGAAGATGGCGTTCCGGCACAACTGTTCCAGAATCCGCTCGTCTTCCCGCCCTGAAATCCATTTTCGATTCAGCGGGTCTGCCGCGCCTTCTTTGCATCTGTAACGCCTCAGAAACTCCGTGACTGAACCGAATCGTCCCTTTTTCTTGGCGAAGCTGGAATTGGGTGAACCGAACTTCGCTTCGACCAACACGATGGCTTGCCCCGGAACTCGCAACATGATGTCAGGCTCAGTTGGGATGGCCATGCCTTTTTCAAGCGCCGCACGGACTTCGCACAGATCGGGCCATGGAGTGCAGTCCGCATCAATGCGGTTGCCCCAGAGATAAAGCTCTGGCTTCCCGGAGGGAACAACTCCGGTCAACGACTCGAATACCTCTGCCAACCCTTCAAATGCATAAAGACCGACGAAGACGTTCCAACTCACAGCGTCTTCGCTGGTCTCAAATCCCAAGCGCCACCTCTCCACCTTGGAAACGCTCCTCAGGATGTCCCTTCCGATTATGAAATTGCGCTCCGCGTCCTGATAAATGTACGTGGGTTTCGTGGAGACGCTGATGCCATGCTTTGGGCAAAAACACGGCTCCTGCCCGCGATGGCGTTTCGGGAGCAATTCTGCGCAATCGCGGATGCAACACTGGAGATGATCTCCGTGTAACAAGGAGTCAGCCCTTCCAGTTGAATACCGCAAGGCTGCGTCCTTCTTAAGCTCGGCCGTACCGTAGGGGATTTCACTCCAAGAGAACGTGGTCCCGTTTTGCATTTTGAACTCCAATCGTAAAGATTGTTGCCGAGGGGAAACTCAGCAGTCAATCAGGACCGCCCCCACGAGCCGCCCTTAACGGGGGATTGACCTGTGGGCGCTGGCGGGTGGTTACGGTGCTTCCTGAGCCTTTTGGGCCGTCGTGGCGTCGTAGTTGACGAACTGCCGATCAATCGAGGGACTACATCTGGGACCGCGCTGCCGCCATCAGGAGGAGGCTACGGCAGTCCCGTCCGTTGCCTCGGGTCCGAAGCGCGGCATCTCCTCCAGACGTTTTAAGGTATCAACGTAATGAGTGAACGTCTCAACCGCGCTATCGTACAGTTCGAGGAATTTGTATTCAGGCTCGATTGGTCTTCCGCCAAACCCTTTGGTCCAGCCCTTCACCTCTCCGTCCGGCCCTACAATGGGGGTCTTCCGGCGATCCTGCAAATGTCCGTAGAGATCGGTCCGGTCAACAGACGGGGCGATCCTATGAACAAATTTATTCCGATACCTGCTGAGCCTCGTGCCATCGTCCGATTTGCGAAGATCATCCAAGATGTTCATGAGGGTTGAGTATTCTTCGCCCGAAAGCGAAGCGACGTGAGGGTTGGAGACCCTCTTCTCCAAACCCTTGCGGACCCTGCCGGGCGTGATAAATCGTTCCCATTCCGGGTTACTCCGGTCGATATCGCCGAGGAGAGAAGCACCCAACCTTTCGAATATTAGCCGTGCCGCCAGATCATGGACTTTCTGCAACAGAATGGCAGCGAGATCAAAATGAGCCATTTTGTCGAGATGAAAGAAAGCGGATAGGTTGTTTGCTTCCGCTTCCGCGCTCGCAGAATGCGTAATCTCCACGTCGTGATAGGTCCTCGACTCCACAAGAAGGTGCTGTATACGGAGAAAGATGTTGCCTATTTCGAGCCACACTTCCCGCGTGTTCATCCGATCATCGAAGGTATCCGAAACTACGTCCAGAGAGTTGTAAGTCTGCTTCACTGGGTGAAGGAAGCTCTCGACCGATGGGAATGCCATGAGGTGATCGAAGTACTGGGCACCCTTTTCAAGTTCGGAGAAAAGATGCTGTGCCACAAACTGCCTGCCTCCATCCTGCCGAAGCTCCCCCAGATTCACATCGCGCTCAAAAACTTGCGGCTTTGCCGTGCCAGCATCAAACGAAAGCTTGACTCTTACAGTGGCAGCCATAGGCCCCTCCAAAATGGATTTTTTGATTGTCGAAACGTCTTAGCGTTCTGGAAGTTACTCAGCGTTCCGTTCAGGACAAAGCGATTGAAGCGCACTACTAGATCGCGAGGCCGACCTCTGTCGGCAATGCCGAATCGTATTGGCGAGCGAAGGCAGCATGCAAAGATTTGTAGCACGGCGGGATGAATTCCACAACGGCGGCGATGAGTCTCTATCCCCCTCGATTGCTCTTCCTCAAAAGTAGGCGAATCATCGCGAAGAGTTTGTGAAACAGGAAATCAACGTGCTCATCATCAGCAATTGGAATCTTTCCAACCTCCGCGTGCCTTATCATAAAGCCGTTGCCTATTCCTGTAAGAAACCGCGCTTCGTCCTCCAGCACTTCCCGAAAATGGGGCTCCGCAGAGCCCTTGTCCAGAATGCGCTTAGTGCTTTCCCTTTTGTCGGCAGGAAGTTCAAGAGATTTTATTCTCTCCCACGCGTCCCAAAGTGCTTCCAGCGATTCGCGACGGATTGCGGGATTTGGACTGAGGAATCGGGTCCTCGCTCGTTCAAGTAATTCGTTCAGTGCATCGTCGCCTGTATTGAACATTGCCTGTGACAAAGCCTCCCGTAGTCCCTCTGGCGCAATTCTTTCAGCGTGACCGTTTTCACGCAACTCAAATGCTATTCCGTTACGCTCGAAGATGCGGTTGATTTCTGCGCGGAACCTAGCTCGCCCCTCGCCTTGATCAAAAACAAGGTGGTAATGATCGAAGAAGCCGTGATGTCCTGCTCGGTGGGGTTCGGCGATTTTTTCGCGTGCAAATTCTATCAAGTCGAGAAGTTCCAGCGTTGTGGGTGCCGGTACACCGGGACCGAACGGGTCGTAGAGTCGATGCGCTCCCAAAGCTTCGCGAAGCGCATTCGTGTCTGTCCCAGTGGGTCCTCTTCCGTCTGGGCACTGCTCTGGGTACTCCAGCCCAAACGAGCCGTCGTGGGCACGGTTGCGGATCAATCCGGTGATCCCGTTGCTTGCCGGTTCTGGGATTTCAGTTGCCACCCGAGGAGGAGGTCCGTGGTGACGGTCGGAAAAATAACCCAACTTACGCCTCCCTTTGTTGCTGTTGTTGCTCCATCTCTTTGGGGCGGTGATAACGGGAGAGCACAACCCGAGTGTTGGAAGACCGAATCACTAGAGTCGCGCTACACTCTCGTCCGTTCATCTTCAGATTAACGCCTCACTATTGAGCAGAGACCCTCCTCTTTAGTTCTTGAACAAGCTCCTTATTGCGGTCATTCAGGGGGTTCGAAGCCAACGCTAGGTTCGCCATCTCATATGCTTGCTGAATATCGCCCTCTTGATAGAGCAGTTTGGCCAATCTGTAGTAGGCAAATGAATTGTTAGAGTCCGCTTCGATTGCACGACGATAATAATCCTCCGCTGCCACAGAGTCGCCCTGCTTTTGTCGGAGGTACCCGATTTCGACCAAGGTTGGGGAATGATTGGGGTTTATCTCCTCTGCTCTCATCAGCAGGCTCTCGCCTTCAGCGAGCCTACCTGCGCGAAGCTTCGCTGAACCGTATCCTTGCAAAATCCAATAGGCCTTCGGTCGAAGAGCCATTGCCTTCCCGAAATGCAACTCTGCATAGTCCCAACGTTTCTGCCGCGCAAAGATGAGGGCAAGATGAAAATGTGCGTCAACATCATTTCCATCCAATTCGACTAAGACGCTATAATCTCTTTGCGCTGTTTTGAAGTCGCCCCTTCGATAATGTTCGAGCGCGACTGGTTTTAATTCCTGACCGTAAAAAGCAAAATCCTTCACCTTGTTCCTATCGCCAGCAGCGAGGAAGTGGTGCACTGCTTCACCCAAATACTCCGGCACAATCTGCTTGGTGGTTTTCTTAAACCGCTCGAACTCATCGAAATAAAATTTCCCGGCGATTCTGTGGAACTCTTTTGCCTGCTCAAGGGAGAGTGCATTTCCAAAGAAGCTTCGGATGAGTGGGTGGAGTTGGTAACCACGCTCAGAAGCCTCAATTAAGTATTGTCCTGTCAGCGAACTCAGCAACAAACTCGCCTCTTCTTTCCGCCAATTCAAAAAGGCATCTCTAGCGACGGGCAGTCGGAAGATAGAAGCAAAGGAAAGCAGTTCTTTTTCAGGCGCAGACAGAGTCAGTTTCTCCAAGATGAAGCTGACGATGGTGTCGCGGAGTTCCTTAAATATTGAAAACTCCTCAGCAATATCAGCCATAGGGTGTTCAGCCCAGAGTCGTGCCGCAACCCTCGTAGCTAGTGGGTGTCCGCCGAGGATTGAAATAAGCTTTTCTGACGGGGTGGGAAGCTGCCCTGCAAGATCGTCTCTTCCATACTGGAGCCACTGAATCAAGAGCCTTTCGGTATCACGTGCTTGAAGCCCTTGTAGCCTGAAGAAAACGAGGGAATTCTCGAATTGGGGACCCAGCCGCGGCGAGATATTGGAAATAAAGAAATATTTTGTCCTGTTACTCTGGCTTGCTTCCACAAGGCTCAACAGCAACTCACGGGTTGCGGCGTCTTCGATTTCTCCGAACGAATTCAGTAGGAATTGAAAGTCGTCGAACACCACCACCGCGCCGGGACCTTGCCCCAGATACGACACGACGCGCTTTTTCACTTCGTCTTGGGTGGTCGGCTTGGAAAGGTCTAGGGTCTCCGGGATTCGCAAGTTGCATTGGAAAGCCAATTCAGCGAGAAGTCTGTGGTAAGAGATGCCCTCGGTCATTTGCAACTGAATTCGCTTACGAGGTGGGATTGCCTGTCGGAAGGCTTCTTGAATCAGTGCACTCTTGCCGATGCCCCTCATTCCGCCGAGAACGAACGCCGAGTTCTGCTGCTGGTTGAAGAACTGCCGAATGCGGTCGAACGCGGTTTCGCGGTTGATGAACGGAGATTCCAAGGCAGCGGGTTTGGCTGTCAGCTTTAACTGTTGTGTACCGGCGGGAGTCTTCGCGCTTGTTTGTATCGACGCGGCAAGTTCGTTTCGCCTCGACAGAAGATGCATATAGACTCTGGAAAGCTCCTCCGCCTTGTGAAGGTGCTTCCCTGATAACAAAAGACTGTTTACCGCTTCTATAGCTTGATTACAGAGTTCCCATCGCAAGCCATCTGTGGATGGGATATCGCGAATCACGATAGGCGTAATCCATTTGACTGCTTCTTCAGGTGAGAGTGTTCCCGCGGGTGCAACGTGGCCCGTGAAATGAGCTAATTTTTCCTGAAGCAGTCTCGGAAATACTTTTTGGTTCAGATTAGTGAAGGGAGTAACTTGAATGCCGATTTCCCCGAGTGAGGCGCTCGTCGAGGCGCACAGGTCCCTGATGTCGGAGTATTGTTGTGCCTCCGCAGATTCGGTGGTGTAAAGGATTGGATACAGACGAAGATCGGCGACAGCCGTATGCTCCCTAGCCAACTGCCGAACCTCGAACTGTTTTTCGAGGTCGGCTTCCATAATGAGCAGTCCCTCGGAGCCTTTCGGAACTGCCATGCTTCCATCCTTTTCTGTGAACCAAAGACTCGTATTGTCGGCTCTCGCGAACACTCGGGAGCCTCCAAATTCGGCAACATTGGCAAACATGGTGCATTTCCCCTGCAACAGAGCCCTCTTGCCTTCGTCGTGGAAAGGTTCGGCCTTGGGCGTAAACGCGGTAACTGCAATCAATCGTGGCATCGTGTGTTTCTCTTTGGGCGGTTTTCCTGAGAGGGCTTCGATGCAGATGAGCACTTGTACTTCGATTCGTCCCTTCTTTGTGCTCATCTGAAACGTATGAAATGCTGGTGTGCCCTTCACAAGGCAAGTCTCCCATTTCGACACGACATACTTGATGAAAGCCCTCGGTTTCTGCTGCGGCACAAAAACAATGCACGCTGCCTGCCTGACGTGCTGTTCGGCTGGTTTGACCCCCTCCTCAAAACTCAATTCCAAGTCACGGTATACCTGTTGTGCAGAATCACTGACTGTAATCACATGACTGCCAGCGATGATGGCCATTCCCAGTTCTTCGGATAGGGCATGACACAGGGGCAAGGATTCCGCCGGAATCGAATATTCAGGAAGCACAAGGAGTTCCACTGCTTCGCCTGCCGCAAACCGAATGAGCGATTCTATCTTGCGGTTCAGATGTGAGATGTATAGTTCAGAGATGCTCTGACGCAGACGACTGATCTCGTCGAGGCCAGAAACCGTGAACAGGCCAACCTTTTCATTTTCCACGGGAAACGCTGGTTCCTTAAGACTGGCGACTAATTCGTCAGCATAGGCGGGATTGCATGAAATTTGAGCTACTCCGAGACGGCAAAGGAACGGCTTCGCCATTGTGCGCTCTTTTCTGTTTCTTCAGGCGTTACCTAACGCGAATTCTATCACGCAGCCGTAACCTTAATCGCAGAATGCACCAGACAACACCAATACATCAGCAACACACTTCTACTGATCGAACATACGCGGGCCGCCACGAGCGCCGATTGCAGGCTGCCCAACAACAGAGCACAGAACTCTCGTTCTATTGCTCCTGCAAACATGTTCGTGGGTTAATGACCTTTGGATCGACAAACCTGTGCTGCGCTTCACGCCAACTGACATCGCCTCCTATTACAGGCCGAAGCCCTGCGAGCGCCGGGTCTTGCTCAGGCACCTTGGTGAGAAAGAAGCGCAACCGTCCGCCTACGATGAAGTTATTCGCAGGCTCGGTCAGCGGCACGAACACAACCACGCGAGTTCGTTCGGCGAACTGATCGAGATCGCCACATTACCTCGGGATGAGCGGGTGAAGGCAACTCTTAACGCCATCGCGCAGCGTGTCCCGGTTATCTATCAACCCGTCTTTGTTGTCCAACACAAACTAGCCGGAACAGAAGTGGAGATCGAGGGCATTCCTGATCTGATTGTTCGCGACGGCGAGAGCTACATAATCCGCGATGTGAAAATGGCACGCCGAATCGACGAGGAACATCACCCGGAGATCATGTTGCAGGTGCAACTCTACGGCTGGCTCTTCGAGCAATCCTGCGGGATGCGACCCAAGGCACTTCAGGTGTGGGGCGGAACCAGCGAGATTACGGAAATTCCCCACGACAGCGGGAAAGCCGCCCTGAGGGAGCTAGGGCATCTTCTGGAAACCATCCAGATTGGCGACCATCGATACGAGCCAGTTGGTTGGTCGAAATGCGGCGGCTGCGGTTACAGGGACAAGTGCTGGTCTGAGGCGGAAGCGGTCTCGGATGTGTCTCTGATACTGGGTGTGGACCAAGGTCTAGCTCGAAAGCTGCATGAACTCGGGATCGATTCCACGGAAGCGTTGCTTGCCAATTTCGATGCTGAAAAGCTCGGAAAGCTGAAACGCTCCTATGGCAATCGTCAACAGAAAGTCGGGAAGACCGCCGAACGGATTCTCCAGCGGGCAGAAGCGATGGGAAAAAAGAGCGAAGCGGTTTTGGCGCGCCCTATCCTGCCCGCAGGACCGAATTGGTTGATGCTCGATTTGGAGGGCATGCCGCCGCATCTCGACGAGATAGAAAAAGTCTACCTCTGGGGGATGCAGGTGTTCGGCGAACGCCCCAGCGAATACATTGCGTCCATTGCAGATTTCGGCACGGACGGTGACGGGCGCGGCTGGTTTGATTTTCTTGGGAAGGCGAAGTGTCTGCTCGACGATTACGGGAATATAAGCTTCGTGCATTGGGCGACCTACGAGGGGGCCAAACTGGACCTGTACATTGCCCGGTACGGCGATCCAGAGGGAATCGCCAGCCGAGTGAAGGCAAATTTATTCGACTTGCTGGACGCTACCCGCGATTCGATGATCTTGCCTTTGCCAAGCCTGAGCTTGAAGGTCGTCGAGGAATACGTCGGCTACAAGAGGAGCCAAGCCGAGTACGGTGGGGAATGGTCAATGGCGCAGTTCATCCAAGCCACAGAGACCTGCGATGAGAGAAGACGGCGTGAACTGATGGACGCGATTCAACGGTACAACGCGGAGGACTTGGAGGCGACTTGGACAGTATTCCAATGGCTAAAGTCGAAGGCTTCTTAGACAGTTCAATCTTGCTGGTTGCTGGTTTACTGCTTCAGTGCTACCGGAGACTCCACCTCTAACCCGTACGCCATCTTTAATAGCCTCAGCAATAGCTCCGAATGCTTCTTAATGTCGCCTTTGGTTAGGCGCAAACGATACGCGCCGCCGCGTTTGTCATAGTCCATGACATCTATTCCGGCACTCGCAAGCTGCTGGTCGATTTGTGGCGACGACTTTAGGTAGATGTTGGTGTGGAAACCCACTTTCTTGGGAAAGAAGATAGCGAAATTGTTCGGCTGCCCATCCTTCGCAAGACCGATGTAATACTTGTTGTATTTCAGTTCCATCTGAGGAGCGAACGTCCTAACTAAATCCAGCATTTCATCCGCTAGCGCCACGGTTTCTTTCGTACCACGCTCAGTTTCCCAGAAATTTCGGTCGGCGGCTGCTTGGACTTCCTCTCCCTCATCATCCAAGCCGAGGGACACCGCATCGACTACCTTTGTGAACACCAGACTGATTTGGTCGCCGAATTTCAAGGCGCTCATTTGGAGTGCAATCAAGGGAATGAACCCATTGAAAAGGCTGATGACGTTCAGAAATCTGCTCGTGATGTCTTCAGCCACGATGACTGCATAGTGGTCATACTGTGGGTAACGCTTTCGTTCCACGTCCCAATACTCGATTGTGCGGATGATGTGGCTTTCGTCTGCGCTTCCAAGCATGACCTCGACTTCATATCTTGTAGTCAATTCTGCGTCCTGAAACAGGAGGTCAAGCCGCCCTGCGTGAGGCTGACTCCTCTCTTTGTCTTTCAGTATGAGGTCACCCAGACCTAGAATCGAAGGGTCCTCCGCAATTCGGTCCTGAACCCACTTCTCACGGTATTCCGAGTGATTGGCAAGGGAGATTCTCTCTGGTTTGATGAACTTCAAAGACATCGCCACGTCCTCCCGAGTCTGTGTGGACAATCAGACTTGACTGTAACCGTCAGGAAAATTCGATTCCGATTGGTAAGCTACCCAGACTCCATTGTGAGCGTGTGCCGGGAATGCACAGCAACGTTCTTTGAGGCGATTTCTTTATCGGCAATATAAGTGCTGACTGACACACTACAGAATCACCTAGCCGTGATAGGCTACCCGTGTCCAAGGAATTGAGGCTGAGAACACCGCCTGAGCAGGGTTCGATCTCAAGTAGCGGTCTCGTTCCAGATGCAAATGATTGGCTCAGTATCCGGCTTAAGATAACGGCACATGTCACCCCTTCAGTCTTTTACGTATTCCCAATCAACATTTCCGCTGACGGAGGGTCAGGTAGTCTCCGGGGCGCTGTTCAACGAACCGATGCGGGTTGAGACCATCCGGCAGAACGGAGCGGACTCATGGATCGTCGGTCTGTCCGGTGTTCGGACGGAGAAATTCCGAAAGGTGACGCTCACCCGGAAGGACATCGAGACCCTTCAAGTTTCGCACCTGATTCCCACCTACGCGGGGGATGGCCACCTTATTAAGGTCGGCATTCAGGCGTATTCGCTCGGAATCGCCTATGAGTTTGATCCGTATTTCGGGCTTTCGATTTCTCGTGTTGACCCGCTGCCGCACCAACTTGAAGCGGTTTACGACTACTTTCTGAAGCTGGCTCGCGTACGCTTTCTGTTAGCGGACGATGCAGGCGCAGGCAAGACCATCATGGCGGG
>Ga0209517_10008256_pt1 | contig 12235 bp, 8 predicted proteins | sample PeaSoiMetSII2010_FD_187695 | JGI IMG/M metagenome (GOLD analysis project Ga0209517, IMG submission 187695) | Peat soil microbial communities from Weissenstadt, Germany - SII-2010 (SPAdes) (version 2) | ecosystem: Environmental > Terrestrial > Soil > Wetlands > Peat | place: Germany: Weissenstadt...
CTGAAAGGGAAAGGGCACAAAGTCCAGATGCTCGCGGGCAAACCAGGAGCGGACGCTCTCTTCGACGGCGGTCTCGGCGAGGAAGCAAACCTTCTTTCCACTTAACTGCCGGGCGCGCGTGACGGGGCTTGCAGCGGGAATGAGAAAGCCGACGCCGTCCCAGAGCACGGGGCGCGTGAAGGCTATGTGCGTTCCAGCGGCGTGGGAGAAGTCGTCGGTCAGCGTGGGGACGAGATCGACTTCGCCGGCCGTGAGCGCGGCCATGGCGGCGTCGTCGTCGGGATACTGCTTTGCGGCGACCTGGGCATTCTTTCCGAGGACCGCAACGGCGACGGCGCGGCAGAGATCGGCGTCGAATACGGCGCGGTTGCCGTGGTTGTCGGAAGTGGAGTACTCGGCCTGCTCGGCGTCGATGCCGCAGCGAAGTACGTTGGCGGCGCGGATGTGGGCGAGGGTGGGATCGGACGCGAGGGCGGCGGTGCTGGCGACAAGCAACAGCGTGAGCGCGGCGATGGCTGGCCAGGTTAGCGCCTTCTTCCGGCAAGACAGATTGTCGCGGTGGAGCAAATATTCCCTCAGGGGCTAAAGCCCATCTTCATCTGTGGCATTCAATGCACGGGCTGAAGCCCGTACCCTTCGAACATTCCCTCAGGGGCTAAAGCCCTCGTCTTTCAAGGAGCTTTTGCGGCATGGCTAAAGCCATGCCCTTTCAAAACCGTGACTCTTTCCCCCAGGCTGCAAAGTCCGCGCCCTTTAACCGATCAGCTTATTGGGAAACTTCCTACGGTGTCCAGGTGCCGGAGGTGGGGACGCCGGGCGTGGTGTCGGGGCGGGGGTTGAAGTCGAGCGGGACGGGATTGGGAAGCGTGCTGTCGGTGGGTGTGATCTCCAGGCGATGGCAGCCGATGCCGTCGTCATGCGGGAACGAGTTGATTTCATCGGCCGGAATGGTTGCGTAAGCGGCGCTGAGCGGCGGGCGCTTGCCCTGGAGGCGGAGCGTGTCGAAGGCGGGGGTCATGTCGCCGACGCCGGGAACCTTGTCGTCGGCGGGGCCGAGGTTGGGCTGGTTGAATTTTTCCGCACCGATCTGGCGGGCGCGCTCTTCATCGGGCAGGTCGGCAAGAGGGATGAGGCCGAAGAGCTCATCGACAAACTTGATGATGGAGCTGTGCTCCGAAGGCACGTGGGAGACGGCGTGCGCAACGGAGAACGGGGAAATGACGATGGCGGGAATGCGCGGGCCCTGTTCGAGGGGACTGCCATCCGAGGCGCGGGAACGGATGCGCGGCTGGGCGTGGTCGTAGAGGCCATCGGACTCGTCGTAGGTGATGATGATGGCGCTTTCAGGCCAATAGGGACTTGCCGCGATGGCGTTGATCTCCTCGGCGAGCAGGCCCTCGCTGATCTGCGTGTCGGAGTAGCCGGGATGATCGTCGTTGCCGCTGAAGACCCCGGCGAGTTTGGGGTTAGGGTCCTGGGGCTTCCAGCCCTGAATGTTGCCGTAGCCGCCGCGAATGTAGAAGACGCCGGAGGCGGGCAACTGCCTGTGCTCGATGGCAGAGAAGAAGTCGCCCAGGCCGTGGAGATGGGTGGTGGCGATGGGGTTGTTGGCTACGTAGCCGAAGTACTGCGGCCCGTTGTGGTGGGCGACGTAGCCCTGGTGCGAGGCCTTGCCTGCGGCATCGTTGATTTCATGATCGTAGCCCTGCTGATACCAGCCCCAGTTGATGGGCTTGACGCCGTGGCCAGCGATCTTCTCGATGTCCTCCTGCACGTCGGGCAGGTCGAAGGCGGGATCGTAGTCGGCGGCCGTGGTCCGCTTGATGGCGCTGCCCATGAAGGAGAGCGGCAGGCTGGCGAAGGTGAGATTCTTGGCGACGCCGCCGAAGGGGCTCACTTCCTGCGGCTGCTTGAGCCGGTCGGCAGTGTCGAGGGGCGAACCCCAGTAGGGCTGGCCGTCGCCGACCATGGGGACAACCGCGTTGGGGCCTGTGCCGCCGGTGGTTGCAGCATCGGGATGGAGCATCCACTGCGTTTCGCCGCCCTGGCCGGAGATCATGGCGATGGCGTTGGGCGTGGATGGACCCACGATGGTGTCCATGAAGTGATCGAAGAGCGTGAAGCGGTCTGCGTAGCGCCAGAGGAACGGAGCGGTGTCGCAGTCGACGTGGGCCATGACCAGTTCGCCGAACTGCTTGCGTTCGAGGGTGGGCGCATTCGAGGGCTTGCCGTCGTTGAGCGTGACGCCTTCTTCGGTGAGCGCGTACTGGGTGTTGCGCGCGGCTCCGCTGGCATCGAGTGCGATCTTGCGGGCAATGCCCGCGTGGGAGTGGTTTACCGAGGCGATGTCGGCGGGATAGACGGGGACGGTCTTGCCGGAGTCGGCGACAACGGTGGCGGGAATGCGGAAGGGCGTGATGGTGCCCACGGTTCCGTCAGTGTCGACGATGGTTTGTGTGAATCCTGGAACCTGATCGGGCGTGCGGGGGCCCTCGGGTCCGGCGTAGAGGCCATCGGCTCCGGGATAGCTGGCGAAGTAGAAGTCGAAGGAGCGGTTCTCCTGAAAGAGGACGAAGACGTACTTGATGTGGCGGCGGATGAGGGTGAGTTTTTCTTCGGGCGAAAGGGCCGGCTCGATGGCGGGATCGATGACTTCAGCGGCTACTTGAGCGCTGGAAGTTGGCGCTATGGTGACTTCCGGCATTGGAGCTTTGGGCTTTTCCTGCGCGGCGCCGATGGCGAGGGGAATGCAGCAAAAAAGGATGAGCGCGGCGCCGGTTCGCATGCAAGCGAGGGTTTGCATAGAACCAAGTTAAGCCGCTGGACGTTACAGTGGCAACAATCTGGCGGCGGGCGAGGAACTCGAAATGATGTGCTAAGGTTCAAACCGTGAAAACTGCAAGCAAAGATGATGTGCCGGTGAGGCCGCGGCGGCTGCTGCCTGGGCTGTCTGTCAAGGATGGATTTACGCTGCATCCGTTCGATAGGGAGTTTGGAGTGCGGACCAGCGGGTTGATTGCGGGCAGGCATTTGCAGACCGGCCACCGGCACGACCGGCACGCGACGGCTTACTTCGGGGTAGCGCCGTCGGTGTTTCACGCGCTGGTGAAGCGATGGGAGAAGACCGACCCGGCGGCGGCGCTGGAGCAGACGACGTTTGTGGACCTGGGCGCGGGCATGGGGCGGGCGGTGTTGCTGGCGTCGGAGCTTGGGTTCAAGGCGGTGGTGGGGGTGGAGTTGCATCCGGCGCTGGCGAGGATTGCGCGGAAGAATATGAGCCTGTGGCGAGCGGCGGGCCGGGAGCGGGGGCCGATACGCATTGTGGAAGGGGATGCGGTAGAGTTTGCGCTGCCAGAGGGGCCGGTGCTGGTGTTCCTGTTCAATCCGTTTGGCGCGGCTGTGCTGCGGAGGCTGCTGAAGGGGTGGCGGAGGGTTCTGGCTGGACGGGCAGGGGCGTTGGATCTGCTGTATGTGAACAACGAGCAGGAAGGGGTGCTGGAGAGCGAGGCCGGATGGCGGCGCTTGTATCAAGGCAGGGTGAGGCGGTCGAAGGTGGACGCGATTGCAGATCATAAGATCATGACCAACCAGCCGGATGGGGAATATGCATCGTCGAACTATGAGGACTGCTCGATGTGGCGGTATTACGGGTGAGCGGGCCGGTGCGGCTTGTGCTTTCCCAGGTCTCAGAGTCGAGACCCTTCGGCAAGCTCAGGGCAGGCTCTCCACCCCACGGACGAAGACCCGTCCGTGGGGGCCCCGGCGTTGGGGCACCCAGCTTGATTGCGAAAGCTGGCATGGACAGGGAATTTCACAGATGTTCAACAAGATCATTTGACGAGACAGGGTTGCAGGGAGAAAGCTGTTATCTGGGCAGCTTGGACATTCTTTTGCATTGACAAAGGAGCAACGGGACTTTTGCGGCATGACCGGCTGCGAAGGAATCCGGCGGAATTGAGAACGGGCACCCAGGGAGTACGACATTGAAGGAACCGCATCTGATTTTGGGATTGGGCGAGCTGTTATGGGATGTTCTGCCGGAGGGGCCGCGGTTGGGCGGGGCGCCGGCGAATTTCACCGTCATGGCCGGGCGGCTGGGCAGCCACGCTGTGCTGCTGAGCCGGATTGGCCGCGACGACCTGGGGCGCAAGGCGATTGAACGGCTCGACCCGCTGCCGGCGGATGCGGGTTTTGTCGAGACCGATCCGGTGCACGAGACGGGGCGGGTGACCGTGTACTTCGAGGGAGGCCAGCCGCACTACACCATTCACCAGCCGGCGGCGTGGGATTTTCTGGAGCTTTCCGACGAATGGGTGAGGCTGGCGGAGAGAGCGGACGCCATTTGCTTTGGCTCGCTGGCGCAGCGGAGCCTGGAGTCGCGGCAGACGATCCAGACGCTGGCGGCGCAGACGTCTTCAAAGTGCGTGCGGGTGTTCGACGTGAACCTGCGCGCGCCGTTTTTTTCCGGCGAGGTGATTCAGGAGTCGCTGGAACTGGCCACGGTGATGAAGATGAATGACGCCGAGGTTCCGCAGGTGCTGTCGCTGCTGGGTCTGACCGGCGGGGACGGGACGGCGGCGGGCGAGGCGCGGACGGATACGCTGCGGGCCGGCGCGGAACGGCTGCTGGGCGAGTTTCCGACGCTGGAGATGGTGGCGGTGACGCGCGGCGGCCACGGCAGCCTGCTGGTGACGCGGGATGAGTGGCACGAGCATCGGGGGCTGCCAGTGAAAGTGGCAGACACCATTGGCGCGGGAGACGCGTTTACCGCGGCTCTGACGCACTACCTGCTGCGCGGGGCCGATCTGCCGACGTTGAATGAGGCGGGGAACCGGTGGGGCGGCTGGGTGGCTTCGCAGTCGGGAGCCATGCCTCCACTCGCCGATGAGGTGCGCGCGGGGATTGAAGCGGCAATCGAAGGGTGATGCTATTGATCCGGCCCGCAAATAGTGCGTTGCTTTCCCGCCTTTGCGCCAGGAAAAAGGCGCAAAGACGGGGCACGGGGCGTCAGTATTTATGGTCCGGCTCAATAGTGGCGATCAAGAGTCGTGGTCTTCGATGCACCCGCATGGCCTGGCGGGTGGCGGCCGCCGTGTTGCTTCTGTCTCCTGCCGGCTGGATGCGGGCGCAGGAACCGGCAGGGCAGGATGCGTCGCAGAAGCCGGTTCCCGTGGCGGCGCAGGCGGGCATGTCAAGCCAGGTGTCGCCGCAGGCGTCGAGCGGAGTTCCGAGTCAGGACGATGTGCACGACGTGCCGATTGTGCGCGGCGCTCCGCTGCCGCATGGGGAAGGGGCGAGGCGGATGGGGGAGCGGCTGCACGCCCTTTTCGACGCCAGCGACTGGAGAGCCGATCCGAGCAAGCCGTTCGAGAGAATTCCCTACTACCAGACACTGCTGACGCACAAGCTGAGCTTGGCCGACGAGATGCTGGTGCGCATGGAGCTGGGCAACGAGCAGATGCGCGCCGGCTTCAGCGCGCGCGCAATTGATACGCTGGAAGCGCTGGTGACGCTGATGGACGCGCATGGGGCGGAGGTGCCTCGGGCCATCCAAGCGCAGGTTCACCAGGAGTTGGCGCTGGCTTACCTCCGGCTGGGCGAGCAGGAGAACTGCATTGGGATGCACAATGCGGACTCGTGCAACTTCCCGCTGCACGGGGGCGGAGTTCACAAAAAGCCGCGCGGGGCCGAGGGAGCGGTGCGGGAGTATACGAAGGCTCTGGAGCTGAATCCGGAGAGCTACCTGTGCATGTGGCTGCTGAATATTGCCTACCAGGCGCTGGGGCGGTACCCCGAGGATGTGCCGAAGCAGTGGCTGGCGCCGCCGGAGTGGTTCACGTCCGATTACGACATCGGTTACTTTCCGGAGGTTGCGGGCATCGCCGGGATTCACGCCATGGAGTTGTCGGGCGGGGCGATTGTGGAGGACTTCGACGGGGACGGGTTGCTGGACGTGATGATCTCTTCGTCGGGCCCGCTGGACCCCATGCATTTCTTCCACAACAACGGCGACGGGACGTTTACGGACCGCACCAAAGAGGCGGGGCTGGCCGACGAGATCGGCGGGCTGAACCTGGTGCTGACGGACTACAACAACGACGGGCATCCGGACGTGCTGGTGCTGCGCGGGGCGTGGTGGCGCCAGTACGGGAAGTACCCGCTGAGCCTGCTAAGAAACAACGGGGACGGGACCTTCGACGATGTGACGGAAGAGGCGGGGCTGATGATTGCTGGTCCTACGCAGACGGCGGCCTGGGCGGACTACGACGGCGACGGCTGGCTTGACCTGTTTGTGGGGCACGAGTCGACGCCGGGCAATGTGTTCCCCTGCCAGTTGTTTCACAACAACCACGACGGGACGTTCACTGAGGTGCAGGCGCCGGGCGCCGCGCCGGGCAAGCTGGGCGCGAATCTGGGCTTCGTGAAGGGCGTTTCCTGGGGCGACTACAACAACGACGGTAGGCCCGATCTGTATGTATCGACAATGACCGGCCGGAGCTTTTTGTTTCGCAACGACGGTCCTCGCGACCCGAAGCATGCGGAGACGGGCGAGTGGAGCTTTACCGACGTGACGGAGCAGGCCGGACTGGCCGGGCAGAGACATACCTTTCCGACCTGGTTCTTCGACTACGACAACGACGGCTGGCTGGACATCTTTGCGGGCGGATATGCGACGACTTCTACGGAAGACTATGGGGCCTTCGAGTTTCACAAGCCCCATCACGGGGCGCTCTCGCACCTGTTCAGGAACAACCACGACGGGACGTTTACCGATGTGCCGCACGCGGGCGGGCTGGACCGTGCGATTACCACCATGGCAGCGAACTTCGGCGACCTGGACAACGACGGCTGGCTGGACGTGTACCTGGGGCTGGGCGACTCGTACTACGAGTCGCTGATGCCCAAAAAGATGTTTCGCAACGACCAGGGGCGGGCGTTCCAGGACGTGACCACTTCAGGCGGCTTCGGCAACCTGCAAAAGGGGCATGGAATCGCGTTTGCCGACATCGAGAACAACGGCAACGAGGATGTGTTCGAAGAACTGGGCGGTGCCTTCCAAGGGGACCGATTCATGCCCACGCTCTACCACAATCCGGGGCACGGGAACCACTGGGTGACGCTGATACTGGAGGGCGTGAAGAGCAACCGCGCGGCTTATGGGGCGCGGATCAAGGTGACGATTGTCGAAGGCGGGCGCGAGCGTTCGATTTACCGGGCCGTAGGTTCGGTTTCGAGCTTTGGCGGCAATCCAATGCGGCAGCACATCGGGGTGGGAAAGGCTGCCGCCATCAAGGAGATCGAGATCTGGTGGCCGGTGTCCGGCGAGCGTCAGCGGTTCAGGAACGTGGCTGTGGACCGTACGTTTCACGTGCGGGAGGACCGGGACCGGCTCGATCGAGTGGCAGTGAAGCCGTTCGAGATTGGAAAGACAAAGATTGCGCCGCCGATGGACGAGCAAATGCATTGAGCGGCAGGCGGAAGGGAGGGTCCAATTCCTGGCTTCGTCTCAGGCAAAATGATTGTCTATACTTACAGGAGAACACTCATCTTCAACCGCATACAGACCATGGCGCTGCGGGGGGAGTGTGCCAGGCGACAGAGCCAGGTGCTTTGCTCGCTACATTCTGACGGGATTGCATCGACAAATCTTGAACTATTGCTGTAGTGTATGTCTACGAAGCGCAAAGTCGGGCAGACATCGGGGCCGACGCAAACCTGGGAAGGGACGCTGATGGCAGGTCCGCGCAAAGCGGCAATCAAATTGACGCCTCCGCCGGAGCCTGTTCCGGCTCAGGCTACGGCGAAGTACAGGCGCGTTTTCGAGTACCTGCACGGGCACATCCAGTCCGGGGCGTTGAAGGCGGGTGACCGGCTGCCCAGCGAAGCGGAACTGGGCAAGCTGTTCGGCGCCTCGCGGATTACGGTGGCCAAGGCGGTTCTTGACCTGCAGCGGATGGGGCTGGTGACGCGGCGGCCGGGGGCGGGGACGCACGTTCTTGCTCCGCACCAGGCGGAGGGCCGAACCTTCGGGCTGCTGATTCCCGAGCTTGGCCTTACGGAGATCTTTGAGCCGATTTGCCACGGGATGATGCGCTCGCCTTTTGCGCGGCCGGATGCGCTGCTGTGGGGCAACGCCTCGGCATCGGTGGGCGAAACGGCCAAAGAGGCTGAGCAGATGGTGAGTTCCTTCATCCGGCAGCAGGTGGCGGGGGTGTTTTTTGCGCCGCTGGAGATGAGCGGGGATAAGGACGCGGCCAACCGGCGGGTGGCGCGCGACCTGGAGCGGGCGCAGATTCCGGTGGTGTTGCTGGACCGCTGCTACATGCCTTACCCGGAGCGAAGCGCGCACGACCTGGTGGGAGTGGACAACCGCCGCGCCGGCTATGTGGCCGCGGCGCACCTGCTGCAGTTGGGCGCGCGGCGCCTGGCGTTTCTGGGCGAGCCGAATGCGGCGGGCACAGTGGATGCGCGCATTACCGGGTTTTACGAGGCGCTGCGCAACTTTGGCGTTCAAGTGGACAAGAACCCGGCCTGGCGGGGCAGCCCGCAGGACGAAGCTCTGGTGCGGCGGCTGCTGGACACGCTGCGGCCGGAGGGAATTGTCTGCGCCAACGACCTGACGGCGGCGCGGCTGATGCAGACGCTGATCGGACTGGGCGTGCGGATTCCCGAGGAGGTGCGGATTGTGGGCATGGACGACGTGAAGTACGCCAGCCTGCTGCCGGTGCCGCTGACCACCATTCACCAGGATTGCGCAGGGATCGGCATGGTGGCGATGGCCACGATGCTGGAGAGGTTGGAGCATCCAGAGCTGCCGGTGCGCGAAATTACGGTGCCGACCAGCCTGGTGGTGCGGCGCTCGTGCGGAGCGCATCTGCGGGCTGAGGGGTAGACCGGAAGTTCATTTCATATGGCTTGTTTCCCACCCTTTCGCCAGGAAGAAGGCGAAAGGACGGGGCACGGTGTTTTTTGGCTGGAAGAGTCCAGTGGCGCGGTCGATTAAAGTAGATTCATTGTGATTGTCAACATTGCCAGGCGCGCGCACGACCACAACTGGGAGCTGGATCCGATTACGCGGTCCCTGCTGGACACGGATTTTTACAAGCTGCTGATGCTGCAGTTCATCTGGAAGAACTTTTCCAAAACACAGACTTCTTTCTCGCTGCTGAACCGCACAGCTTCGGTGCGGCTGGGCGACCTGGTTGGCGTGGAGCAACTGCGGGAACAACTGGAAGCGACGCGCCAACTCCGCTTCCACAAGTCGGAGCTGATCTGGCTGGCCGGCAACACATTCTACGGGCGCAGGGGCATGTTTGAGCCAGCGTTTTTGGAGTGGCTGGAGCGGGATTTCCGACTTTCGGACTTTGAGCTCGCCGTCGAAGACGGGCAACTCTCACTGCGTTTTTATGGGCTGTGGACGGAGACTACGCTGTGGGAGATCTATGCGCTATCGGCGATCGACGAGTTGAGGACGCGGGCCAGCCTGAAACAGCTGAGCGAGTTCGAGCTGGACATTCTGTATGCGCGGGCGAAGACCAGATTGTGGGAGAAGATGGAGCGCCTGCGCGGGGTTCCACGTCTCAATGTGAGCGACTTTGGAACGCGGCGGCGGCACAGCTTCCTATGGCAGGAGTATGTGGTGAAAGCCATGAGCGATGTGCTGGGCGCGAGCTTTGCGGGGAGCTCGAATACCTATCTGGCGTACAAGCACGATCTGGAAGCGATCGGGACCAATGCGCATGAATTGCCCATGGCGCTGGCGGCCCTGGCCAACGACGAGGAGGAACTGCGGACGGCGCAGTACAGGATTCTCGAGTTATGGCAGCAGAGTTATCAGGGCGAGTTGTTGATCATGCTGCCGGATACGTTTGGGACGACACAGTTTCTTGAGGACGCGCCGGATTGGGTGGCGGACTGGACGGGACAACGCATCGACAGCAAAGACCCGTACGCAGCGGGCGATGAGTACGTTACGTGGCTTGAGAAGAGAGGGCGCGATCCGCGGCAAAAGCGGCTGATCGCTTCGGATTCGCTGGACGTGGAGCAGATTCTGGGACTGCACGCGTACTTTGGCGGGAGGATGCTGAACGGCGCGACGCCGGCGGATTTTCAGGAGGCGGGCGATTTTGCCGATGAGCGGAAATGGGTCGCGGACCGCAGGATCCGGTTCAGCGCAGGGTGGGGCACTTTTCTGACCAACGATTTTCGCAACTGCGATCCGCGGGGCGGGAATGGATTCAATCCGGTGAGCCTGGTGTGCAAGCTGACGGAAGTGGATGGCAGGGCGGCGGTGAAGCTTTCCGATAATTACCTGAAGGCGATGGGCCCGGCGAGCGAGATCGAGCGGTATCGAGGGCTGTTTGGGACGGCTGGCGTGGCGAATGTTCCTCTGTTGACATGAGTTGCCGGGAATGTTCATTGCGCCGGGGGAAAAGTTGATGTACGATATGAGTGAGTAGGCAGTCAGTAAATAGGCGAACTGAGGAGATCCGTGTGGCGCGGCCTAGAAGCGGCGACAAGAAGAAGGCAATTCTGGATGCGGCGTTGCGCATCTGTGCGGAGCGGGGCATTGGTGGGGCGCCGACGTCAGCAATTTCAAAGGCGGCTGGCATTGCCGAGGGGTCGCTGTTCACGTACTTCAAGACCAAGGACGATCTGCTGAATGAGCTTTATCTGACGTTAAGGAGTGAGTTCAGCCGCAATCTGAGGGAGTTTCCGCACGGGCAGGACGCTCGTGACCGGCTCCGTTATATCTGGGACAAGTTTCTTGAACTCGGAGCGGCGCACCCCGAGCAGTTGAAGGTTCTCGCTCAGTTGCGCGCATCGGGCAAACTGCTCAAAGAGAATGAACCACCCAACTTCGCGCTGGTCGAACTGATGAAGGCAACTGCGGAGGCGACGGAGGGAAATGGTTTGCACGACGTTCCTGGGGAGTACCTGGTCTTGATGGTTCGGGCGCAGGCGGAGATCACAGTGGAGTTCATCAACGCACACCCGGAGTTTGCAGGGGTGTGCCGGGAGCTGGGTTTCAAGATGTTATGGAAAGGCCTGACGGGGGAATAATTTTTTGTCTCTTAATGAGTGAGTAGTCAGTCACACCATAGGAACAGAAGATCGAAGAGGACACATCAATAAACATTCAAGAACAAATGCCGCTCCGGGGCTGGAGCGACTACGAGATCCCGCCTCAAGCTGGAAGGCTTGTGGTGGTAACGGGAGCAACCAGCGGGCTGGGCTATGAGGTAGCTTTGGCCCTCGCACAGGGCTGTGCAGATGTAATCGTTGCCGGACGCAAAGAAGCCAGGGGACGGGAGGCCGCGGCCAGGATCCGGTCCCAGGCGCCGAATGCACTGGTTCGATACGAAAAGCTGGACCTTGCAGACCTGGCATCCGTGGCTGCATTTGCCAACCGCCTGGGCGCTGCCGACCGTCCGCTGGACCTGCTGGTGAACAATGCAGGTGTGATGGCGATGCCCCAGCGGCGCGTAACGGCCGATGGGTTTGAGATGCAACTGGGGACCAACTATCTGGGCCATTTTGCGCTCACCGGAAGGCTGCTTCCGCTGCTCCGTCTGAGCCGGTATCCAAGGGTGGTGCAGGTGAGCAGCCTGACTCATCGGTTCGGCAAAATCCGATTTGACGACCTGCAGGGCGAGCACAGCTACGGGCCGTGGAGGGCGTACTTCCAGTCAAAGCTGGCGACACTTCTGTTTGCCGGTGAGTTGCAGCGGCGGAGCGATGCTCACGGCTGGGGCTTGCAGAGCAGCGCAGTGCATCCGGGTTATGCCCAAACGAATTTGTTTGCCAACGGCGTTGGCCCCAGGAGCGTGCTCTCCCTGCTGAGCGGATCGCTGGGCAGGGTCGTGAGCCAGTCTGCCGCTAAAGGCGCGCAAGCCGCCTTGTTTGCAGCGGCCTCAGGCGATGCACAGCCGGGAGGATTCTACGGCCCGGGAGGAATGCTGGAGCTTACCGGACGACCCGTCGCGGCGCATATCTCGAACCGTGCGCGCGATCTGGCTGTGGCGCGCAAATTGTGGCAGGTCTCAGTGCAGCTGACAGGCGTGACGTGGCCTGTTGACTGATTGAAGGTACCGCGCAGGATGAGCTGGGCTCTTCGGTACCTAGGGCCTGTTAACACTTATAGGACGGCAGCGACGGGAGCGGATTTTTTCGAGGTCAAGGAGCGAGGAGCGCAATGTACTCGACGTACTTCAGCGACGAGGGACGCAGAGAT
>Ga0209517_10008257_pt1 | contig 12235 bp, 7 predicted proteins | sample PeaSoiMetSII2010_FD_187695 | JGI IMG/M metagenome (GOLD analysis project Ga0209517, IMG submission 187695) | Peat soil microbial communities from Weissenstadt, Germany - SII-2010 (SPAdes) (version 2) | ecosystem: Environmental > Terrestrial > Soil > Wetlands > Peat | place: Germany: Weissenstadt...
CCCTGCTGCGCATTTAGGAAGATGGATGATGTTCCTTCAGATTTCTTGAAGCCGAACACTTCAGAATACCAGTCAGCAAGTTGGTTGGCGGTTGCGGTTTTTGATGGATAAAGGCCAACATGTTCGAGTCCGGTGAATAATGGTGTTCCTCTTGCTTTCTTTACCCAGACTATGCAGTTTTCTACGTTGTGTTTGATTCCTTCGAAGTCTTTTGCTGCGACAAGTTCCTTGCTGATCAGCTTGGAGCCCATTCCTAGACAGGCTGCACCTGCATTAATCCAACTGGAGATGCTTTCCCATGTTGGTTCTACACCGCCGGTTGGCATTATTTGTGCCCAGGGGATTGGTCCGTGCAGGTTCTTTATGAAAGCTGGACCGCCCATTTCTCCGGCAGGGAAGATTTTCACTATTTCAACGCCAAGTTCTTCGGCTTGAGAGATTTCCGATACGGTTCCGCAGCCGGGGCAATGAGCAATTTTTCGTCGATTGCATATCTTTACTACTTCAGGATTGAGTATTGGGCTTACGACGAAACTTGCGCCGCTGTTGATGTACATAGAGGCGGTGCCTGGATCGATTATTGATCCTACGCCTAGAGCGACATGTGGTAGGCTCTCGCTGCACCATTTGGATAGTTCAAGGAAAACCTGATGGGCGAAGTCGCCTCGGTTGGTGAATTCAACAATGCTTGCTCCGCCGTCACCGCACGCCTCTAATATTTTCTTAGCCACTTCCAGGTCTTTCTGGTAGAAGACTGGGACGATGCCAACGTCAAGCATTCTGGTAATTACTTGGTGTCGCGTGAACTTCGACAATATCATCACCTAGATACTCGTCCTGATGTGATCCCGCTCATTAGTGTCTCGGCTTCGGAGACGGAGACTACGCTTGCGTCGCCGGGTATGCTGTGCTTAAGGCTGCCAGCAGCGGTTGCGAAGTCTAATGCTTTCTGAGAGTTTCCGTATTTGAGCAGACCGTAGATTAAGCCGCCGGCAAAAGCGTCGCCAGAGCCAACTCGATCGACAATGTGAGTTATGTCGTATACCGGAGCAGTATAGAATGAGTTACCGTCCAGCAGAACTCCTGACCATGTGTTATGGCTTGCGTTTATGCTACCTCGTATGGTTATGGCTACTTTTTCGAGGTTAGGGAATTTTTCCTTAAGCTTCTCAGCTACGACCTTGTACTTTAACGGGTCAACCTTTCCAGCTGTTACGTCAACTCCGGGAGCTTGAATTCCGAACACTTTCTCTGCGTCCTCTTCATTGCCAACAGTTACGTCTGCTGATTTCACGATTTCCGTCATTACTTCTTGTGCTGATTTTCCCCACTTCCATAGTTTGGAGCGGTAGTTCAAGTCAACAGACACTTTCACTTTCATTGATCGTGCTGTTCTTACAGCTTCGATTGAAGAGTCCGCACAGGATTTGCTTATGGCTGGGGTTATGCCGCTGATGTGGAGCCATGATGTGTCCGCAAGAATGTTCTTCCAATCTAACATCGGAGGTTCAATCGTGGCAATGGACGATCCTGATCGGTCGTAGATCACTTTACTGCCGCGTTGGGAAGCTCCGGTTTCTAGGAAATAGATTCCAAGTCTTTCTCCGCCGCGAGTAATCTTTGTTGTGCCCACTCCATATTGTCGGAGGAAGTTGATGCAGGCGTCTCCGACTTCATTGTTTGGTAGACGTGTTACGAATTCGACTGGGACACCAAAATTTGCCAGGCTGATGGCAACGTTGGCCTCTCCGCCGGCGTATGTTACGTCGAATGATCGGGCTTGTTGTATTCGTTGAAAGCCTGGCGTTGAAAGTCTCATCATTATTTCGCCGTATGTGGTAACTTTCTTAATCGTCGACATGGAGTTTCACTTAACTAGCTGTGTTGACCGACGGACGGGTAGAAGAAACTTCCGTACTATTCTCAAATCTTGTTACGAGCGCAACTCGTCGATTAGTTTTCTGTTTTCACGGGATTCTGTAATGTTCCGATGCCTTCGATTTCAACTTCTACCACATCTCCCGCTCTGAGGAAGACGGGAGGTTTTCGAGCGAAACCTACACCTGATGGAGTTCCAGTCATTATTGCTGTGCCCGGCATGAGCGTCATGCACTTCGATAAGTAAGAGATCAGTTGACTGGTATTGAAAATAAGGTCCTTTGTATTAGAATCTTGCATCGTTCTTCCGTTTAACCGGCACCGGATGCCGGCTACGTCGCTCTGAAGCTGAGTTTCGATCCAGGGTCCCATCGGAGCGAATGTATCGAACGACTTTCCTCTTGCCCACTGAGCATCGAGGCGAAGTTGGCAGTCGCGCGCGCTAACATCGTTGCTGCACGTGTAACCTAAAACATAGTTATGTGCTTCGTTTTCAGGCACATTTCGCGCTAGTTTTCCGATTATTATGGCTAGTTCAGCTTCGTAATCCACTTCATTCGGAGCCATGGATGGAAGTATTATTGGTTGGTAGGGGTCGGCTAGAGCGGTATTTGCTTTGATGAATAGCACTGGAGCGTGTGGAATCGGATGTCCGCTTTCTTTGGCATGAGCCTTGTAATTTAATCCGATTGCAAGGATATTCGGAGGTTTGATTGGGGCGAGTAGACGAACGTTCTCTAATTTCAAGTTAGATCCAGTTCTTTTCCAGTTACCGAAAATATCGCCTTCGATCTGTGATATTTCTGAGTGCTCTAAAATTCCGTAACTTGCACCTGTGTTGTTGACAGAAAATCTGACGATCCGCATTTCAGTTTCGCTTATCGCACTGCCAAGCCCGGGTTCTATTTCAAGCTGACTGAAACGAGTTTTTCTACTTCATCGTATGAAATGATAGTGAGACGAACGGGATAAGCAGGGTGGAAGTTGCAGACACTTAGGGAACTTGGTGAGCATCAAATCATAGAAATCCTGCAGCATATTTTCGGCTCGAGTTCGCGTACGACGGTCGGATTTGGTGACGATATTTCAGCGATAAAATTGTCGAAGAATAACGTCGCGGTGCTGAAGACCGACATGTTGGTTGGAAGCACCGATATGCCCCCTGGCATGACTCTACGTCAAGCGGCATGGAAAGCGGCGATAGCTAACGTTAGCGATCTCGCTGCTAAGGGCGTTCGACCGTATGCAGGCCTTGTGGCTTTAGGGCTTCCAGCTAAGCTTACGAAATCGGACATAAAGCAAATCGCGAACGGCCTTCGTGATGTTGGAAAAGCATATCGATTTCCGTTCGTTGGCGGAGACACCAACGAATCAAAAGATCTGACCATATCGATCGCTCTCTTCGGTTTAGCGCAACAGAAGCGCTTAGTGCTTCGTAAAGGAGCTAGGGATGGTGATATTGTTGCGGTCACAGGGGAATTTGGTGCGACGAGTGCAGGCCTGAAGGCACTACTCGAATATGACATGAAACCATCGGAACTCCCACAGAGCATATACGATGCCGTATTTCATCCGCGTGCGCAGCTCGATCTTGGATTGAAGTTAGCTGCTTCAGGATCGTTAACTTCGTCAATCGACTCAAGTGATGGGTTGGCATGGTCATTGCATGAATTAGCTGTGGCTAGTCGGGCGGGTATCTTGATGCATGAAATTCCAGTAAGCAAGGACACAATCAATTTTGCTAAGTCCCATAGTCTGAACTCCACTGAACTTGCTCTATACGGAGGAGAGGAATACCACTTAGTGTTGACCGTACGCCCTAACAAATTCAGTTCAGCAGTTCGAGCCTCGAAGGGGCGTTTGAAAGCGATCGGTATCGTGACAAAGCGGTTTAGAGGAGTGCGAGCGTTTCATGAAGCCAGAGAAATTCAGGTTGAACCTCGTGGCTGGGAACACTTCAAAGCACGTAGATCGGATTAGCTCGAATAGGATTTGGATTGAGTTATCAACTGTTAGGAAGCTTACTGAATACGTACTGTAGAATGCCGCCTGCACGATAATATTCAATCTCTATTTCATTATCCACTCGTGCCACCACATCAAATGTCTCCTCTCTTCCTGCATCCTTTACGCGTACGGTGAGTTTGGTCTTAGGCTTGGTGATCGTTTCTATTCCAGTGATTTCGTAAGTTTCGGTTCCTTTCAAATTTAGGCTCTGCCAGTTTTGTCCATTTGAGAATTCAAGAGGGAGTACTCCCATCGCTATCAGATTGCTTCTGTGGATTCTCTCGAAACTTTCAGCTATGACTGCTCTGACTCCAAGCATCATCGTTGCTTTAGCCGCCCAATCTCTCGAACTGCCGGTACCGTACTGTTTTCCTGCCAAGATGACTAGTGGTGTTCCTTCTGATTGATATCGCATCGCAGCATCGTATATTGTCAGTAGGTTCAGGGAAGGATAGTGGGTTGTCCATCCTCCCTCTTTGCCGCCTGCTAGAATGTTTTTCAATCGAATATTACTGAAGCCGCCTCTCACCATTACTTCATGGTTGCCGCGTCTGCTACCGTATGTGCTGAAGTCGGTGAATGGTACATGGTTCTCTTTCAGGTAGTCTCCAGCGGGGCTATCAGCTAGGATTGTTCCTGCTGGTGAGATATGGTCGGTTGTTACTTTGTCGCCGAAGATAGCTAGTGCTCTTCCGTTTGGAATGTCGGTGTTCTTCGGTTTTGCGTCTTTGAACCATGGAGGTTCTCTAATGTAGGTTGACTGGTTATCCCATTCGTAGGATTTGCCTGATGGTGCGGATAGTTTGCGCCATTTCTCATCGCCCATTTGTGCGTCTGCGTATCGTTCTTTGAATAGGTCTGGTGAAAGCGCTTTGATCGCCATTTGTTGAATTTCGTTGAGGGTAGGCCACACATCTTTGAGGTAGACTTTCGATCCGTCATTCGCGATGCCTAACGGTTCGTTGTAGAAATCGATATCAATTCTGCCCGCGAGCGCGTATGCTACAACTAGCATTGGAGACATTAGGAACGCTCCTTTGGCTAACGGGTGGATTCGACCGTCGAAGTTCCTGTTCCCGCTCAAAACGGCGACGACGTAGAGATCTTTTTCGCGAATTTGTTTCTCCACTTCGGGCCTTAGAGGGCCGCTGTTCCCTATGCATGTAGTGCATCCGTATCCTACGATGTCGAATCCTAGGTTCTCTAATTCGGACAGAAGGTTTACTTTCGCTAGGTAATCCCTTACGACATTTGAGCCCGGAGCCATGCTCCGTTTGACGTACGATTTTGCGGTTAGGCCTAGCTTTGCAGCCTTTGAGGCTAGTAAACCGGCGCCTATCATGACGGTTGGGTTTGAAGTGTTGGTGCAACTGGTTATGGCAGCGATTACTACGGATCCATCTCGGAGGTTATTTTCCTGACTCGGGTTGGTGGAATTGGGAGATGTTTTTGCATATTTCTTTAGAACGTCTGTGAGAGTGCTCCGTGCTCTCTTTAGTGGTATGAGTTCATCGGGATTGCGGGGACCTGCGATGGATGGTTCGACTTTGTCTAAGTCAATTTCTATCACTTTGGAGTATTTCGGCGTCCCTGAGTCCGGGTTTACGAAGAGTCCTTGTGTTTTGCAATACGTCTTCACGAAGTCGGCATATGCTTTGTCTCTTCCTGTGGCTAGTAGGTATGTTATTGTGGCGTCGTCTACTGGACAGTAGCCGACTGTGGCTCCGTATTCTGGAGACATGTTGCCGATTGTTGCTCTATCTGGTACGCTGAGTTTGCTGTATGACTCGCCGAAGTATTCCACGAACGCTCCAACTAGGTCTTCATGTCTAAGCACTTCTGTTACCGTTAAGACGAGATCGGTGGGTGTTGCTCCTTCTTGAAGCTGACCTGTGAATTTGACACCAATCACTTTTGGTATCGGGAGGAAGTATGGTTCGCCTAGCATTACTGCCTCGGCCTCTATTCCTCCAACACCCCAGCCGAGGACTCCAAGTCCATTTACCATTGTCGTGTGAGAATCAGTGCCTACTAGAGTGTCTGGAAATGCTGTTAGTTTTCCTTCGAACTGTTGAAGGGATACGACTTTGGCGAGATATTCAAGATTGAATTGATGGCAGATCCCTTTACCAGGCGGGAATACTCTCGTTTTGTCGAAGGACGACTGCGCCCATTTTAAGAGTGAATACCTTTCAGAGTTCCTCTCATATTCTTTGTCTAGGTTTTGTACGATTGAAAATTGATTTCCCCATGCATCGACTTGAATTGAATGATCTATCACGAGGTCGACTGGAACTTTCGAATTTACGACGCTCGGGTTCAATCCTTTTCTTATTCCGGCAGTTCTCATCGCTGCCAAGTCAACGATCAGTGGTACTCCAGTGTAATCTTGTAGGAGTACACGGAAGGGCATGAACGGAATATCTTTCCCGATACTCGGCGACCAGTTTGTTAGCGCACTGGTCGCATCGGCTGCCCCTGGAATTATGTTGGAGAAACGTAACGTGTTCTCGAGTAGAACTCTGATCGAGTATGGAAGTGAGTCCGGGTCGTATCCAAGATCGTGTGATCTGATGTTATAGTATTGGGTTTTGCCGAGCGGTGAATTCAGCTCTTCTTTCGCAAAATCTAGTTTCTTGGACACGGATCTCACCAAACGCATGCATGGCTCCTCTTTTTGTATTTCCCTCATACCAGATGAGAATAATGCCTTAAGAGAGGGGTTTATGGAGTGTTCGAAAAATTAGTTGTAACCCATGAATGTTTGGCGGATTCGAATTGAAGTTTGATTTGCCGTACTATGCTCAAAGTTCAGATTTCACGTGCGGTCCAGCGTGCGTTTTGATGGTGATGAAACAGTTTGATCATCAGGTTCGATTAGGCCGTGCGTTGGAGTTCGAAGTTTGGCGTCAATGCAATATGATCGGCGTGAGAGGAGCTGACCCTTACGGATTATGTGTTCCACTTATTGACGCTGGATATGATGTGCGTTTGCTAACGGGGCATCATAGAATTTTCGAGAACAGAACCTGGAAACGCAGATTAGCCGGGCATTTTTCACGCGAGGAAATTGACCTCTGTGTCTTCGGTATTCGACAGAATCGATTGCGGGCTTTAGGCAGAGGTCTCAGGATCGAGTACAAGCATCCATCGGTTTTAGATTTAACGCGCAATATGCAGTCAGGGTTTGTGCCGATTGCGTTAGTGCACATGGGTGTGGTGCATTCGTTGGATATTCCGCATTGGGTAGTTGTTGCGGGCGTTGATGAAGAAAACGTCGTGTTCAATGATCCGTATCCTCCGAAAGGAGGGAAGGCAATACGTCTTTCACATGTCAAGTTTCAGAAAATTTTAGATGACATTGGAAAGAAAATAGGTTTGAGTCCCTCGATCGTATTTGTGAGGCGAAGCTGAAATCATTTACGACAACGTTTGGGTTGGATTTGTTGCGATGCTGAAACATGATTCTCTACAGCCGAAAATTCTGTATCGTCTCTCTGCGATCCAGTTGTAGAGTACTTGAGCTGGCTGCGTTTTGAGTAGATTGCAGAGAAAATGGAAAGGTGTAAGCAAATTACATATCTCCGTGATTGCGAGTGAGCCGCTCGAGATTGAATTGTTGCCGAGGATGAGGTGGATGCGTCCTTGCAGCATATTTCTGGTGAGTCCGTAACGTTTTCTTGCCGAAGTCGAGAGTTCCTGATAGGGTACGAATCTGATCAGTCCAGATTTATCGAGTGCGTTAAGGATTTTTACTGACCCAATGCATAGGTTGCAAATACCATCGTAGATCAAGTAGGGTCTGGAAGTCAATTTGACCGTACTCTGATTCAGTGTTGATGATTCACCATGCTAATCGATGTGCGTAACTTTAGAATTACGTTTTGCTCTTCATGTTAGCATAGATCGAATCAGCAGTAGTCATTGGTGGTGGTGTGTAGAGATGCGTGAATTGGCACTCGCTGCAGTATCCTCTGCCACATTCTACGCAGAAACCGGAAGGCCTCTTGCCGCTTCCGCACGGGCATACTTCGCTGCTCAGACTACATCACCGATTTTGAGGCATAGGTTACGATTCAGGTATTTGTTTTTTGAGACTAAATTGCAGCGATGGGCTTGAGGGGTCGAATCAGCGTCTTTTTCGTTTTCTTTTAGTTTTTGTGTGCAGGGGCTTTGTTATCCTTTCGTATGTTTTGGTATCTATCAGATGCAGAACGTAGAGGAGCGTCAAAATGGCCAGCAGTGGACCGAGGGTTGTCTTTACGGGTGCAGTCTTGCGGCGCTTTCGAGGCTTTGTTGTTCGAGGCTTTTGTCTTCGTTTTGCCGGTTTCTTCGTGGAAGCGATTCTTTTCGTTGCCAACTTAAACTACTCGTTGGGAACTGTTGCTAGGAAGCCTAGCTTAACCGTTCCTATCGATTCGAAGGAACAGTTTTCATTGTCCATGTGATTGAATTGAGGACCATGTTAGATCTTGAAGGTTTTTTGAACGACAACAGTGTATGGCATAAGTTCGTGTCGAAACCAGAGACGGTGCATACCGCAGACGCGTCTCGTGAAACCGGTATTGACCTCAGTAGAATAACAAAGAATCTGGTCTGCAGAGGCAACGAAGGAGAGTTTGCATTGTTAGTTATTCCTGGAGATCGCAGAGTGAACATAAGAAAAGCTGCGGAGGCGCTGAACACGACAAATGTGAAATTGTTGTCGTTTGCTGAGGCAGAGTCTGTGAGCGGGTATCCGCCAGGTGGAACACCTTCGATACATCACAAGACCAAGATGAAGGTCGTTGTCGATAAAAGCCTGCTGAGTCTTGAGACAATATTCTGCGGGGGCGGTACCCGAGATCGGCTTCTTGAACTAAGAACTGACGATATCGTCAGACTGCAAAACGCCTTGGTAGCTGAAATCTCAGAATAGACAAAATTTCGTACTGATTAAATAGACTCTGTGTTGCGTAGAAGCCATGCCGAATCCTGCTCTTCAAGAACTGTTGTCAGCTTACAAACCGATCTGGGCATTGAATCATGCTTCGGCAATATTCGAGTGGGACTCCGAAACCTACATGCCCATTGAGGGAGCGAAGTCACGAGGGTTTGCTCAGGCAGAAATTGCTCTCATGAAGCAGGAGCATATGAAGAATCTCGAACAATCAATTGTTAAGGTTCAGAAATTACCGGAACTGGGAGATCATGAGAAAGGCGTTCTGCGAGTTCTGGGCAGGGAGCTTGAGTACTACCAAAAAGTTCCGCCTTGGCTAATCGAAGAACTCGAAAAAGTCACCGCTGAAGCTACTGTGGTTTGGAGAGCTGCACGCAAAAAATCTGATTTTTCAATCTTCAAACCATTTCTTGAAAAAATTGTCACGCTCAAACAGACTGAAGCTGACAAACTCGGCTATGTCGGTCATCCGTATAATGCGTTGCTTAACCTGTTCGAGGAGGATCTAACGACTGATGATGTAGACCGGATGTTCTCAGGCCTTATTCCGGAATCGAAGAAGATATTGGAAAAAGTTGTCTCTAATTCAATTTTCCCTTCAACTCATCCGCTTGAGGAGATGGAGTATGAACAGGACGCTATGAAGAAGGTGAACTTGGAAGTTCTCCGTTTTCTAGAAATGCCTGAACAGACTTTCAGGATGGATGTATCCACTCATCCTTTCACGGTTGGTATGTCTCTGGAAGATGTGCGAATCACAACGAGGTATGAGGGTAAAAGTTTCAGAGAGAGTATGTATTCAGTAATTCATGAATGTGGGCATGCGCTATACGATCTGCAAATCGATCGTTCCCTTGAGTACACGCCAATTGCAGGCGGTACTTCGCTGGGAGTTCATGAATCCCAATCAAGGTTTTGGGAGAACATAGTGGGACGAAGCCGTGACTTCACGCGACTCATCTATCCTATGCTTAAGAGTCATCTCAGATTCCTGTCAAACTATGACGAAAGTGAAGTGTATCGGTACTTCAACATGGTTAGGCCCAATACAATTCGCGTAGCGGCTGATGAACTGACCTACAATTTTCATATCCTTCTTCGTTACGAAATTGAGAAAAAACTTGTTGCGGGAGATGTTTTAGTTGAAGATGCGCCGTCGCTCTGGAATGAGATGATGGAGAAATATCTGGGAATTAAAGCGAAATCAGCATCGGAAGGTATACTGCAGGATGTTCATTGGAGTGGAGGGATGATGGGATATTTCCCAACATACTCTCTCGGTAACGTCTTGTCCGGCATGCTACTCGAACGGTTGCAGAAGGATATAGACCTCGGATCAACCGTGAGGGATGGGAAGTTGAATGTTGTGAAGAACTGGTTGAGGGAACATGTTCACAAGTGGGGTGCGACTTATTCGCCTAAAGAATTGCAGGAAAGGCTGTTTGGAGATCAGTACGTTCCCAAGCCGCTTGTCCGGTATCTTGAAAGGAAGTATTTGGGTTAATCACCGCGCGCATCAGTAATCTCATAAGTCTCGTCTTAACTAACCTGGACGAAACGTAGAAGGTCAATTGCTGAATGGTTCGAAAACATGCTCGAAATCCTGCCTTGGCTGCTGTACTGTCTTTGATCGTTCCTGGACTTGGTCAAATCTATTCTGGAAAAAGCGAGCGTGGAGTGGCCATACTTGTTGCAGGGATCATCGTTGGCACGTTAGCGCTGATTTGGCAAACTCTCTTCGTAACAGCGAGTCCTTCAGATCCTTTCTTTCTTCCTTACCGAATAGTCCTAACATTATACGGTGCCGTATTCTGGATTTGGCAAGTAGTTGACGGTTATCAACAGGCGAAAGACTGATTTCTTAAAATTTTGGCGGGCCCGCGGGGATTCGAACCCCGGACCCCAGGCTTCTCCCGCTGATTAGCGCTTAGAGGGCCTGTGCTTTAGACGCTTATCAGTGAGCGCTATCCAGACTGAGCTACGGGCCCGATCGTTTGAGTGTACGATTCTTGCTTAAAGTCATAATGGGTTTATTCTATGAAGATGCCTGGTCGGTATGGCTCCGCTGATTTGGCTTTAGACTTGGGATCGTATAGCTCATGGTCTTCTTCTCCGTGAACGTCAACGTTTACTTTTAATTCCTGGCTCAGAAATTCACGTGCGTTTATGAGTAGTTTCTGTTCGTGAAGTTTACCAATTTTAGTTCGCCGTTTTCGTAGATCGGCGGGCATTGTTCGTGCTTGGTTGATTATTTTGCCTGCGAACTTGGGCAGGTCCTTTTGGTTGAATATCTTGGCGGTTATCATGTCTCTGATTAATCCGTTCAAGGTTTCTGGATGCGTTTCCGCTCTTTGCAGGGCCTCTTGGTAGATTCGCCATTTCCATTCAGCTGCGGTGTAGTAATGGATTTTTTTAGGGGTTATTTTGGTCGTTGTAACGATCTCTTGTGTATCCGCAAGTATCTGTTTAACGAGCTCTTCCTGTTCTTCGGCATTTTCGTCAATTTTGGTTGCGTCGTACTCGGGCCATTTTGTAGTTGATACAAAGTTCTTTTCGCCAATCATATGCCATGTCTCTTCAGCTAGATGGGGGGCGAATGGTGCTAGGAGTCTAATCCAGATGGAAATGACTTGATTTACTGTAGCTGAGTCTGGGATCATAACACGTCGTTGGTACCATCGTAAGTCATTCCAGACATCGTATATTGCTGTGACGAGTGCAGTTCTCGTTTTCATTTTTGCGATAGCTTCGGAGATAATTTTGATTCTTGAATTGATTCTGCTTGTCAACCACGATTCCATGTGAGCGTTAGAGGATTTCTGAGCTCCATTGTTCTCTTCGACTAGTCGCAGAAATCCTGCCAATCTGTTTTGTATGTCACGAACGTTTTCAAAACGCCAGTCGGGGTCGTCCATTCCCTCGGCCGCGAGGAGGATCGTGCATCGGACTGGGTCGGCTCCGTAATTTTCGCATGCCTTCCAGAGTGGAACAAAATTGCCTTTGGATTTATGCATCGGTTGTCCTTCGACGCGCATGAAGCCATTAACTCCGATTGCGCGTGGCCAGTATTGCTTGTTGAAGAGGGCTACGTGGTGGAATATGAAGAAGCTTAGATGATTGCCGACCAAATCTTTTCCTGAATTTCTCAGATCAACTGGATACCAGTAGAGGAATTCTCGTCTCATTTGTTCTAGTACAGTAGAGTTGATGTTGAATTGGTTGGCAAGTTGTTCAACTGGCCCGGTTCCATAGTAGGTGTAATCGAAGATTTCTGGCGCGAGTTGTTCGGCTGTGATCATTCGGGCGTTGACAAATTTGCTTACCATGTAGTAGGCCATGTAGACCGTTGAGTCACTTAGTGTCTCCACGATCCAGTCTGGACTCCATGGTAGAGGTGTGCCCAGGCCTGTT
>Ga0209517_10008258_pt1 | contig 12235 bp, 10 predicted proteins | sample PeaSoiMetSII2010_FD_187695 | JGI IMG/M metagenome (GOLD analysis project Ga0209517, IMG submission 187695) | Peat soil microbial communities from Weissenstadt, Germany - SII-2010 (SPAdes) (version 2) | ecosystem: Environmental > Terrestrial > Soil > Wetlands > Peat | place: Germany...
GGCGTCCCGTTTGCTCGAGAAGAGAGGCCACCAAGTACTTGTCGCCTCCAACGGCAGAGAAGCGCTGGAAGCGATCGCGGCGCACACTTTTGATTTGGTGTTGATGGATGTACAGATGCCCGAGCTGGATGGCTTGGAAGCCACCGCAGCCCTGCGTGCAAACGAAGCAGGCCACGGAACTCATTTGCCGGTTATCGCGCTTACGGCGCACGCCATGAAAGGTGATCGGGAACGTTGCCTCGCCGCCGGCATGGACGGTTATCTCAGCAAACCCATTCGCCCTCGGGAGCTTGACGACCTGTTGGGGTTGTACGTCAAACATCCCGCAATGAACGAAGATCCACAGCCCGCCGCTTCCAAGCCCTGAGCCATCCCCTCCACATCTCTTTGCGCGCGCTGTTCCCTCTGTGCTGCAAAAGCACACTCAGTGCACGTAATCGCCCGGCGACGGCTTGTCGTTAGTTTCCGCATATTCCATCAAAGCCAGCAAGGCGCCCCAGTGATAAAAGGGGTCGCTCGAGGTAACGTCGTCGCCCGCACCTGTCATGGAATTGTAGTTTTCATGAACGTGATGCTTCACCGTCCACTCTCCCTCGAAGAGCTTCAGAGATTTCCCGGCAAGTTCTTCGCGCACTTGTGACAGGTCGTAATTGCGCAAACCCAGATACACCAGGTAATTCATCGGCCCCCAGATGCGCCCGCGCCAGTAATTCTGGTCCTTAAACGCGGAATCGTTCCTCGGCGTTGCCGGAATTACCCAATCTCCCCAGAACTCCTGCGCGTTCAGCAGGTGTTCTTGAATCATGCGCTGCGCCTGTTGCGGCGTCGCGGCGCGAGCCAACAGAGGGTAAAAGTTCGTAGGAGAAGTGCGGGGATTCAGTTGCCCCGTGTGCAGGTCCTTATTGAGGAACATCCCGGACTTCTCGTCCCACAAGGTAGCCAGCGATTCCCGGTAGTGCTTGGCCCTATCTCGGAGTTCTTTCTCCTCCGGCGTCTTGTTCAGCACCGCCGCGATCTCCGCCAGCGCCTCGCAATCCGCAGTATACAGACTCATCAGCCCCACATCGGCAATCTCCAGCCGGTGCGTCTTCTCATTGAAAAAGCCTTCATCGTACATGGGACTGTTATCCAGTCCCGATTCGAAGATCGCTCCCTGGCGCGTCCCTCGCGAATCATCGTCCAGATTCTCCGGCTGATTCTTTCCATCGCTACCGTACTCAAGATACATTCCGGCGCTGCGGTTTTCCTGCCACCAGCGGTTCCAGCGGAGCAACGGCGCAAACGTTTCTTCCAGCAGCCACCGCTCGTGGAATTTTTTGCAGAGTCCAAGCACGGTGATGGCCCCAACCGGGGGTTCGGAACGGTCGAAACTCTTCCAGCCTCCTGCCCGCGCGTAGTTCCCCACAAAACCCGCAGGCGTGGATTCCCGCAGCGTCTCAACGGCATTGGCATAGGCAAGATCGTGATCTCCAATGGCCGCCAGCGTGGCCGCAAAGAAAGTATCCCAGTCAAACAGAACAAATCCGCCCCAGCCCACGCTCCAACTCCGGCTCACAGGTGAGATAACGCGGGCGTCTTCCGGTTCATAAATCGTGTCCCATCCCAGCGTAGTCTGAATCGCGTCCACTGCGGCGGACCTTGGTGTCCCCAAAGTTTTCTCGTAGGCCTGATGCTCCTCCTCCACCAACTTCTCGATCTCTTCCAGGCTGCGTCGCTTGCCAGTGCTGAGGCCGACGAGGCCTTTCAGTTCGCTGGACACATAAGGTCCACTCACGGGGAGGTTGCCAAAGGGCGCTTCAGTTCCCGCAAGATAAATGGGGATCGTTCCCGACGGGCCGTGCGCTTCTATCCTGTCTGCAAGCCTCGTCACCGTGCCGGGCCTGTTCCACAAATACGCGGCGGAGAACACAACTGCTGCTGTAAGGTGACCAGGTTTGTCCTTTGCCAGGGGCGTTACCAGCATCACCAGGTCTTCGCCCGCGTGCGCGCTTTGAATCCGCAAATCCAATTCTCTCCACGTAACACGCACATCGGTGTAACTGCCGTCCCAAGCGTGCGGTCCGGGAAATACCTGCTCCGTGTTACGCCCTGGACCTCCCCCAATCAACACATCTTCCAGAAGCGCATCGCCGTACAGAGTCGTTTTGTGTTGCAATGCGACGCGAATCGCCAGCCCCTCCGGGAGCAGCACCTGTGTCGTTACGCTGTGCACGTCCCAGGTGTTCCAACCCTTGGCCAGCCGTTTTTGCACGGCGTCGTAGTCCTTCGAGCGCTCACGCACCTGCGCATATAGGCCCGGCGCACAATACGCCAGCAGTATCAGCAGAACGCAAAGCGCCACACCCGCCCGCAGGGCACCATGGCCAGCCAGCAATTTGCAGCGAAGTAGGCGTAAAACTCTCTTGAGCATCGCAAACCTTTCCGGGTGCAGTCAGCCGTTCATCGTTTCCAGAATGCGCTCCAACGCTGCGCTTGTGGATTCACAACGATACTTTCACCTTCGCGGCGTATTTCCGCCCCCTCCACCTTCGCAGAATTCACAGTCGCTCCAAGCCGCGCCGGCAATGTGATTCTTCCGGGCGCTTGGCCCTGGCCACGGCTGAATTCAAGCCGCCAGCCGGTTCTTGCATCGAGTGGCTCGAGCGCAAGGTCAATCCGCCCAAATCGCGTCGGGGTCCCCTTTAACTGAATGGGCGCCTGCGCGCTCAAATCTTCCTGGGCGACGCCTTCCAGGAGACGCAAGCTATCCCCATCTTCCAGAGCCAGCATGTGTCTCAAATAACGGATACATTCGGCGCTTGCCCAATTGTGCGGCATATCGCCAATGTAGGAAGAAAGATGCGACTCCTGCAGCGGCTGCTCCTCGCGCCAGCAGTACTGCGGGCTGGCATGATTCAGAAATCCAATGAACGTCTTTCGCGCGGCCTGGGCCAGTCCCATCCACAGATAAACTTCGGCAACGAATGCCGCGTTGTAATTCCACGTTCCCCCGTGGTGGATCCATCCCGTTTCGGCGGGAATATCTTCCAGTGTCACTGCTTGCATCAGCGCGGCGTGACCCCGAACGATCGGATGCGTTGGTTCTAAAACCCGCCCGGGAAAAATGGCGTGAGAAAGCGCCCATTGCGCGCTTTGTGGCCGCGGCCGTTCCCACTCATCGGGGACGTTCCATGCCGAGTCTTCCTTGAGCAGCATCGGGAGATAACTAAAGTTGCCTTCAGGATAGACACGCATTTGCTCCCGCGCCGCAGTCATAAATGCGTCGTAAAGCTCGTGGTAGAGCCGGCCTGCCTTCGCGAAGCTCGCGATGCCGCTCTTCACTCCACACTCATTGACGGCTTTCAGCCCTGCCAGCGTCCAGACCGTGTTCGTCAATTCCTCGCGCGCTCCATCAATTCCGCCGTCGGCGAAGCCTCGTGCCAGCAGCCCATAACGGCCCAAAACGCTGCCTTCCGTGCGCGCACGAGTTCGCAGGCCGTCAATAAACTCGATGGCAAGGACCACTTGCGCTTCAAGCTCTCGAGCCATGGACCAGTCCTGGCTTAATTCACACTGGCGCACCAGCGTGAACATCGCGATGGCCGTATCTTTCCAGTGCTCCGCGCCTCCTCCGGCCAGAACTTGTCCATTTTCCTGCTGTTTGCTCCAGGTCGTGCGTAGACCTTCCAGCGCTTCTTTGTCGTATCCCAGGTAGCGTGCTGCTTCGAGGATGAAATTGCCATCCACAATCCAGAGGCCGCGATAGCAGGTCGGCCCCACCTGAAAAGTAAGCTTGCCTTCTTGCACCTCGCGCGCTTGCAAAATGTTTCGCGCGCAGGCCGTCAGAAATTCTCCCTGCCTGCCACCCAATTTCCAGGACACCGGGTCGTGATACGCCCGCCATTCTTTCCAGAAAGCACGCGCTGCCGCTAGACAATCCTCTGGATGCTGCATGTCGTGCGGCACTCCGCTCAGGCTTCCCGCCTGTGGCAATCGGACAAAAGCCTCATACGTTTTGCTCCGGGACACGCGCCCGGCGTGCATCACCACGTGAGTGACGCCGTCTTCATCCAGTGAGAACGGTCTCGTTATTCCTCTTATTCCAGGTACTGAACCGCTGTTATTGATCTGCGCGTAGAGCAAAAGCTCCTGCGTCCCTTCGCGGGTGACACAAGCAACGTCATCTTTCTGCTCCAACTTCCACTTGTTCTGGCTACTGACGGAAAGTACCGGCTCGACTTCGACATCCTTATCGGAATGTCCGCGAACTTGAATCACGACATTGTCGTAGCGGCCTTCGCTGATGCGGTTTGTCGCAAACGTGGTCAACGTCAGAGTCACATCGTCCCATTTGAATACTGTCGTCAGAATCGGAATCCCTGGCTCTTCCAGTTGTTGCTCAACGCTGCGCGCCGCATTCATCCCATTCAGCCCGAAGCCTACCTTCAGCGGAAATCGATCGATTCCATGTTTGCTGTCATAGCCGTACAAGAGGGTGCCAGCTTCGTCCGTCAGACTTTTACTGGGATCATCCGGAAAGCAAAACGCCGTCTGCCGCACCCGTGGCGCAAAGCGGAAATCTACAAGCGTGCTCGTGCCTCCGGCTTTCTCTTCTACTTGGGTGAGTTGCGTAGGATTTGTCGCAACTGCCGCTTCATTCGGCAGGATCTTGGCTGCGGCCACCGCGCTAGTTGCAAGCAACGAGTCTCTAAGGAATCCTCGACGATTGGTCTTTGGCATTTATGCATAGTGGATTCTGGCCAGACCCACTTGTCAAGATAAAACGCAATTACCCCGTCCACGACCGCGAGTCGTGGGCCTGTTACCCGAGTCACGTGTGGAGACTTATTGCTGAGAACCAAGTCCGGAGGAAGCGTCGGCAGCCTTGCCGATGGCATCCCCGTTCACTACGAGTTCGACGCGCCGGTTCCGCTGCCGCCCTTCGGCAGTGTCGTTCGTTGCCACGGGCTGCGTTTTGCCGAATCCGCGGGCGGAAATGGAGGACGCGGGAACGCCCTGCTCCGCAAGAAAATCACGCACCGTGTCGGCGCGGCGCTCGGAAAGCTGTTGATTGAATTCATCGCTGCCAACACTGTCGGTGTGTCCCTCGATTTGCAGCGTGAGCCCGGGATGCGCCAGGAGAATTCCGGAAATCTTGGCCAGTTTTTCCCTCGCGCCCGGCTTCAGTGTGGAACTTCCTGTGTCAAACAGCACGTCCGACATGTTGACGATCAGCCCGCGCGCGGAATCCCGCGTCTGCAAAATTGAATTCAGTTGTGCCAGAAGCTGCGCACGTAGTTGGCCCTTTTCGGCTTCCGCTTGCGCGGCGGCCTGCCTCGCTTTTTCGGCTTCCGCTTGCGCGGCGGAGCGATCGCGAGCGGCTTGTTCGGCGGCGGCCTGCGCTGCTTGTTGCTGGGCCAGCGCTGTGGCACTGGCTTTTTCCGCTTCCGCTTTCTGGCGTGCCGCTTCCTGCGCGGCCTCCTCCGCTTCCTTCTTCATGAGCAACGCTTCCGCTTGCGCTGCTTCGGCCTGTTTGCGAGCCTCCTCCGCTTCCAAGCGGCGCTGCGATTCGGCGGCAGCATCAGCGCGGGCCTTGGCTTCGCGTTCTTCGGCGGCTTTTTTGTCCGCGGCAATCCTGGCCTGCGCGTCTTCTTCGGCCTTCTGCTTCACGGCCATGACGCGGGCTTCTTCGGCGGTCCCTACCACTTCGCGCGCCGCGGCTTCGACGGCTTTCTTGTCGCCTTTGTGCGCGTAAACCGCCTCCGCGTCGCGCAATTGCTGTTCCGCTTTCGCCAGAGTGGCCGCTGCATATTTGTCGGCCAATGCAATGTGCGCAATACGCACCGCGTTGCGCGCCTCGAAAAGCTCCAGCGGCGTCTTGCGATCAATTCCGAAGATAGCGTTCTCAATCTTCGTGTTCGAGGACGAGTAGATGCCGCGGCCCAACAGTTCGTAGCTGGCGTCAATATTCTCCACTTTGCCGAGCGTTGCCGGGCCAAAAACGTTCTCCAGCACCACGGTGTTGCCCGGCTGCGTCACCGCGAAATAGGGTTCCGCCGTCACGATCATGCCGAAGGTTTGCATGTCGGTGATGGCTTTCACTTCTCCGCTGCCGTTTTTCAGCACGATTTCGCCCAGGTTTACCGCGCGCCCCTGCGCAGAAACCGCCCACAAAACATACGTCAGATATTCCAGGCCGAATTTCGTGGCTTCGTCCAGGCCCGCGAATTTTGCTTCAATTTCGATGCGATTGCCCTTGTTCTGCACTTTGGCTTCGCCGTTCGCCGTGGACATCAATTCCGTGCCTTGAAAGTCGATCTTGGTGGACCCTCCGGCGCGGCGATAGTTCACCGCTTTGGTCGTACGCGAAACGTTTTGCACGGGCTTGTTCGGCGGCGGCGCTTGGCCCTGCGCGGAACCAGCCCACATGCCGAGCATCCCCGTTAGCGCGAGTGATAGCGACGCGATTTTCAAGGTATCCCCCTGCTCGCCGCATTCGGCGATGGTTTTCCGATGCCGCCCCTGCGGCCACGACCTTGGAAGAATGCTCCACCAAGACCAAAAAGCCCTAGAAAGACTGTTCTCCGGCGGATGTTGTTTCTTATCTATAGGCTAGCAAAGAACCAGGCAGAGGAGTGCCTAGCCAAGACACCCTTGCGCAAACAATCACGTTCCCAGGTTTTACGATTATTTGGAAGACCGCGGCGGCGGCCAACCTACGCGGAATCAAGCGCAGCCTTACCGTCAGCGAGAAATCCTAACTAGAAGCCCTTCGCGCGGTACAATTCCAGGCATTTTTTCGCCGTTTCCAGTTCGGAATAGCGGCTTCCCTCTTGTTCCATCAGGTAGTATTCCGCGCCGCCAACGCTCGATGCCGCCGCAAGAATCCCCTTCCAATCCGCTTTGCCTTCGCCAAACAGAACGGAATATCCTATGCCCGCTTCCGGCGACCAATCCTTGCAATGCACGGAATGGATCCTTCCCGGGTTCGCGCGTATCCATGCCACCGGGTCTGATCCCACTTCCACGCAGGTTCCCACATCGAGCTGCAGCATCACCGATGGCTTCGTATTCTTCGAAAGAATTTCCATCGGCCGCACGCCGTCCACGGGGGTGAACTCAAGCTGGTGATTGTGATAACCCGCCTTCAAACCTGCCGGTTCCAGTTTGTCCGCGGCAGAATTCAGCGCATCCGCAACCTCTTTCCAACCATCCAGGCCCGGCTTCGGCTGCGAACTAGCCATCACCACATACTTGCTTCCCAATATCAGGTTCAGATCGATGGCCTTTTGAATGTTTTCCTTCTTCAGATAATCCGCGCTGTTGTGAGTGGAAAAGCACCGGATTCCCAGGTCATCCATCAGCTTTTTCATCTCTTTTGCCTGCGCCGGGCTCCATTCAAAATACGGCGCGTAAAACTCCAGCCCCTGGTAGCCCATCTCCGCAATCGCCCGCACCGTTCCATGCGGATCCTTTTGCAGCTCTTCCCGCACCGAATACATTTCGATGCCCATGGGAATCGCCGTCGCCGCGCGCGCCCGCCAAGCCCAGGGCATCACCGCCGTAAACGCCAGAAAGCACCTTCGAGAAAACGTAGTTGTGTTCATGTCCGCATCCTATCCGCTAACGCATCCCATTCCCTCGAATCTTACTGCGTCAAAACGCTTTTCCGCAAATCATTGCCAGATCGGTCGCGAAAGATACCGTCGTTGACTCCACACTTGCTCGTGGCGTAACGTGCAATACGACGAGAGCCGCTGCAAACGACTTCGCCGGCAACAATCTCAACTCTAGAAGGAGAATCCTGATGAGATGTTCTTTTGTTCGCGGCATTTGTCTGTTGGGAGTCTTCCTCTTCGTTTCAATGTGCTGCGCGCGGGGGCAAGAGCAAGAGGAGTGCATCCCCGCTCCACCCGCAACAACTCTGGAAACGTTTTCGGCCCAGACCGGAGTAGTCCTCATTCGCGGGGTTTCCAAAATTGGTTCAATTCGGGGAAGAGGTTTGGTGACGGTTGCTGCAATAGAGATCAGGCTTGCCAGCAACCCGAGGATCAGGGCTACAGGACTGAGCTTCACCGTGAAGGAATCGGAGTCCTCTGCTAAGGAAAAAACTTCGTTTGTGGACTACGACGAAATTGACTCGCTCTTAAAGGGCATTGAGTACATCTCCGGGGCGGACCATAACATCACGCGTCTGACAAACTTTATTGCGAATTATAAAACCAAGGGGGATTTCGGCGTGGCAACTTATGGTATGGGAAGCGGAATCCATCTTGCCGTTTCCAGTGGCACATGCGGCAAAATATCCGCGCATTTCGAAACAACGGAATTGGCACAACTCAAATCACTTATCGAGAATGGAAAAATCCAAATCGATTCTGCTCAGCAGGATTCGCGCTGAAAGCCGGGGCGCCCTCCAGCATGATCCAGCGGTTGAATTTGCACCGGCCAGCCGATTCAACCTGCTGTTCAACTATTTGGGAGCGGGAAACGCACTTCTGAATCCTCCGACGCTTTCCCCGAAAGGACTCGAGCCCGGGCATCCGAGGAGAACTTCTCGATCGTCTGATGTAATTATGGCGGTGCCTCACGCTCGCAGGTATATTCAAAGGGCCGGCGAGCGAACTGAATTCCCCCGCCTGAGGACGAAATTCCAATGAGGAAGAACTTCCTTCTTGCCTGTCTGCTTTTAACTCTGGGAGCAGGCCGTATGGCCGCCCAAAGCGGAAACCCCAGTTTTGACGGAGCTGCTGATTTCTCCAAATACAAAACGTACAAGTGGGTGAATATCGACAACGCGCAACACTTGGATGAATTAACCGCGGACCAGCTTATGGGCACCGTGGATGTGGAGCTCGCCAAAAAGGGCCTGACAAAGCCGCAATCGGACAACGTGGATCTCTATATCGGTTATCAAATCGCTGTTGGCAAAGGGCATAACTTAAGTTTCTACAACTTTGGCGCGGCAAACGGACCGGCAGCGGGAGCACCTGCGGGCTCGACAGGAGCAGCGTCAACTACCGTCCATTCCGGAGAGTTGGTTCTGGACATCTATGATGCGGCAAAAAAGCAGTTAGTATGGCGCGGCTCCGTGTCCCATGCCATTAACGCGGACGCCAAGCCAGACAAGAAACAGAAGCATATGGATTACGCCGTTGAAAAACTATTGAAGGGTTATCCCCCGCGAATCAAGCAATAAAATGCGATTTCGAGATGGAGTCCGAAATAAGCCTTCGTTTCTCGTTGCGACCCGACCCGAGCGCCCTCGCCCCATAGTTGAATGCCAGATTCAGTGACACGAAGGGCACAAAGCAGATCCGCCCACGCCAGCACAATTTCCCACTTTACTGGTGAAGAACTACCGGTGAAGTTTTCTGAGTTTTTGCCAACTGAAATGGCAAGCCCGTGGGGGACTCGAACACCAGACCACTATCGTGCCATTCAAGAAGAGAGGTACGATCCACGCTGGTAGGGGCTTGATGTGTTAAGCTTTTTGCGCGCAAAATACCCGCGTGATACTCAAAAAATTGCATCTCGTGGGCCTCGCCAAGTTGACATTCGATGGAATTCGTTCCAATGAGTACTCCGCAAGGGGCTAGCGGCATGCGAGAGGTCACACAGCAAGTAGCAGCTCCACTCACCCGCGCCGCTATCTTCGTCGTCGTGACCGTTAACCCCGGTTTAGAGAATCACAGGATCATTCGATCTTTCTGCCCAGACCTCGCTGCGCTCGTGCGGGCGGTGGAATTTCGCGATATTGAAGCCGGTCTTTCTTGTGTCTTGGGAATTGGATCCGAGGTGTGGGATCGACTCTTTGATTCTCCGCGCCCGGCGAAACTGCACCCGTTCCGCGAGATTCGCGCGGGAGAGCGCCATGCGGTGTCCACGCCGGGTGACTTGCTATTCCATATCCGCGCAAAACGCTTGGATCTGTGCTTCGAGCTCACGACGCAAATAATGGCACGTCTGGGCGGCGCGGCCTCGCCGGTAGACGAGGTACACGGTTTCCGGTATTTCGACGATCGCGATCTGCTTGGTTTCGTCGATGGAACGGAAAACCCGAGGGGAGAGGAAGCGATCGACGCTGTGCTCATCGGCCAAGAGGATACCGCGTTCGCGGGCGGCAGCTACGTCATTGTGCAGAAATATCTTCACGATTTGGAAGGATGGAACGCGCTTTCCAGCGAAGCGCAGGAACGAATCATCGGCCGCACCAAGCTATCGGACATTGAATTAGATGATTCCGTTAAGCCGATCTCGGCGCACAACGCACTCAATACCATTGTCGAGGATGGCAAAGAAGTGAAAATTCTTCGCGATAACATGCCCTTCGGGCGGGCCGCGCACGGTGAATTTGGGACTTATTTCATCGGCTACAGCCGCACGCCCGCCACGATCGAGCAGATGCTAGAAAACATGTTCATCGGGCGGCCGCCCGGCAACTACGACCGGCTGCTCGATTTCAGCCGCGCAGTTACTGGAAATCTTTTCTTTGTGCCCACGAATACATTTCTGGAGGGAGTGACCGCAGATCAGCCTCCGGACACGGCGCCTTCAGCGACGCCGGCGGCCGAATCTTCGAACTCTGTTTCAGCGAAGCACGATGGTTCGCTCGGTATCGGGTCCCTCAAAGGAGATATCCCAAATGAATAACTTACATCGCGAGCTTGCCCCGATTTCCGATGCAGCGTGGGCTCAGATCGAAGCGGAAACTTCGCGCCCCCTGAAACGCTATATCGCTGGACGGCGGGTTGTGGATTTGCGAGGGCCGAGCGGCACTGGCCTGTCCGCTGTCGGGACGGGCCACCTCAATGTGATCGCAGCTCCGGCAAAAGGTATCGTCGCGAAACAGCGGGAAGTGAAGGCGCTAGTTGAGCTGCGTGTTCCGGTCGAACTGAATCGCCAGACGGTCGACGATGTTGAACGTGGAGCTAACGACTCCGACTGGCAACCTGCGAAGGATGCCGCGCGCCAAATGGCCTTCGCCGAGGACGGCGCCATTTTCGAGGGTTATGCAGCGGCTGGCATCCAGGGCATTCGGCAAGGCACCAGTAATCCGAAGATGACGCTGCCGAGCGACGTGCGCGAATACCCGGAAGCTATTGCCCAAGGTTTGAGCCGATTGCGCCTCGTAGGCGTGAATGGCCCGTATGCGGTGCTGCTCGGAGCAGACGCCTACACCGCTCTCTCCGAGACCAGCGACCATGGATATCCGGTGCTGGAGCACGTTAAACGGCTCGTCAAAGACCAGATTATTTGGGCGCCCGCCATCGCCGGCGCATTTGTCTTGACCACACGCGGCGGCGATTTCGAACTGCACATCGGTCAGGACGTCTCAATCGGCTATTCCAACCACGACGATTCTGTCGTTCGACTCTATCTGCAGGAGACGTTTACTTTCCTGCTGCTCACGAGCGAGGCCGCCGTCGCACTCGCGCCTCCTGCCAAATCCAAGACTACCTGAGCGCGGGATGTATCGGCCGGAAAATGTCTGCTACTCGCAGCGTGAATGGGCTTATGCTGATCCACGCTACCCGCGACAAGTGATCGTGTGGAAGCCGGGAAGCTCTTAAGCTTCAAGTAGGCCTCTGCTAGTGTGGTGTCCCGGAAATATCTGACGAAAGGCTTGCCCCCTGCAGTGACTGTCACCCCATTGAGCGATAGGAAGTTACGATGGGGCTGAAGCCCCCATCCAACAAGAAAGAATCGCAAGGAAGTTACGGGACAGAACACTAGATAGAACAGAGAATTTTGTCAAACGACCCAGGTTACAGGTGAAGAACTATATGTGAAGTTCTCTGGCGGACTTCTCTGAATTATTGAAACAAATGGTAGGCCCGTGGGGACTCGAACCCCAGACCTCTACCGTGTCAAGGTAGCGCTCTAACCAACTGAGCTACGGGCCTGTTACCCCTTCAGAATATCACGCCTTGCCGCGCGTGAGAATTTCGTCAATCACCCGCAACTCCTCCTCCGTTGCCGGTCGCCACGCAATCCCCAGCCGCACCAGCCCGGACTGCAGTTCTGCAAACGGGCGCCCCGTGAAATGTGCGCGCAGCCGCTGCCACTCTTCGCGTACCTGTTGAATCTCATCTCCGCTGGCCTCATTTATAAACGCTTCTATCGCTTCCGCAGCGGTCCCGGAAGTCTCCTGGAAATCCTCGTGCAAGTACCCCGGCAGGGATTCCCGCAGCGCCGGATAATTCGCCGGCACAAACGCGCCGCCTTTTCTTTCAGTTTTCATTCGCGAGCCTCC
>Ga0209517_10008260_pt1 | contig 12234 bp, 10 predicted proteins | sample PeaSoiMetSII2010_FD_187695 | JGI IMG/M metagenome (GOLD analysis project Ga0209517, IMG submission 187695) | Peat soil microbial communities from Weissenstadt, Germany - SII-2010 (SPAdes) (version 2) | ecosystem: Environmental > Terrestrial > Soil > Wetlands > Peat | place: Germany...
CCGCCTGACCCAGGGCTTACGCCCTGGGCTACTCTATGCCGCCCCTATCGGGGCTTTGAAAAACGGCTCCGAATCAAACGGGCTTTCTCGACGAACATCCGACTCACGACACTAGTAACTCCTCCAGCGTGACGCAAGTCAGCCCGGCTTTGGCGGCTCCGTCGAGAATGGCGGGCAACGCCTGCACGGTCGCCGAACGGTTCACTCGTTCCGGCGAGTAGGCTCTGCCGCCGTCATGAAGCAGAACGATGGAGCCAGGGCCGAGGGATTTGAGGGTTTCGCGGATGATGCCCTCCCGGTCGAGCTTCCAATCATACCCCGTGTCGGACCAGTTCACCAATCTCAGGCCGCGCGCTTCGAGCACCGGCTGAAGCCCCAGCCAGCGCGCGCCGAAAGGAGGCCGAAAGAACCTGGCGCGTTTCCCCGTCACCTTTTCGATCGCCTTCTGCGTGCGGTCGACCTGGCGTGCAAAAAACCTGCGGCTGTGAAAAAAGGGAAACGGGTGCGAGTAACCGTGATTCCCGATCGTGTGCCCCTCCGCGTGAATGCGCCGCAAAAGCTCCGGACTCCGCTCGACGTTTCGCCCGCAGACGAAGAAAGTTGCCTTCACTCCCCGCTCGCGGAGGATTTCGAGAATCGGCTCCGTGTAACCGGCGCAAGGACCGTCGTCGAATGTCAGGGCGATCCGGTTACCGTCGGCAGGCCCGCGCAGAACGGCCGGCGTAAACCATTGCAGGGTGGGAATGCTCCACGCGTAGACGTACAAGCCGAAGAGGCCGCCAAAGAGTATTACGAAGATTGTGATTAACCAGATGTGGGTCAATTCAGGTCCTTGCTCCGCTCGGAATGACAGTGGAGGGGGCAGGGCGAGATTCTTCGCTTCGCTCAGAATGACAGCGGCAGCGCTCAGAATGACAGCCATTCCCACCTGCCCACTGCCGACTGCCGACTGCCCACAGCCGACTGCCTACCTGCCCACTGCCGATCTGCCTACTGCCTTCAAACCAGCACCAGGTGGGGATGGTAAACGCTTCCCTGAACATGCCGGGCGACGGCGATGAGCCGCCGCTCGGGATTCATGATTTTCAACAAGGCGGCGACTGACGAAGGGCCTGCGCCGGGGCCCCGCGCGGCGCGCGTGGATTGGGCCAATTCGAACGTGTGCCCGTGGCGCACGCCGACCTCCTGGCGTCCGCGAACAATTAGTTCCGGGAATTCCGGAAGCAGGGCTTCCAGCGGCACCAGGCAACTGGCTACCTGGTTTTGCCCGGCCGCCTCGGCCAGTCGTTCCAGCGTGACCGCTTGACTCTCCTTGAACTCTGCCACAGCCGTGCGCCGCAAATTGGCCAGATAAGCTCCCGAGCAAAGCTTCTGCCCGAAGTCATGAGCCAGCGACCGCACGTAAGTTCCGCCGGAACATTCGACGGCCAACCGTACGTCCTGGCCCTCGATTCCCAGCAACTCGAGCGCATAGATTTCCACTTCCACCGGCTCAAGCGATACAGGTTTTTGCTGCCGCGCTAATTCATAGGCGCGCACGCCGCCCACGTGCTTAGCCGAAAACGGCGGAGGGGTCTGCATTAATCGGCCGGTAAACTCGCGAAAGAGCTTTTCCAGAATTGCCGTACCGAGCGCCGCGGGTTGATCTTCTGAAGTGGCCCGGCCGGTCGAGTCGTAGGTATCGGTCGAATGGCCAAAGCGGATCGTTCCCGAGTAGGACTTTCGCGACTTCAAATAGAATTGCGCAAAGCGCGTCGCCTTGCCCACCGAAACAGGCAGCACGCCGGTTGCGAAGGGGTCGAGTGTCCCGAAATGCCCAACCTGGCGAATGCCCAGAATGCGGCGCACACGCGCCACGACGTCATGCGAGGTGAGCCCCGCGGGTTTGTCGATGATCAGGACTGCCGAGATTTCTGGAGCGGCGTCAGGCATGGGGAAATAGTTGTGAGTTCTCAGTTTTCAAGAGTCAAGAGTCGAGAGTCAAAAACCGGGCCGCGGGAACGTCAAACCTCTGGACTTTCGACTCTCGACTTTCGACTCTGGTCTTTTGACTCTCGACTCTTGACTCTTGACTTTCGACTCTCAATAAAACTCCACAAAATAATTCGCCACGTCATCGCCCAGGATTTCTTCTGCCTGAGCCAACACCTGCCGGAAGACAGATTCAAGCAACGGCTGGCTATCCGAAACAGACGCGACGCCCAGCGTGGCGTGCTGCCAGACGTCTTCGTGATTCAACTCGGCCACGGCGACGTTGAAACGCGCCCGTAACCGATCGCGCATCTTGCGCAGGACAGCCCGCTTTTCCTTGAGGGAGTGAGCGTAGGGAAGCTGAATCTCCAGGGTAAGTAAACCAACGGGCATCTCGTTCGCACCCGGCAAATCACGTCGTTCCCGCGAAAGCGGGAATCCATTGTCTTCCAGACCAACGATGGACCCCCGCTTTCGCGGGGGTGACGACGTTTGTGTTTTCATTCCTTACGGTGGGTCGAAGACCCATGACCGCACGGAATGACAGGTGATCCTGCAGGTCTTCCGGCGTCCTGCACCCTCTGAGCCTTCATGCCATTACCGGTTCGGGAACCCTTTCCTTTACGAAGGCCTCGATCACGTCGCCGATCTTCACGTCGCTGAAATTCTCGAGCGCAATGCCGCATTCCATCCCGGTCCTTACTTCCGTGACGTCGTCCTTAAATCGCCGCAAGGATTTGAGTTTGCCCTGGTGGACCACCACGCTGTCACGGAGCAGGCGAATGAGCGCCTCCCGGGTGATCTTGCCGTCCTGAAGGTAACAGCCCGCCACCATTCCGACGTTGGAGATCCGGAAGACCTCCCGCACCTCCGCGCGGCCCAAGATGGTTTCCTTGAAAACCACGGCCAGCAGCCCCGTCATGGCTTTCTTGATTTCGTCGGTGACGTTGTAAATGATGGTGTGCAGACGGATGTCGACCTGCTCGAGCTGGGCAAGCTCTGTAGCCTTGCGCTCCGGCCGCACGTTAAATCCGATCACCACCGCATTGGACGCCGAAGCCAGCAGCACGTCGGTCTCGGTAATGGCGCCCACGCCGGCGTGAATGACCTTCACCTTCACCCGGTCAGTGCTCAATTTGTTCAGCGTGTCGCCGAGGACCTCCACCGACCCTTGCACATCCGCCTTGATGATGAGCGGCAATTCCTTCACGTCGCCCGCAGCCAGTTGTGCGTGCAACTGCTCGAGGGTCAGCCGTGCGCTCTTGGCCAGCGCGGCTTCACGCTGTTTGGCCTGGCGATGCAGCGCAATCTGCCGGGCCTTCATGGTATCGTCGATTACCTGCAGCCGGTCGCCGGCTTGCGGAACATCTTCGAGGCCGAGCACTTCCACCGGCGTCGAAGGCAGCGCTTCGATCTCCGGGCGGCCGAGGTAGTCGAACATGGCTCGCACTTTGCCGTAAATCGGGCCGATGATGAAAGAATCGCCGACCCGCAGCGTTCCGTTCTGCACCAGAAGCGTCGCCACCGGGCCGCGGCCCCGGTCCAGTTTCGCCTCGAGTACCGTTCCGGAGGCAAGGCGCTTCGGGTTAGCCTTCAGTTGCTGGAGGTCCGAAACCAGAAGGACCATCTCCAAAAGCAAATCCAGATTCTGGCGTTTCTTGGCGGAGACCTCCACCGTCACCGTTTGCCCGCCCCACTCTTCCGGCATCAAGCCGTGCTCCGTCAGTTGCCGCTTGACGCGTTCCGGTTGGGCATCCGCTTTGTCGATCTTATTGATCGCAGCCACGATGGGAACATTGGCCGCGCGGGCATGGTTAATGGCCTCGAGCGTCTGAGGCATGACGCCGTCGTCGGCAGCCACCACCAGCACCACCACGTCGGTCACGCGCGCCCCGCGAGCTCGCATCATGGTGAACGCCTCGTGGCCCGGCGTGTCGATGAAGGTCAGCTTCCGCCCTTGCACTTCCACCTGGTAGGCGCCGATGCTCTGGGTGATTCCGCCCGCTTCGTGCGCCGCAACATTCGTCTGCCGGATAGCATCCAGCAGCGAGGTCTTGCCGTGGTCGACGTGCCCCATGACGGTCACCACCGGGGCACGCGACTCCAGGTCTTCGCGGCGGTCGGTCACTTGCTCTTCCTGGAGGATCTCTTCTTCGAAGCTCACCACATTGGCTTCCGCTCCAAATCCCCGCGCCACTTCGGTTGCCGTTTGGCCATCCAGGGTTTGGTTTATAGTTGCGAAGATGCCTTTGTCCAACAATCGCTTGATGACGTCCTTGGCGCGCACTTGCAATTTCTCGGAAAGCTCTTTGATGGCGATGCCTTCCGTAATCGTGATCTTGCGCGTGAGGGGAACTTCTTCCGGCGCCACGGGCTTGGGCGGGGGCGGCGCGGGATAACTCACAGGACGCGGCGGGGCCGAGACGGGGCGCGCCGCCGGTGGCCGTGTTGCGGGTACGCCGCCCGTGGCCACGGCGCCGCCCGCGGCGCCCGGCATGGAGCGAGCCGAAGTCGGATGCATGGGCCGCGGCTCGCCGGGCCGGCGAGGCATCATCGGGCGCGCAGGCGCAACCTTGGCTTTTGCCGCGTGGGGGTAGATCGGTTGGCTGGAGGTGGGATCTCTTCGCACCACACGCATAGCCCGCGCCCCCTTGCCTTCCGCAATTGCCCGGGCCACCACGTTCGGCACCTCGGGCGCCTTGGGCGGAGCAGGCGGCGCTTCCACGATTCCAGCCGCGCGCGCCACAGGCGCCGGCGGGACTTCGATCCTGGCTACAGGCGGCGCTGCCGGAGCGGGCGCCGGAATAACCGGCGGACGGACAGAAGGCTCCGGCGGCGGGCTGGGGGCAATCTGGCCGCCAATGGCCGCAGGCGGAGGCGCAACCGGACCAGCAGGGCGCAGTGGCAAAGGTGGAGGGGGCGCGGGCTTCTGCACCGCACGCGCCGGTTTGAGCGCCACCGCCGGTGTCTCCGGAACATGAACCACTCTCGGAGGGGGCGGCGCCACAATCGCCCTTCGTGCCGCATTCTTGATCTCTTCAAGGGTGCGGGTCAGCGGATTGTGCAACTCAGCCTTGATGATATCAGGCAGCCGCTTGGGCTCAAAAACCACATGCGGCGGTTCTTTCACCGCCACAGGTGCCGGCGGAGGTGCTACCGGCGCCGCCTCGGGGGTTGCGTCCGCATCGCCCACAATACGGAAATGTTCGCGAACTTTGTCGGCGATCTCATCGTCAAGCGCACTGGAGTGAGATTTCTTCTCAAACCCGAGTACCGCCAGGTACTCTAAGATCAGGTGACTCTTGACTTCCAGCTCACGCGCCAAAACGTTAATTCGTATGTTGCCCATTCAGTCTTCTTTTCTTACTCTCCCTCACTTCCCGCCCCTCGCAAAAGGATTGGGTGAAATCTGGGCTCGAAGCACCTTCGAGGCCGGCAGCACACCTTCTATAGCTGCCGCCTTCTGGAAGGGCAGCGCCCAAGCAGTCTTATTTCATTCGGATTTCCCTCCTTCCTCTCAAGCTTCGATAAATGCGGAACCTGTCATGCTGAGCGCAGCGAAGCATCTCTGCAGTTCCTGGTAAGCCGTCGGAGCTGGAAGCAACTACGGAGATCCTTCGCTGCGCTCAGGATGACAGTCGGAGGATTTTCTCACGCCTTCTCTCCAGCCGGGGCGTCCCCTTCGCTGGAGTCGGTTTCCTTTTCCTCTGCGGCCGGCTCGGCGGTCTCCGGCGGAGCGGAGGCCTCTGCGGCCGCGTCTTCTTCCTCTTCCGGCTCCTCAACGGGAACGGGCTGCTCAGTCTCCGGCTCTTCAACCGGGACGCCTTCCGTCCCTTCCGCCGTGCCTTCTGCTCCTTCCGCTGCACCTTCCGCAGCGCCTTCCGTTGCTTCCGCTGCGCCCTCCACGGCGCCTTCCGCGGCGGCGGCTTCAGCGGCGGGCTCGCCACGATCCTGCTCGAAGTAATCCGTCACCACGCGCCGGATTTTCTCGACCGTCTTCTCGCCGATTCCGGGGATCTGCGTCAATTCATCAGGAGTCATCTGGGCTAGCTGCTCGACGGTATTAATGCCTTTCTCCTGCAATCTCTGCACTGTCTTTTCGCCAAGGCCTTGCAGTTCCGAAATTGAGGCGCCGCGCAATGCCATGGCGGCCATCTGCGATTCGATTTCCTGCCGCTTCTCCTCTTCGCTCTTGATATCGATATGCCAGTCCAGCAGTTTTGCGGCCAGCCGCACGTTCTGCCCTTTCTTCCCGATCGCCAGGGACAACTGCGTGTCGTCCACAATCACCTCGAGGTGCTTCTGCTCGAGCTCCAGAATCGAGACGTGATTGATCTTGGCGGGGCTCAACGCGTTGGCCGCAAAAACCAGCGGATCGTCGTTGTATTCGATGATGTCGATCTTTTCCCCGCGCAATTCCCGGATGATCGACTGCACCCGCATGCCTTTCATTCCCACGCAGGCGCCCACGCAATCCACGTCCGGATCCTTCGAGAAGACTGCGACCTTCGTCCTGTCGCCCGCTTCCCGCGCAATGGCTTTAATCACCACCGTGCCGTCGTAAATCTCCGGAACTTCCATCTCGAAAAGCTTCTGCACCAGCATGGAGTCGGCGCGCGACACCACCACCTGCGGCCCCCGCGCCGCTCGGTCCACTTGCGTGATGACCGCCCGGATGCGGTCGCCGATCTGGTAGGTCTCGAGACGCGACTGCTCCTTGCGCGGCATGCGCGCTTCCGTTCGGCCAAGATCGACGATGACGTCAGGCCCTTCCACGCGCTTCACCGTGCAATTCACCAACTCGCCCACGCGCTGGTTGTACTCCGCGTAAACCGTGTCGCGCTCCGCTTCCCGCACTTTCTGAAAAATCACCTGCTTCGCGGCCTGCGCGGCAATCCTGCCTAGCACATCCGTAGCCTTGGGAATTCGCACCTCGCCTTCCAAGGCCACCTGGGGATCTAATTTCAGCGCCTGCTCCAAGGTTATCTCATGATCGGCGTCCTGAACTTCCGCCACAACTTTCTTGACGGCGTAGACCTCAACCTGTCCGGTCACCTTGTTGAAATGCGACTGAAGATCTTCCGCGGACTTGTAATACTTGCGCGTCGCCACCAGGACGGCATCCTCGACAGCCGCCACGATAATCTGCGAGTCGATGCCTTTCTCGCGGCTTAACTGGTCAATGGTCTGGAACAAGAGACTTGTCGTCACCGGAGTCCTTTCAGAGTTGAAAGTCGAGAGTCGAGAGTCAAAAGTTAACTACGTTCTTCTTTCGACTTTCAACTCTCGACTCTCGACTGCCCCTCAGATTTCTACCACGAGCCGAGCTTTTTGAATGTTGGAGAGTTCGAGTTCCTTGAGGCCAGCGTCTCCCAAGTCCAGCCGGACACGACCCGCTTCAAAGCCCGCCAGTCGTCCTTCCAGAACCTTCTGGTCGTCCACGGGCTCGCGCACCACTACACGCGCCTTCCGCCCCGCAAAATGCTCAAAATCGCTGGGCTTGACGAGTTGCCTGTCAAGACCCGGGGATGATACCTCCAGGGTGTAGCGGCCCGGAAACGGGTCCTCAACATCCAGCATGGCGCTCAACTGTTCACTCACCAGCTGACAGTCAGCGTGAGAGACTCCTTCCGGCTTGTCGATGTACACTCGCAAGAGGCGCGTTCCCCCACCGCCCTTGAGTTCGACATCAACCAGCGCCAGCCCCTCGGAAACCGCGACCCGCCGTGCCATCTCCGTGATCTTCTCGAGATCAACCTGCATTGCCCAACCTTTTGCAGTACTCTCCTGTTGCGAATCTGTCGGGGGAGCACCCCGACAAGACTCGCGACTAACAAAAAAAGTGGGCTTTCGCCCACTGAGTGCGTTCGCCACGACTAGTATAGCCTTGCCGCCTGACAAAATGCAAGGTGGTCGGAATCGCCCGAATCCATCGGCAGCGATGGGGTGTAGGGGGACGGCTTGCCGTCCCCTTTCAGCGGAGCGTAGGCCCGCGGGTTGGGGCAAGCCCTGCCCCTACTCCGCCTGGGTAGAGACCCGTGGGGCGCTTGGGGTACAATCACACCCGTGATTCGCCCCAAACTCGGACAACATTTTCTCCACGATCGGCGGTTCGGGCAGCGCATTGTTGCGGCCTTGGCGTTCCGGCAAGATGACCTCGTCTGCGAGATCGGCGCCGGTCGTGGCGCGATGACCGAGCTTCTGGCGGCACGCGCCCGGCAGGTCGTGGCCCTTGAAATCGACCCTGGCCTCGTTCAAACGCTGCGGCAAAAGTACGCTAATGATCCAAATATCGAGGTCCTGGAAGCCGATATTCTAAAAACTGACATGCCTAGCCTCTGCCGCCGTCACCAGCGGGAAAGCTGCTACGTTTTTGGGAATTTACCTTACTACATCACTTCACCGATCCTCCACCATCTCCTGGAGCAAGCCGCGTGCATCAAGGGTATGGGATTCGTGGTGCAGCGCGAAGTGGCGGAGCGCCTTACTGCCCTGCCCGGCTCACGTTCCTACGGTTACTTGACAGTCCTGACGCAACTCGCGACAAAAGCACGCCTCGAGTTCGTCATTCCGCCCGGCGCCTTTTCGCCTCCTCCCAAAGTCGATTCTTCACTCGTTACCTTCGAGATGACGAGCGACCGCCTTCCGGCCGAGGATCGTAAGGCTTTGCTGGAATTCGTGAAACTCTGCTTCGCGCACAAGCGCAAGAACCTGCTCAACAACCTGCAGCCAGTTTACGCCCGCCGGCGAGTTGCGGCCGTGCTGGCGGCTCTTCAACTGCCACCCACCATTCGGGCAGAACAGTTGACGGTGCAGCGATTTGCAGAACTCCACGCGCGGCTGCGGGAGGGCCAGTAGGACGGTTCGGTCCCGGAGCAGCCCAAAGGCATTTCTTAGAGGGACAAAATGTCCTAAAACTACGCTAGGCCCCTCTCCGGCCCCGCAAAGGGCAAATTCCGAAGGGTCGCTCACGAGCCCCGCTAAAAACGGGCCTTTGTCAAACCAAAGGCTGTTCTGGTATCACCTCAACAGCGAAGAGGCGTTATTTTGGCTTCCAGGGGGCCTGCAGGCCCATTCTAAGTGACCACTCCGTTCCAGATCGGGCATATTCCGGATATCTAACAGGGATGTCCCGGATTTCTGACCTTCTGTCCGAGTTGGAAGGCTCGGCGGCGCCACTTGGAGGAATCAAACGGGCCGCGCGCGGTTTTCAAGCGACTCAGTTATGGCCTGCGGGCAAGCCCGAGAGGAATTGTGTCACTGCGGCTTCGTACTGTTCCCTGTCCAGGTTGAACGCTTCTCCGTGGCGCTGCCCGGGGAGAACGATTATGGCTTTGTGCGGACTGACCGAGTGCGAGTAGAGGTCTTGGGCATTCGAGGGCGGCATCCGGCGATCATTCGCGAGTGCCACAAAAAGGACGGGACGGTCGCCGATGCGGGTCACAGCTTTGACCAGGTCAAAATCGGATGGCCAAAAGCCTCCGCGCCAAGCCAGCAGGTAGAGGACTTCGTCGGCGATGGGAAAGCTGGGAAGATGAAAGAACAAGCGCCAGTGGTGCTTCACGGTGTCGCTTAAAGACAGGAACGAGCTGTCGGAGATCACGGCGGCAATGTCGGGAGATTCTGACGCGGCCATCAGGGCCGCCGCCGCGCCCATGGAAATGCCCCACACGATCACGGGGCGGGCCGCAGGGCGTTGCTCGAGCGCATAGTGGACGGCGCCGATCACATCCAAGCGCTCCCGATAGCCCAGGGTTGTCACGTCGCCACCGCTCGAACCCTGGTGGCGAAGATCAAAGAGCAACCCGTCGTAGCCCAGTTGGTGTCCGAAAGTGGCCATGGGCAGCATCTCGATGCGCGTGCGGTTCAGTCCGTGGCAGTACACAATTGTGCCTCTCGCTTCGGCCTGCGCGGGAACATACCAGCCCTTAAGGGGAATGCCATCGCTGGAGCGAAACTCAACCCAGTCGAACTTCATGCCATACGAAATGGGCGTCTTGCCGTCGTTCGGGTCGGGGTAGTGGAAGCGGCCTCTGGTTCCGAGGCTCGAAAAGAACCACGGAACAAAAAGAAAAAAGAAACCGGCGACCAGCGCAGCCAGAATGAGAATCACGTTTCTAATGATGTGCCAGATCCTTCGTCTCGTCACCAGCGAACCTCCTCGAAGTCGGCAGTGGTCAGGTCGGCAGTCGGCAGGTCGGCAGTAGGCAGGTCGGCAGTAGGCAGTCCCTTGTCATCCTGAGCGGAGCGAAGGATCTCGGCAGTTCGTTATAAATCCGACGACCGAGAAACAACTGCGGAGATCCTTCGCTCCGCTCAGGATGACACGGTCGCCATTTCCTCACACGTTCGAACTGATGAAAGCGCCACCGAAGAGGAGAGTACTGCCTACTGCCGACTGCTTACTGCCGACTGCCTACTGCCCACTGCCGACTGCCTACTGCCGACTGCCTACTGCCGACTGTCTACTGCCGACTGCCTACTGCCTCCGGTTCGACGATGTGCGTAAACAGGAGCAGCGCAACCACAGCGGTCATGGCCGCACAGAGCGTTGTCACCGCCGCGTAACCATGCCGCTCAAAGAGAAATCCCCCCACGACGGCGACGGAGCCGATGCCGGTCTGCGAGAATATATTCCTCAGGGCGATAAAGGCGCCGCGCTGACTTGAGGGCACCAGTTCCGTGATCAGCGCCGTCAAAGGACCCTGCCGGAATGCGGCCCCTATGCTGGCCAGGGAGAATACAGCCAGCAGCCAGAATCCCCACGAGAATGCAGGGATCAACGCCACAGCCAGCGCCAGAACCGCGTTACTGGCAATTGAAACGGAGCGTTTGCCGAAACGGTCGGAGACGATGCCGCCCGCCGGCGCGCTGCCCAGCGCCACCACGCCTCCCAGCATGAAAACCCATCCGATCGTCCGGGTGGAGAGGCCAAATGCGGTGTTCAACCACTGGCCTACGTAAGTGAGGAACCCGACCAGTCCTCCGGACACGAGGAACGCAATGCCCAAGGCCGCGGCGGTATCCCGCCGGACGAGAAACGAGCGGAAGGCGCGCCCAGCCACTCGCAGCTTGTCGGAGGAAGGCACGGAACTTAACTTATCCTTTGGCAATCCCAGTGAAAGGGCCCCCACGACCAGAGCTAGAATTGCGAAGAAGAGGAACGAGCGCCGCCAGCCATAGCGGTCTGCTATTTGCGCCGCCAGCGGCACGCCCAGGATCGGCGCGGCAAAGTAAGCCGAGGAGATCAGCCCCAGGGCTCGCCCCCGAACGCGGTACTCGAACCAGTCAGCCGCATAGGTGATGGAGCAGGTGGAGAGCATTCCTGCCGCAAAGCCCGTCAGACCTCGCGCCACGAGAAGCTCATTAAAGGTGGCGGTGCGAGAAGCGATCCAGGAGGAAACCGCAAACAGCAGCACGCCGATGAACAGGAAACGGCGGCGCCCGTAGTGGTCGGAAAGAGTCCCGGAGACGAACGACGCCAGCGCCGCCGCAAGGGAGTAAACCGCAACCAGCAGGCCCGCCATTCCGACGCTGACATGCAGCGAGCCCAGCAGCGAAGGGAGAAGAGCGGCGATCATCTGATTGTCAGCCAGACCGAGGAACAGCAGCGCGGTTAAGTCGGCGATGACAAATGAGTCCAAACGCGCCTCAAAGTTCGCTATTCAAAGTGGTGGAGGTCCATTTTGATCGCCGCCTTGTCGGACATATCCACGACGCCCGCGGCGGCGATGCCGACCGCGACCACAATCGCGTCGCTGATCTCTTGCTTGGTCGCACCCACTTCGAGCGCTTTCTTGATGTGTCCTTCGACACAGCCCTCGCATTTAGCGATCAAGGAGCAGCCGATGGCAATCAGTTCCTTCGTCTTGAGGTCAAGGGCTGTGGGAGTGAAGTAGCTTTCCTTGTAAAACGTCAAATAGATGTTACGAAATCGCGGCTCGATCATACTCATCGATTTTGGGGGTGCGACCACTGTTGGTGCGTCATTCGCCATTGCAGAATCCTCACGTGTTCGAGTTTTATTCAATCCTAGTTCTAGTGCCCTGAGTCAGAAGTTCGTCGAGCAAGTCTCTCGCATGCGCGCCGGTTTTTCGAAGCCCCGTCAGGGGCGGCATAGAGTGGCCCAGTGCGTAAGAAGCTGTGAAAAAATCGCCAGGACCTGTCATTCCGAGCGAAGCGAGGAATCTGCATTTGTTTGTTTTCAAAGAGATAAAATGCAGATGCTTCGCTTCGCTCAGCATGACAGACGATTTTTTCACA
>Ga0209517_10008263_pt1 | contig 12232 bp, 9 predicted proteins | sample PeaSoiMetSII2010_FD_187695 | JGI IMG/M metagenome (GOLD analysis project Ga0209517, IMG submission 187695) | Peat soil microbial communities from Weissenstadt, Germany - SII-2010 (SPAdes) (version 2) | ecosystem: Environmental > Terrestrial > Soil > Wetlands > Peat | place: Germany: Weissenstadt...
TCTCGGTGCCGTCGAACCCGGCCTTGATCGCTCGCTTCGCCGCCTCGGCGTGCTGCTCGATGGTTTCGCGGATCTGCTCCTTCGTGATCTCGCGCGGCGGCCGGAAATGCGGCAGCGTCTGCGGCACGACGGAGGGCTGGATGCAGTAGCCGAGATCGATGCCGCCATAGCGCCCGGCATGCAGGATCTGCTGGATGGCGATGCCGCCGCCGTCATGGATGTAGCCGGCGATCTTCTCGAATTGCGGGATGAATTTGTCGTCGAAGAGAGCGATCTGGCTGAAATAGGCCTTGCCCTCGCCGAGCGGGTCGGGATAGGCGCCCTGGTTGGTGATGATGCCGCAGCCCGTGCCGGCGATCACCTTGGTCCGCGCGAGCTCGCGCTCGGTGATGAAGCCGTCGCGGGTGTTGTAGTTGGAGACGCAGCAGGCGCCGTACTTGACTCGGTTCTTGAGGGCGAACCCGGCCCAAGTGACGGGCTCGAACAGATGGGGCAGTTGCGTCTCGCCGGGCCGTTGCGTCATGGACATCACCTCGTCTCTCTGTTTTGCGCGCGTTCCGCCGCGAGCTTCTGCGCGATGATTGCGCGCAGCTCGCGGCGCAGGATCTTGCCGGCCGGGCTCAGCGGGAAGCCGTCGACCAGCTCGAGCCGCTCGGGGAGCTTGAATTTCGCGATCTGTTGCCGGGCGAGAAAATCGATGAGCTCGCGAAAGCCGATCGTCTGGTCGGCTTTCGGCACGACGAAGGCGCAGGCGCGCTCGCCATACACCTCGTCCGGCATCGCCACGACGCATACATTCTCGACCTTGGCGTGGGCGAGGATGAGGTTCTCGACCTCCTCCGAGCTGATCTTCTCGCCGCCGCGATTGATCACGTCCTTCTTCCGCCCCTCGGTGTAGACGTACCGGCCGACCTTGCGGGCGATGTCACCCATCCGATAGAAGCCGTCCGCGGTGAAGGCCTTGGCGTCGGCATCGGGGTCGTCGTAATAGCCGCGGATGGTATAGGGACCGCGGCAGATCAGCTCTCCCGATTGCCCATCCGGCAACTCCCGTCCTTCGTCATCGACCACCCTGATCTCGTCGTCGTCGCAGACGGGGGCGCCGGAGCTCGACAGCACCAGCTCCTCGCCATCGTCCAGCCGGGTCATATTGAGCAGTCCCTCGCCGGTGCCGTAGATCTCCTGGAAGAGGCAGCCGAACTCCTGCCGCACGCGCCGGCGCAGCTCCGGGGCGAGACGCGCGCCGCCATTCTGGATGACGTGGAGCGACCGCGTGTCGTACCGGCCGCGGCCCGGATCATTGAGCCAGCCGACGATGAGCGGCGCCGCCGCGGCGATGTGGGTGACGCTCTCGCGCTCGATGAGCGGGAGTATCACATCGGCTGCCCGGCCCGGCGCGATCACCACGGTGCCGCCATAGGCGAGCGTCGCCAGAATCCCCGGAGATGCCAAGGTGTAGTTGTGCGCGATCGGCAGCACCGCGAGGAAGACGGTGTGCTCGTTCATTCCGGCGACGCGGCCGCTGAGCTTGCAGTTGCAGACATAATCGTTATGCGTGCGCGGAATGAGCTTCGGCAAACCGGTGGTGCCGCCGGAGAGCAGCATGAGCGCGACGTCGCCGGGATCCGGCCGAGGTATCGCCGCGTCACCGCCCGCCAAGCCCGAGCGCAGCGTGTCGTCGAGGCTCGTCTGCCCGGCATTGGCGGGACCGGCGACGAAGACGTGGCGCAGGTGGTCGAACTCGGCGCAAAGCTGATCCGCCATGGGGCGGAAATCGAAATCGCGGATGGTCGCGGGGATGACGTAGCCCACGGCCTTCGACCGTTTCACCAGATGCCGCATCTCCGTCAGCCGGTGCGATGGCAACGCCATGACCGGGATCGCGCCGATCCTCACCAACGCCAGGAACGCGAAGACGATCTCGGGGATGTTGGGCAGGTGAAGCACCACCCGGTCGCGAGAGGCAAGCCCCGCCGCGCGGAAGCCGGCAGCCAGACGGTCGCTGGTGTCGACAAGCTCGCGATAGGTGATGCGCCGGTCGGCGAAGACCAGAGCCGGCTTGTCGGGATGGGCGCGCGCCGAGCGGCTCAGCATTTCACCGAGAGTGATGTCCTCCCAGTAGCCCCTGCGGCGATAGCGCTCGCCCAGCTCGACCGGCCATGGCGTACAACCCGGCAGCACGGAACCTCCTCTTTCACGCCTTTCGGCGGGTCGATCGCCCCACATGGTGAGCGAAATCGACTGTTGCCAAGATTATCAATCCTGGGCGAGCGGTCGCTTGATGTAGATCAGGGCCCGGACGACATTCTCCGTGTCCGCGCCGGTGGTCTCATCCCAATTTCTTGGACCAGTCCGAGCAAAAGTTTTCGAGCTAGCTTAACCGCGCGGGTCTGCGGATCGCTTGATCTGGATCAATGTTGAGCTTCGGCACGTATGATTGCTTGCGATGAGAAGGTTAAGGTTCGCGCCGCGCGAGCTCGTGGGCCGGATCCACCACGCTATGACGGTATGAGGGCGATCGATCGACGATGAGATCGATCGGGGGGATGGCTTGGAATGGCGTTCTGTCCAGCTTCCTGTCTGGAGGAGAATTCCGGGGTTGACGAACTGGCCGAGCTGGCGATCGGGTGAACACTATCGAACGCACTAGCCCCACGTTCCCCCACGCAAGCGGCAAGCGTCAAGTCGTAGAGTAGCGAGCATGGGACGAATGCTGGCGGAGCAGATCGTCAACGGTATTATCCTGGGGAGCTTGTACGCGCTCATCGCCCAGGGCTACACGCTGGTGTTCGGCGTTCTCGACAAGCTGAACTTCGCCCACAGCGAGATCTTCATGTTGGGCGGGTTCATCACCGTCGCAAGCGTGGCGCTCGGCGCGCCGGTGTGGGTGGCGCTTATCGTCGTTTTTGGCATTTCCGGGCTGCTGGGGCTCATCGTCGAGTTGGTGAGTTTCCGGAAGTTCAGGGGACGCGATGCTCAGATCACGGCCGCTCTGAGCTCGTTCGCCGTCGGACTCGTTATTATCGATCTCGTTCAAAAATATTGCGGCACCGAGCCGATTGGCCTCACCTTGCCCGCCGCCCTGCGCGTCTTCAGCATCGAAATTTTCGGCATGCGCATCGCGCTGGTGAAACTGACCATCCTCGGCATTTCGCTTTTGCTCACGCTGGGACTCCAGCTTCTGGTCGCCAAAACGGCGATCGGACGCAATATCCGAGCGACCGCGGAATCACCGAGTGCGGCCGCATTGCTCGGGATCAACGTTAAACGCACAATTCAGCAGACCTTCTTCGTCGCCTCGGCTTTGGCAGGCGTCGCCGGCCTCACGCTCGTGCTGCGCACCGGCTACGCCAGTACGGATATCGGTTTCAGCTTTGGCCTCAAGGCGCTTGCGATCATGGCGATCGGCGGCATGGGCGACCTGCGCGGCACCTTTCTCGGCGGGCTGCTGGTCGGAGTCGCCGAGGCGCTCGCATTCACAACTGGATTGGGCGAGCTTGGCGACACCGTCGTGTGGCTGTTCATGATTGTCGTCTTGCTGGTTCGACCCGCTGGCCTGTTCGGCGCGAAATGGTCCAGGGAGATGCGGGCGTGATCCAGGATTACGTGATGTTCACTGGCGTCAATATCCTGCTCGCCTGGAGCGTCTATATTATCCTTTTGTCGGGTAGTTTATCGTTCGGCAATGGCGCCTTCATGGCCATCGGGGCCTATTTGTCGGGCGTCTTGACCGTCAAATTCGCCGTTCCGCTGCTGATTGCGGTGCTGGTTGCCGGGATCCTTACCGGCTTCTTCGGCGTGCTCGTCGGATTTCCCGCGCTGCGAACGCGCGGGGTCTATCTCATCTTGGTCACGGTCGGCATCGCGGCCTCGGTGCGCACCGCCATCGAAGCGATCGATTATGTCGGCGGCGTTCGTGGCTTCGGCGGCTTGGCCGGAGCGAACCCGTGGCAGATCGCCGTCCTTGTCGCAATTGTCGGCGGCGTGCTGTGGATGGTTTCACGTAGCCCGCTCCAGCGCATTCTCGATGCCGTACGCGAGGATGAGCAAGTCGCGCGCGCGCTCGGCATCAACGTCGTGCAAGTCAAATTGGTGAGCTTCGGCACGGGAGCGGCGCTGGCGGCGATCGCCGGCGGTTTCTATGGCCATTACATGATGTTTCTGCGGCCGGACGAATTCGACATCATGCTCTCCGTCTATATCGTCTTCTATGTTATCCTGGGCGGCACCAACAATTTATGGGGGCCGGCCCTTGGGGCGGCCTTTCTAACGCTGGCGCCCGAGTTTATTCGCGGGCTCGATACCTGGCGGCCGACCGTGTACGGCCTGCTTATCGTCCTTCTCCTGCTGATCCGTCCGGAGGGCCTTCTTACGTTTCGCCTCGTCACCGCGCGAGCCGCGCATCTGCGGCGAGCGACGCGCGATAGCGACATGCCGGCGCGCAATCGATCGCCGGAAGCAAAACGATGATCGCGCGCGGCACGCCCATTTTGCAGATCGACAGCCTGAGCAAGTCGTTCCGGGGCCTGGTGGCGCTCAACGCGATATCCTTCGAAGTGTACGACGGCGAGATTCTTGGGCTGATTGGGCCGAACGGCGCCGGCAAATCGGTGCTCGTGAACGTGATTAGCGGCTTCTATGGTGCGAACAGCGGCACGATCCGTTATCGCGGGCGCGACGTTACCGGGTTTCCCAGCCACGAGTTGAGCCGTCTGGGGATCGCGCGAACCTACCAGAACATCCGTCTGTTTCGGCGCATGACCGTGCTCGAGAACGTGCTCGTCGCCAGCAAACGGCACGCGGCCAAGCCGTTCTCTTCCGCTTTCACCGTCACCAGGCAGGCCGACATCGCTGCGGCAATGGCGCAACTTGAGCGCATGCGCCTTGCCGACAAGGCGGACCGCCCCGCGGGCTCACTTGCCTACGGCGAGGCACGCCGCCTCGAAATCGCCCGCGCTTTGGCGGGCGAGCCGTCGATTCTTTTTCTCGACGAGCCGGCCGCCGGAATGAACGAACGCGAAACCGAAGAGCTCAGCGCCGACATACGCTTGTGCCGCGCTGCCGTGGATGTCATCGTCATCATCGAGCATGACATGGAACTTCTGCGTGATCTGTCCGACCGGCTTCTCGTCATCGCATCCGGCAGCAAGATCGCCGAGGGTCCTCCCAAGGCCGTGCTCGCCGACCCCGCCGTGATCGAGGCCTACCTGGGAGCGGACGACGATGACGACTGACGTCCCCTTCCTTGCCGTGCAGGATCTGCACGTCGGCTACGGCCCGATCATGGCCCTTCGCGGGTGCACGCTCGAAGTCCGTGCCGGCGAGGCGGTTGCGGTCGTTGGTGCGAACGGTGCCGGCAAAACGACTCTGCTGCGCGCCATTTGCAACATGATTCCTTCGGCCCAGGGCAGCGTTCGTTTCGACGGACAGTTGATCGGCCACGCGCGCACATATGAGCTGGCGAAACGCGGCATTTTGCATGTCCCCGAGGATCGCGGCGTAATCGGGGGGCTCACGGTGTGGGAAAACCTTCGGCTCGCCTACGACGTGCGCCCGGCGAGCCGCTCATTCGATGATGCGCTCGACGAGGTTTTCACTCGTTTTCCGCGCCTCGGCGATCGACGCACACAACGCGCCGGCAGCATGTCGGGCGGCGAGCAGCAGATGTTGGCGCTTTCGCGCGCGATCATGAACCCGCCGCGCATTCTTTTGCTCGACGAGCCTTCCCTCGGGCTGTCGCCTGCGATGGTGCGCGAGGCTTATCGGGTGCTGCGCGACCTTAAGGCGCGCGGCATCACCATCCTGTTGGTCGAGCAAAACGTGCGTTCGGCGCTCCGTTTTGCGCACCGTGCCTATGTGCTCCGACACGGCGCGATCGTGCATCAAGGCGCCGGCCAGGCGTTGCTCGCCGATTCTGACCTCTTCAACCGGTATCTTGGAACCGCTTAGTCAAGGAAGGAGACGACCATGCCGATGAAACGAACATTCGCTATCGCATGCGCGCTGGCAGCGATGGCCGTTAGCGCAATGACCGCTCAAGCCGCCGACAAGCCGCCGATCAAGATCGGCTTGCTTTTGCCCCTCACGGGTGTCGTCGCAAGTTATGGCATCACGTACCGTACCGCGTTTAACATGGCGGTCGACGATATCAACAACGCCGGCGGCATAAACGGCAGCAAGATCGAGATGCTCCTCGAGGACGACCGGCAAGTCCCCAGCGAATCGGTCTTGCTGTTTCGGAAAGTGGTCTCCGAAGGCGCCGTCGCGGTGCTCGGCCCGATCTCGGGCGGATCATGGGAAAATGCATCGCCCCTGGCGAATTCCCTGCAAACGCCGGCTCTCAACTGGACGGCGCTCAAGCCCGGGCTGACCGTAAAGCCCTACGCCTTGCGGCTCCATCCTGCCGACGACACCATGGTCCCGGAGGGCGTTGCCGAGTTCCTGAAGAAGTTTCCGCAGGTCAAGAAAATCATCATTGCCGGCGACCTCAAGGAAGCCTCCGGCGCATCCGGGGTCGAGCAATTCAAGAAAGCCGCCCAAGCCCATGGGCTGGAAGTCCTCGATGTCATTGGATATCAGACCATGACGACCGATTTTTCTCCCATCGTGATCAAGATGCGCGGGGAGGCCCCCGACGCGGTTTTTGTGAGCTCGTTCGCTCCGACCACGCTGACGCTGGCGAAGGAAATGGAATCCCAGGCCTTCGACAAGCCGGTTCTGGCGAATGCGCTGATCTGGCCGGGCAGCTTCACGCAGGCGGTGGGAACGGCGGGTAAGAATATCTACACAATCGGATTCAATACGAATGAATCCGCGCCCGAGATCAAGGGGCACGACGAGTTTGTCGCGCGCTTCATCAAGGTCGCGGCCGAAACGACGCAGCTGCCTCGCCCCGCGAATGTCTGCAACACGACGCTCGCTTATGATGCGATCACCCTGCTTGCCAACATCCTGCGCGAAAAGCACATCGATGGTACGACGCCGCCCGAGCAGGCACGCGCGGCGATCAAGGATGGGCTTTCCGTGATCAAGCGCTGGCAAGGATTCAACACGATCACCATGCGCGACACGGGCGACGGGCACATTCAATCGCATCTTTTGGCCGTCGATGTCGAAGGCAAGCAATGGAAATACGCTTTGCCGCCGGCAGAACGCATCAACACGCCGGCTCTGTAACCGCCAGGGGTTCAAGGAGCCGCCCTGGAGGGAGGGCCGCTTTGGCCCTCCCAATTTATGGTTTGGCAACAGGGCTTGATGAACGCTTTGCCAATCCCGATCGCGAATGCCCGGCCGGTAGCCGAAGGCGTCTTCGTTTCGTCGGCGGAAGCGCCGGGATCAATACGATCCGATGGCAGAAATCTTCAGCAGCCTGCTCGTTAGTCCGGAGGTGTAAATCCATGCTCGGCACATTGCGCGATAATTTTGTTAGCACCGTATCGAAGTGGCCCAACCGCAAGGCGATAATTTACGATGACCGCACCTACACCTATGGTGATCTGAACGCGAGCGTAAATCGGCTGGCCAATTTCCTGGTCCACCTCGGAGTGGAGAAAGGCGATGGCGTCGGCCTCCTGCTTTATAACTGTGTCGAGTTCGCCATCGGTTTCCTGGCTTGCCAAAAACTCGGGGCGATTTCGTCCTGCCTGAATTATCGCCTCTCCTCTGGCCCTATTCGCTACGCCGTGCGGCAGGAGAGGTTGAAGGCTCTGATATTCAATGCCGAGTTTTCGCACATTCCTGCCGAGATCATGAAGGATGCCGGCGCGTGTCATTTTGTCTGCGTCGGTGGGCCGGTTCCGGATGGCGCTCTTAGCTTTGCCGATTGCGCTCGCTTCGCCCCGACGGAGCCGCCGTCCGTCGACATCAAGGAAACAGATCTCTGCAACGTCATTCACACGTCGGGAACGACCGGAAAGCCGAAAGGCGCCGCATTTACCAACGAGACGCAGATCATAACCGCCATACAGTATTGCCTGGAAATGGGGCTGGATCGCGGTCACATCGGGATGAGCCTGGCCCCGGTGGTGATCGGCGCCGCCACGAATTTCTTTGTCGCTTACATATTTATCGGCGCCGCTCAAGTCATGATCGGCGAGTACGAAGCCCAGAAGGCTTTGCGGCTGATCGCGCGGCACAAAGTCACCGAGTCGTTTGCGGTGCCGACGCAAATGCATCAGATGGCCGAAGCCAAGCGGCAACTCGTTGACATCGACGTCTCTTCGCTGCGTCTATTTCGATCTGGCGGCTCCGCGTTGTCCAAACCGCTGCTGCATCAGATTCGTCACGCCCTGGGTTGCGAGGTGCTCAACACCTACGGCACGACGGAGAGCTGCACGGCCATTACGGCATGTCACACCGGCCTGGAGCCGGAGGAAAAATGGGAGAGCATCGGAAAGGCCTCCTACTTCCAAGATGTGCGCGTCATCGAGGCTAAAAGTGGCGCCAACGCCGAACCGGATGCGTTGGTGCCGGTTCCCGGCGAGGGGCAATTAATCAATCGCGGCCCGCAATCTATTGCGGAATATTACTGCACGCCCGAGGAGACGCTGCAGGCCCACGGCGGGTGGCACTACGCTCGCGACATCGTAAGAGTGGACAACGAAGGATATATCTACCCCATGGACCGGATCGACAACACGATCATCAGCGGAGGGGAAAACATCTATCCGCAGGAGATCGAATTCTTCCTGTCCAAGCACCCCTTGATCGCCGATGTTGCCGTTTGCGGCGTGCCGGACGAGAAGTGGGGTCAATCGGTCAAGGCCCTCATTGTTCGCCGTACGCCCGAGCTTACTGCCGAGCAGGTCGATCGGTATTGTCTCGAGAACGACGAACTGCCCCGCTACAAACGACCAAAGGCAATCCAGTTCGTCGATGCCTTGCCGAGAAACATCCTTGGCAAGATAGACCGGACAGCTCTCAGAAATTTCAAATAAAGCAGTGCTTCACGAACCCGGTGCCAGCCGATCACCTGCCGATCTCCGGCCGCGCGGCAAGGCCAGGGCCCAGCGGGAGCCCAGCGGGAGCAATGCGTGCGTGTTGCCGGGATCGCGCCACTGAAGGAAAGAAAAACTCATGACCAAATCCGCATTTGACATGATCGTCCGACAAGGACTGCCGCCCACGGAGCAAAAATACCCCGGCCACGGTTACCGGATGATCCGAGAAAACGGCATGATCATCGAGCGCGATGTGGCCGTGCCAATGCGCGACGGAGTGAAGATTTTCGTCGACATCTTTCGTCCCGAAAAGCCGGACCAAACCGTTCCCGCGCTTATCGCATGGAGCGCATACGGCAAGCATCACCCCTTCATGTACGAAGTGTTTTACAGGAACGGCGACGTGAAGAAGGAATGGTATTCCAACTACACCAATTTCGAGAGCCCCGATCCCGGCTACTGGGTGCCCCACGGCTACGCCGTGATTCATGTCGACCCGCGCGGCACTTGGCATTCCGAGGGCGAGGCGCGCTATTGGTCCCACGACGAAGGCAAAGACGGCCACGACCTCATTGAATGGGCCGGCGTGCAAGCGTGGTGCAACGGCAAAGTCGGAATGTCCGGCGTCTCCTATCTCGCGATTATCCAGTGGCAAGTGGCCGCCACGCGGCCGCCACACCTCGCGGCGATCAATCCTTGGGAAGGATTGAGCGATATGTATCGCGAATTCACCTACCATGGCGGTATCCCGGAAAGGCTTTTCGCGCCGATCTGGCACAGAACGGTTTCCTACTCCTTGGGCCGGGTAGAAGACGTGCCGAATATGACGAAAGAGCACCCATTTTTTGACGAGTACTGGGCCACCAAGGTCGCCGATTTTTCACGGATCGAGGTGCCGGCCTACGTGGTGGCAAGCTGGACCGATCAGGGCCTGCACACCCGCGGAACGCTGGAGGGATTCAAGAAAATCTCGTCGAAGCACAAGTGGCTTGAAATCCACGGTCGGAAAAAATGGGAATATTTTTATCAACCGGAGAACGTGGAGAAGCAACGAATCTTCTTCGACCATTTTCTCAAAGGGATCAAAAATGACGTGTTGGACTGGCCCAAGGTCCGGCTCGAAATCCGCGAGCGGTATTACGTTGGGGCGTCCAGGAACGAGAACGAATGGCCGTTGGCGCGCACGGCGTACACCCGGCTTTTCCTCGATGCGCGCAGCGGATCGCTTAGCGCAACGCCGGTATCTGCCGAATCGCAGCTTAGCTACGACACCGCCTCAAACGGAACCCGCTGCCCGTCGGCTTACCGCTGCGAGCGGGCACAGTTCGACTATATTTTCCCCGAGACCACCGAGCTGACCGGGTACATGAAGCTTCGGCTCTGGGTCGAGGCGATCGGGGCCGACGACATGGATCTCTTCATCGCCATCCAGAAATTGGACCGAAACGGTAAGTACGTCCCGCTCGCGGGTTTCAGCGCGTTGGAGGACGGTCCCGTTGCGTTGGGCTGGTTGCGCGTCTCCCACCGGGAGCTCGACGAAAAGTTATCGACGCCCTATCAGCCCTGGCTGTTGCACCGTCGGGAGCTGAAGCTGGAGCAAGGCGTTCCGGTGCCCGTCGAAATCGAAATATGGCCCTCGGGAACGCTGTTCGCTGCCGGCGAGGGGCTCCGCATCGTCGTGCAAGGAGACGACATTTACCGGTACGGCTCCTGGGTCATGGTGGCGGGACACCCGCGGACGATAAACATGGGGCCACACGTGATCCACACGGGAGGCAAATACGATTCTCACCTTCTGGTTCCGGTCGTCCCGCGGGGCGCTTGACTCGAACAGCTACGGCCGCTCCTGAGACATGCCCCGCCGCCCGCGCTACTCCTAGCGATCGACCCGGTCGAGGTGCTCCCAGAAGACGAGCCGCGCGCGGATCGCGATCAGCAGACGGTCGAGGCAGAAACCGATGATAGCGACCGCGGCGATGCCAGCCATCGACGACGCATTGTCGAAGGACACCGACTGGTAGCTGATGTAGTAGCCTAAGCCGACGCTCTCGCCGATCATCTCCGCCAAAATGACGACGATGAAGGCGACCGGCAGCGCGATCCGGATGCCGGCGAAGATGTCGGGCGCCGCCGCCGGCACCACCACCCGCCAGAACAAACGCAGCGGCCGGGCGCCCATGTTGAGGGCAGCGCGCAGATAGGCGGGCTCGACGCCGCGAATGCCGAAATAGGCGTTGACCGTGATGGGATAAAGGCATTCGAGGAAGACCAGCGCCACCTTGGAGCCGCTGCCCAGCCCGAAGATGAAGATGAAGATCGGATAGAGCGCGATCTTCGGCACGGGATAGCTGAAGCTGAAGACCGGCTCGAACACCGCTTCGAAGAGCCGCGCTCGCGCCATCGCGGCGCCCAAGGGAATGCCGACCGCGACCGCCATGCCGAATCCAGCGAGCGCCCGCCACAGCGAGAAGCTGGCGTGATAGACAAGATCGCCATTGAGAAGCGCGGCCCAAAAGGCGGCGCCGATGTCGGCGAGCCCCGGCGCCAAGAGCTGCGGTATGAGCCCGGCGCGGGAGACGATCTCCCAGGGGACCAGCAGCGAGAGCACCGCGCCCGCCCGCACGAAACCTTCTGCTAGCTGCCGCGCGTTCACCGCCGGCTCCCCGCATCGGGCCGTCCCGCGAGCAGCCGCTGGCGCAGCGCGAGCAGGCCGCGGTCGGCCGCGAGCCCGATGATGCCGATCGTGAGCAGCGAGGCGTACATGATGTCGAAACGCAAATTGTTTTCGGCGACGATGATGAGGTAGCCCAACCCTGAGCGCGCGCCGATCATCTCCGCCGCGAACAGCACGATAAAGGAAAGCGCCAGCGCGATGCGCAGGCCCGTGAGGATCTGCGGCAAGGAAGCGGGGAAGACGACGCGCCAGAACACCCGCCAAGGCGAGGCGCCCATGTTGAGCGCGGCCCGCAGGTGACTGAGGGCGACGCCTTTGGCGCCGTAATAGGAATTGATGAAGGTGGGATAGAACACGGCGGTGATGATAATGACGATCTTCGAGAGATCGCCGATCCCGAACCACGCCATGAGGATCGGCAGGATGGCGATCTTGGGAACGGGATAGGTCAAGGAAATGATCGGGTCGAAATAGAGTTCGACCGCCCTGTTGACGCCGGCCAAGAGCCCAATGAGCGTGCCGGCCACGGCACCGACGGATAGCCCGATTGCGACGCGAAAGAGGCTCGCCGCCATATGCGTCCACAACTCGCCGTCGGCGGCGAGGCGAGCCAATGTCA